>Ga0193742_1001237_pt1 | contig 15632 bp, 13 predicted proteins | sample L2c1metaG_FD_165511 | JGI IMG/M metagenome (GOLD analysis project Ga0193742, IMG submission 165511) | Soil microbial communities from a riparian zone of the East river system, Colorado, United States - L2c1 | ecosystem: Environmental > Terrestrial > Soil > Riparian zone | place: USA: East River... | reverse complement strand
GACAGGAAGATAGATTGCCGATCACCGAGATCATGGCTCAGACTCCTGATATCCCGGAGAACTGCCAGTGGGGGCTCTTTCTGCGCAATCACGATGAGTTGACGCTCGAGATGGTGACAGATGATGAGCGGGACTACATGTACTTCGCCTACTCGGCCGATCCGCGCATGCGTATCAACGTTGGAATCCGGCGCAGGCTTGCTCCGCTCGTCGATAACAACCGTCGGCGCATCGAGCTGTTGAACTCAATTCTCTTTTCATTTCCAGGTACGCCGATCTTGTACTACGGCGATGAGATCGGCATGGGGGATAACATCTACCTCGGCGATCGTAACAGCGTGCGCACGCCCATGCAGTGGAACAGTGACCGCAATGCAGGCTTCTCCCGCGCTGTCCCTGCAAAGCTCTATTCGCCTGTGATTATGGACCCAATCTGGGGCTATCAGGCGATTAACGTTGAGGCACAGGAGAGCGACACCTCCAGTCTGTTGCATTGGACACGCAACATGATCGCCCTGCGGAAGCTCTTCCAGGTCTTCGGCCGCGGAACGCTGGAGTTCCTGAAGCCTGAGAATCGCAAGGTTCTTGCTTACGTGCGTGAGTACGATGGAGAACGCGTACTGTGTGTGGCGAATCTCTCCCGGTTCGCGCAACCGGTCACACTGGACCTTGGCCGGTGGGAAGGCATGGTTCCTGTGGAGATGCTGGGTTACGTTTCTTTTCCGGCAATCAGGAGAGACCCCTATGCATTAACTCTTGGACCCTATGCTTTTCTGTGGCTTGAATTCCAGGATGCCCCGAAGCACGAGGTCGCCGCGTCCTTGGCGGCAGCGCCTGAAGTGGTCATCCCCGCAGAGGATATCGCCGGTGTCTTGAGCGGACCTGGCCTTGAGTTGCTGCAGGAGTCCGTTCTACCCAAGTACATGGCGCAGCAGCGCTGGTTCGGGTCCAAGGCCCGCACGATTCAAAACGTAACAGTAGCGGATTGGATCTCTCTTTCAGTAAAGGATACGGCGCTTCTGCTGGTGGATGTCTGCTACACGGAGGGAGGGCCAGATCGATATACAGTGCCTGTCGCGTTGCGGTTTGATCTGCCAGAGATTGCAGAACGCCATGTTCTGGGCAACGTTCGCCGCACGGTCACTGATGTCGAGCAGGCTGGAATACTGGTGGACGCGCTTGCGCTGGAGGAGGTGTGTGTTGCCATTCTTGCGCTGATTCAGCAAGGAGGCAGTATAGCCTCGATCCTTGGCACTATTCATGGAGAAGCGGGGTCAGGATTACGCACGGTAAAGAGCGTCTCTCCTTCTCGTCTCTCCTCTGCAGAACAAAGTAACTCGTCTATTCTCTTCGGCGATTCGCTGATTCTGAAATTGTTTCGACGAGTAGAAGAAGGGATCAATCCGGATGTGGAGATCGGCCGGATGCTCACCGAAGAAGCTGGTTTTAAACATATCGCTCCCTTTGCCGGAGAGATCGTTTACACAATAGGCGAAGAAGAAGACAGTCCGGGGAAGCGCAGCTACGTTCTCGCATTGCTGCAAGGTCTGGTGCAAAATAACGGCGATGGCTGGGCGTGGACGCTCTCTCAATTGAGAGAGGCCATGGATTCCGGCGTTGCGGATCAGGCGGCTACATACAGCGATGCGGCCAGGCTGCTTGCGATCCGTACCGCGGAGATACACACGGTGTTTGCAACTGCACGAGGCGGGGACTTCGTTCCAGAACCTGCGTCGGCGGAAAAGTTGACTGCGGATGCGAACCGTCTGCGCGGGCAGATCACCTCAACGCTCTCTCTTCTGCGGCAAAAGTTTGCCGATCTGCCTGAGGAATATATCGTCGATGTGGCGTCCCTGCTTGCCCAGCGAAACATTATGAACCTCCTCGCCGATCGTCTAGAGTCGCTGGCTCCGGACGAGGCAGGTCAGTGGACGCGCATTCATGGCGACTATCATCTAGGCCAGGTCCTGCGCACTGAGAATGACTTTGCAATTCTGGATTTCGAGGGAGAGCCGGTGAAATCGCTGGAGGAGCGGCGCAAACGCCAGTCTCCGTTGCGCGACGTCGCCGGTATGTTGCGATCGTTCAGTTATGTCGCCGCAGCCTTCGGACGCGAGCATCCTGAAGCTGCATCGTGGCTCCCAGAGTGGGATAAAACCATCCGTGCAAATTATCTGAATGCCTATGCCGTCGAGAGAGGCAGAGATCTCAGCGAAGCGCAGAGAATCCTGCTGTCAGGATACCTTCTAGAGAAGGCCTTGTATGAGCTGCAGTACGAGCTGAATCATCGTCCGGACTGGATGACGATTCCGCTGCGTGGGCTCCTGCAGGTTCTCGCGGAACAGTGACCTCATCGATTTCTTTCGCCGAACTCTCGAATGTCGCGGCCAGAGAAAGACTGTTCTGATGCGACCCCTGGGCCACTGGTCAAGCGCGCCAAAATCCGAGATCATGGTATGCATGCGAAACGTCCCCATGTCCTTCCTGACTTCAGTCCTTGTCCTCACGCCTCTGGTTCATGCACAAACGCCCATCACGGCGACTGAAGCCATCCAGAAGATTCAAAGGCGTTACGCTCCTGCTCCGCCTCCCAATACCGTGGACACGATTAAAGCTGGCGATCCGACCACACCTGTAACCGGCATCGCCACTACCTTCCTCGATACGATGGACGTTCTCCGGGAAGCCGCTCGCCGTAATGAAAACCTGGTCATTACGCACGAACCTACTTTTTACAACCACCTCGACGACACTGCGTTCTTTAAAGACGACCCCGTCTATAAAGAGAAGCTGCAGTTTATCGAGCAGCACCACATGGTTGTCTTCCGGCTGCACGATGAGATCCACATGGCCAAGCCGGATCCGATTGGCATGGCGTTGGTTGAAGCTCTAGGAGATACAAAATATCTTGCCGATCCCAACGACCCGGAACACGTCACCATCCCCACGGTCTCCCTCCGTGTCCTTGTCCGCGAGATTCAGTCGCGTCTCCAGGCCCGCACCATGCGTATCGTCGGCGACCCCGATATGCCTGTCACCCACATTGCCCTTCGCCCTGGGGCCTCCGGCCTGCAGCGTCAGGTCAGTTCGCTACGACAGGATCATGTTGATGTGCTCATTGCGGGAGAGGCATCGGAGTGGGAGACCGTTGAATATGCCCGCGATGCCACGGCTCAGGGCCGTCATAAAGCCCTGATCCTCATCGGCCACGAGCCTTCAGAAGAACCCGGGATGGAGCAGGCTGCAAAGGATATCCGCATACTTTTTCCAGCGCTCAAGGTCGATCACATCCTCGCGAACCAGTCGATGTGGAACCCCGAACATCCTCCGGTGAAATGAACTCAGCTCTAGCGCAAGGCCGCCAGGACGTCGGCTGGTTCAGGACGGACACGAAAGTCAGCATGGGCTTCGGCAAAAGTGATGATGTTCTGCCGATCGATGACGAAGGTGCCAGGCAAAGGGAGACGCCAGCTTGCTTCGGTAGCGTTATGGTAGTTAAGCCCGGAGTTGTTGAACGGAATATTGACGAGGATCGACTGAAAGTAGCGGCGCTGCTCGGGTGAGACGGAGTAGGCAAGGCCGAACTGCGCCGAGACTTCGCAGCCCGTGTCCGTAAGAAGCGGGAAGGGCAGACCGTGCTGGTCGTGCATGAAGACGTTTTGGCGCAGGGCCTGTGGCGAGATGGCGACGAAGAGTGCGCCGCGACTGCGCAACTCTCCGTTGAGATCGCGCCAGGTCTCGAGTTCGGTGACGCAGTAAGGGCACCAGCGGCCCCGGAAGAACTTAATGACGACCGGACCAAGCGCGACGAGATCGGCGGAGTGAACCGGCTTGCCGGTGCGAGCGTCAGCCAGGGTGAACGACGGAGCCTGCGAGCCGGGCTTGAGGATGCGCTCTTCGATGCCCGTAGCGAACAGCTCGGCTACGGCCTTCTCGGAGAAGGCGAGCCGCTCGGGCTGCACGAGGGCGCGGGTATTCTGGGTGATGCGGTCGAGCTGATCCTGAAGCGAAGTGAGAGAAGCGGTCACGATTTATTATCGCAGTCTGTGAGAAACAGGGACCAGCTCGACCACAAGCCAGAAACAAGGCGTTTACATGGACGCAGTTGCGGCTTCGGGGTGGCAGGATGCCGCCGGAGCTGCAGATTTGGTGCGCCGCGCGGTTTGATTTACAGAACGCCTTGGTTCGATGGAGCTGTGTGATGCGGGCAGGGCCTTCAACAACGAGGTCAGCCGGGTGAAGGCCTGGTCGCGAGCAGCTTTATTGGCGGGATTGGTATCGCCCGGATCCTCGCCTGCGCGCATAAAGCCGTGTCCAGCTCCGTTGTAGGTGACAGGTTCAAATTTCTTTCCTGCTGCTTTCATCCCATCGGTGGTCGCGGGAAGAGTAGCCCCGATGCGGGCGTCATTACCGGCATAGAAGCCATAGACGGGCGCGGTGATCGTCGAAAACTCCGAGGGTGGAGGCCCGTAGAAGACGAAGGCAGCGGCGAGATCCTTGCGGTGCGCGGCGAAGGCGAAGGATTTGCCTCCACCCCAGCAGAAACCTGCGGAGACAACGGTTCCATTGGAGGAGGGAAGTTTCTTGCCGTAGTCGGCTGCGGCGTCCAGGTCCGCGTTGACGACATCCGCGTTGAGGCCAGAGACGGCTTTGGTGATGGCATCCAATCCGGAGTAAGAGTCGGTGCCGCCCCCATTGGGGCCAGAGCCGGAGAGCAGGTCGGGAGCGACGACGATGTAGCCGGCGCCTGCAAGCTCGTCGGCCATCTCCTTAACCCAGTCAGAGAGACCGAAGATCTCGTGAATCAGGACGACTACGGGTGCCTTGCCGCTGACCTCCGGGTAGACGACGAAGGCCTGGAGAGAACGATCCCCGTGCTTCAAGGTGACGTACTCGCGATGACGTGGCGAGGCGTCCAGACGCGTCTTGGCCCACTGCTGGGCAGAGGCGGAGAGAGACACAAGTAGGAGAGCGAGCATACAGAACATGGGACGGCGCATGGAAGGAGTGTATGCCCAGAGGATTTCCCTCGACAACGCAGAAGATGTAAAAGTCTTGCATCTTTGCCTTTTGCAGACCGGCAGGTAAAAGATGAGCCAGGTCTTATACTACGCTGATGACCGGATTTTCCCTGCGTGCAGCGACAATGGAAGATGTCGCGCCCATCCGTAGACTTATCGATGCTTCGGTACGTGGGCTGCAGGCCAAGGACTATTCCGAGGCGGAGATTGCAGCCTCGCTGCGGACGGTCTTCACCCTCGATAGCCAGCTGATTCTGGATGGGACATACTTTGTCGCACTGACGGAGAACGGTGAGCTTGTAGGATGTGGCGGCTGGAGCAGGCGCAAGACACTGTACGGTGGTGATCATCAGATGGAGAGGATCGAGCCGGAACTGCTGGATCCTGTTGTGGATGCGGCGAAGGTGCGGGCTATCTTTGTGCACCCACGGTTTGCGCGGATGGGACTGGGAAGCTTCATTCTGGAGGCCTCGGAGCGAGCCGCGATGGAGGCAGGATTCCGCCGGTTCGAGATGGGGAGCACGCTGACGGGCGCGGCGCTTTATTCGCTGAAGGGATATCGCGAGACCGAACGGGTGATGGTTCCGGTGGGCGACGGCGAAGAGATTGAAGTGGTGCGGATGGTCAAGGAGCCTGACCATCCGCTTTGAGAGCGGTCTTATGCCGTGGTGAGTTTGAGGGTGAAGCCAATATTGGCGGTTGCGGGCTGCGCAGAAGGAAGCGTGACGTGGAGTCCATCGGATTGCTGCTTGAACTTGAGATTCTCGTCGTGGCCCAGAATACGGGCGCTGGTGATCTTTGTTGCATGCGGGCTTCCGGTGCCCAGCGAGGTGACGACTGCCTCCTTCACGGGCCAACCCTGCACAAAGGCGTATAGCGTGGAGCCCTTGGTGGTGAAGCGGATGTCGGTAGCGGTAAGGTCAGGCTTTTTCCCTTCGTTGGGATCGAACTCCTTGCCATTTTTCTCAATGACGAGTTTGGTGGACGGCCCCTCGCCGTAAATCTTCCATGGGCGCGTGGCGTAGATACCTTCGCTGTTGACGGCCATCCATGAGGTGATGCCGGCAAGGGTGACGAGCTCATCGGCATCCAGCTCGCCGGAGTTGGGCAAGGGGAAGTTCAGCAGAAGGTTGCCGTTCTTGCTGATGATATCTACGAGCAGATCGATCACCTTCTTCGCGGACTTATACTGGATGCCCCGCTTGTAGTGCCATTGGCCGATGCACGTATCGGTCTGCCAGGGATGGGCGGCGATGTCGTCGAGGACGCCACGCTCGCGATCGAGAGCGCAGGTTCCAATGGTACAGTCGCTGGCGGTCTTGCTGTTATAGATAGCTTCCACTTTGCCGCTATGTCTGACTGCGCTGACGTTATAGAGCTCGGCAACAATCGACAGGCCGTATTCATCGAAGGGGATGCCGCCGTCGGTGTAGAGCAGATCGGGCTGATGCTGATCGACCAGATCTTTTATGCGGTTGAAGTACTGGAGCTTCCAGCGGTCGGGAGCGATACGCCCCATGGCTTTGGCGTTCTTTGCGAAGTCGGCTGGCTCGCCGGTGTAGTCGTGGTAAAGGTCGGCGTAGGCGGGAAGGACGCCATCGTAGGGGACGCCGGCAAGTGGACCGCTGGAATCGCTGGTGTGGGAGGTCGCAAGCCAGTCAAAGGAGTTGGAGAGGTGCTCGGAGACGCCGAAGCGGAGACCGCGTTTGCGGGCGGCGGTCTTCCAGGTGCCGACGATGTCGCGTCTCGGACCGGTGGCCACGGCATTCCAGCGCGGCTGATACTTGGAGTTCCACATGTCGAAGTTATCGTGATGAACGCCCATCGAAAAAAAGTATTTGGCTCCAGCTTTTACGTAGAGATCCATCAGATGATCGGGGTCCCAGCGCTCAGCCTTGAATTTTGGGATGAGATCTTTGTACCCGATCTTGGAAGGATGGCCGTAGGTCTTTACGTGGTATTCGTACTGCGGAGATCCCTGCATGTACATGTTGCGGGCGTACCAGTCACCGTCTTCGACGGCGGACTGCGGACCCCAGTGAGACCAGATGCCAAACTTTGCCTCACCGAACCATGCGGGGATCGTGTAAGTGGCAAGTGAGTCGCGGGTACCCTTAAAGGGCCCGGCAGTGATGGGAAGCGATTGGTCCAGGGCAAGGGACGGGCGCACGGCAAAAGCGGAACCGGCGGCGGAGAGAAGCTTGAGGGTTTGGCGTCGCGTTAGTTTCATATTTGGAATCACTCTTTCAGATTATGGTTCGACAGCAATACTCTAGCGGCGGGCAGAGGGATGTGCAAGGATGCGATATCGTGAGAGTGGCTGAAAGCGTTAGCGAAGGAGCGGACGAGATGGTTGAGATGCCGATGATTGCAAAGGGCGCCGAAGAGCAGTATCTGTTGGCAGGAATGTCGAACCGGCATGGACTGGTGGCCGGCGCGACAGGAACGGGGAAGACGGTAACGCTGCAGGTGATGGCCGAAGCTCTGAGCTCGATTGGCGTTCCAGTCTTCGCGGCGGACGTGAAAGGCGATCTTTCAGGCATCAGCCAGCCGGGGAAGAGCTCGCCGAAGTTCGACGAGCGTGTGAAGTCGATGGGCCTGGGCGAATGGAGTTTTTCCGGAGCCCCGGTGGTCTTCTGGGACGTCTTCGGTAAGGAAGGGCATCCGGTGCGAGCGACAGTCAGTGAGATGGGGCCTCTGCTGATGAGCCGCATCCTGAATCTCAACGACACCCAGGCGGGCGTGCTGACGCTGGTCTTCAAGATCGCTGATGATAACGGTCTGCTGCTGCTGGATATGAAAGATCTGCAGGCGATGCTGCAGCATGCATCGGAGAACGCCAAGGAATATCAGACGAACTACGGGAATATCTCGGCCGCAAGTATTGGCGCAATCCAGCGCGGACTGGTCGCGCTGGGCCAGCAGGGCGGCGACCAGTTCTTTGGCGAGCCCGCACTGAATATCGAGGATCTTCTGCAGACCGATGCCGCGGGAAAAGGTGTCGTCAACATTCTTGCCGCGGACAAGCTGATGCAATCCCCGCAGCTCTATGCAACCTTCCTGTTATGGCTGATGAGCGAGTTGTTCGAGAAGCTCCCCGAGGTAGGCGATCCGGAGAAGCCGAAGCTGGTCTTTTTCTTCGATGAGGCTCACCTGCTGTTCAACGATCTTCCTCCGGTGCTGCAGTCACGTATCGAACAGGTCATCCGGCTGATCCGCTCAAAGGGCGTAGGCGTCTTCTTTGTCACCCAGAATCCGATCGATGTTCCGGACACAGTGCTGGGGCAGCTCGGCAATCGTGTGCAGCATGCGCTCAGGGCGTTTTCGCCCAAGGACCAGAAAGCGGTGAAGGCAGCTGCCCAGACCTTCCGCGCCAATCCAAAGCTGAATGTGGAAGAGGTCATCACGCAGATGGGCGTGGGCGAGGCGCTGGTCTCGTTTCTCGACGAGAAGGGAATCCCCGGAATGGTGGAGCGGTCGATGATCTGTCCGCCTCACAGCCAGATTGGACCCGTGACGCCAGAGCAGAGAGCCGCCATCATCAACAGTTCGGTAGTCGCCGGAGTATATGAAACTCCGGTCGACCGCGAATCGGCTTACGAAAAGTTGAAGGGCAAAGTAGCAGCATCGACGGCCCCGGCCGCTCCAGCATTCGGCGGAGCCGGCGCAGGCACGATCGTACCGGGGTCAGGATGGCTGGGAAGCCTTGAGGCAGCAGGAACGGCTCTCGGCGGTGTGCTCGGAGGAGGCGGTGGAGGCTCCAGGCGAGGCGATACGGTGGTGCAGGCCATGGTGAAGAGTGCTGCCCGCACAATGGGAAGCACGGTAGGGCGGCAGATTGTGCGCGGTGTGCTGGGATCGCTTCTGGGAGGATCTTCGAGACGCTGAAGGTGAGGCTTCTTGAGTAAGCCTCACCCCGGCTTCAGGAGAACACTGCAGATCAGATCACCTTGAGCAGAAGAAGCAGAAGCACGATGGTGAGGATGAGGCTAAGGCTGCCGCCACCGTAGTAGCCGAGCCCGGGCCCCATGCGATAGCCGCCGAAGCCGAACAACAGGATCAAAACGATTAGAAGAAGGATCATTTCTTTGAGTTCTCCGCTTGCGAAGTTTCGCCTTTCCTTTGTGTGATGCGGAAAACCGTGCGCGAGACAGGAGCGAAGATCTCGGAGACCTTTTATTTTTCCTTGCGGGACCCGTTGTAGAGCTGGAACTCCCGGATGCCCGCTGAGCCGACGGTGGAGAGCAGGTTCAGGCGAACGCGCTGCGTTGTGGTGAGAGGGAAGAGATCGATTTTCTTGTGGCCGAGGGCATGGGCGTGAACGAGCGGCTTCCACGCTCCATCTTGCCAGGCTTCGATGCTGTACTCTTCAACCCGCTGGCCTTCATTGAGCCATTCCATGGTGACGGCGCGATCGAAGGTAACAGGCTTGTCGAAGTGAACCTCCAGTGTGGCGTGCCTGTCGGGTGCAGACCAGAAGGTCCCCGGGTCATTGTCGATTGCCGCATTCGCCGGATCGTTCGTGATGTGCCCGGCCTTCGTGGTCAGGTTATTCGCGCTGCCATAGATGCGCTCGACCGCCTCGCCGAACTCCCGCAGCCGGGCGACATCAGCGTCAGGAACGCGTCCAGTGTTATCGGGAGCGATTCCCAGCATCAGCTGTGCGCCGCGGCCGACGGTCTTGTTGTAGATGTCGAGCAGCTTATCCACGCTGAGCAATGAGCTCTCGTCGTTGGGGTGCCAGAACCAGTGCAGCTTGCGCAGCGGCGTGTCGGCCTCGATGGGACGCCAGCGCAGATAGCCTGCGCGGTCGATGGCGTTCCAGTTCTCGTAGGGAACGGTGCCGTCTTCGGAGCCGACCCAGCGGAGGTCGGCGTTTTTGTAGAGTGCCGTGTCGGCGAAGACGAGCGTGTTGGGCTGATAGGTGCGCAGCTCCTGGACGATCTTGTCGAAGTCGTAGGTGCGTCCGGTCGAGCCTGCTCCGTCGAGCCAGAACTCGGTGAGTGGGCCGTAGTGGCTCGCGAGCTCGGTGAGCTGCGAGAGGTAGTAGGCATCGTAGGCCTTCGCGTCAGGGTAGCGGGGATCGTGACGGTCCCACGGCGAGAGATAGACGCCGAAGCCGAGTCCGGCGCGGTGGGCAGAGTCGGAGGCCATGCGGACGAGGTCGCCCTTGCCACCCAGCCAGGGACTGGATTTGACGGAGTAATCGGTGTGGGCGCTGGGGAAGAGGGCGAAGCCGTCGTGGTGCTTGGCGACGAGGACGGCGTACTTCGCGCCTCCCGCTTTGACGGCCTGCATCCACTGATCGGTGTCGACCTGCGCGGGGTTGAAGACCGAAGGTGAGGCGGTGCCGTCTCCCCACTCGCGGTTCAGGAAGGTATTGGTGGAGAAGTGGAGGATGATGCCGATCTCGAGGTCCTGCCACTCGAGCTGCGCGGGGCTGGGTTTGATGTCGGGAAAGCTCTGGGCGCTGACGGCAGCGGGAGCGAAGAAAAGTTGGCAGGCAAAGAAAAGTTGGCAGAAGGAGAGAAGTTGGTAAACGGGGACCTTGATCTGTTGTCGCATCAGGATTTCAGGTTACTCGATCCCTTTGCCGGCGCAAGAGAACGGCGGAGCGCGCCTGGACTTTTTTATGCAAGATCTTCGGCTCCTATCGTTTAGCCCCTGGACTGGTTCATTGGTGCGTCGACAGGTACTGCGCCGTTTTGGCAGCGGCCACTTCCATCCAGGGCTGGCGAAATCTTTCGAGCCTGCCCTTGTCCTGATAGAGGATCTTGTCGCAACTCATAAACAGTTCCTCCCAGTTATAGGCCGGGGACTCGAGCTGAGCGAGTCCCAGGCTTGCGGTTACCTTCACCTCGACCTGGCCGAAGGCGATCGGGGTTGCGGCGATGGAGCGGCGCAGGGCGCCGGCGATTTCGGTGGCTCGGTCGTACGCCGTATCCGGGAGGAGCACGGCGAATTCATCGCCTCCAATGCGCGCCATGCGGTCGTCGGTGCGCAGAGTGCTCCTGATGCAGTTGGCGACGGCAACCAGGGTGGCATCGCCGCAATGATGGCCGAAGGAGTCATTGATCTGCTTGAAGTTATCCAGATCAAGGACGATCGCCGAGAGAGGGGAAGCGTCGCGCTTGCAATCGAAGATGCATCGTTCCGCCGCGACCTCGATCCCGCGCCGGTTGAGCGCCCCGGTGAGCGGATCGGTGATGGTGAGGATTTCGAGTTTGCCGAGCAGCATGGCCGCCGTCATCCAGACGTAGGCGATCATGACGCCAGCCTGAAGGCAGGACATCAGGATAAGGATCCATACGAGAAACGGACCGGCGTCGAGATAATTTGCGGGAGCGCCGTGCAGACTGACTCCGGCTACGCGGACCAGATTGCTGATCGCGAGAGCACCGGCCATCAGAGTCAGGCAGTTTGCGGGGATGCGGATGGCGGCGTCGTGATTACGGTACAGGAACCAGGCGCTATGGGCCTGCTGACAAAAGAGAACGAAGCTATAGGCGATGAGGCGTTTGCCGGTATCGGGATGAAACCAGCCATACTGCAGCATGGTGACCGCCGCGACGCAGAGTAAAAAGACCTGAAAGTAGAACTGAGAGGTCTTGCGTCCCAGGAAATCCTTGATCGAGAGAAAGAAGAAGGAGTAACCGATGGCGACGAACATGTTTCCGGCGACGATGGAGAGAAGGTCGGAGATCCTTCCGCGCATCACAACGCCAGTCGCCCCGATGCAGACAAAGAGGCTGTAGAGCGAAAACCAGTAGACGCCTTTCATGCCCTTGTAGAGCCATGAATTGACGACCGTCAGCAGGGCAAAGGTTGCAAGAAAAACGACGTGCTCAACGTGCAGGGTGTGGATATTCACGTGCACCGCCTATTTGTCGGAATCACGATCTTATGTCAGGTAGACGACTTTTTAACGATTTTTCAGCAGAAATTCGATTTCAACCCGGAGATCATTTTGTCCCGGATAGAGATTGTCTCCTGCCAACGAGGGTGCTGATCTGACAATTAAGCTCCGTCCCTTCCTGGGCTGGAGCCCCCCTTTTCCCGGTGCGTGGGTGGTCCAGGGAGGGGCATCTGCGCAGGATGGAACCGACGAGTTTTTGCGGTCGATACCGTTATTCTATTATCTTCCTTTCCTCGGGCATAATGGACGTAACTGTTACAGGGGAAGACGTTCGCCTATGTATATCCTCTCCGCTCTATCGTACTTTTTCTCTCAACATTCGTTCCTGGCGATGCCGGTGATTGTCCTTTTGTCCGTCGTTCTTACGATAGCGATGATGGCATTGCGAAAGAGCAACGGCTGGCTTTTGCTGGTGCTGGCAGGGGTCGTGTTCTCAGGGATCAACACCTTCACCAGCCACGTGACGAACGCGCTGTTCCTCAATGCTTTCGGAGTTCCCGGGAGCGCTGTGATCGTTCATTCCAGGGAGACGAGCTCCCAGCTCAACGAGCGGAACATCTGGGAGTACGACGCTGTGGTGAAGACCGCAGAGGGCCGCGACGTCGTCACGACGTTCGATACCATGTCCGCCAGCCTCTATCCGATCCGCAACGAGATCCTGATTCCGCCGGAGGGGGAGAGCTTTGTGGTCAAGTATGTCCCCGGTTTCGAACGCAATATAGTCATCATGAGCGACCAATCGGAGTATGGAAAGAAGCGGTTGATCCGCGAGGATCTTGATCCTGTCGAAAAGGCGGCTGCACAGTTTGAGGTCAGTCCGTCGAATCCAGCCTTTATCGACGAGTATCGCGGAGCGTTGCGGACGTTTCTCCAAAAACACAGGCACGACGCTGATCCTTCGCTTATCAGCGACTGCGAGGAGAGGCTTGACGCGCTCGGGTCCTCTTCGCAGCAGGTTCAATAAAGGCGGTCGCGCCTGTTTGCGAAGGCGAGCAAGAAGAGGGAAGAGGCAGGGACCTGCTTTCCCGAAGTGGAATTTTATCTGTTTACGAAGGGTCACCCCACTCCGGTTCCGGGTCGACTTGGGCTGAGGGTTCTGGCGGTGTCCGGGTCTGCTCCGCCTTCTGAGCGGCGCGCAGGTTGGAGGAGGCGATCTGGAGACCGTAGAGAAGCAGGGCGCCTCGGCGCGGGTCGATGTCGTTGGCGGCGAGGCGCATGAGGATCTCGCCGAGGGATTCCTGGATGGAGTTGTGGGTAGTGGGGGTGAAGAGGGAGAAGGTGCTGCGGCTGCGGATGCGCTGCAGGGGACGGACGACGGGGCGGCGGAAGTCGTGGTGGTAGTAACAGAACTGCTCGTCGCGCATGCGCGGGCTGCCGCAACGGGCGTCGTCGGGGAAGATGTGATGGCACTGGTAGTTGTTGTCCGGGTCGTCGTTATTGCGTGTGGCGTCGTTCCTCATGGTCTACCCCCTTGTTTTTGTGCAAAGTCTTCAAAATAGAAAATTTAGGTCTGGACCTCGGGCGCACGTGTGCTGCCAAACCCGGGAAAGCCCGGGAGATTCGGCCTGGAGGCGCGCAAAGTCCTGGAAACAGATGGTTTGTTGAGTAAGAACGAAGAAGCCCCGGTGGGTGCCGGGGCTTCTTGTTTGGAGCTACTTCTATTGTAGAGAGTTGAGCCTGGCAATTCGGCATTTTTGTGGAGGTTTATCTTTGGCGGGGAAGTGGTTTGGTTTGTTGTGGATGTGGGATTGAGGGAGGATTTTGTAGGGGGGTAGGGGCTTGACAGGAAGATGGGGGCCGCGTAGGCGCGGGATGATTTCTGCGGCTCGCCTTGGATTTTGTGGGATGGATAGGTCGTTCCGCCCTTCGGGCTTCACTCCTGCCTGCGGCAGTGCGGTGCGCCCGCTTGGGCGGCGGTTTATGGCACGGCTAAAGCCGTGCCCTTAAGCAGGACATGGGTGTCTTTTGTGGCGGGTCGGGGAAGCGGTTCGCGTTCTCGCGCGAAGGCCCACCTCTCAGAATCGATATATGGGGCACCCGGCAAGGCGGTTCGCGCCTTGCGCGAATGTCCCACTCATGCGATGAGACTGCATGAATGGGGCACCCGATGTATCGGTTTGATTTGATGTATGGGCCACCCGCCGGTTGCTTTCCGAATGCGTTGCTATGCTTGGTTCAAATGAACGAGGCGATGTACTACACCTACATTGTGGCCAGCAGAAGCCACAATTTTTATGTCGGCATGACCAGCGAGATTGAGCTTCGGATGGAGCAACACAAACAAGGACGATTTGAAGGGTATTCAAAGAAGTACAACTGCAATCGGCTGGTGTGGCTTGAGCGGCATCCGTTCGTTCAGGATGCGATCGCACGGGAGAAGCAGTTGAAGGGGTGGTCTCGCGCTAAGAAGACCTGGTTGATTGAGCGGGAAAACCCGGCGTGGGTGGATCTAAGCGAGGAATGGGGAAAGCCAGTGAAGATGTTTGGTGAGGTTTGAGGGGAAGGTAGCGGCAAAAGCAACCGCAGGTCCTTCGACTGCGTGGTTCGCAAATGCGCGAACCACTTCGCTCAGGATGACACGGTTGTGGGGGGAATGGGGAGTTCCGGATACGTTATGCGGTTCGCGCTTTGCGCGAATGTCCCACTCATGCGATGAGACTGCATGAATGGGGCACCCGATGTATAGGTTTGATTTGGTGTATGGCCACCCGATTCCATGGCTATCATTCCGATGTGGGCAACTCGCCCATTAAAGGATTTCCAGTCACAGGAATGCGATACTGTTTGAACAAATTCTTCAAGGACTCTGAAAGACGCGGATAGTGGTATGGCTTCGATTTCCAAGTCTCTGAATCTCGTATTTTGTCCGCGCCGGGAATCTTGTTCAACAACTCGTCGTGATCGTATATATACCAGCAGGCCACATGGTCAACCATCCCTGAAACAGATGTATATTTCCTGTCCACAATACTTTGAGGCGAAGGTCAGAACGACTCTTGAGTTGGACTTTGTGGAAGCTCTTACCGTCATACATCTGAACGATGAAATCGGATCCATTCCAATCGTTGTTCAACGGAATAGTAATAACCCCAAAATCTGCCAGAACAGCTGAGACTTTCTGGAAATTGTAGGCCTCTTTTTGCTTCGAGTGGAGCTCCTTGTAAGGAATCTTCTTCGTCAATGACAGGGGGGCACTATTCCTCCTTGGGTCGGGTATACGCAAGAGATGCGATTATCCCCCAGCATACTCTCTGCCCCTCCGATGCACGCTGCAACCCCATTACGCAGTGCTCGGAATCACACACAGAAGGGGGACGACAGGAGCGATTCTATGCGAGATCTGAGACTATCTGCCGAACCGTTGTCTTCCTTGCATCTGGCTCATCATTCTTTGCTGGGCCTTCATGCCTCCGCCTGAGCCCATGGTCTTGAAGACCTTTCGCATCTGAGCGTATTGGCGCAGGAGGTTGTTGACGTCCTGCACGGTGGTTCCGGAGCCTCTGGCGATGCGCTTGCGCCGGTTGCCGTTGATGATCTCGTGGTCGAGGCGCTCTTTTTGTGTCATCGAGTTGATGATGGATTCGACGCGGGTGAACTGGCCTTCGTCTACGTTGTCGATGGCCTGCGACATTCCGGCGAAGGGGCCGACGGAGGGGAGCATCTTGAGGATGGACTTCATGGAGCCCATCTTTTTG
>Ga0193742_1001236_pt1 | contig 15645 bp, 9 predicted proteins | sample L2c1metaG_FD_165511 | JGI IMG/M metagenome (GOLD analysis project Ga0193742, IMG submission 165511) | Soil microbial communities from a riparian zone of the East river system, Colorado, United States - L2c1 | ecosystem: Environmental > Terrestrial > Soil > Riparian zone | place: USA: East River... | reverse complement strand
TCGGCGTGGCCCAGAAGAGCTGACCGCCGCCGCCGATCGACGTCGCCATCGTGATCTCGACCACGAGCGGCGCGGTCGCGTCGAGCGCGAGCCCGGCGCGGACCATGAACGGGTCGCCGCCCGTCGAGCGCGTCTGCAGCGCACCGCCGCCGACGGTGAAGGGCTCGAGCTGGTTGGCGGGCTGCCAGCCCTCGGCGTCGCCGTCGGTCTCGAACTCCCAGGCCTGGATCGCCCGTGCGACGTGGACCGTGGCCGTCGCGGTCGCCCGCCGGCCTGCGTCGGTCTCGGCGGTCAGCGGGATCGCGTAATCGCCTTCGGCGGCGTCGGCCGGCACCGAGACCTGCACCCCGTAGTCGCCGGTCACGGGGCGCCCGTCGCTGCGCAGGGAGAACGCCCGCACGGCGGGCTCGACCGTCCAGCCCGGCGGCGCCTGGGCGCGCAGCGTGCCCGCGAGCGTCCCTTCGGCGTAGCCCTCTAGCGTCACGGTCAGCGCCTGCTCGGCGCCCGGCACCGCGGTGGCGGACTCCGGCGCCACGCTCGCGTCCAGGCCCTCGACCTCGGCGCCGCGCTCGAGCGTGACGTCGACGACACGCTCCGGCCGCAGGGCGACGGGCCCGATCAGCCCGGAGCTGAGCGGGCGGCCCTCGATCTCGTTCGCCTGCGTGTTGGAGACGACGACCTCGAGCGTGTTCTCGCCCTCGCGCAGCGCGTCCGTGACGTCGAGCCGGTAGGGCGCCCACACGCGGCTGCCCACGTCGCGCCCGTTGAGGCGGACCTCGGCGAGCTCGTCGACCTGGCCGAGCTCGAGCTGGATCCGCCGCCCGTCGGCCAGGAAGCCGGGGGGGACGGCGAAGCGGCGCGTGTAGCGCCCGCGGCCCGAGAACCGCGGGTCGAGGTCGGTCCAGGAGCCGAGCGGGCGGCGCACCGTCTGCGCGCCGTCGCGCTCGAGGCGGAGCTCCCAATCGCCGCCGAGCCGGAGCGGCTCGAGCGGGTCGGTGACCTCGAACTCGCCGGCGTAGCGGCGCTGCCCGCGGGCGGCGGCGACGTAGCGCGTGCCCGGACGTTGCGCGACGGCGCGTACGGCGACGCCCGCGCCCTCGGCGCGCACGGACTCGATCGTGGCGTTGGACGCCGTGACGTGCGCGACGTCGCCGTCGTTGCCGCGGAAGACGATCCACACCGACTCGTACGGCTCGAGCGCGAGCGGCACGACCGTGCGCGCGCCGTCCGAGCGGAAGACGGGCGCGCGCCCGGTGCGGCCCGTCTCCGGGAACCACAGCTCCGGCACGCCGCGCCGGTCCAGGTCGGCCTCCGTCCGCACGACGCGGTCGGCGGTGTTCGTGAGCAGGTAGGCGTGCTCGCCGCCGCGCCGGACGTGGCGGACGCGCACGTCGCCGGTGGCGGGGGAGAGGATCGTGTCGGGCTCCTCGAGCCCGCGCACGGCATCGGCGAGCCCGTCGCGGGTGGGCCGGAACACGGTGCGGCCGCTGCCGTGGCGGCGCGACGACGCCTGCGGCGCGCCGGGGTCGGTGCCGAACAGCGCCCGCAGCCGGTCGCGCAGCCGCGCGTCGCGGCCCTCGGCCTCGTGGACCGGCAGGGCCTCGACGGCGACGAGCGAGCCGCCGCCGCGCACGAACCGCTCGATCTCGTCGAGCGCCTCGAGCTGGAGCGTCGTCGTGCGTGGCCACACGAGCGTCCGGTAGCGGTTGTCGTGCACGGCCAGCTCACCGCCGCGCGCGCGGATCGGCGCGCCGAGGTCGCGGTCGCCCGCGAGCTGGCGCTCGTTGACGTAGTCGAAGTCGAGCTGCCCGCGCAGCAGCGCGGTCGACACCGCCTGCCAGGACTGGTCGATCGGACCCAGCTCGGGGCCGTTGCCGAAGAACCCGCGGTTGGAATACGGCGTGCCCTCGGCCAGGATCGTCGTCGTGGGGTACAGCACCCCGACGGGGTTGACGGGCGTCGAGCCGCGCGCCGGCCCGTTCAGGCGCCCGACCGTGTCCGCGTAGGTGCCGAAGTGGGGCCAGAAGAGGTTCTGGAAGAACTCCGAAGGCTGGCTCTCGAACGCCCGCTGGCCCTCGATCGAGTAGTAGAACGCGTGGTTGTCGGTCAGGTCCACGCCGCCGGCCGCCTCCCACGCGATCCCGCGTTTCATCTCCTCGAGCGTGAGGTCCCACCCGAAGGCACCGAAGCTCTCGGCCAGGTTGCGCCCGCGGTCGAACGCGTGCGCGACCGACGAGTTGAGCTTGGGGGTCACCGCGTCGAGGTTGAGCCCGCCGATCAGATCCATGCCCGGGATCTGATAGTGGCGCGACATCTCGAACCAGTCGCCGCCCCCGATCAGCTTGTGGTCGCCGAGGCTCTCCTCCACGAGCGGGTTCGAGATCAGCGAGATCCGGTGATCGGCCGCCCAGTCCGACAGCGGCTTGGTGTGGGCCTCGTTGTAGCGGTCCTGGAGCGCGTCGTAGTAGTCGACGCGCACGGCCGTCGTGCGCTCGCCGACGTCGTACCAGACGGCCGGGAGCTCGCGAACGACGTCGTAGCCGAGGTTGTCCTGCAGGTAGTCGCGGAAGCCCGGCGTCCATGGGATCGAGCCGCGCGTCTCGGCGCCGCCCCGCCCGTCCGGGAAGTTGTTGTAGAAGCCCGGCTCGTCGTTGAAGATGCCGCGGATCAGCCCGCCGAAGTCACGCCCGAAGCGGCGCGCGTAGGTCTCGTGGGTGATGTCGATGAACCGGCGCGTCGCGGCCGGGTTGAGCATGTCGACGTACTGGTTCTCGGGCTCGAGGTCGGGGTGGTAGTTCGTGAGCCGGTGCTGCGTGAGGAACAGCAGGCACCAGCGGCCCTCGGGCGCGTCCCAGCGCAGGCGCCCGTCCTCTACGCGGCCGGTCAGCTCCACCAGCGAGTCGCCGTCGAGGCGCCCGCCGGGGGCGCAGTCCTGGCCGGCCGGCGGGCGCGCGGCCAGCGCTGCCACCAGCTCGGGCGTCTCGCCGAGCGTCGCCTCGTAGCGCGACAGGTCGCCGCTCTCGAAGTCGTCCGCGAACAGCTCCTCGCCGCCCGGCAGCGCCGTCACGCGCAGGTCGTCGACCCGGGCGCGCTCGCCGCCGTTGCCGTCCGAGCGGAAGCCGACGCGCCCGGCGGCGAGGGTCGCGAACGCCGGGTCGGTGACGGACGCCACCTCCTGGCCGTCGAGGTTCAGCCGCAGCGTCGAGCCCTCGATCTCCGTGGCGATCCGGTAGCGGGCGCCGGGCTCGATCGGCTTGCCCGCCGGGATGCGGCCGCCGACCAGCCGGTAGCCGCCGTTCTCGCGGACATGGACGCCGAACGTCGACGCTGCCTCCGGGTTGTGCTCGGACGTCGACGTCAGGTTGACCATGATCAGGTTGCTCGGGTCGCGCGCCCGCAGCGTCCAGCCCACCGCCACGTTCTCGATCGTGGCGTCGAACGCCATGCGGTAGTCGCGCCACGCGGCGCCGTCGCGGGTGAGCCCGATGTCGCCGCCGTCGGTGACCAGCTCGCCGTCGCGCACCGACCAGCCCTGCGAGCCGCCGAGCGGGACCGGCTCGTCGTAGCGCCCGCCACCCTCGACCTCCTCGACGCCGAGGCGCAGGTAGCGCGCGATCAGATCCGGGTCGCCCTGCACCTGGCGGCCATCGACCTCGCCGCCCTCGAGCACGCGCCCGCCGGCGTAGCCGCTGGGCCAGTTGAGGTCGTCGTAGAGCCACGCGTGCATCCCGAGCGCCCGCGCGCGGTCGAGCACGAAGCGGACCTTCTCGAAGTAGTCGCGGGACAGGTAGTAGGCGTTCTCGCTCTGCCCGAACGCGCCGCCCAGGCCCTGGCGCGGGTGGATGAAGAACTCCTCGACCCCGCCCGCGCGCATCAGCTCGAGCTGGCGCTCGAGCTCCGGCTCGGAGAGCGCGCCGTTCCAGAACCAGAAGGCGTTCGGGCGGTCCGAGCCGACCGGCGCGGCGAACGTCGCGGGATCGAAGCGCCGCTCGGCCGGATCCGAGCCGGGCGGGGTGGGGGGCGACGCGCCGGCCGGCTGGGCAGCCGCCGCGACGACGGCGGACACGGCAAGCACGGTTGCGACACGGAGCGCGCGGGTCATCGGTTCTCCTCGATCGGCGTCACGGACGTCTCGAACTTGAGGTCACGGCCGGCCTCGGCGCGCCAGCCGGCGCCGTCGTCGGCGCTGTAGAGCGCCCCGCCGCCGGCGTACGGGTCGCCGTCGGAGTACGCGAGGCCGTAGGCGCCGCGCGTCGTGGCCGGCGCGCGCAGCACGATCGCGTAGCGGCGACCGGCCTCGACGGGCACGTCCGGCGCGACGGCCAGCTCGCTCGGCGACCAGCTCACCTCGGAAGGCGGCATCACGTGCTCGTACAGCACGCGGCCGGGACGGCCGCCCGCGTCGAGCTCGGCGATCCGGATCGTGAGCGGAGCGGTCGGATGGCCCGCCTGGTGGGTCGTGTAGGCGACGCGGGCGAGCGTCCCCGTGCGGCCGGGTGTGAACGTCTGGGCGCGTGCGACCTGGCGCGCGATGTCCGTGTACGCCCGGAAGCCGTCGTCGCCCGACGTCTGGTCGAGGTCAGGAGGGGACCGGTCGGCGCCGGCGTGCGCGCCGGCGAGCGCCACGTCGTAGGAGGCGCCGCAGCGCAGCGGCTGGATCGCCCCCGTGGCGTCGAAGCGCAGCGGTTCCCAGTAGTGGGTCGCGAGCGCCTCGTTGGGCGCCCGGTTGTTCCAGCGGTCGCTCTGGAACAGGTACACCGGGCCGCCGCGCGCCGGCAGCGCCGCGACGTCCGCGGGCTGGCCGCCGCACGAGTCCCCGCTGATGCGGATGCCGCGCTGGCGCGGCACCGGGCGGTCCCACGCCACGAGGTCGCCCTCGAAGCCGTCCTGGAAGAGGACGGTGCCGTCGGGCGCGGTGACGCGGACGGCGTCGAAGCGCGCGCTCTCGCCGTCCCCGCCGCTCTCGCGGAAGCCGATCCGGCCGCCGGCGTAGGTCGCGTCGACGGTCTCGTCGACCACCTGCCCGTCGACGAGCGTCACGATGCGGTCGCCGCGCAGGCGGGTCTCGACCGCGTAGCGCCGGCCGGCCTCGACGGGGAACGGCAGCTTGACGACCCGCGCGCTCGCGACGCGACCGCCGCGCAGGACGACCTTGGTCAGGTTGCCGCCCTCGGCGCCCGCGTGCGGGTAGTTGCCGAGCAGCCAGGCGTAGCCGTCACCGGGCGAGCTCGCCCGGAACACCCAGCCGGCCTGGGCGTACGCTCCGCCGTCGCCGGTCCCGAGCGGCACGGCATCGAAGCGCAGGTCGTAGTCGGTCCAGTCCGCGCCGGCGCGCGAGAGCCCGGCGTCGCCGCCCTCCACGAGCAGCTCGCCGCCATCGACGCTCCAGCTGTCCGGCACCGGCCGCCCCCGCCAGGGACCGAGCGGGGAGTCCGCCTCCAAGTACGACGTGCCGGTGGTGCAATAGCCGCAGTTGGGGTCCGAGAGCGTGAGGTAGTAGCGGTCGCCGCGCCGGAACAGCGACGGCGCCTCCGTGGCGGTGACGCCGAGCTGGACGTGGCGGCCCGTGCCGCTCAGCCAGCGCTCGTCGAGCTGCTCGACGACGATGTCGCCGCCGCGCCGCCAGTCCGTGTACGCCAGGTACGCGCTGCCGTCCTCGTCGACGAACAGGTCGTGGTCGCCGTTGTTGACGCCCGGCGGGATGCCGGCGTTGACGGCCAGGCGGGGGACGTCGCGCTCGGTGAACGGACCGGCCGGCGACTCGGACTCGAAGACGTGGTAGCCCTGGCCGACGTCGTAGGCGTTGATCCACAGGACGTAGCGCTGCGTGCGCTCGTTGAACGAGACGTGGGGCCGGTAGCACCCGTAGGTGCGCCCGTCGCAGCGGCCCTGCCAGAGAGGCGTCCCGGCGGCGAACAGCGGGCCCTCGTCGGTCCAGTGCGCGAGGTCCGGCGAGCTGTAGGCGCGGAACCCGCAGAACGGGCTTCCGGGCTGCTGCCACTCGAAGCCGCAGCCGTAGCTCGTGCCGTAGAGGAAGTAGCGGTTGCCGAAGCGCTGGAGCTCGCCGTCGTGAGCGTCGACGGCGTCGCCGTCGACGTCGAAGCGGATCGTCGCGCCGCGCTCGTCGCCGTTGACCAGCGTCGGCGTGTTCGGCGCCGCGCCGGCCGGCGGCGCGATCAGGCCGAGGAGCAGGGCGGCGAGCACCCAGGCCGGAGCCCGGCCGGCCCGGCCCGTGCGCGTACCGCTGCGTCGGATCATGCGCGCTCTCCTCCCGCGGGCAGCGTCGATCATCGGCCCGATTGCCGAGTGATCGTGTGCGCTTCCGCGCTCATGCCACCGATATCTCCCAATTAGGAACACAATCACGCGCATGGCGCGCCGTCAAGCAATTCGCCGGCATACCGTGCGTTGCCGCCGGCCGCGGCATTGGACCGGCCGCGGCATCTGTGGTAGACCAGCGCTCGGAATGCGGCTCGGCGAACAGGAACGCGCATGAGCACGGTCGACCCGACGGCGCTGCCGGACGAGCGCCGCCGGCTGATCGCCGAGCATCTCAAGCGCCACGGGAGCGTCACGGTGTCCGCTCTGGGCGAGCGCTTCGGCATTTCGCACATGACCGCACGGCGCGATCTCTCCGAGCTCGAGCGCCGGGGCATCGCGCGGCGCACGCACGGCGGTGCGGTGCTGCCGGGTCCCTCGAGCGAGGAGGATGCGTTCATCCAGCGCCTCGAGGTCGAGGTCGCGGCCAAGGAGCGGCTCGCCGCCGCGGCCGTCGCGATGCTGGCGTCGGGCGAGACGGTGTTCATCGACTCCTCGACGACGGGCTACTACGTCGCTCGGAGGATCGTGCGCGAGCGGCTGCGCTGCTCCGTGCTGACGAACTCCGTGCCGGTGATGAACCTGCTGTGCGAGCACGACAGCCCGCACACCGAGCTGATCGGGATCAGCGGCGCGCTGCGCAAGCTCACGCGCTCGTTCGTCGGGCCGCAGGCGATCCGGGCGATCGCCTCGCACTTCGCCGACAAGGCCGTCCTGTCGGTCAAGTGCGTGACCCCCGGCGGGCACCTGACCGACCCGGACGCGCTGGAGGCCGAGGTCAAGCGCACGATGATCGAGCACGCGCGCACGCCGCTGCTGCTGGTCGACGGCACGAAGTTCGACCGCCCCGCGCTCAACGCGGTCGTGCACGTCACCGACGTCGCACGCGTGCTCGCGGCCGACGTCGCCCCGCCGCGGCTCGCCCCGATCGAGCGCGCCGGCGTGGCGGTCGACCGCGTCTAGCGCCCTCCTCGCGCTGCACGACCCAAACGCTCAGAAGCGCACAGCGTCCGCAGGGCGCCGGGGCGAGCGCGTCCGGGAATCCGCCGCGACGGGCCGCACCTCGCGCCCGATGCTCGAAACGGATCGCACTTGACATGATCGAAAGTGGGCGTTTATGCTCGTTCGCGAGGAGAGTTGTGAGCGAGAACGGTCGTACACCGCGCGGTCGCCCGCTGGTTCCTGCCCAGCGCCGGCAACTGATCGCCGACAAGATCCGCGACGCCGGGAGCGTGAGCATCGCGACGCTCGAGGTGGAGTTCGGCGTCTCGCCCATGACGGCCCGGCGCGACCTGCACATCCTGGAGCGCGAAGGTCGCGCCCGCCGCACGCACGGCGGGGCCGTCGCCGCCACGATGGCGCGCGACGAGGACGCGTTCCAGAGCCGCCTCGGCGAGGCCGCGGAGGCCAAGCGCCGGCTCGGCGCCGCCGCGGCCGACCTGATCGACGAGGGCGAGACCGTCTTCGTCGACTGCTCGACCACGGCCTACTACGGCGTCCGTTCGCTGATCGACTCCGGCAAGACGGCCACGGTGCTGACCCCGTCGGTGCCCGTGATGGACCTGATCGCGCGCGCGGACGCGCCGCAGCTCGAGCTGCTCGGCCTCGCCGGCTCGCTCCGCCGGCTCACCTGCTCGTTCGTCGGGCCGCAGACGGTCCGCGCGATCCAGGACCACTTCGCCGACAAGCTGCTGTTCAGCATCAAGGGCCTCGCGCCGGGCAACGTGCTGACCGACGCCAACCCACTCGAGGCCGAGGTCAAGCGAACGATGATCGAACGCGCCCGCGAGTCGATCCTGTTGATCGACGGCTCGAAGTTCGACCAGCCGGGCCTGAGCGCGATCGTGCCCATCACCGAGGTCGAGATCGTGCTCGTCGCGGGCGGCGAGCGCGAGTCTTTGCGCTCGCTCGCGGAGGCGGGCGTGCGCTTCGAGGAGCTTTCGTGAGCGAGCCCGCCCGCCCGCTCGTCGAGCTGCGCGACGCCGCGAAGTCGTACGGCGCGGTCCGCGCGCTGCGGGATGGCGATCTCGCCCTGCGCCCCGGCGAGGTGCGTGCGCTCGTGGGCGAGAACGGCGCCGGCAAGTCGACGCTGGTCAAGGTGCTCGGCGGCGTCGTCCGGCGCGACGGAGGCGAGATGCTCGTCCACGGCGAGCCGGTCGACTTCCACTCGCCCCACGACGCCCGCGACGCCGGCATCGCGGTCATCTACCAGGAGCCGACGCTCTTCCCGGACCTGAGCATCGCGGAGAACGTCGTCATGGGCTATCACCCGCTCGGACGCTTCAAGCGCATCGACCGGCGTGCGATGCACGCCCAGGTCCAGGGCCTGCTCGACCGCCTCGGCGTGCGGCTGGACTCCGAGCGGCCGGTCCGCGGGCTCTCGATCGCCGACCAGCAGATCGTGGAGATCGCCAAGGCGCTGAGCTTCGAGGCACGGGTGCTGATCATGGACGAGCCGACCGCCGCGCTGTCGGGCCCGGAGGTCGAGCGCCTGTTCTCGGTGGTCCGGAACCTGCGCGAGCACGGCTCTGCCGTGCTGTTCATCTCCCACCGGCTCGAGGAGGTGTTCGCGATCTGCGACACCGCCACGGTGATGCGCGACGGCGCGGTCGTCCACAACGCCGAGATCGCCGCGATGACACCGGACGACATGGTCAAGCGCATGGTCGGCCGCGAGCTCAGCGCACTGTTTCCGAAGCAGGACGCCGCCGTCGGCGATCCGGTCCTCAAGGTGCACCGCCTCACGCGCGAGGGCGTGTTCTTCGACATCAGCTTCGAGGTCCGCGCGGGGGAGATCGTGGCGCTCGCCGGGCTCGTCGGCGCCGGCCGCAGCGAGGTGGCGCGCGCGATCTTCGGGATCGACAAGCCCGACGCGGGCCACGTCGAGATCGCCGGCCGGCGCCTCCCACCCGCCCGCCCGCTGGCGGCGATGCGCGCCGGCATCGGCTTCGTGCCCGAGGACCGTCGCCAGCAGGGGCTCGTGATGGACCTCTCGATCGCGCGCAACGCGACGATGACCCGCACCGGCTCGCTCAGCCGCATGGGCCTCATCCGGAGCGTCGCGGAGAACCGGCTCGCGCGCGAGTGGGCCACCCGCCTGCAGCTCAAGTACCACCGCCTGGACGACCCGGCCGGATTCCTTTCCGGCGGCAACCAGCAGAAGGTCGTGCTCGCGAAGTGGCTCGCGACCGAGCCCAAGGTGCTGATCCTCGACGAGCCGACGCGCGGGATCGACGTCGGCACGAAAGCGGAGGTCCACCGGCTCATGAGCGAGCTCGCCGGCCGCGGCCTCGCCGTGCTGATGATCTCGAGCGAGCTGCCCGAGGTGCTGGGCATGGCCGACCGGGTGCTCGTCATGCACGAGGGACGGCTGACCGGGGAGCTGGCGCGCGGCGAGGCCGACGAGGAGCGCGTCATCCGCGCCGCGACCGGCCAGACGACGGCGGCGGCGGGATGAGCGCCCACGCCGCCCCGGTAGAAGGCGCCCGCGCGCGGCGGCTGACCGAGCGGGTGTTCCGCATCCGCGAGCTGGGCATCGTCGTCGCGCTGCTGCTGCTGATCGCGGTGACCGCCGTCCTCGAGCCGCGGTTCATCGAGAGCGACTCGCTGCGCAACCTCGCGCTCAACGCCTCGATCTTCGCGATCCTCGCCGCGGGGCAGACGCTCGTCATCATCACGCGCAACGTCGACCTGTCGGTCGGCTCGGTGCTCGGGCTGAGCGCGTTCCTCGCGGGCGACCTGCTCTCGAGCCATCAGGGGATGCCCCTGATCCTCGTGTTCGTGCTCGGCATCGCGCTGGGCGCCGGCTGCGGCCTGCTCAACGGCGTGCTGGTGACCTGGGGCCAGGTCCCGGCGCTCGTGGTGACGCTCGGCACCTTGTACGTGTTCCGCGGGCTCGCGTTCCTGTGGACCGACGGCCAGCAGGTCAACGCCGAGACGCTGCCCGACTCGTTCTTGAACCTCGGCACCGACTCGATCCTCGGCGTGCCGATCCTCGTGCTGATCGCGCTCGCCGTCGTGCTCGGCGTCGGGCAGTGGCTGCGCGACTTCCGCGCGGGCCGCGAGCTCTACGCCATCGGGTCGAATCCCGAGGGCGCCCGGCTGGCCGGCGTCCGGTCGCAGCGGCGCGTGCTGACCGCGTTCGTGCTGGCGGGCGCCCTCGCCGGGCTGGGCGGCGTGCTGTTCACCGCGCGCTTCGGCACGGTGGACGCGACCGCCGGCACCGGCTACGAGCTGACCGTCATCGCCGCCGCGGTGGTCGGCGGGGTGGCGATCTTCGGCGGCACCGGCAGCGTCTACGGCGCGGCTCTCGGCGCGCTGCTGCTCGGGACGATCACCTCGTCGCTGATCGTCCTGCGCGTCGAGGCGTTCTGGCAGCAGGCGGCGATCGGCGCGCTGCTGCTGCTGGCGATCGCGTTCGATCGGTTCGTCGGCGTGCGCGTCGACGCCGCCCTGCGCAGGAGGAGCGCACGCCGTGCCGGCTGACACCGCCGCCCCGTCCCCGTCGGCGGCCGCGCCGGCGCCGCCGGCCCAGCCGCTCGCCGGCCGCGCCCGCGCGGCGGCGGCCCGGTGGGAGACGCTGCTGCTCGCGCTCATCGCCGCCACGGTCGTCGTCGGCGTCGCGCTGTCGTCGGAGTTCCTCACCGCGGACTCGTTCACCACGGGCTCGCTGGACTTCTCCGAGGTGGCCCTGATGGCGCTGCCGGTCGCGCTCGTGATCGTCGCCGCGGAGATCGACCTCTCGGTCGCCTCGGTGCTCGCGCTCTCGAGCGCGCTGATGGCCTCGCTGTGGAACAGCGGCCTGCCACTCGAGCTGATCATGCCGATCTGCCTCGTCGCCGGGGCGGCGTGCGGCGCGGTCAACGGGCTGCTCGTGACGCGGTTCGGGCTGCCCTCGCTCGCCGTGACGATCGGCACGCTCGCCCTGTTCCGCGGGCTGGCCTACGTGATCATCGGCGACGAGTCCGTCACCGACTTCCCGACGACGTGGACGGACCGCGCGTTCGGGAACTTCGCCGGCACGTTCGTCCCGAACACGGTGGTCCTGTTCGCGCTGCTGGCGGTCGCGTTCGGCGTGCTGCTGCACGCGACGCCGTTCGGCCGCGCGATCTACGCGATCGGCTCCAACGAGGAGGCCGCGTACTTCACCGGCCTGCGCGTCAAGCGGATCAAGCTGACGCTGTTCGTCCTGTCCGGGACGGTCGCGGCGCTGGCCGGGATCGTGATCTCGCTGCGCAACTCGACGGCGGCGGCGAACGTCGGCCAGGGATTCGAGCTGACCGCGATCACGGCCGTGCTGCTCGGCGGCGTGTCCATCTTCGGCGGTCGCGGGACGATCGTCGGGGTCATCCTCGCGCTGTTCCTGCTGGGCGCCATCCAGAAGGCGCTGCTGCTCAGCGAGTCCATCTCGTCGTACTGGATCCAGATCGTCACCGGCGCGCTGCTGGTCGGCTCGGTCCTGGGTCCCAACATCGCCCGCCGCGTCAGAGACGCACGGCACCGTCGGTCAAGCCACAGCCCTGAGGAGGGTCAATGATCATGTCGGAACCTGCGCGCGTCGTGCGCGCGCTCATCACGGCGCTCGCCCTCGTGGCGGCGCTCGCGTTCGCCGCGTGCGGCGAGACGCAGGACGACGAGCCGTCTTCGGGCACCGATTCGGCCGCGGAATCGACGCCGGCGGGCGGCGAGGCCGACCCGAACGCCCCGCTCAAGGAAGGACTCAAGACGGTCTCGATCCCCAAGCAGCTCGGCAACCCGTACGAGGAGTTCGAGCACTCGGGCATCGACGAGGCGCTCGAGGAGCTCGGCGGCTCGAACCGGATCTCTGGCCCGACGGACGCCAGCGCGTCGTCGCAGATCGCGATCATCAACGCCGCCGTGCAGCAGAAGCCGGACGCGATCATCATCGCCGGCAACGATCCGAACGCGGTGGCGCCGGCCCTCAAGCAGGCGGCGCAGCGCGGCGTCGCGGTCGTCGGGATGGACTCCGACGTCGCGCCCGAGGCCCGCAGCGTGTTCGTCAACCAGGTCACCACGCAGCTCGTCGGGCAGAACCAGGTCGAGTCGATCGCCAATCAGATCGACAACAAGGGGGAGATCGCGATCCTCTCGGCGACGGCCAACGCGACCAACCAGAACGCCTGGATCGAGGTCATGAAGGAGGAGCTCAAGAAGCCCGAGTACAAGGACATCAAGCTCGTGAAGGTCGCCTACGGCGACGACGACGACCAGAAGTCGTTCCAGGAGACCCAGGGCCTGATCCAGGCCTATCCGAACCTCAAGGGCATCATCTCCCCGACCACGGTGGGCGTCGCCGCCGCCGCGCGGTACCTGTCGACCTCGCCGCAGAAGGGCAAGATCAAGCTGACCGGGCTGGGCTTCCCGAACCAGATGCGCAAGTTCGTCAAGGACGGCACCGTCGACGAGTTCCAGCTCTGGGTGCCCAAGGACGTCGGCTACCTCGCCGGGCAGGCCGCCGCGGCGCTCGTCTCCGGGCGCATCACCGGCAAGGAGGGCGAGAAGTTCACCGCCGGCCGCCTGGGCGACTACACGATCGGCGCCAACGGCGAGATCGTGCTCGGCCCGCTGACGACGTTCAACAAGGACAACGTCGACGAGTTCGACTTCTAGTCGTCATGACATCCACCGACATCAGCCCCCCGGCCAGCCGCCGGGGGGCGGGCACGGACATCCGCGCGCGTGTCGGGGTGCTCGGCATCGGGCTGGAGGCCTACTGGCCCCAGTTCGCGGGCCTGAAGGAGCGCATCGAGGGCTACCAGCGGCGCGTCGAGGATCGCGTGGCCGAGCTCGGCGCGGACGTCGTCAGCGCGGGCCTCGTCGACACCGCGCCGAAGGCGCGCGCGGCGGGCGACCGGTTCGCGATGGCGCAGGTCGACGTCGTGCTCTGCCACGCCGTCACCTACGCGACCTCCAGCCAGGTGCTGCCCGCGTTCCAGGCCGCCGGCGTGCCGGTGGTGCTGCTCGCGCTGCAGCCGGCGGCGACGCTCGACTACGAGCACACCGACACGGGCGAGTGGCTGGCCAACTGCGCGGCCTGCTGCGTGCCCGAGATCGCGGGCGCATGCACGCGCGCGGGCATCCCCTACGACACCGTCGCGGGCACGATCGACGACGACGAGCGCGCGTGGGGGAAGATCGCCGCCTGGGTGCGCGCCGCCGGCGCCGCGCGGGCGCTGCGCCGCTCGCGGATCGGCTTCCTCGGCCACACCTATCCGGGGATGCTCGACATGTACACGGACTTCACCGCCGTCCACGCCCAGCTCGGCGCGCACGTCGAGGTGCTCGAGATCGACGACCTGGGCGCGCGCACCGCGGCGGCCACCGACGCCGAGGTCGCGGCCAAGCAGGACGAGATCCGCGGCATGTTCTCGTTCGCCGATCCGTCCGAGGACCCGATCGCCGGCCCGATCGGCGACGACCAGCTCGACTGGTCGGCGCGCGTGGCGGTCGGGCTGGATCGGCTCGTCGCCGACTTCGCCCTCGACGCGCTGACCTACTACTACCGCGGCGTCGACGGCAACGAGGCCGAGCGGCTCGGCGCCGGCATGATCGTCGGCAACTCGCTGCTGACGGCGCGCGGCGTGCCGACCGCCGGCGAGGGCGACCTCAAGACCAACCTCGCGCAGCTCATCCTCGACCGGCTCGGCGCGGGCGGCTCCTACACCGAGTACTACGCGCTCGACCTCGACGAGGACTTCACCCTGATGGGCCACGACGGCCCCGCGCACCTCGCGATCGCCCAGGAGCGGCCGGTGCTGCGCTCGCTCAGGCTCTACCACGGCAAGCGCGGCGCCGGACTGAGCGTCGAGCTGAAGGTGCGCTACGGCCCGGTCACGATCGTCGGCTGCACGCAGACGCGCGACGGGCGCCTGAAGCTGATCGTCGCCGAGGGGGAGTCGATCGAAGGCGCGACCTTCCGGATCGGCAACACCAACTCGCGCCTGCGCTTCGCCGCATCGCCGGCGGAGTTCTTCGAGGCCTGGTGCGCGCAGGGCCCGACGCACCACGTCGCCCTCGGCGTCGGCCACCGGGCCGAGGAGGTCACGCGTGTCGGCGCGCTGCTGGGCCTGGAGACGGTGGTGGTCTAGTGGAGCGGGTCTGCTTCCTGCTGCGCGTCCGGCCCGACCGGCTCGACGAGTACCGCGCCCGCCACCGCGAGGTGTGGCCCGAGATGCTTGCGGCCCTGAGCGAGAGCGGCTGGTCGAACTACTCGCTGTTCCTGCGCGGCGACGGGCTGCTCGTCGGCTACCTCGAGACCGACGACTTCGAGCGTGCGCAGGCCGCGATGGCCGAGCGCGACGTCAACGCCCGCTGGCAGGCGGACATGGCGCCGTACTTCGAGCTGCCGGGCGGCGGCGTCGAGCGCCTGGAGGAGGTCTTCCACCTTGCGTGACGCGCCCGCCTACGCCGCGGTCGACCTCGGCGCCGAGAGCGGCCGGGTGGTGCTCGGGCGCTTCGCCGGCGGCCGAGCGACGCTCGAGGAGGTGCACCGGTTCGCGAACCGGCCGGTGCGGCTGCCCGACGGCCTGCGCTGGAACCCGCTCGCGCTGTTCTCGTCCGCGCTCGAGGGGCTCGCCGCGGCGGCCGGGCGGGGGCGGCTGCAGGGCATCGGCGTCGACTCGTGGGGCGTCGACTACGCGCTGCTCGACGGCCGCGACCGCGTCCTCGGGCTGCCGTTCCACTACCGCGACCCGCGCACGCGCGGGATGGTGGACGAGGCGCACCGGCTGATCGACCGCGGCGAGCTCTACGCGGTCACCGGCATCCAGACGATGCCGATCAACACGATCTTCCAGCTCCTGGCCGACCGCGGCTCGCCGGCGCTCGCCGCCGCCGAGCGGATCGCGCTCATCCCGGACCTGTTCAACCTCTGGCTGACCGGCGTGGCGTCCAACGAGAGCACGATCGCCTCGACGACCGGGCTGCTCGACGCGCGCAGCGGCACCTGGGCGCGCAGCGTCGTGGAGCGCCTCGGCCTGCCGCCGCGCGCGTTCGCGGGCGACCCGGTCGAGCCCGGCGCGACGCTCGCCCCGGCGCTCGCGCACCACGAGGGGGCCGGGGGGGTGCCGGTCCACGTGGTCGCCGGCCACGACACCGCATCGGCGTTCGCCGCCGCTCCGCTGCGCAGCGCCGGCGCGGCGATCCTGTCGTCGGGCACCTGGTCGCTCCTCGGGGTCGAGCTGGATGCACCGCGGCTCGACGCCCGCGCCGCCGGCTTCAACCTCACCAACGAGCGCGGCGTCGGCGGCACGATCCGGCTGCTGCGCAACGTGATGGGCCTGTGGCTTGTGCAGGAGTGCAGGCGAC
>Ga0193742_1001235_pt1 | contig 15647 bp, 11 predicted proteins | sample L2c1metaG_FD_165511 | JGI IMG/M metagenome (GOLD analysis project Ga0193742, IMG submission 165511) | Soil microbial communities from a riparian zone of the East river system, Colorado, United States - L2c1 | ecosystem: Environmental > Terrestrial > Soil > Riparian zone | place: USA: East River... | reverse complement strand
GGTGGCCTGACCGATGTTTTGCACCAGAAGTTTTGTTAGTGTAGCGCAGCGATCTCTGAGTTCAGAAGGCTGCATGGTTGGGCAGGAAGGGATGGCGAGAGCGTAGCGATTGCCATCCCTTCCTGCCGGGGGATTTCGTTGAGCCAGACCTCTGGTGCTGGTGGTTTGTAACCCAGCGAGGAGTGAGGCCGGATGGTGTTGTAGTGGACGCGCCAGCGCTCGGCCAGCACGCGCAGCTCCTGGATGGAGTAGAAGATCTCGCCGTTGAGGAACTCATCCCGCATCTTCGAGTTGAAGCTCTCGCAGTAGCCGTTCTCCCACGGCGAACCTGGTTCGATGTACATTGTCTTTGCTCCAGTTTTTCCCAGCCATGTGCGCAGATCGTGGGCAACGAACTCGGGGCCATTGTCGGAACGTATGTGTTCCGGCACGCCCTTGATCACCATCACATCGGCCAGAGCTGCGATCACTTTCGCGCTTGACCAGCGGCGTTCAGTTCTTACCATCAGGGCTTCGCGCGTGTGCTCATCGATCAGGTTCAGCACACGTGCCGTCCTGCCGTCATGCGTCCGGGCGCTGACGAAGTCATAACTCCACACGTGATTCTTATGCGTCGGACGTAACCGTACGCACGATCCGTTGTTGAACCACAGCCTGCCTCGTGGCTTCTGCCTCTGCGGTACCTTCAGCCCCTCGCGACGCCAGATCCTTTCCACCCGATCCTTGCCCACATGCCAGCCATCTCGCTGAAGCAGCGCCGTGATCCGGCGATACCCATAGCGTCCATACTGGCTGGCAAGGGCAACGATGGCCTGTGTCAGACGATCTTCATCCTCTCGCTGTGTCGGTCGATATCGTTGCGTCCGCGCGGCTGGTGTGCCAGGCGGCACGCTCGACGTTCGGTCATCCCATGCTCCTGCTCCGCATGGGCCACCGCACGGCGTCGCTCAGGGCTTAGAAGTTTCCCCGCGCAAAGTCCTGCAATACCAGATTGTCCAGGCTCAGATTCGCCACCAGACGCTTCAGCTTCGCGTTCTCCTGCTCAAGCTCCTTCAACCGCTTCGCCTGGTCCACCTGAAGTCCGCCGTACTCCTTGCGCCAACGGTAGTACGTCTGCTCTGTAATCTCCGCTTCCTTCGCTGCCTGCGCCGTCGTCTTCCCGTTCGCTACCGCCACTTCCACCTGCCGAAGTAAATTCACCACCTGCTCAGCCGTGTGTCTCTTCCTCGCCATCTCCAACTCCTTGTGTCCAGTTTCTATGATTTCAACTGGCACAAATCAAGCCGGGCAGACCAGCTCCCCGCGGCGACGAATCTGTTCACACTGAACCCCGCACGCCATTTGCGCAAAGATACGGTCATAGGGAGCATCGAGCTTGGCAAGCAAGCCGACCTTGTGGCCTTCCACCACCACAACGGTTTTGGTGATGTCGAGCATGTCTGGGTCGACGGCGACCTTCGCTTCTCTTCTTCCCTGGAGAGGCATCGACGCAATCAGAGAGATGCTGCGCATTCTCTGGAGGAATCTTTGGCTACTGCCAATCGATAGCTACACATTGATCGCGACGGACGTCGTAGCACCGCATTTGCCGCCCGGCAGGCCGCGCCGGGAACGGTTACGGCTCTAGTGGGATCATCAGGCTCAAGGAAAATCCACCATCATCAGCCTTCTTTGCGCCTTTCATTCTCCCTCCCAAGGGTGGGTGCGCATTGATGGTACGGACCTTTCCACGGTAGAGCTTGGATCCTTCCGTTCGCAGCTTGGCGTAGTTCTACAGGACTCCTTCCTTTTCGATGGGAACACTCCGCGAGAATGTCATGTTCGCCCGGCCCTCAGCATCCGAGGAAGACCTCCTCTTTGCCTGTCGGACAGCCCGCGTGGATGAGTTTGCGGAACGATTTACAGACGGATACGACACGATTGTGGGTGAGCGAGGCATCAAGCTCTCCGGAGGTCAGCGGCAACGACTCTCCATCGCCCGTGCCTTGATCGCACAACCACGCATCCTCATTCTGGATGAAGCTACCAGCTCGCTCGATTCCGAGTCGGAGACCATGATTCAGGCTGGACTCAATCAACTGATGAAAGGGCGAACGACCTTTGTGATCGCCCATCGCCTCTCCACGATTCGACGCGCCGATCAAATTCTGGTGATCGAGTCGGGACGGATCCTGGAGCGAGGAACACACCAGCAGCTCTATGCTCTTAAGGGTCGTTACTACGATCTCTACACCCGGCAACATGGCACGCAGGCTAATCTCTTCCTGGCTCCTGGTGAAGAGGGCTCCGCTGTGCTGGAGGAGCAATATGGTATGAGCGCATCGCGGGAAAAGTCCACGGAACCTGCGCTTAACGATCCTGCCATTCTTGTCTGAAAATACGGCGGCTAATTTATCTACGCGTGCGCGAAATCTTATATGTTAGTTTAACAAACTTCAGCGTGCTTCGTTTGCGAGTACATGATCAATGATCTGTTGGGGATTCTTAAAATTCTGGGGAGATGCCTGAACAGTCACCGTACAGTTGTTTCGAGAATCACGAAAGTCATGGACTTTTAGCCAATTCCCAAATCAATATGTTGATTGTTTTCATTGGCAAATTCTGGTTCGACTCCGCCGCCTCCACCCTCAATAATTCTTTACCCGCTGGTCCGTCTGCCGCCTTCGCATATCGATCCTAACTGGCCACCCACCGTGGAGCGTAAGAGTAGGAGACAACCTTGAGAGTTCTAAGAACGGGCAGCAGACCACATTCCCAGCGCAACCGGATTCACCCCGAGAAGTCGGCTTTCGGATGTCAGCATCGGGTTGGACTCCTATCTGGCGTGAGTCCTAATCGTTCAGTCCTTTTCCATCGAGAATTCGAGCCATGCATTTCCACCCGTGACTTCTCGCATTTCTGCCTGTTTGGGCGCGAAAATGTAAAGCATATAGCCTCGCTGCTGTCCTGGCGTCAATGCTTAAAAGCTCTCTCGAGTGCAAGTATAGCATCGAGCTTTCTTTGAAGTTCCTCGGGAATTCTGTATTCAGAGTGTGTCTCGCGGCTCGTTCGCGAACCTCGGCAGGAGCGGAGCGATCGTAGACGCGCACGTCTCCCAGTTCTTCAAGTAAAGCCCAGGATTGTCGCCCGAGTTGAGAGTGAATCCATCGAGCACAACGATCGTCATGAAATGTCCGGAACGTCTCCCCTGGGATTGCCGATGGGAGGGTCTTGCCGTCGCCTGGGTTTTAGTAGAAGGTGCTTTGTTCGCGTGGCTTCTCTTTGATGCCCAGGGGTTCGAGTAGCGCCTTTGCGCCGAGATTCATGAGGCCGAGCTCCGTGACGGACTGAAAGAACTGAAAACCCTGCGCATGAAAGTGTTCGACTTCTTCGGCACTCCTGGTAGGACGGCCGAGCCATTTGCCATGCCGCTTGGCGGCGGAGACAATCTTTGCAATGGCTTCATCGAGCACGGGATCGTCCTGTCGACCTCGCAGCCCGAGCGAGAAGGAGAGGTCACTGACGCCGATAAAGAGGACATCGATTCCGGGAGTCGCGGCGATCTCTTCGATTTGCTCGATGCCGGTTGCCTCTTCGATTACGCAGACCACAAGAACATTGGCATCGGCGGAGTCGTAGTAGTTGCCGGAGGCAGGCCAGGTGGTGACGGCAAGTCCTGCGCCGGAGCCACGGCGACCGAACGGGGGATAGTGACATCCCTGCGCCGCGATGCCGGCGCGTTCTGCGGTAGAGACAAAGGGGAAGATGACGCCTTGCACGCCCTGGTCGAGTACGCGCTTGGCCAGCCAGAGCTCGGCCCATGGGACACGTGCAAAGACTGGTACGGGCAGTCCGCGGGTAGCGAGCACGAGCGCGCGAAGCGATTCGAGCGAGAGTGAGGAGTGCTCCATCTCGCCCCAGAGGAAGTGGAAGCCCAGTGTGGCAGCGTATGCGCCGGTTTCGACGTTGTTCGAGGTCACGGTCAAGCCGATCACATAGTCTCCTGCCTTGAGGCGTTCGCGGACGATGCTCCAGGTGTCAGGGGAGGAGGGATGCCGGTCGGTAGTGTACTCTTCCGGCATCGCGCTATGCCTCCTTCTTGACGACAGGTTTGAGCATCACCTCGGCGACCTGGCAGCCGCGCCCGTTGCCGCCGAGGCCTGCCTCGCGCGTCCAGGTGAGGCGAAGCTCGCCGGACGATGTGGCGGTACGCGGCACTGGGAAGCTCTGCGGCACGGGAGGCCAGGGTCGCATCTGCGGCGGGTGAATTTCGATCGAATCGTTTGCGACGAGCCGTGTTTTGACGCCCCGCGAGTCGCCGGAGATGACCACCTGAAGACCGTAGTCCACGTTGGGGTCTAGGCCGCTGTAGTGCATCTTCAACGGAGCCTCATACAGGCTCTCGGCCCAGTGCTTCCACGCCGTTGGCGCGTTGGCGCCGAAGTGGTCAGGGTAGCTTGTGCCGACGTGAGGCGAACGGCGGAAGTCGAAGTCGCCCTCCGCGTTTTCGATGACGAGATGCGGCCGGTTGGTAACGTTGCCGAGTTCGTCGTAGAAGCCGCCGGGGCCGGGGTTGGTGCGATTGAGCAGAAAGTGGATAGCCTCAATCTTCTCTTCCTGACCTTCTAGGGAATTCATCTTGTAGAGCTGCTTAAGGAAGTAGGGACCGTCGGTGACGGGATGGTCGATGGTGTCGAGCGGAGCTCCGCGGTCAACGGCTTCGCCCTGGAAGCGCTCGACGGCGAGCTGGTGGTGAATGCTCTGCAGCAGAGCGTAGCCGAGTTCGCTGATGCGTGTACGGACGGCGGGTGCAACCTGCGTGACGGAGCACTTGCGCAGGATCTCAATGGCCTCGTTGATGAAGTTCTGTGGATCGATGCCGTTGGCTGGCTCCTGCGCGGGTTTGGCTCCAATGCCCCAGGGCACTGAGGAGAAGCCGAAGTCCTCGATGCGGCCGAGGACGCTTTGCGCGCGGGCAAGTTCGCCGGACTCAAAGAGCAGACGCTGGCGCACATAGGAGTCGCAGCAAGCTCGGAACATGGCCTGCTGCCAGCGCCAGTTCTCAAGCGCGAAGGGCGAAGCATTTCGCTCGATGGAGAGGAACTTCGACAACGTAACATCGACGAGTTCGTTGGCCGCGAGTGGGCCCTCCCAGTTGTGCTCGAGATCGAGCAGTCCCTGCGCGTAGGCCGAGCCGTCATGCGCGCCGATGATGTAGTTGCCGAAGTCTCGCAGAGCGACGGGAACGGGAGTCTGCGGATCCCAGGAGATAAGGCTCCACACGAACTTGTTAACGTCATCATTGACGCCTTCGGAGTAGCTGACGAAGCCGACGGTGCCCTTCAGCTCCGAACGCAGGATGGCAGCCTCAGCCTCAGGACGCGGGTTGATGATCTCGCGGCCTTCGGTTAGAGCATACGCGAGGTCCCAGTTGTTTATGGAGTACTGCGCCTGGATGCTATGCGTGATATCGGGGTAGAAGCGGATGGGATACTTTGCAGGCAGCGCCTTGCGCAATTCGCCAATAGACAGGCGATTTTGAGGACCGAAGACGATGCCATCGAGCCACGACTGCGTATGCGGATCGGCGGCCATCTTGAGGAATTCGGCGGTCCAATCGGCATTGAATGACTGTGGAGACATCCACATCTGCAGTTTCGGGTGTGTCTTGCGCAGGCTGACCTTTTGCTTTTCGAGCAGGGCCAGCATGTTCTTCGGATCGGTATGGCCGGGGTCGCCGCCGGGAACAAAGACAATGTCGACACGAGGCAGATCGTGCAGCACAGCGGCCCAGTCACGAATCTCGTCCTCGACGGTCTTAGAATCACCATAGTCCTTGGCCATGGCCGGATACCAAACGGAGACATCGAGATCGTATTTGTCACAGATGCGCGACATCTCGATCATCATCTGTTGCGGCGGGATGGGAAAGTGTGGGCTGTCGGAGAGATCGTCGGAGATGGGTGGCAGCAGTTCGATGATGTTCGTGCCGAAAATCGCAAGTTCACGGATGTACTGGTCCCACATCTCGACGGTCAGTGCATCATACGCGTTGGTCTTGGGTCGGTAGCCGAGCTGATGACCGCGCACGGTATAGTGTGGCGAACTGGTGAGATTCATCGCCTTGAGGTCGGCAGTTACGGAGCGACGGGTGAGACGGAGCATGCGCAGCATACGTCCGGCACCGAAGATCAGGCCGCGTTCATCGCTGCCACAGACGGCGATCCATGCACTGCTACCTTCTCCTCCGGATGAGATGGCATACGATTCCGCAGGCAGCTTCGCGGCTTTGGCGGCGACGCCAGACATCGCAGAGCTGAGGCCGTGCCAGTTGGAGCGTGTCCCGAGATAGATTTTTATGGCTCCCGTGTTGTTGTTTCCCTGCATCCACGAGACCCCACATCGCTTCATGATTTCGTCGGCGACCATCTCGGCGGCGACGGTCTCGCGCTTTGATGGCGAGGAGGGAACGATGACGGTGCAGTGGTTGAGATCACTCAAGCCAGCGTCGAGCGCGTACAGCATGTTACTGCGGCGCATGCAGGAGACGGCGACAGAAGCCGCCGTTCCTCGCAGAAATGTTCTACGCTTCATCTTTCTTTCTCCTAGGGAGCATTTACCAGTGGAACCGCAGGGCAAACTGCATTTGACGTGCCGTTGCTCCGGTGGCCAATGACGAGATTGCTCCCGCAGCGGCAGAACCGATGCTGCTGTTGGGGAAGCCGAAGTTTGCCGTATTGAAGAGGTTGAAGAACTCGGCGCGGAACTGCATGCCAAGCGCCTCGTGAATGTGGAAGTCCTTGTGCAGGCCGGCGTCGATCGTCTGATAGCTTGGCCCGATGAGAATATTGCGTCCGGTATTCCCAAAGGTGTACTGCGGCGGGTTCACGAAGCAGCTGATGTCATAGTAGGCCGTCAGCGTCCTTTGATCGCCGGATTTATTGCCGTTGCAGATGCGGTTAGGCCGAAGGAATGTGCCGGTGTTGAGCGAAGCATTTGAGGCCATGGAGACGGAGAATGGAGCACCACTCTGCAGTGTCACGATGCCAGTCAGGTCCCAGCCTCCGATCAGCCCATCGACTAGCCCATTCACGCTTCCACCATATTGCCGTCCGCGGCCGAATGGAAGCTGGTAGACGGGACTGAAGGTAAAGCGTTGGCGATGGTCGAAGTCCGACAGACCGTAATCAGCGGCCAGGTTGCGAGGGTTCTGGATGTTGATGCGCGATTCACCGGACGATGAATTGCCACCAGAGCCCTGATCGATGCTGCGGCTCCAGGTATATGCGGCGAGGTACTGCAAGCCGTGCCATGCGCGCTGCTCAGCAGAAAGCTGGAGGGCGTTGTAGCTGGAAACGCCGCGATTTTCCCAGGACTGGATCGTCGAGTAAGCCGGATAGGGCGAATTCGTCTGAACGCTTCCAGGTCCGGGAATCGGAACGTTCTCGTTGATCGCTATGCCAAGGTGCGTTCCCTTCGAACCGACGTATGAACCGCGGACGACAAGAGAGTTTGAAATCTGATGCTCGAGGGTGAGGTTCCACTGGTTGACGTAAGGGGTCGGGTTTTGCAGTGGAAAGTAGACGACGACCGGCACGTTGCTTGCTGAAGGCGACAGTGGAATGCCGGTGGACGTGTTGAGGCAGGGCGCGGTCGATGAGCAGGTTGTACTGAACGTCTGGGTGAACGGATAGTTCAGGAAGAGACGCGCGGATGATCCGGTTCCCTGTTCGTCGAAGAAGTACGCGCCAAAAGCACTGCGCAAAACTGTTTTGCTTCCGAGCTTGTATGCGATGCTGACGCGCGGGGTGAAGTTGAGCTTACGGGTCTGGATGATGGCACGGCTATATTTACCCTGCTCAGCGAGTACAACCTGACCTGTGCCACCAGCAACCTGGGAGATCGTTCCACCATCCGGCACAAAGTTCGAGATACGGTTCTTTCGATCGATAGGAGACGTGAACAGGTCATAGCGCAGACCAAACACCGCGGTGAGTCGCGGCGTAATGCGCCAGGTATCTTGGGCGTAGGTGCCGAAGTCCGTGTAGCTGACGTAGGGCGTGCCTTGCGGAAGAATGGACTTGGTTGAATTGACTGGCAAGCCGAGGAGAAAGTCGGCAAATCCCGAGCCGCCGGATGACGAGCCGTTGTTGGTGTATGTCCCGCTGAAGCTGAGGGCGCCGGAGGGGGCGGAGAGCTGATTGAAGCCGAAGTTATTGTGCACCCAGCTAAACCCGAAACGGATGGCATGGGCACCTAAGTTGAGCATGGCACCGTCGGAGATCTGAATCGTATTCTGAGGAACAATTTCAGGTTGAAAGCTCGCACTGTATCCAGTGAAACCAGTGATAGTCAGGCTCGACATGCCGGAGCCATCCGTGTTCGAAGCTGTATTGGCACCCTGAAGACCGAGGGCTTGTGCCGTGTTGTATCCCTGGTCCAGTGGGTTTACGCGCAGATCGAACCGTGTATATCCTAAGGCCAGTTCGTTCACCAGCACTGAGGAGAACACATGCGTCTCCTGCAATGTCGCCTGCAGGCTTGGTGCATGGTTGATGCGGTTCGCCCCGACTCCGGTGCCGGACGCAAAGGCCAGCGGATTGAAGACACCGTTAATCTTCACCGGAGTGTTGGGAAAGGTCACGTCGGCAGTCCCACTCGTAAACTGAGCAAACATGCTGTCCTTCGGCGAGACCACATAGTCGACACGAACGTCATATTGGTTCTGCTTATTGACCATCAGGTTATTGAAACGGAAGTTGTTCGCATTGCCCGGTAGATTTGGCAAAGGCAATATCTGCAGCAGGTTCACGGCGATCGGATCGAATCGCGAAGGATTGATCTGGTTGTTCGTAAACTGTGTGCGGGTCCTGGTTGTCGCGTTATACGTCACGGGGTCGTAGATCGTTGCAAAGTTCTGGAAGTTTCCCGCTCGCATTGCCCCGGTGGGAACGCTGGCAATACCGGTCGGCGCGGTGTGGGTGATTAGTCCTTGATAGTCGGCAAAGAAGAAGAGCTTGTTGCGCTTGATGGGACCGCCGAGCGATCCGCCGAATTGGTTCTGCTGGAAGATAGGTTTGGCTGCGTCGAAGTAGCCACGCGCATCGAGCGCCGAGTTACGGAAGAACTCAAAGGCGGAGCCGTGGAAGCCATTGTCGCCGGAACGGGTAATGACATTCACGACCGCGCCACCGGCGGCGAACTGTGCATCAGAATTGCCGATTTGCACCTTGAACTCCTGAATGTCTTCCAAGTTCGGAAAGACCTTCGCGGTACCGACGGATACATCCATATTTTGGACGCCGTTGATCATGTAGAGGTTGAAGCTGCCACGCGCACCATTGGCCGTGATTGAAGTGCCCGCACGCTGGGTCTCGTTGCCGCCCCCGGTGGCGCGAACGCCCCCGACTGAACCAGAGTTAACACCTGGGACCAGAAGAGCGAGTTGAGAAAAGTTGCGGCCGTTGAGCGGCAGCTGAATCACAGGCTCGTGAGAGATGACGTTGCCAAGTTCGCCGGATTCGGTATTGAGAAGAGGAGCACCAGTTGAGACGTTGACGGTCTCGGTGACCTGACCGACCTTGAGCGTAAAGTCCTGGTTGAGCACCTGACCGACCTGAAGGGTTAGACCGCTGCTAAGCGCACTATCAAATCCGTTGGCACTGATCTTAATAGAGTAGGTGCCCGGTTTGAGGAAGCCAGCGGAGTAAAAGCCAGAGCTGTTAGTCGTGAGCTTCGTTTCAACGTTGGTCAGCTGCTCCACAATAGAGACCGCTGCGCCGCTGAGGACATCTCCTTGCGAATCGGTAACGCGACCTGAGATCGTTCCGGTGGAATTAACCTGAGCCGAAACGAGGACCGTGCTGATGACGATGAGCGCCAGCGCATAGACCGCCTTGCGGCAGATTTTCCAGTTGAATTCACGTAGGTTGGAGACCTTGTCCAGCGTTGGCGCACCTACTCGTAGATTATTCATAGACGTTCCCTCTTGCATCGCTGCAGCCGCGTCAGCTCTGAAATTTACCGCCCGCGGGGACACGAATTTTGTTTCGGACGAAACTATACGCACCTGCATATTTTCTGTCTACATATCGGATACAAAATATGTAATTTCCCAGCTGATGTCTGATCAGAGCATGGTAAAACAATATAATTTTCGGTCGCAAGTTTTCCTAAAAATGAGCCGTAAATGATTGCTATATCTGCGCTTATTTGAATAATCCGCTAGACATATCGAGCATTCAATGCTCACAGAATATCTCCATGAGGAAGTGTAGACATAATGCATACATTATCCAGTTTTTAGAAGGCGGAGGGTAAACGAAATTTCTGTGTATGCTGCTCGTGTACAGGAAAGTCTATATTCTGAAACTTCATGAGAACCAAGACGAAAGCCCGACAGAGCAAATCGAATTACACCATTCGCGAGAAGGCATATCAGTACATTCAGAACCGCATTACCTCAGGTGATCTTCCGTCGGGCGGCGCTATTTCGGAGCTTTTACTTGCCAAAGAGCTTGGGAGCAGTCGTACTCCGGTGCGCGAGGCGATTAGTCAGATCGTCTCTGAAGGCTTACTAGAGCAGACGCCGAACCGCGGCACGATTGTGGTGCGGTTAACGCGCGAGGACATCGTGGACCTGTACGAGCTGCGCGAGGCGTTGGAAGTCTACGTAATTGCGAAGGTCACACGTGAGCAACTTCCTGGTGAAGATATCCGGCGACTTGAGCAGCTGTCGGACGGCATCCTGTCGCTTGTGGATGAGCTCGAGGCCGCAGGAGAGCCCTACCTCAATACGGAGCAGATGCAGCGTTTCGTTGCGGCAGATCGCGGATTTCATACCCTCCTGATGGCGTTTTCGTTCAACCCGCGTATACGCAAGATTGTGGACGAGACCAGGTTGCTGATTCGCATCTTTGCAATGCGGCGTTTGGGTTATGACGCGGAGAAGCTACGTAAGATTCACGGACAACACGCGGCGATTATCGAAGCAATTGTGAGCAAAGATCCGGAGCTGGCGATGCATCGTCTTGCAGAGCATATTCAGATATCGCGGCAGGAGAGGCTGGATGAGTTTGATCGCAATCGGCGGGCAAGCACGATCGAGCGAAGCTATTCGGACCTAAATCTCTGAGGTGTCAGTTGCGGGCCATAGGGGTGTCACTGCATCTATAGGGCTGTGAGTATCACGGAGTCGTCGTGAGGCGAGCAGCGTGAGCAGGCCAATAACGAGATAGATCGCGGCAGTGGCGCTGATACACGCGCTCATGCCAAACTTTGCCGATCCAAGGGCGATGATGATGGGTGCAAGGCCACCGCCGAGCCATCCGAGCGAGTTGGCTATGCCTGCAGCAGTGCCACGATTTTGAATGGCAACAACGTCGTAGATGCTGGCGATAATGTTGGCGTCGTAGAGACCCTTGAAGTAACCAAAGCCAATCATGGCAAGAACAAGCACGGGGATGGAAAGCGTCCATCCGGTAAGAAAGAGAAACGGAGCGCCAAGCAAAAGACCGATGGCCTGCGTAAGCTGCCTGCCTCCGCCGCGATGGCGCGAGAAGCGATCGGCCAGATAGCCGCCACAGAGAACACCGAGAAACGACGCTGCCTGCAGGTAGAGGCTGGCATTGAGACCTGCCATGGAGAGGCTCATGTGGAATTTTTTGTAGAGGAAGGTGGGCAGCCAGGTGAGGAAGACGACTGCCACAAAGTTTGCTCCCATAAAGATGACGATGAGTAGCAATACCATGCGATTGCCAAGGATCTCTCGAAGGGCCTGCGCGGTGGATGTCTTGAGTGGCTGGCTATCAGCGGCAAGTTCGGACTGTCCGCGCCGAGGTTCGCGCAGTAAGAACATAAGGACAATGCCCAGCGCAATGCCGCAGCCGCCAAAGAAGATGAAGCTCGAGCGCCAGCCGCTCTGTTGGCCGACGAGTGCGGAGATGGTCCCCCCAGCGATGCTGCCGGCATAGACAGCGGTCTGATGCAGCGACATGGCGCGAGAACGCGTGGTTGGGCCGTGGTAGTCGCTTAGTATGGACATGGCGGCCGGGAAGTAGAAGGCCTCGCCAAGACCGCCGAGTGCGCGGCACCAGATCATGCTTTGATATGTGTCTGCAATGGCGGTCGCTCCAGTCACGGCCGACCAAAATATAAGGCTGCCGAGGATCAGCCATTTGCGCGAGAACCGGTCGGTGATCCATCCGGTGAAAGGGCCGCACAGAGCGTACATCCACATAAAGCAGGAGCCGAGGATGCCGAGCTGGACATCAGTAAGATGCATCTCCGTCTTGATCAGGGGAAAGAGGGAGAAGATGGCCTGCCGATCAGCGTAGTTGAACAGGAAGACGAACCATAGAAGTCCGATAGTGATCCACTTCGTGTGCGTGTTGGGCAGCGCTGACTTCGGCACGTCTTCTCCTGTGTTTGTGGCTGGTACGGCATTGGGATTTCGGCAGGCCCAATCGTTATAGACGATCGAATGCTTTTCTGTCGACATTACGTGAAGTCGCTTCTGTTCCTCGATTAGCGCTATCGACTTATCGAGGACGAATGGAAGGGAGTCTATCCATGTAAATTATTACTAAATAAGGATATGTCGGTAACTAATCCATGGCTTGGCGCAGTGAGCATGGCGTGAGATAGTGTATTTGTGTTGTCGACATTATGATTGCATTGTGTGTATAGTTGCATCTGTTACGGCAGCGAAAGCGCTGTCTGGAATGATTTGCACTACTTAGTAGTCTTCCGTCGATGCGCTCAGCTTCGGCCTGTCCTGATGCTTTGTGTAAGGTGAATCCTTTGACTTCTTTTCGTGGTGTCTACGCTGCTTTACTCTCTCCGCGAGCCAACGATGGCGAGCTTGACACGACCTCGTTTCGGCAGCAGGTTATCGAACTGGACAGGTTTGGCCTTCGCGGCTATGCGATCAACGGAGCGACGGGCGAATTTACGATCGTCTCGGATGCGGATGTCAATGAGTTGGTGAGCATGGCACGGCAGGAGGCTCCGGAAGCGGAGATACTGTGCGGTATCGGCGCCGGCGATCTGCGTCTTACAGTGAGACGCGCACGCGTTGCGCAGATTGCAGGTGCGCATGCCGCGTTGCTTCCCATGCCAAACTTCTTTCCTTACCGCGAGGATGATCTTTCTGCGTTTATCTCGGCGGTAGCGTCTTCAGTTGAGCTGCCTATTCTGCTGTACAACCTTCCGCAATTCACCTCGGGCCTGCATGTCGACACGGTTCTTTCGCTCTTCGCGAAACACTCCAACATCGTGGGCATTAAGGACTCTTCGGGATCGCTGGATATCGTGCGCGCCATGACTGCGGCTGGCCTGACGGAGGCGCGTTTGATTGGCAACGACTCTGCGCTGTCGGCAGCGCTTGGGGAAGGTGTTTGCGATGGCGTGGTCTCGGGAGTGGCCTGCACACTGCCCGAGCTGATGTCTTCGCTGTTTGCAACGGGTGGACATGGCGATGCGTTTGAGCCAAAGAATCGTCTGCTCAACGAGTTTATTGATCATCTGGGGTCGTTGCCTACTCCGTGGGGGCTTAAGGTGACTTCGGCGATACGTCGCTTTACACGCGAGAGCTACCCGTTTCCGCTAAGCACGGCGCGTGAGGTTGAGGTGACTGAGCTTCGCGAATGGTTCAGAAGGTGGTACAAACAAACTCTCACGTAGATCTGTGGCTAAGCACTGAGGTGTGTGATGCAGGGGCTCAACCAGATCATTCCATCAGGCAGGCGAGACACCGCAGAGCGAGACCTCGATACCCATGGCACGGAAGCACTCTGCTTTCGCCCTCATGGCCTCATCGGCGGTGGCTGCATCGTTTGCGTATGCAACGTGGATGTGGTTTGCCTTGTGTTGCGCCATCATCTGGTTGCGTGAGACACCGTGCAGCACGGCACTCATTATCGGCCACTGGCGCGTGGTGATAGACCAGCGCCGCTCGGTCTCCTGCTCAGGTAAACGGACGACGGTGCCGCGACCGAGATCGGCCTTCAGCCTGTCGTTTTCGACAAAAACTCGACTCCATACGATCTCGCCGGGACGGCTGTTGCCCTTAAGGGTTCCGCCGCCAAGACGGAAGTACATGGGCGGTTGGCGCTCGCTGCTTGCGTCGGCGTATCCATTGGCAAAGTGCGCCGCAGGAGCCGCTCCCGAGATCTCAAGCACCCAGACGAAACTACCGTTAAAGTCTTCTCCAAAGCGAAGGTCGTGCAGAGTGTTCTCGGGTGGAAGACCCAGGGTGTTCCATATTCTGTGCGTGACGAGTGCGTCGATGCCTGCGCATTCGTCGACCTCGTTGAAGTGAGGAAGCGCTGCGCCGGCAAAGAGCTCACGCTTTCCATCAGCGGAGAAGACGGGTGGCCGCTCCGTGTTGTTGAGCAGGCCTTCGGCGAGATCAGAGGCGGGAAGCACATCTTTCAATCCCTGCTGATACTGAATGCCTATGGCGGCGCAGCCGAAGTTGTCGGCGATGCGTACGGCGGCGATGTACAGCTTGAGCTGCAGCAGGACCTGGGAGCGGGTGAGCTCGGTTGCTTCGTCGGTGCCAAAGGCGAAGCGCATGCCACGATGCTGAAGCCATTGGAAGGTGGCCTCTGCCTCGACGTTGCTTACCTGCGTGGCGGCGTAGACAAGCGAGCTCTGGCTGAGCCGCTCCTTGAAGATGCCTGTCCGGTGCAGTAGATGGTCTGGCACAATGGCATTGAACATTCCCATGCAGCCTTCATCAAAAACGCCGATAATAGCTTTCTCTTTTTTGAGACGAGCGGCTTCTGCTTCGCCGATCTGTGATGCGCGGCCAGTTGCGCCCTGAAAGGCATGGACGTGCGAGCGATCGTGCGTGACGGCTCCGGTGCGCATCCACTCCTGGAGTCCGTTGAGGAAAAACTCGTCGGAAAAGTCGACGCTCCAGAGGGAGGAGGCGATGCCTGCCTTGGTGAGCGACCCATTAAGGTTGAGCAGGCCGACGAGGCCGGGCCATTGTCCACTCCAGTTGCCGACGGTGAGGATAGGGCCCTTATGTGTGGTCAGGCCTGGAAGCACATGATGGCTATACTGCCAGACGGCCTCCGCCACGAGGAGAGAAGCGTCTTCGGGGATGGTTTTAAACACGTCCATTCCATAACGTTGCGAATCGAGAAATCCGTGCTTCTTGTCTGGCACGTAGGGATGAGCACGAACAATCTTTCCGCCGAGACGTTCTACGGGTTGAGCCAGGCCTTGTTCCATTGCCGCCTGCGCGGGCCAACAGATTTGGTTGGCGTCGAGGCGAAGGTCGCCACTGGCTACCAGGTAAATGATCCTATCGTCTTTCATTGGGAGTTCGACTACCCTTTCTATCAATCCGACGGAGTCATCATACGTGGCGACGACTTTTTATGTCCACAATATGTCGACATTACGAACCCCAGATCACGAAATCGCCACAAGGGCGCAGCTTAACGGCATGGAAGCATCCGAACTAAGTCTCCGTCTGCCCATTCGATGCTATGCAGATACGTGAGAAAGCATTCGCGCTTGTTAAGACGAGGTGCGACAGGCTCTGATGGGATAAGGACGAAGGCTCCGCGACATTCCGTAGACTTTGGTTAGTTTGGAGATCAGGGTTGACAGGAGCAAGGAGCCCAAGATGATCATAATTGGATGTGATTTTC
>Ga0193742_1001234_pt1 | contig 15653 bp, 15 predicted proteins | sample L2c1metaG_FD_165511 | JGI IMG/M metagenome (GOLD analysis project Ga0193742, IMG submission 165511) | Soil microbial communities from a riparian zone of the East river system, Colorado, United States - L2c1 | ecosystem: Environmental > Terrestrial > Soil > Riparian zone | place: USA: East River... | reverse complement strand
ACACTCCCTGTACGACCACACGAGGAGAGACGACCATGACCGACCCCACGTCACTGAAGAACCTCGACGGGTACGACGCTCCGATCATCGAGTGGGAGCGCGTCCGCCAACGGCTGGACGAGGGCTCCACCCAGGCGCCGGAGACGGGCGGCCCGAACCGCCACACGACCTGGCTGGCGACCACCAACCCGGACGGCCGGCCCCATGTCGTGCCCCTCGGGATGATGTGGGACGACGGCAAGGCGTACTTCACGTCGGGCCTCGGTGCCTCGCAAGGCGAAGAACCTCGCCCTGAGCCCGCGTTGCACCCTGTCGGTGGCGACGCAGCCCTTCGACATCACCGTCGAGGGGCAGGCGACGATCGTCACCGACGAGGCCACGCTCCAGCGCGTGGCCGGGCTGTACGCGGGCTGGGGCCCGACGGTACGCGACGGCGCCTTCTACCACGAGTTCAGCGCCCCGAGCGCCGGCCCGCCGCCGTGGTACCTCTACGAGGTCACCCCCGAGACGGTCTTCGCCTTCGGCACCGCCGAGCCCTACGGCGCCACCCGCTTCGACTTCTGAAGCTCACCGGTAGCTGATCACGAGGATGGCCCGGGTGCCGGGGGAGAGGGCCTCGTAGGTGTGGGGCTGGTCGGCGCCGAAGGTGGCGCGGTCGCCGGGACGCAGCTCCACCACGGTGTCGGCGGGCCCCACCCGCATGCGGCCCTTCACCACGACCACGCTCTCGGTGGCGCCCGGCAGGTGGGGCTCGGCGTGGTAGAGGTCGCCCGGCTCCATCGTGGCCTCGTAGACCTCGGTGACGCTGCGGCCGCTGGCGGCGACCAGCAGCCGGCTGGTGAACTCGGCGCCGGCGGCCTCCACGAGGATCCCCTCGTCGGCCCGCTGCACCTGCACGTCGGGCTCGTGGTGCAGCACCAGCTCGCTGAACGGCACGCCCAGGGCACCGGCGATGCTGACGAGCGTCTCCACGCCCGGGTTGCCGCTGGCCGCCTCGAGGTTCGACAGCGTCGACGTGCTCACCGAGGCCCGGTTGGCGAGCTCGCGCAGCGACAGGCCGGCCCGCACCCGCAGGCGGCGGACGTTGTCGCCGACCAGCGACACCACGGTTGCGGCGTTGGGACCGTTCTGTAGGCTGGACGCATCGTCCGACACAGCGAACAGTCTCTGCGGAGAGAGATCCGCCGTCAAGCACTGTCGGTCGCTCCGGCCGTGATGCCGTTCGGGGTGGCCTTCGGCATCGCCTCCACCGAAGCGGGCCTGGCGGTGTGGCAGGCCTCGGCGTACTCGCTGCTGGTGTTCACCGGCAGCGCCCAGTTCGCCGCGGTCGGCGTGATCGGCGACGGCGGTTCGGCGGTCTCCGCGATCGCCGCCGGCGTGCTGCTGAACGTGCGGTCGCTGGCCTTCGGGGTGGTGATGGCCTCGGCGCTGCAGGGGCCGTGGTGGAAGCGGGCGCTCTGGTCGCAGCTCATGATCGACGAGACGACCGCCCTCGGCTCCGCCCAGTCGGACCTCAAGCTCCGCCGCTACGCCTACCTCTTCACCGGTGTGGTGCTCTTCGTGGCCTGGAACCTCAGCACGCTGGTGGGCGCGGCGGCGCTGTCGTCGTCGGGCGACCTGGTGACTACCTGGGGCATCGACGCCGCCATCCCGGCGGTGTTCCTGGCGCTGCTGTGGCCCCGGCTGTCGGACCCCGGTCAGCGGCGCAGCGCCCTCGTCGGCGGCGCCATCGCGGTGGCGCTGCTGCCGATCGCCCCGCCGGGCGTGCCGATCCTGGTCGCCGGCCTGGGCGTGGTCGCCGGCTGGCGCAGCGCGCCGAGCGACGGGCCTCGGCCGGTCGAGGCGGGGGAGCGGGTGGCGTGACGGCGACCGTGGTGCTGGTGGGCCTGACCCTGTGCACCTACGCGCTCAAGGCGGCGGCGCCGCTGGTGCTGGGCGCCCGCCCGCTGCCCACCAACCTCGCTCGTGTCGCCGACCTCCTGCCCGCCGCGCTGCTGGCGGCCCTGGTGATGGTCAGCGCGCTCGAAGAGGACGGCGCGGTCGCCCTCGACGCACGGGTCGTGGGACTCGCGGCGGCGGCCACGGCGCTGACGCTGAAGGCGCCCTTCGTCGTGGTCGTGGTCGCAGCCGTGGCGGCGACGGCGGTGACACGCGCACTCTGACGGGCATGGTCAGCCTCCTCACTTTCTGCCGGCGCGAGCCTTGCGGAACCTCATGACGCCGAAGCCGGTGATGGCCAGGCCTCCGAGGATCCACCAGGGCGCCCGGCCCCGTTGTTCGTCGCGGGCACGGGAGCAGGCGGCGTCGGCCGACGCCGAGAGGAACCCGGGACCGCCGGTGGCCTGCCCGCCGGACGCGCAGGTGATCTCGACGAACACCCCGCCCTGGAGGTGTTCCGCCTCGCCGGCGGTGCCGCCGACCGACCGCACCCCGTAGACCAGCACGAACACGCCGACGACGATGATCGCCAACGGCTTCACGATCGCCGAGAGCATCGCCCTCATACGTTCACTTCCACTGCTTCCCTACACACACCCGGTCCGATCGGGTCGAAGGTAGATCGTCCGATCGCGCCAACCGCGGACCCTCGGCGGTCGCGCCGCTAAGGTCCGCCGGATGTCTTCGGGGGGCCTCGATCGGCGCTGGTTGTACGCCCTGCTGGCGATCTGCGTCGTCGCGCTGGGGATCCGGGTGGGCTACGTGCTGGGGTGGCGCGACGTGCCGTCGATCGAGGGCGACGCGCGCTACTACCACGACGGCGCCAACCTGCTGGCCGACGGCGAGGGGTTCGTCCACCCCTACGCCTGGCGCGACGGCGTGCGGATCGCGGGGGCCGACCACCCGCCCGCCTACATCGTGGTGCTGGCGCTGCCGTCGCTGCTCGGCTTCGACGGCATCCGCGACCACATGCTGGCGTCGTGCCTGATCGGCACCGGCACGGTGGCGCTGATCGGCCTGCTCGGCCGACGCATCGCCGGGAACGTGGCGGGCCTCGTCGCCGCGGGCGTCGCCGCCGTCTACCCGAACCTGTGGCTCAACGACGGCGCCCTCATGTCGGAGACGCTGGCTCTGTTCCTGGGGGTGGTGGTGAGCTACGCCGCCTACCGGGCCTGGGAGGTGCCCTCGACGCGGCGCTTCGTGGAGCTGGGGGCGGCGATCGGCCTGGCCGCGCTCGCCCGGGCCGAGGCGGCGCTGATGATCGTGCTGTTGGTGGTGCCGCTGGTGGCGTGGGTGCGGGGCCTCGAGGGCTGGCGGCCCCGGGCCCGGCAGGCGGCGGTGGCGACCGGGGTCGCCCTGCTCGTGATGGCTCCCTGGGTGGTCGCCAACCTGGTGCGCTTCGAGCACCCGGCCACCCTGTCGACCCAGGCCGGTCCCACCCTCGACGTGGCCAACTGCGACGAGACTTACTACGGCGATGCCCTCGGCGCCTGGTCGTTCGCCTGCGCCACGGCCATCGACGAGGACGACCGCTCGGTGCTCGACCAGCGCACCCGCGAGGAGGCCTTCGACTACATGGGCGACCACGTGGGCCGTCTGCCGGTGGTGGTGGCGGCCCGGCTGGGGCGGGCGTGGGGCCTCTACGTGCCGTTCGACCAGCTGCGCTTCGACAGCGTGGCCGAGGCGCGCCCGCTGCCGTCGTCACAGGTGGGGCTGGGCATGTACTACGGCCTCGCCGCGCTGTCGGTGGTGGGGGTCGTGGCCCTGCGGCGCCGGGGCGAGCCGTCGTTCCCGCTCACGGTGTGGCTGGTGAACGTGGCGATCACCGTCGTCGTCTTCTACGGGATGACCCGCTTCCGCGCCCCCGCCGAGCCGTCGCTCGTCCTACTGGGCACGATCGGGTTGTTGGCGCTGGTGAGGCCGGCCGTCCTCCCCGAATCCATGTTCAGGCAGGAACCCGAGCAGCAGTAGCCTCGGTCCACTTATGGCCGAGAGCTTCCGCGCCCCGATCGGCACGCAGGACGTGCTCCCGCCCGAATCGGCGCGGTGGCAGGCCCTGATCGCCACGTTCGCCGGTGTGGCGGCGCGCTACGGCTACGGGCTGGTCCACGGCCCGCTCTTCGAGGACATCGGCGTCTTCCAGCGGCTCGGCACCGGCACCGACGTCGTCCGCAAGGAGATGTACGACTTCACCGACAAGGGCGACCGCCACCTCGCCCTGCGCCCGGAGGCGACGGCGTCGGTGGTGCGGGCCTTCGTGCAGCACCGGCCGGTCACGCCGTGGAAGGTGTGGTGCGTCACTCCTGCCTTCCGGTACGAGCGGCCACAGGCGGGGCGGTTCCGGCAGCACCACCAGGTCGACGTGGAGGTGCTCGGCGTCGCCGACCCGGACGTCGACGTCGAGGTGATCGCCCTGGCGGCCGACTACCTCACCCAGCTGGGCGTGCGGCAGTGGCGGCTGGCGGTCAACACGATGGGCACGCCCGACGACCGCCGCACCTACACCGACGAGCTGCGCGCCTGGCTCGCCGCCCGCCTCCGCGACATCGACCCCGGCGACCGGGAGAAGGCGTCGACCCACCCGCTGCGGGTCCTCGACTCCAAGAGCCCGACGACCCGGGCCGTGGTCGCCGACGCTCCCCGGATGCTCGACGCCCTCGACGCGGCGTCGGTCGCCCACTTCGAGCGGGTGCAGGCGGGGCTCGAGTCGCTGGGCATCCCGTTCGAGATCGACACCAGGCTCGTCCGGGGCCTCGACTACTACACGCACACCCTGTTCGAGTTCCAGAGCCTGGCGCTGGAGACGGCCGAGTCGACGATCATCGGCGGCGGCCGCTACGACGGGCTGGTCGAGCAGCTGGGCGGCCCGCCCACCCCCGGCATCGGGTTCGGCTCCGGCATCGAGCGGATGCTGCTGGCCGTGGCGGCCGAGGGTGCCGAGGCCGACCTGGGTCCGTCGCTCGACGTGTTCGTGGTCGACGCCACCGACGGCTCGGTGGCCCGCGACCTCACCCACGAGCTGCGGGGCGCGGGCCTGCGGGTCGACCGGGCCTTCGACGGCCGGTCGATGAAGTCGCAGATGAAGGCCGCCGGCCGGTCCGGGGCCCGGGTCGCCCTGATCGTCGGCGAGCAGGAGGTGGCCGACGCCACCGTGACCGTCCGCGACCTGGCCGACGGCGAGCAGTCCGTGGTGCCCCGCGACCAGTTGATCGATCACGTCAAGAAAGTGGTGGAGAAGTGACAGGCAGCGACCTCGACTCGGAGCCGGAGCTCGCACCCGCGTTCGGGATGCGGACCCACTGGTGCGGCGAGCTGCGCACCGCGCAGATCGGCGAGAAGGTGGCGCTGTGCGGCTGGGTCGCCCGACGCCGCGAGCACGGCGAACACCTCGCCTTCATGGACGTGCGCGACCGCGAGGGCGTGGTCCAGTGCGTGATCGACGGCGCCGTCGACGTCCGCAACGAGTGGGTCGTCCGGGTGACCGGCACCGTCCGGGCCCGCCCCGAGGGCACCGCCAACCCGAACCTGCCGACCGGCGACGTCGAGGTGGGCGACTGCGAGGTCGAGGTGCTCTCCCAGGCCGAGCCGCCGCCGTTCCCGCTCGACGACCGGGTGGAGACCGACGAGACCGTCCGCCTGCGCCACCGCTACCTCGACCTGCGCCGCGACCGCATGCAGCGCAACCTGCGCGCGCGGGCGAAGGCCAACAGCGCCATGCGCCGGTCGATGGAGGAGCAGGGCTTCGTCGAGATCGAGACGCCCATGCTGATCGCGTCCACGCCCGAGGGCGCCCGCGACTTCGTGGTGCCGTCGCGCCTGCACCCCGGCCAGTTCTACGCCCTGCCGCAGAGCCCCCAGCTGTTCAAGCAGCTGTGCATGGTCGGCGGGATCGACCGCTACTTCCAGATCGCCCGCTGCCTCCGCGACGAGGACCTGCGAGCCGACCGCCAGTTCGAGTTCATGCAGCTCGACCTGGAGGCGAGCTTCGTCGGCCAGGACGAGGTGCTCGAGGTGACGTCGCGCGCCGTGGCCGCGGCCACCCACGAGCTGACCGGTGAGAGCGTCGGCGAGATCCCCCGCATGACGTGGGCCGAGGCGATGGAGCGCTACGGCTCCGACAAGCCCGACGTCCGCTTCGGGATGGAGCTGGTCGAGCTGACCGAGGTGTTCGCCACCACGGAGTTCAAGGCGTTCGCCGGCCAGTGCGTGAAGGGCATCCGGGTGCCGGGCGCCTCGGAGACCACCACCCGCAAGCGCCTCGACGAGCTGACCGACATGGCGAAGCGCTGGGGCGCCAAGGGCCTGGTGTGGATGCGGGTCCAGGACGACGCGCTCGACAGCCCGGTGGCGAAGTTCCTGTCCGACGAGGAGCTGGCGTCGATCCGGTCCACGCTGGAGGCCGAGCCCGGCGACCTCGTGCTGCTGGTGGCCGACACCCGTACGGTCGCCCGCCACGTGCTGGGCCTGCTGCGGCTGGAGCTGGGTCGCCCCCCGGTGACCGAGGGCGGCCTCCACTTCCTGTGGGTGGTCGACTTCCCGCTGTTCCAGGACGTCGACGCGGCCGGCAACCCGCAGCCGGCGCACCACCCCTTCACCATGCCGCACGCCGACGACATGGCCCTGCTCGACTCCGGCGACCCCGACGACCTCCTGAAGGTCCGCTCGCAGGCCTACGACTTGGTGGTCAACGGCTGGGAGCTCGGCTCGGGCTCGGTCCGGATCCACCGGCCCGACGTCCAGCGCAAGATCTTCTCGCTGCTCGGCATCTCCGAGGAGGAGGCCCAGGTGAAGTTCGGCTTCCTGCTCGACGCCTTCCGCTACGGCCCGCCACCACACGCCGGGTTCGCCGTCGGCATCGACCGCCTGGTGGCGATCCTCGTCGGCGAGGAGAACATCCGCGAGGTGATCGCCTACCCGAAGACCCAGTCGGGCGCCGACCCCCTCACCCACGCCCCCAGCGACCTCGACCCGGCCCAGCTCCACGAGCTCGGCCTCCGCCTCCTCCCGCGCCCCACCACCTGACCTGAGCCGACCTGACCCCAACCGAAATCTCGACAGAAGTGGTGGCTATAGCGCCACCTGTGTCGAAGTTTCGCTGAGCTGAGCTGAGCCATGGCACCCGACAACCTCTTCTCGGCGGCGGCGAAGGACCGTCTGGAGCGCCAGGCACCGCTCGCGGCCCGGCTGCGGCCGGCGAGCCTCGACCAGGTGGTCGGCCAGGAGCAGCTGGTGGGGAAGGGGAAGCCGCTGCGGGTGCTGGTGGAGTCCGACCGGCTGTCCAGCGCGATCTTCTGGGGGCCGCCCGGCACCGGCAAGACGACGCTCGCCCAGGTGATCGCCCGCCACACGGCGAAGGTGTTCGAGCAGCTGTCCGCGGTGTCGGCCTCGGTGAAGGACGTGCGGGCGGTGCTGGCGAGCGCCGAGCTGCGCCTCGGCGAGCGCGAGCAGGGCACGATCCTGTTCCTCGACGAGGTCCACCGCTTCAACAAGGCCCAGCAGGACGCCCTGCTCCCGTCGGTCGAGAGCGGGCTCATCGTGCTGGTGGGCGCCACCACCGAGAACCCCTACTTCGAGGTGAACGCACCGCTGCTGTCCCGGTCGACGCTGTTCCGCCTGGAGCGCCTGTCGCCCGAGGCGCTGACGAAGCTCGCGGAGCGGGGGCTGGAGGCCGAGGACGCCAGCGGCGAGCCCGAGGCCGTCGCCCACCTGGTCGACCGCTCGGGCGGCGACGGGCGTCAGGTGCTCACCAGCCTCGAAGTCGCGGTCGCCCTCGCCGCCGACCACCGGGGCGACGACGGTGCCATCCGCGTGACCGTCGCCGACGCCGAGGCCGCCTTGGGCGCGAGCCTGCAGCGCTACGGCCGCGACGACCACTACGACGTGATCTCCGCGTTCATCAAGTCGATCCGGGGCTCCGACCCGCAGGCGGCGCTCTACTGGCTGGCCCGGATGCTGGAGGCGGGGGAGGACGCCCGCTTCATCGCCCGGCGGCTGGTGATCCTGGCCAGCGAGGACATCGGCGAGGCCGACCCGATGGGCCTCGTGGTCGCCACCGCCGCAGCGAGCGCCGTCGAGCACGTCGGCCTCCCCGAGGCGCAGCTGAACCTGGCCCAGGCCGCGGTGCACCTGGCGACCGCGCCCAAGTCGAACGCCGCGGCGGTCGGCATCTGGAGCGCCCGGGAGGCCGTCAGCAAGGGCGGGTTCGGCGAGGTGCCGGCCCACCTCCGCGACGCCCACTACTGGGGAGCGCAGCGTCTCGGCCACGGCAAGGGCTACGAGTATCCTCACGACGATCCCCGGGGATGGGTGCCGCAGCAGTACCTCCCCGACGACATGCGGGAGGCGGTGTTCTACCGGCCGACGCCGCACGGTTTCGAGCAGGAGATCCGCACCCGCATGGACAACCTCGCCGCCGACGACAAGGAAGAGGACGACCCGACGTGAGCGCCTCCGACATGGCGGCCGTGATCGTGGCCGCCAGCAGCGTGGCCGCGGTCGTCCTGCTGACCGTGGCCCTGATCGCCCTGACGCGCACCCTCCGGGCGCTGCGCGACGTCGCCGAGCTGATGCGGACCGAGACGGCGCCGGTGCTGGACGACCTGCGCGGCACCGTGCGGGCCGCCAACCAGGAGCTGCAGCGCTTCGACCGGCTGGTGTCGACCGCCGAGTCGGTGACCGGCACGGTCGACTCCGCCTCCCGCCTGGCCTACCTCGCCATGGCGAACCCGGTGATCAAGGGCGTGGCGTTCGCCAGCGGCACGGCCAAGGCCGCCCGCCGCCTCCGCCGCAAGGACGGGGAGACGTAGGTCGATGCGCTGGCTGTTTCGGCGGGTCTTCTGGATGGGGACCGGCGTCAGCGTCGGCTTCGGCGGCGCCATGTGGATCCGCCGTCGCATCCAGCGGGCGGTCGAGGCGGTCATGCCCCAGCGGGTGTCGTCGAACGTGGCGAAGGGCGTCCGCCGAGCGGGCGGCAACGTCGTCGGCGCCGTGTCCGAGGGGCGGGCCGCGATGCAGGCCCGGGAGGCCGAGATGCGCCGCGAGTACGCGCCCGGAATGAGCAGGGGTCGGCAGGTACCCAGGCTCTAAGCTGGGCAGACCTATGGCACCGCGGTCTTCTTCCGAACTGCGACGGGCCTGGTACGACTTCTTCGCTGCCCGGCAGCACACGATCGTCCCCTCGGCCAGTCTCATCCCGACGCACCCCACTGCGCCGATGTTCACCAACTCCGGGATGATGCCGTTCGTCCCCTACTTCATCGGCGAGGAGCCGGTCCCGTGGAGCCCGCCGCGGGCCGCCTCGGTGCAGCGCTGCGTGCGGGCCGGCGGCAAGCACAACGACCTCGACGCCATCGGTCGCTCGCACCGCCACCTCTCCTTCTTCGAGATGCTGGGCAACTTCAGCTTCGGCGACTACTTCAAGGCCGACGCCATCCCGTGGGCCTGGGAGTTCCTCACCGAGGTCCTCGAGCTCGACGGCGACCGCATGTGGGTCACCGTCCACGTCAGCGACGACGAGGCGGCCGACATCTGGACCGACGCGGTCGGCTTCCCGGCCGAGCGCATCCAGCGGCTCGAGGCCGACAACTTCTGGGAGATGGGCGAGACCGGTCCGTGCGGGCCGTCGTCCGAGGTCTTCTGGGACTTCGGCCCCGACCTCGGCCCCGAGGGCGGCCCGGAGAACCCCGCGGCCGAGGACCGCTACGTCGAGCTGTGGAACCTGGTGTTCCAGCAGTACTTCCGGGAGGCCGACCGGAGCCTCACGCCGCTGCCCAGCAAGAACATCGACACCGGCGCCGGCCTCGAGCGCATCGTCGGCGCGCTGCACGGCAGCCCGAGCCTCTACGCGTCCGACATCCTCACCGCGCTGGTGGAGGAGGCGCAGTCGGTCACCGGGCGGCGGATGGGCACCTCCGACCTCGGCGACATCGCCCTGCGGCTCATGGCCGACCACGCCCGCACCATGACGTTCCTCGTGGCCGACGGCGTGATCCCCTCCAACGAGGACCGGGGCTACGTGCTGCGGCGCATCGTGCGCCGGGCGATCCGCTTCGCCTACCTGCTCGACGTCGAGCGGCCGGTGCTGGTGCCGCTGGTCGACCGCACGGTCGACTTGATGGGCGACGCCTACCCGGTGCTGGCCGAGCAGCACGACTTCGTCAACCAGATCATCTCCCGCGAGGAGGAGACGTTCCGCCAGACGCTCAGGCGGGGCTCGCAGATCCTCGACAACCAGCTGGAGGACTTGCCCGAAGGCGGCACGCTCGACGGTTCGGTGGCGTTCCAGCTGCACGACACCTACGGCTTCCCGTTCGAGGTCACCCAGGAGATGGCCGACCTGCGGGGCTTCGCCGTCGACGTGGGTGGCTTCGAGTCGGCGATGGACGAACAGCGCCAGCGGGCCCGGGCGGCCCGGAAGTCGGGCGGCGTCGCCACCGGCGAGGACGTGGAGGAGGCGCAGCGGCTGGCGGCCGCCCACGGCCCCACCGAGTTCACCGGCCGCCGGGAGTACGAGTCGACCGCCACTGTCATCGGCATCGTCGGCGACGGCCTCTTCCTCGACCGCACGCCCTTCTACGCCGAGTCCGGCGGTCAGATCGGCGACACCGGCACGATCACCACACCCACCGGCACGGTCGAGGTCACCGACACCACCTACGCGGTGCCGGGCCTGGTCCGCCACACGTTCACCCCGGTGGAGGGCACCGTCGAAGTGGGCCAGGAGGCGACCGCCCGCATCGACGCCGCCCGGCGCGACGCGATCCGCCGCAACCACACCGGCACGCACATCCTCCACTGGGCGCTGCGCGAGGTGCTGGGCCCGCACGTGAAGCAGCAGGGCTCGCTGGTGGCCCCCGACCGACTGCGGTTCGACTTCAGCCACTTCGAGCCGGTCTCGCCCGACCAGCTGCGGGCGATCGAGGACCTGGCCAACCAGGAGATCCTGCGCAACGAGTCGGTCCGTCACTTCGAGACCACCATGGACGAGGCCCGTGAGCTGGGCGCCATCATGTTCTTCGGCGACAAGTACGGCGACATCGTCCGCGTCCTGGAGGCGGGCTCCCACTCGGTCGAGCTGTGCGGTGGCACCCACGTGCACCGGCTGGGCGACATCGGGCCGCTGAAGGTGGTGTCGGAGGCGTCGATCGGCGCCAACCTGCGCCGCATCGAGGCGATCACCGGCTTCGGCCCCATCGAGCGCCTCCGTGAGGAGGAGGCGTTGGTGGCCCGGTCGGCCGAGGCGCTGGGCACCACGCCGTCGGAGCTGCCGAGCGCGGCCGAGAAGCTGCGGGCCGAGCTGAAGGCCCTGCGCGACGAGCTGCAGCGGTTCAAGAAGCAGGCCGCCGGGGGCCAGGCGGTGCAGCTGGCCGCCCAGGCGGTCGACGGCGTGCTGGTGCAGCGCCAGGACGGCACGGCCCGCGAGGAGCTGCGCGACCTGGCAGTCGCCGTGCGCGACCAGCCGGGCATCAAGGCCGTGGTCCTGGGAGGCGCCCCCGAGGGTGGGGGAGCGGCGCTGGTCGCCGCGGTCGCGAAGGACAGCGGCCTCAACGCCGGCGAGCTGATCAAGGACGCGGCCCGCACCATCGGTGGCGGGGGTGGCAAGAACCCCGACCTGGCGGTCGCCGGCGGCCGCGACCCGTCCCGCCTCGACGAGGCCCTCGACCAGGTCCGCACCGCCCTCGGTTAGAGGCTCAGCGGATAGGCCCGTACGTCTTGGCGACGCGTGGCGACCAAGAGGCGCAACCCATGACCCCACAGGCGAGTCTGTCCAGCCAGCAACACCACCGCAAGGCAGATCGACGTACCTATCCGCTGACGCTCTTAGTGGGCCACTGATGCGGGCCCTGGGGCTCGATCTCGGCGAGAAGCGGATCGGGGTCGCCCTGTCCGACAGCGCGGGGACCATGGCGACGCCGTACGAGCTCGTCCAGCGCTCGGGGAGCCGCGAGCGGGACCACGCCCGCATCGCCGCGCTGGCCGAGGAGGCGGGCGCGGAGCTGATCGTGGTGGGCCTGCCGCTGTCGCTCGACGGGTCGAAGGGGCCGGCCGTGCAGAACGTGGAAGCCGAGCTGGCGGAGCTGCGCGAGCACGTTCCGTTGCCGTTCGAGACCTGGGACGAGCGCCTCAGTACGGTCGAGGCGACGCGTCGTCTTCGTGCAGCCGGGGTGCGAGGACCCCGGCGTCGCCAACTCGTCGATCAGGTCGCTGCTACGGTCATCCTGCAGTCGTGGTTGGACGCCAACCTTCCACGCCGCTGATTTGGGCCACAGTCCCTGGCGGGGCCGGTTCGCGAAAGCCAGAAGAGGTCTGCATGCCGCAGCATGACCGGAACGACGAGGACTTCTGGACGAGGTCTCGTCGGACGCGCCAGAGCGACAAGCGCTCGAAGCGCGGCCGGAAGCGGAAGGACAACGACGGCACTGCCGAGATCGACTGGACCGACCCCGACCTGCCGAGCGCAGCACCGCCGACGGGCCGGGCTCGGCGTGAGTCGCCGCCGCCCGCTCCGGGGCCGGAGCCGGCGCTGCCGCAGCGTCCCGTCCCACCCCGGGTGGCCGCTGCCCAGCGCCCCGAGCCGTTCCTGAACGACCCTCCGATCGGAGGTGGTCCCGGCTCCGGTGCTCGCCGGGGCGGACAGCCCGCTCCGCTGGGATCGTCGGAACCGGGTGCGGGGTTCGCCGGGGGGCGCCGCGATCGCAGCCATGCCGACATGCCCACCCAGGCTCTGCCGGCCTTCGGTCCGCCGACGCCCGGGCCGTCGGGGCGGCCGGACACGGGGCGCGCTCCGGGCACCGCCCGCCGTCGCGCCCGTGAGGCCGAGGGGTGGAGCGACGGGTCCTCCACGAACGGCCCGCACCTCGCTTCCGGTGGGTCCCGGCCGCCCGCCCTCGGGGCGCCGTCGACCAGCTCGCTCGTCCCGGGCATGCCCCGCTCCGGCGGACACGGCGCCGACGCGGCCGCCGCCGCCCCCCTGCCCGACGACCGCACCTCGTCGCTGGTGCCCGGCATGCGCCGCTCCGACTCCCGAGACCAGGCCGACCCGGGCGCTCCCGGTGCCTCCGGGCGCCGTTCGGGCCGTTCGGCAGCCAGTCAGCTCGACGCCGGCGCCCCCGGGGCGTCAGGGCGTCGCTCGGCCGGCCGGCAGCTCGAACCCGGTGCTCCGGGTGGCTCCGGCCGTCGTGCGGCAGCCCCGCAGCCCGGTCCCGGCTCCGGGCGTCGCCCGGCGCTCTCGCCCGACGAGGGTCCTGGCGGCTCTGGCCGTCGTGCGGCGCTCTCGCCCGACGAGGGTCCTGGCGGCTCTGGCCGTCGTGCGGCGCTCTCGCCCGACGAGGGTCCCGGTGGCTCCGGCCGTCGTCCCGCGATGTTGCAGCCCGACCCCGGCATCGACGGCGGTCCGGCCCGGCGTTCGGCGGCCCCGCAACTCGACCCCGGGCTCGCCGAGCGGGTGGCGCGCCGGTCGGGCGGAGGGCTCGACCCGGGTGCGCCCGGTGCGTCGGGCCGTCGCCAATCGACCGCTCCCCAGCCGCCGCCGCTGGCCTCCGACCTCACCTCCCGGCAGGACGCCCTCGGCGCCAGCGCCGCCCCCGGCGTGGGCACCCGCCGCCGCACCGGCGAGAACCCCGCCCTGGTCGACCGGCTGGAGGGTCTGGCGTCCCGGGCGACACCGCCCCACGGCGCCGCCTCGTCCGGCCACTCCCAGTTCGACGAGCCGCTGGCGCCCGACCCGCTCGTCGACGAGCGCGGTGCCCCCAGGTCGTCGCCTCCGCCGGCACCCGCCCCCCCCGCCCCGCCCCCCCCCGCGGGAGGAGCCCCGCCGCGGCGCCGGCTACGACCAGCCGTTCGAGGCTCCCTACGACGACCGCTACAGCGGCGACGTCTACGAGGACACCTACGGCGACGAGCCCTACGACGACTTCGACGAGCCCAGTGAGCCCGAGCGCCGGTCGGGCTGCGCCCGGCCGATGGTGGCGCTGCTGGCCGTCGGCATCTTCCTGGTGCTGCTGCTCCTGGTCGGCGGCCTGTGGGTCCGGGGCCAGATCAACCCGGGTGGCGAGCCGGGCGACGCGGTGACGGTCGAGATCATGGCCGGGCAGTCGACCGCCGAGATCGGCCAGACCCTCCAAGAGGCCGACGTCATCGCCAACGCCTCCATCTGGTCGTGGTACGTGCGCTTCAAGGGCGGCGGCGACATCCAGGCCGGGGTCTACGAGATCCCCACCAACCTGTCGATGGGCGAGGCGCTGACGGCCCTCGAGGCCAAGCCGCTGCCGCCGGGCACGAAGCGCGTCACGGTGCCGGAGGGGCAGACGATCGCGCAGATCAAGCAGCGGGTGACCGCGTCGGACGCCGCGGTGCCGGGCTTTACGCCGGAGGGCTTCGACGCGGCGTTGGCGGATCCGGCAGTGCGGTCGAAGTACCTGCCGGCCGACCAGCCGTTGCTGGAGGGCACGTTCTTCCCGGAGACCTACGACCTGGCGGAGGAGGCCGACGAGGCCGAGCTGCTGGGCAAGATGCGTGACGAGTTCGACGCCACGATGGACGACCTGGGTGCCGAGGCCGGGGCCGCGGCGCTGCAGCGCAGCACCTACGAGGTGATCATCGTGGCCTCGATCGTGGAGGAGGAGGCGCGGGTCGACGAGGACCGGGCCAAGGTGGCGCGGGTGATCTACAACCGCCTCGCCGACGACCAGGCGCTGTTCATCGACGCGATCAACTGCTACGAGAAGCAGCAGACGCCGTGCGTGCTGACCGATCCCGACTTCGCCAGTGACTCGCAGTACAACTCCCGCCGCCACCGGGGCCTGCCGCCCACGCCGATCGCGGCGCCGGGCCGGGCCAGCATCGAGGCGGCCCTGCACCCGGCCGAGGGCGACTGGATGTACTACGTCCTCGACCCGGAACTGCCCGAGGGCCACCACCTGTTCACCGCCTCCGAGGCGGACTTCGAGGACGCCAAGGCCCGCTGCCGCGACGCCGGCCTGGGTTGCGGGTGATCTCGGGTCACACCCGGGTCGCCGCGCTGATCGGCTCGCCCGCGCGTCACTCCCTGTCGCCCGCGATCCTCAACGCCGCCTTCGACGAGCTCGACCTCGACTGGCGCTACGTGGTGTTCGAGGTGCCGCCGGGCGAGGGGGCGGCCGCGGTGGCGGCGATGCGGACGCTGGGCCTGGGCGGCCTGTCGGTGACGATGCCGCACAAGGACGCCGCGTTCGCCGCGGTCGAGGACCGGAGCCCGGTGGCCGCGGCCCTGGGCGCTGTGAACTGTGTCTACTGGGACGACGATCGCCTGGTGGGCGACAACACCGACGGGGTGGGCTTCCTCGATTCCCTGCGGGTGGACCACGGCGTGGACGTCGCCGGCCGCCGCTGCGTGCTGGTGGGCGCAGGCGGTGCGGGTCGGGCGGTGGCCTGGGCGCTGGGCCGGGCGGGTGCGGCCGACGTGGCCGTGGTGAACCGCTCGCCGGCACCGGCGCAGCTGGCCGCCGAGCTGGCGGGACGGGTGGGTCGGGTCGGCGCCGCCGACGACGTGGCCCGGGCCGACGTGGTGGTGAACGCCACGCCGCTGGGGATGGGCGGCCGCTCGGGCGCTACCGACGGCGCGACGACGGCGCTCCCGGTCGACCCCGAGGCACTCCACGAGGGTCAGGTGGTGGCCGATCTCGTGTACTTCCCGACGACGACCCCGTTGCTCGCGGCGGCCGCCGAGCGTGGCGCGC
>Ga0193742_1001233_pt1 | contig 15663 bp, 21 predicted proteins | sample L2c1metaG_FD_165511 | JGI IMG/M metagenome (GOLD analysis project Ga0193742, IMG submission 165511) | Soil microbial communities from a riparian zone of the East river system, Colorado, United States - L2c1 | ecosystem: Environmental > Terrestrial > Soil > Riparian zone | place: USA: East River... | reverse complement strand
CCTACGAGGAGTCGCTGATCCCAGCCCGCGAGGTCAGGTTCGGCGACCGGCTCGTCAACCCGAAGGGGGAGAAGCAGCCCCCCGTGTTCGTCAACCGCACCATGGCCGGCTCCCAGAGACAGCTGTGGCTCGACCCGTTCGGCACCACGCGGATCACGCTGGGAGCGAACACACCAGTCAAGGTGATGCGGCGCGTCACCCACCTTGTCACTGACTCGTAGGAAAGAAGCTCTGATGGAGAAATGGTTTAAGGTCGACGACCTCGAACTCGACGCAATCGAAATCCCGCAAGGCGTCGAGCGGATCGAGTACGAGGTGACTGGTGTCCGGTTCCAGATCGACCTGAATAAGGGGAACCGGGAGAAGCTCTACACCCTGCTGCTGCCGTTCATGAAGGCCAGCCGGCGGGTCGGCGGTGGTCGGGTCCCGGACGAGCTCGCCGAGGTGTTGGGCGACGACATGCCGGTGTCGATATCGGCGAAAGCGGCGGCCAGCTTGAGGCCGGCGGCGGCGCCGGTGGTGAGGCAGGAAGGCCGGCCGCTGTCGATGCGGCGCCACACCAAGGTGGAGCTACGCAGCGTCCGCGAGTTCGCCACGAGTGAGCACATTCAGGTCAGCGATGGCCGGATCCCGTCGAGCGTGTGGCAGCGGTGGGAAGACGCGGGTGGGCTGGAATGGCACCTGCGAGAGGCGTCGTGACCATGGTCGGGAACCTGACGGCCATCCGGTGGCAGCGCGATCAGTCACGGCGCGGGCCGATCTTGCCGCCGCTGGCCGAGGACCACCCGGCGAGCATCGTGTTCTGCGTGTTGTGCCCGGTGCAGCTCGGCACGGTCGAGCGGGTGCAGTACCTGATCATCGGCCCGATCTACGAGCGCGAGTGGGACGAGCACACGGCCGGTCGTTGGTACTCGGCGCCCGCGATGCTCGTACATGAGAGGTGCGTCGCCAAGCTGGATGAGGAAGACCTGGAGGACACGGTGCCCATGCTGGTCGCGGTCGTGCTGAGCGCGCCGTGAGCAGCGGGTTGCCGGAGTTCGAGCAGGTGTCGAGTCCTGCGCAGGAAGCTGCCGCGAACTCGGCGGCTGATGCGATGACCCGCGCCGCCGCCCGGGTGCAGCGAATGGAGTACGTGCTGGTGCGGTCCGAGCTGTTGGCGGATCTGTTGAACGCGCACGCCCGTGAGGCGGTGGAGGTCGGGCCGGATCGTTTCGTGGAGCGGTTGGCGCATTACCTGCTCGCGGGCGGCGACTAGGCCGTTCGGTTAGAACTCATACATTTCGCAGGTCAAGCCGTTGAAGTTGTATGACTTCAACGGCTACCTTCCGTTGTGCGCCTCAGCCGCACACCGGTGTTGGTGTGCCGCACAACCGACAGCGGGAGGTGTGATCATGATTCGCAAGTGTCAACGAAAGGACTGCAAAAACCTGCTGCCGCCCTCGGCGGCCAAGCAGAAGAAGTACTGCTGCCCGGCGTGCCAGGTCCGCGACTGGCGCAACCGCAACCGCAAAAAGATCAAGGAACAGGAAGAGGAGGAATAGCAGCATGAACGCCAACCCCGGCGAGGCCCGGGACGGCAAGATCCCATTCGAAACCGAGGAAACGATCTATCCCGCCACCGTCGGGTGGCGCTGGTTCGACGAGGACGGCGGCGAGTACTCGATCACCTGGCTTCAGTTCACCAGCCGAATGATCTTTGGTGTTCGGGTCTCCGGCCACGAGGAATGGTCCAGCACGGAGATGGCCCAGCAATGGACCAACCACTCCAAGACGCTCAAGGGTGCCCGCGCCGTAGTCAAGCATTACCTCGAAAAGAAAGAGGCGTGAACCCGAGACGCCACAAGGACGACTCAGGTTCACGCCTGTAACACCGGGCCACAACCCGGCGATCCACCAGCCACTCCCAAGCAAACCAATGGACAACGAAGGACGCTACAGCATCATGACAACTCCCACAGTCCCTGTGACCTCCGCAATCGGCGCACTCGTCGCTGCCACCGTCACGCTCGCCGCCCTATGCGGAATGTCCCCGACCGCCGCTCCTACAACCGCAACCGTGACGCTGGTCGCGCAGACCGCGCCGCCGGCTGGTTCGGTCCCGGGCGATGGCACGTTCCTGGTTGGCTCTGACGTGCAGCCTGGCGTGTACCGGTCGACGGGTGCGACGCCCGGGTTCTTCGAGCTGTGCTCGGTGAGTCGGCTGCGCAACCTGGAGGGCTCGAACGATGTCATCCAGTGGCAGACCGCGAACGCGAACGAGCCGGTGATCCTCACCGTCAAGGCCAGCGACGCGGCGATCAAGGCTGCCGGTTGCGAACCATTCGCCAAGATCAAGTAGGGGCAGACCGTGACCAGCACAACGGCGGGCGCTGCGCCCGCCCCGGCGGCCCGGGTCGTTAGCGGCGGGGTCGGCGCCATCCTGACCAGCGTCGGCGGCGGGTTGATCCTGGCCGCACTGTTCATGCCGTGGGCCACCGTGCAGCAGTTCGGCTACGCCGATTGGACCCGCATCGGCTTTGAAATGGAAGACTGGCCGCAGCTGTTCCTGTGCGGCGGGTTCATCCTGGGCGTAGGCATCGCCAGGCACAACGCGCGCATTCATTGGCTGTGGCAGGTGCTGCCGGTTATCCCCGGCGCGGTCGCCGGAATTGAAGCGCTGTGGTACATCCACAACATTCTGAACCTGATCAGCAGCTACCACTATTCGTACTCCTATGTGGGCGGCTATCTGAATTTGGGTCCGGGGCTGACCCTGCTCGGCGGGCTGGTGACCGTGACTGGCGCGCTCGGATGCTTCATCTCCCCGATGCCCGGTAAGGCCCCTCCGGCGGCGGAGCGGTGATCGCCGTGCTGGGTTGGGGCGCGTACGTGGCGTACAGGGACCGGCGGCGCGCGGAGGGCGTCGCCCAGCGCTGGCGGCAGGGCCGCGAGGAAGTGGCCGCGTACCTGCGGTTGATGGCCGACGCGCAGCCGGTCAAGCCCACCGACCGGTTCGCCACCTGCCCCAACCCAGAGTGCGACATGGACGACTACCACCTGATCACCAACATCGACGGCACGAAAGCCACCCGCTGCTGCGTGCACTGCCAGCACGAGTGGACCATCGACCACGCAACGAAGGAGACGGCCATGGGTAAAAACAAGAACGACGAGGAGCCACCAGCCCCCAAAGGCAACTGCCCGAACGGTGGCGACCACACGTGGGTCCGCGAGGGCCACGACATGGTGTGTTCGAAGGGCTGCGGCGCCCGGTACACCGTTGACTAGCATGCCCGGCATGCCTGCCCCCTGCACCGGCTACGTGCCCATCCTGCCCGAGGCGTACATCGACAGCCTGGTCGACACCGGCCACTGGCGGGACGTCGGCATCACGCACTGGCACCTCTGGAGCACAGAGCAGGCCGTGGCCAACGTGGCGCGGTTCACCAAGGAAGTCGTCGCCGGGCACATCTCCCGAGGTGAGCCGTGCCATGACCCGCGCGAAGCGTTGTCGTGGGTGTACCGCCGCCACCTCGAAGGGTTGATCTCCGGGTCCGACCCAGCGGGCTACGCGCGCCAAGCGGGCTGGCGCAGCGAGGACGACCTCCGGTTCTCGATCGCGGTCAGTTGGGAGTTCATGACCGACAAGCCGCACGGGCTCACACCGATCGGTCGCGGCGTGGAGGTGCGCTCCGGGCGCAGCTTGGACGTCTTCGCCGAACCGATGACCAGTGCCCGCTGCCGGCGGCACTGAGGGTCCGCAAAAAAGAGGCGCCCGCACTTCCCGATGGGGGGAAGTGCGGGCGCCTCTGTGTGTCCGGCCGCAAGCGGGGGCGCACGGGCCGGACGGACCTTAGGTCACACGAAGAACGGCAGGAACCGACCGGTGTCGGTGACCGGATTGTCCGCCTTGATCAGCGCGGCGACCGTATAGGACACGTTGGACGTGGTGACCGAGGTCGGGGCTTGCGCGGACTGTGGCACCGAGGCGTCGTAGATCACCGGGTTGGTGCCGGGGTCGAGCTCCACGGTGTAGCCGGCGGTTGCGCCGTTGACGTTGCCGGTGCCGTTGGTGCCGAAGCCGATATAGAGCCGGTTCGGCCCGCTCGGTGTGAGCGACGGGAAGGTGACCGTGGTGGTCGCGGAGGTGTTGGCCCGGGTGCCCGGCGAGCCGTCCTGGGTCCAGACGGTGCCTGCTCCGCCGCCGGTGCCGAACTCCTTGCAGTTGATCCGGATCTGGTTGCCGGTGTTATTGATGGTGAGGGTGAGCGTCTGGCTGCCGGTTGTGGTGACCCGGCCCATCCACATCTCGATGTGCGCCGAGGAGGAGTTGGCGAACGGCCCGGCGATTCGGGTCCACGCACCGGGCAGCCCCGAGTTGCTGGCCGGGCAGCCGCCACCGGAGACCAGCGTGATCGCCTGCGACGTGGCGTGCGTCGAAGTCATCACCATCAGGTCGCCGAGGTTGGCCGGCGCGACCGTCAGCGTCTTCTGGTTGACCGCGCCGATCTCCCACATCGCCGAGCCGTTGACCGTGCTCGGGGTGATCAGGTCGTTGGCCACGGGTCAGGCTTCCAGGCCGACCGCGAGAGCGTCCCACTTCGAGTCCGCGCCGTTCCAGATCGTGCCGACGTAGAGCGTCTTCGAGATCACCGTTGTAGTGGGCAGCGTGACCCCGATGGCCCGGAACACGGCGGCGGTCGTCCAGTTGATGGTCCGGGCGGTGCCATTGTCTTTGAACCGGTACAGCAGCATCTGCCCCTCGGTAGGTGTGCCGGTGGGTGCCCCCATGACCATGTTCGCGGCGGCGGCGGTCACGTTGTACTGATCGTGGGAGTCCGCGCTGGCGGTCGGCGTCGAGCTACTCGCGGTGGTCCCGATGCGCTTGGTGACCCGGGCGTTCGTCAGCGTCCTGGTCGCGGCGCGCTCGGTCGCGTTGCTGGTGTTGTCCACATCGCTCAGGCCCACATCGGCCTTGACCAGTCCCAGCGCGGTCTTCAGCTGGGTCATGGTCTGGTTCAGCCAGGCGCCCGCCACCCGCAGGAGGGTGTCTCCGTTGGTGGGGGTGAGGTTCTCGATGATGGTCAGGTCGCCGGTGGCCAGCTTCGCCGTGGTGACCGCGCCGTCGGCGATCTCCGTGGTGCCTACCGCGTTGTTGGCGATCTGGCTCGAACCCACCGAGTCGGCCGCCAACGTCGGGTTCGGGTAGGTGCCGGCGAGGGATCCGCCGGCCGCCCCGGTGCTGGGTCCCGCCGGCCCGGTCGCGCCGGTGTCGCCGGTAGGTCCTTGCAGCGACGCGGGGCTACCCCAGGTGCCCGAGGTCTTCGGGCCGTAGATCGTGAAGCCGCTCGTGTTGAGGTAGAAGTCGCCGTCGATGCCCAGCCCCGGGTCGGGGGTGCCGGTGCCGTTGTGGATGGTCCGCCCGTCGGATCCGTCCGAGCCGTCCGCCCCGGTGTCACCGGTCGGCCCGATGACGCTCATGACTTCGGTCCAAGCCATCTGTCTCTCCTCAGCCCACGGTGCAGGCGGCTCGGTGCCCACGGCGACGCTGCTGCGCGGGCTGGACGGTGAACAGCACGCCCCACCCCTTGCCGGCGATGATGGCGGCGGCGGGCTTGTTGGCGTCGGCCGCGACGGTTGCGGCGGCGGTCTTGGCCACGATGTCCTGGCCGGTCACTGACCCCGGCACGATCGCGTAGTCGAGCGCCCAGGCCGGCTCGTCCTCCGCCGAAGCACCCACTCCGGCCGCCGGGGTGATCGTGACGACGGACAGCTGCCCCAGCTCGGCCCAGGTCAGCGCCGGTGAGTCGGTGCCGGCGACTACCGCCACGGTGGTGTTGGTTGTGTTCGTCTCGTGCGCGACGTAGGCAAGCGCCAGGCTGCCCGGCATGACGTCGGTGAGCGTGCCGGTCGGGCCGAGCTGAGTGGTGCTGGTGGCGGCGCCGAAGGTGATGCCTGCCTCGCCCGCGTTGTTGTCGTTCGGGTTCGCCGGGTCCAGACCGACCGGCAGCTTATCGACCAGCTCGGCGAGCACCTCGGACATCCGCGCGTCGTCGAACCCGATGATCTGCGCGGTCAGCGTGTCGTTCAGCGTGGTGCCGTCGGGGACGCTCACCGTCGGTGCCGCGTCGCCGGATTCCCACTTCTTGGCCCAGAGCTGCCATCGAACCGTGTGCGCCTGCAATGCCGGTCCGCCGGTGTAGGCACCAACCTGTGGCTCAGCGGAAGAGACCGGCATCCGCATGCTGATCAGCTTGGTCCATTCACCCTGCGCGGCGGTCATGGTGGGTGAGGACGGCGCGTTGTTTGGCTTCGGCACGGCGGCGGTGCCCGCGGTGGTGGTGTTGGTCCCCCGGCTGGACCGCACGACGCACAGCAGCATCGTCTTGTTGGTCAGCGACGCGGGCAGCCCCGGGGTGATGTTGATCGGTGACGCGGGGGAACTGACGGTGCGGTGGCCATTCGCCTTGGTGCCGGCGCGCACGTTGCTGACCGCGTCGTAGGTGGGTGTGCCGATGGCCGGGCTGTACGGGCTGGCCTCACCGTTGTGGTAGGTGCGGATGTAGCGCCAGGCCGCTTCGCCGTATTCGTTGCGGTCGGTCTCCACCCCGTTACCGCCGGCCGCGCCGGTCCACTTCGTCTGGAGGTACACGCCAGTTTTCCAGTAGGCATTGTTCCCGTTGACGAAGTCGGCTTCTGGCATGCCGGCGTCCCAGGACTGCACGATCGTCCCGTTGCAGGAGCCCTGCCAGCCGGTCGCCCCGCCGGGTGCGATCGCCCCGACCCTGATCTTGCAGTGCAGCCAGGTGCCCCACTGGAAGCTGGTGACCAGCTTCGGGATGCCGACACTGGAGCCGCCTTGCCCGTCGTGCGCGACCCGGAGGACCACGTCGATCATGCCGCTGGTCGCGTAGTCGGACCGGTCCGACAGCACGATTTCGAGGATGTCCTGGTTGTTGCCGTTGGCGTCGTCGTGTATCTGGCACACCACGAACCGAGGTCGGATCGGCGGCAGGTGCATCGGCAGCACCATCACCTCGATGGCGTGGTCGCCGCTGGTCGGGTTGAACGCGCGCTCGGTGGTGCCGTTGGTGGCCATCTCGCGCCACTCCGAGCGGGGGAACCCGTTGGTTGCGATGGGGTCGGAGCGCAGGACCACCGAGTAGCCGTCGTCGCTCACGGAGAGGATGTTGGAGACGCCGTTGGTGGTGGCCAGCGTGGCTTGGGTCATGGTGGTGATGCCGGCGCCGGTGGCGGTCGAATAGTCCAGCTTGTAGTGCGGGCCGTTGGTTTGGCCGAAGCCCAGGATGTTCGCAATCGTGCCCATTACTGCAAGGTCTTCTTCCCGGCGTACATCCAGCCGACCGTGGTGAAGAACTCGAAGAACAGCGAGCACCACTTACCGGAGGGCACCGTCACGGTGCCGATTACGTCGTCGGTGGACGGCACGAACCCGGACGACAGGGTGATCACCCGCTGCGCACCGGAGGCCAGCACCTGCACCCGATACGGCGCGCCCGGCACCCCGTTGTCGGGCGGGTTGAGCGTCGGGGTGGCGGTGGCACAGGTCCACAACCCCACCTGGATCAGGCCGTCCAGTGCGTTCGGGGTGACCGTGGCGCCGTCGGTGAGTGTCTCCACCCGGCCCGACCAGACCATCCCCGCGCCGTCAGTTCCGTCGGCGCCCGCCGGGCCGACCAACGAGGTGGCCGAGCCCCAGGCGCCGGTGGTCTTCGGGCCGTAGATCGAGTCGGCGGTGGTGTCGATGTAGAAGTCGCCGTCTGACCCGAGTCCACCGGCCGGCGCACCGGCCCCGTTGCGGACCGTCTTACCGTCCGCGCCCGCCGAGCCGGCCCCACCGCTGCTACCGGTCGCGCCGATCAGCGACGTGGGGCTGCCCCACCCGGCGCCCGTCTTGGGTCCGTAGATGTCGCTGGTGTCGGTGTTGATGTAGAAGTCGCCGTTGACCCCGAGGCCACCCGAGGGCGCGCCAGAGCCAGACCGGACGGAGTTGCCGTCCGCGCCGAGCAGCCCAAGAACTTGGTTCCATGCCATCAGACATCGAGGCGCCAGAGGGCGCCGTCCACGGTGTCGATGTAGTAGTCACCGACCAGCTCCCCGCTGATCGCGCTCGGCGAGCCGGAGCCGTCGGTGATCCGGGTGCCCCGGGTACCGGTGCTGCCGGTCGAGCCGGTGGAACCAGTCGAGCCGGTCGCGCCGGTCGGGCCGATGATGCTGGTCGCGCTGCCCCACGCGCCGGCAGCCTTCGGACCGTAGAAGGTCTTGTTCGTGATGTCGTAGTAGAAGTCGCCGTTGTTGCCCAAACCAGCCGAGGGCACCCCGGCGCCGGACAGCGTTGTCTTACCGTCCACACCGGCTGTTCCGGTGCCACCCGTCGCTCCGGTGGAGCCGGTCGGTCCGACGATCGAGGTGGGTGAGCCCCACACACCGGCCGCCTTCGGGCCGTAGATCGTGAACGCGCTCGTGTTGATGTAGAAGTCGCCGTTGACGCCGAGGCCACCGCTCGGTGTGCCGGCGCCGGACAGCACCGTCTTACCGTCCGCGCCCGCCGCGCCCGGGTCACCCGGGTCGCCCTTGTCGCCCTTGAACGCGACGCCCGATCCTTCGTTGGGGAACGTCGCGCCGTCCCAGATGTAGAGCAGCCCGGAGGAGTTGTCCAGGTAGCCGTCACCAGCGTCACTCGGTCCAAGCCCGGCGGCGATCGCGGCGAGGTCGGCGTAGGTGGCCACCGACCCGGCGATGGCGATGCCCTCACCGGCGGCGCCTTGGATCCCCTGGATTCCCTGGATCCCCGGTTCGCCCTGGATCCCCTGTTCGCCCTGCTCGCCCTTGAGGCTGAGCCCTGTGGTCTGCCACGCCATGGTCGATGTCTCCCTATCGCAGCTGGTAGAGAAGGCCGGTGTCGATGTCCTGGTACATGTCGCCCAGCGCGGCGCCGGTGATCGTTCCGGTGGGTGGGCCGTGGCCGGTGAACCAGTCCACGACCGGGTTCTCATCGCCGCCCTGCCCCGGTGGCAGCTGCACGCTGGGCACCTTCCCTGCGGAGTCCAGGGACGCGACCCCGTTCACCGCGCCCCGCTCAGCGCGGGTCAGATACAAACTCGGGTTAGGCGGCGCGGACGGGTCGAGGCTGCCCGGGTCGACGAGGATGGAGTTGACGTCCACCCCGTCGTCCCCGACGGCTTCGGGGACATCGACGTAGTAGGTGGCGTGCTCCCACACCCGGATCCGCATGGCCACGCCGGTGCCGGCGGTCGGGCGCAGGTTCAACTCCCAGCTGCCGTCCGCGCCGGTGACCGCCCGGTCCACCCCGCCCGCGATGGGATCGGGGGCGGGGCGAGCGCCCTTAGGGAACAGAGCGACGGTGACCAGACGACCCACGAGCGGCTCGCTGGATTCAGGGTCGAGAGCGGCCCCGTAGACGCGGGTCATGGCGTGGGGTTCTGTCGACGGATCTCTTCCACGGTGGCCCTGATTTCGTCGAGCTGCTGCGTGATCGGGCGTGCGCCCTCGGCGGGGACGCCCAGCGCCGCTTCGGGATTGGCCACACCGAGCGCGGCCAGTATCTGCGAACGCGCCCAACCGATGTCGTCACGTTTCGCAATGCTGGCCATCTCTTCGCGGACAACCTGGCGTACCTCGTCGGCTGTCATCTCGTCCTCTTCCTTACCTGCAATGACCAGCTTCTCCAGCGGCCAGATAGCGACGTCTAGGTCGCAGGCCCCGCTGATTCCGGGGACCTTTCCGGTCTGCGAGTGCTGGTGAATGGCGACGCGCGGGGTCAAATAGCGGGGCTGGCCGGGTGGGCGGCCATAGTGCGCAATCCACAGGTAAATGTCCGGGTCCATCCACCCTTCACCGATGTGGTCGGTGAAGAACGCCGCACCGGAATACACCATCACCTGGCGTATTCCGGTGCGCGCGCGGAGTCGTTCGATGAATGTGTCCGCCCAGCCGGCGAGATTCCCGGCGCCTTCCTCCAGGTCCAGACACGGAGGCAGGTGCCCGGCTTTCGCGCCGAGCCGGTTGACCTGGGCGGCCAATGAGTCGGCGTTCGATGTGGCCGACTGCGCCACCCTGGCGTAGTGATACAGCCCCACGCTCAGCCCGGCCGCGCGAGCTCCGGCGTACTGGCTGTTGAGCGTGGGATAGGACGTCGAGTTGCCCTCGCTCGCCTTGATGTAGGCGAACCTGAAGCCGGCCGCGGCGACCTTGCGCCAATCCGGCGAACCTTGCCAGCTGGCTACGTCGATCCCCGCGACCGGCTCAGTCATCAGCTCAGAGGCTCGGCACGTCGGGGGTCGGGTCGTCCGGCACGTCAGGGTCGGGCACCGGCGGAGTCGGGTTAGTCGGGTCGGCCGCGATGGCGTCCAGAGCGTTCGCCACAACGTCCAGCCGCGCGAGCACCGCAGGCGAGGCGTCGCTCTGGTTGGCCAGCTCGTCGCGCAGCGCCCGGACCAGGTTGCCCAGGTCGTTAGTCCTGGCGTCGATCCGGTCCAGCTTGTCGGTTGCTTCGGACACTTTGACTCCTAACTGATTGAGGATCCTCTCGATCGCCTGAAAATGGCGGTCGATGCTTTTGAACCGGCGATCCAGATGCCGTTCGCTGACCACAAGCCAGGGGAACGGGAATCGACGTCGGTAGGACGAACGGTCGTCGTCGTCTGCGAAATGAGTCACGAAGCCCATTCCTTCGGTGGGTTGGTTACTGGCAGGTGCCGACAATCAGCGGATTCGCCGCTTGGGTTGCGTCCAGCCGGTCCAGCGCGGTGAGGTACTCGTGGAGCGCTTCCTGCTTGACCGCCGCTGTGGTGGCCGGGTCAGACGCGGTGATGAATAGCTTTTTGATTGCCTGGTTCTGGCCCCTGCTGGCCGCGCCGCGAGCCTCGATCGCCTCGCCGAACTCCGCGTTCTGCTCCGACTGGCAGTCCGCGATTCGGCGCTGCGCGGTCGTCGCCTGGTAGAACAGCGCCATCGACGTAACCGCCAGAATGAGGATGACGACGCCGAGGGTCCGCGAATCGGCGATCCAGTGAAGCTTGTGCGTCACGCCGCCACCCGATTCACCCGATTCGCCTCGGCCTCCGGGTTGGCCCCGTTCGCCTCCTGGCCCGCCCTGGCCTCCGACACCGCCCTGGCCACCTGTTCCGCTGGGCGCGCCTCCGGGACCGCCTACACCACCCACACCACCCACCCCCCCGGGGCTGCCGCCCTCTCGTCTCGTGAAGCGTCGGCCCATCCAGCCCACTCCATAGCCCACGGTGAACCCGATGAACGACGACACCAGGAAAGTGAGGATCTCGTGATAGCTCATGGCTTATCGTCCGAGTCTTTGTCTTTGTCCCCGCCTTTGCGGGATTGCAGACCCAGCGCAACGCCGACAACGGCCATGAACACACCGTTTAGGGTGATGTCCGGCTCATAGCTGGGCACAATGAACTGGAGAAAGAAATTGGAGGCCCAAACAATTGACACGAGCACGATGATGGCGTTGGCCATCGGGCGAGGAATCATTGCGCGGCGAGTCCCCCCCTAATTGGGTTCGTTCACAGGTGCTTGGACGGCGGGCCTTCACGGGCCGGCACCTTGACCTCCACTAGCGGCCCGCCGAGCAGTCGCTTGGCCAAATCCTCGGCGCTTTCCCGGCGGTTTAGCGACATGTCTAGGACCGCCCGTCGGCTTACCTCATCAAGGTCGGTCATCAGTATCGGGTGTCGGCCGGAGCGTCGGGTGCGGAATATGTTGCGCCGCCGACGGGTGAACTCCCGCCTCACCTGGATGTGTTCGGCCGACATCGGAGCGGTCTGCTTGATGAATTCGAGGGGATCGTCCGCGCCGGAGTTGGTGATGCGGGTGGCGTCATTCCGGAGCAGTCGGTGTTCACTGATCCCGGTCACGCCGCGCAGCTGGCCACCCAGGTGGGTTCTGATTCGGCCGAGCTTGGCGTCGCGGGCGTGGGCGATGGTGGGTGCGTTGAACAGGAAGTTCGGGTCGTTGACTTCTTCTTCGAGCGGCTGCGGGTCGGGGGCGAAGAACAGGTGGAATAGGTCGTCCCAGCCGGTCTCCGAATTTGTGTCGATGTCGTACTCGGCGGCCCGGGCCTCGAACGCCTCGAACGGGATGACCCCGGCGGCCAGATCCGGAAGGTCGTCACCGTCGTCATTGGTGACCGTGCCTTGTTGGATCGTGGCAACGTAGACCCGCCGCTCTTCACTGCCCCTGGCTACGGACAACTCCATGTGATGCACCAGAATATTCACGTCACACCTCAACTATGGCACGGGCGCGGCAGAGGAGAAGAAGTCTTCCGCGTCGTAGGCAATCATCATCATGCGGATGCGAATCGTCTCTCCCGACTCAGGAATCGACCCTAGGTTTTTGCCGATCGTCAGCCCGGTTCTAGCCGCGTCGGTGTACTGTCCATTCTCCCGGACGGTATACATCTTGTCCTCATACACGTTGACTCCGCAGGTTATCAACGCCATGTAGGCGCCCACCCGGGACTCGGTGTAATTGATGAAGAACGAGGACCAGTAGGAGCCAGCCGGACCAGTGTTGGTCCAATCCGTGGAGTCGAACCAGATTGTTTCATTGGCGTTGCTGTCCCCATTGCGGAAATGCCCGCCGAACATCCGGACCAGGCCCTCGGAGTAGAAGTAAAGCCCCGCGTCCACTCCGGAGTTACTCTTCAACCCGAAGGTAGCGACCGCTTCCTCCAGCTGGATCCGGCCGCCCCGGTTGACCGTGTCGTCGCCCCGGTCGGTGAGCCCGGCGAACACCGAGTCCGGAGTCATAATCAGCCGGGGCTGCACATTGACCTCGTCGGAGTCGATCGCACGCATCTCGATATTCACGTCTTCCGGGTATTGGTCGGAGACGTAGGAGAACAGCCGGCCGTAGGCGTTCTCGTTCAATTGCGGAAAGAAGCGGATCTCATTGCCCGGGCCGGAGATCACCACACGGCGCCCGGAGGTGCCGGTCTCGAAGCTGGCGTCGGCGATGATGATGCCGGCCTGTAGGTGATCGGCCCGGATCGCCCCGGCGTCGATCTTCCCAGCGACCACTGAGTTGGCGGCCAAGTGGTCGGCCTGGATGGACAGCGCCAGGATGTTCGCGGCGGTCACCGAGTCAGCGGCCAGGTGTCCGGCCTGGATCGCGCCCGCGGCGATGTTGTTGGCTTGAACCGCGTCCGCCGCCAACGCCACGGCGGTCACCGACTCGGCGGCTAGGTGCCCGGCCGCGATGGCATTGGCGATGATCTTCTCGCCGTCCACCGAGCCGTCGGCCAGGTGCGCGGTGGTGATCACCTCGCCCTGGATCTGAATCGAGCCGACCGAATCAGCGGCCAGCTTCGCGGCGGTGACCGCGTCGTTGGCTAGCTTCAGCTCGGTAATGGCCCCATCGAGAATGTCCTGGCCGACGACCATGGTCGGGGTCGCGGTGACCGCCGGTGAGGCGTCCGACTCGGCGGTGTCGATGCCGACCGAAGTCAGCCAGACGCGATACGGTTTCGGGTCCAGCCCGGCGATCACGAACGCGCTGTTGACCGTGCCGATGATGGTGCCGACCACCACGCCCTCGGTGATCGGGTCGCCGTCGCCGCCGGTGCCGGAGCTCAAGTAGACGTTCAGGTGGGAGAAGCTGCGCGGCCAGGGCGGATCCGAGCTACCTCGGCTGACCACCATCAGCGTGCCGAAACCGGGGCTGACCTCCGGTGGGTTCGGCACCTCGGGTGGGTCCAGCGCGACCGGCGAGGCGCCACCGACGTAGCTGCCGTCGTCCTGTTTGCCGATGACATTGCGCACGTTGCCATCGGCGTCGTAGATCACCAGGCTGCCATCTTCGATCGAGCTGAACCCCAGCGAGGCGGTGTTGCGCCCCATCTTGATCAGCTCGATCTCGCGCTGCTGGATGGCTAGCTGGTTGGCCATCGACGCGAGCGCCCGCTGATCAGCGCCGGCAACGGGTTCAGTCACGAAAGCACGTCACTTTCTCCGTCGCTCGAAGGGATCGCGGGGGTGGGTTGCGGATCGGGGACGGGCCGGCCATAGCCGAACTGTTCGGCGCGTCGGGTGGTCAGCGTGACGAGGTTCTTGGCCGGCTCCCAGGTGTAGGCGATGATCCGGTGCCAGAATTCGATGTACCCGCCCCACGGGACAAAGCCGGTGATCAGGAACTCGTCACCGACCATGTAGGAGCCCAGCGGCGCGTTGGGATGCCAGTCCATGATGATCGCCTGACCGACGGTGATCGCGGCGCGGCGGCGCAGCAGCTCGTCCTGGGAGTAGGCGGTGGCTCCGGCGGTGGTGATGATCGTGGAGTCGGAGACAATGGCCACCCGGCGTACCCGCTTCGGGTCGGCCGCCCCGGCGTAGCCGCGCACCGCTTCCCGGCCGTCCCCAACACCTCGGGTCATGACCTGGGAGGCGTAGCCGGCCGGGCCGGCGGACTCCTCTAGCGGGATCGCGGCGAGCATGTTTTCGTCCTGGGCGCACCTCAGGTCGAATCTTTTGCGGCCCATCCTCGGGTAGGCCAGCTCGATCATTCGCTCGGTCTTCGGGATGATGGCGATGTCGCCCTCGGTGGCCCAGCGGACCGTCTCGCGGTACTCCACCCGCGCGGTACGGGCCAGGTTGTCGAACTCCTGCCCGCAGTCGGTGTCCGAGTACCAGCTCAGGGTGTACGGCACCGCTTCAACGATCTTCGGCTTGAACCGGTAGATCGCCCCGTCGTTGTAGGTGACCATCAGGTCGGCCGGCACGAAGCTGGTGTCGTATTGGTACCCGGTGATCACCACGTCCTCGTCTTCGCCGAGCTCCCGGGTCGGTGCCTTCTCCTCGGTACCCGGTTCTACCCAGACCAGGAAGCCCTCGTCGGTTAGCTCCTGACGCGACGGGATGCCCAGCTTCAACCCGGACATGGTGTTGCTCAGCCGTACCCCCAGGCGCGCGTCCGGGAAGGTTTGCAGATGCCCCCAGATCCGGCGCATCACGTCGCAGGCGTCGGTCACCACGAACTTGTCCTCGGAGAAATACGGCATGCCCTGGGCGTAGCCGGAGAAGCCCATCGCGGTGACCGTGTAGTCCTCGCCGTCGATCTTGGTGGGCTGCCAGATCAGCGAGGCCAGCAACTGCCCGCCCTGCTCCACGTGGATCCACGTGGCCCAGGCGGTGATGCCCAGCTCGCGCAACGTCTTGGACTCCGGGTGCAGCGACGCGGTGAGCATGGTCGGCCCGGACAGCGCCCAGGTGATGCTCACGTCGATCAGCGGGAGCTCCCAGGTCAGGTAGCGGTGAGTACGGATGTCCTGGGCGATGAACCGCAGCGGCGGCGGCGGCACCGGCGGCGGCGGCGCGGTGAGCAGGTCGATGTCTGGCGGGCTGATGTCATGATCGCCCTGGATCAAGGCGTACGGAATTGACTTCAGTGTCGCTCCGGACAGCGACTCCGCGGTGGTGCTGGCGCCCCGCACCGCCGCGCCCGGATGCAGCGGCTTCGGCTTAGTCTCCAGCGTGCCGCCGTCCCGCTCGGAGGCGCCGGTGGTGATCGAACCTGTCTCGGGGACACCGGTCGGGGGTCGGCCCGGTGGGCGCACGTTGCCGGTGGTGGTCTTCATCGACTTGTAGCCCGAGGGCGTCGTGGAGACCGGCCCCAGCGTAGTCA
>Ga0193742_1001232_pt1 | contig 15692 bp, 16 predicted proteins | sample L2c1metaG_FD_165511 | JGI IMG/M metagenome (GOLD analysis project Ga0193742, IMG submission 165511) | Soil microbial communities from a riparian zone of the East river system, Colorado, United States - L2c1 | ecosystem: Environmental > Terrestrial > Soil > Riparian zone | place: USA: East River... | reverse complement strand
AGAAGTAGTGATAACCTTCTCGGGTGAATATCTGATGAACGTCTTTCGGCTGAACGTTCTCATCTCCCCTTTCCAGGCCTGGTTACTGGTAGTCACCATGCATACGTACGCGCTCTGGAATCTGCACCCATTCATGATGCACGTTATTATTGTGATAGACCCAGATAACATGCTGGTTAGATGAGATGAATGTATAAGATAAGACCAGAACGAACCTCAAATGAAATTCCAGAGAACCAGTAGACCGACCGTAGGTCAGCTTTTGTGAATTCAGTAGATACATATTTTTCAGTGCTCAAAAAACAACAAATTGCAAACCAACGGCAGGCATAACTGTACGTTATGTACATAACACACTTCAATTAATCACAGCTTTGCCGTTGAGAAGAGGGAGGAACTTCATTACTGCGATGGTCCGATTTCATGTCAGCCATTTGTCTGCGAATTTGGACTGCAGGTTAGCAGGCTTTGGGGAATATCCGAGTGTCCATTCATAACGCGCCGTCACGAATTGAGCTTACCTAACACACTCACGCCGCTGGATAGCTGGCCCCAGCTAGCCTGGTAATCTGGACTGGACTTGGTTGGCAACCATCTCTGACCGTTTGCTCGTTCGATCATGTTGACCACTCTTGATCCAGTTGTGGCTTTTTCTTGCCCATGTTGCGTTTTCGAAATTCTTACCTACTCTGTTTTTGTTTTGATGCCAATTTGATGCCCCTTTGACAGACCTTGTGAGGTATAGGTAGTATATCATACTGACTAATGGACTTATGTCTATTTTTCAGAGGTCGCCGTTATTCCTGGAAGAATCGAAGCTATTCTAGCATATATATCTGATTCCCGCTAGCTAGTGCTGCTTTACTAAAAGGCATTCTTTCCACTTCGAATGGCCCGTATCTACTTTGGTCTTCGGAAAACCAGAATCAAGCTAAGCGGTGGGTATTACCGATTGTATCTTCATAACCCTAATTTTATACCTCTGGTCCCCAATTCGACGCTCTCAAGAGCACCACGCTTACGACAACATTTCATATCCGTTAATGCTTGCCTCCGTGACCCCAAAAAGGGGTCAATGTTATGTTCTCATCGGACTGATAACGAGCCATGTAAGATACCGTAGAACTCTTCAACCAACCAATACCGTCCCTTGGATTTCCACTCTAGCGACCACCTTTCTCCCCTACCTTCCTCCACCAGATTATGGTTGATGCTACTTGCTCATGCAAACATCTGGCAGACGATCATTGCTTCATCCGTTGCGGTTGCAAAAATGATATGCCCATGGACCACCCTATGCACATCAATGACGACGCCTTTCACCATGTTTGGTGTATCTATTGCTTGAAGTATTGTTACAAAAAGCCCGCTTGCACGGCTAGACTGCCCAAAACACGGGTGAAACGCTCAATGCGTCACCGCCGCCTACATAATTATCCAGAGTACGTTCTGTCTTTTCAAGTGGGGAACATTTGTGTTCTCTCGCAACTTGTGAGAACGCTACTCACGGCTTTATTGTTTGATTTACAGATCCGTAGGCATGTTAACTTCGGTCAAGATGTTCTTTCGGAAAAGAATGGGACGCTTTTCACGTCCAAAGCAAGCCGTGGCAGAGACAACGACGGCAGAATGAGTGCACAAAGAGTTTTGCGTGTGGTGACATTTGCTTATCTGCTTGTACCTCTACCGTTATATATCTCACACTCGTAACCCGCCGACAGCCCTCGATCCTTATACCCCCTACCATTGATTAATATTAATACTGTAAGGGTTGTTGGATGTGCACTGCCTGCCATGTATGTTCTGGTGCATCCTTCACATTCAATATAGACATGAATTATTTATGTACACGAGCTATAATGTACATAGGCCTCGTTATTATTAATTAAGTTATGTAAAAGCATATTATCTATTTCAACGTAAACTTAATTAAGCTAGTGATTGAGACGGAATAAAAAGACGAAATCGACGTGAGATATCCACGATGGAATCTATCATTTCTCCAAATTCAAACCAAAAACATAGCAGGACGAACGGCGGTGTTGGATCCCCAGCGTTGGCGACAAATTTCGGGGCCTTCGGCTCCAACCTTTATTTATCGAGGATTTAAATAGGCCCAGAGGCATAATTACTTACAATATCATCTTCGTTCATCTGTTCCACGATGAAATTTTACGCCCGATACAGCAACTGTGCTCGTGACCTAATTTTAATAGTATAAATAGTCCTAGCCACGGTTGGACTGTTAGGTGATAGATGCAGAAGTTCATTACAGAAAAAATCGTGGAACCCTAATCACCCATTCACCTCCGGATCGTCCAGTCTAGAAATCTGTTTCTCTCGGCGGTTTTGATTGTATTATCCACTCATTACAAAACAGCAGTGTTACGAAGGGTCGGTCTTGTTGATTACTTCCTTGCAAACTGCCTCGGGAGGTTGGGCCGGGGTCCGGGTTGTCCTTGATCAGGACATCAATGCATTACGTCCAGAGAGGATTTTTGGAGGATGCTTCTTGAACAGACTGCCGCAGAAATTTATCGTAACTAGCGACAGAACGATCAACAACAGATTTGAATTCCTAGCCATCGTGCATTGATATGATAGCACCTAATTTCCCTTGCAGACCCCGACATACGGTGACAGTGACAGGTCGATGCCTTTGGAGATAGAATCTCGAGTGGTAAGAGAACCCCAGACATCAATGGATAGTACTAGGAATTCTTTTTTCAACTGCCAAAATCAGGAATCATTAATCGGCCGTAAAATGTGGAACGGCGGGATCGTGTGCAATGAACTCGGACGTACTAGCTCCATTGAGATTTGGCGCTCGGGGCTTCGGCATTGGGCGGAAGTTCGGTTGCATGAACTTAGGACGGATGGCAAACTAGACATATAGTCTATAGACTCGTGACCAGTCGGAGAATGAGGAGGAGAGAATGGGAGCAGTCACCTCACAGAGGGAGCAGTCACAGGTCTAATGGACAGAGACGAATTTCTGGTGGGCTCGATAAGATCTGAGGGTACTTGACCGACGAGGTTTCAAGCTCAAGCTTCAAGGTCGGTCCGCAGCCGGCAGAGTAACCTCAACATCCAAATTGTTTTTCTTATCTCATCTGTTAAAAAGAACCATGGCGCAGCAAAGGCATACAATAACACTAATTAACACTAAATGATAAAAACGACATTTTCCCAACATGTCCAGGATAAATCCATTCTTTCCTAGAGTTTGGCAAATCGAAGAACATAGGGTGAAGACTTCTTTGACTTCACTTTGTCGATGTCATCAAGGGTCACAGGTCGGCACTCATGAGCGTGATTATAACCAAGTCTGAAAATGTAACGATGTTGACACGTTATTCGAAATTTATACAAAGGTAGAGGTACCGACCTCGTCCTTCCATCTGGTCCACCTGGCTTGAAGAAATTCGGTCTCCGAAGAAGAGAGACCACCACGGCGCCGCCAAGACCCACGTTGTGTACAAGCCCGTATTTACCACGTTTGTCGGGAGTATCAAAAAGACCGGGAGCCTGCATAGGACCCGCCCCTGATAAATTGTTAGATTCGTATATAGTATTCAAATCAGAGCGACCCACAGTCTCTCAGTTGCACTTTTAAAATGAAGAAGAGTTATCGAATCGGCAGGCATAAAAATTAAACGGTAAGGCATTACTCATGATATAGAAGTGCATTCCCAATCCAGTGGCTCCGAGAGGATGACCCTTGGCCTCGAGACCACCACTAGGGTTAACTACGTATTTCCCGCCATACTGTTGAGCAATACATAAATCTCCGAATATAACATTTTACAGATACGCACGGTATTGTCCCCACGCTCGACAAGTTTATGGGCATCACCTGGTGGACATAATCCTAGAGCGGGATACGTGATGAGCTGAAAACAGAAACACACCGTCAGATGAGATTTGTGTAAGAATCGATCAAATCACCTCATTGGCAGCGAAGCAGTCATGGAGCTCCACGACCCCTACTTGATCACGGCCTTGACCTTCGGCGAATCCTGCTTCCTTGAAGACTTTGTCTGCGCATGCCTTGCTCATCTCGTACCCAACCACGTCCATAGCACTGCGTCCTTCAAAGGTGTCCACTCCGTCAGTGGTAAGGGCTTGAGCCACGATCTCAATAGCTTGGTTCTCCAGTGCATGAGAATGAACAAAATCTTCAGAAACAACAATGCAACACGCAGCACCGTCCTGAGAATGGCCGGTTAGGCAGAATATCACAGTGCACCTATTAAAAAGCTCACAGACGTAGGGCTACACATGAACTTAGTGAGGTTTCTGGTGATCTTAGGTGCAGCGAGGACTTTGTCAACGCTCCACCCATCTCGGAATTGTGAGTAAGGGTTCTGCAAAGAATGTTTGTGATTCTTCGAGGCTGCCTAGCGGTAAGATATTTGGACACAGAAGGTTTCGAATTACGTCCGTACCAATTTTGGCCAGATGTTCAACGCCACCGCCATATTTTGAGAAATATTCTTGAGCACCGTTGTCAAACATACGTGGAGCATTAGGCCCATGGTTTTCACCCAGAACCTCTTCGAGGTCTCTAGAACGTTGATTAATAAGAAGTGTAGGGGACGGCCGGTCTGGGAAGTTAGTTCCGAGACTGCCTGGCTTCATGCGCTCGAAACCCAGCGCAAGGGCGCATTCAACTTGGCCATATTTCACTGCGTTGTTGGCTTGGTAAAGCGCTGAAGATCCAGTGGAACAATTATTGTTTACATTCACGATTGGTATGTGAGTGAGGCCGAGGTTGTAAAGGGCACGCTAGAATACTCTTAGTCAAGTAAATTAGTAATTAAACCTAGTAGAAACCTGTCCGCTTGCAGAATCCCCGTAGACGTAACCTACGAAAGCCGTCTCGACGGCATCATAGTTGATACCTATACGAAAACAGTTACTCGTCGCGGTCGAAACGCACTAGATACTTGATATATACCCACCGGCATCGAGGAGAGCTTTGGTAGCAGCCTCAAGGCCCATCTATTATACAACATTATATTCGTCTTCAACCTGATTTTAGATAAAAAGATGGCGTACGTCTTCCGTTGTCCTTGTGGCTCTCGGCTTTTAAGAATATTAGAATATGCAATCACAGGCTATGGTCACAACTGACCTTTATAAATGCAGTGCATCCACCACCAATAAGAAAAGTTCTGCGACCTGGCATTATGTAGTAGTTTGGTAGAAGTAACTTTTAACCGGTGCCTAGCGCTTTCGGTATCCGATACCCGGCTTTGACTTTGCCGACGACACAGACTGATCTCGTTTATAGTCTCGTTAGTAGTCAAAATCTGCTACCTTGAGGGAGGTTTGTTTGATATGGCAATTAATCGTAATTAAAGTACATACGCCCATTGAACGTTGGTAGAAACTAAAAGTAAGTGAGAATTTGGCATGTACTAAAAAGAAACAACTTGAAAAGACAATCAAAGTTTGCTGATGTAGTAATGGTTGTAGGTGAGGACCGTGAGGTAGTCTCTGGCAGTCTTTCCTAGATGATCTACATCCGACCAATTCCCTGCCCCAATCGACACAAGAAGCTAAAGAAATTTACTGGGAGGCACAGCATGGCGAACAGCTGTTTCAAATCATAAAGATGGGTAAGAGATATTGGACCGAATCGGTTTCATTCTCGGGGAGATATTCAGAGTTCGAATGGGTGTGACATACATGCGATGTGAAGGGGTGTGTGACCTAACAGACTCTTCTGCATCGACATTCTAGATGAGCGCTCGCTGGGGAGGTTTCTCATTTCGTTGACAATCCATTATGGAAGGTCGAGGTCGTGAGTTGACGCGGCAAAATGTATCGCAGATAGATGTATGTCCGAGCATCAAGATCAGCAAGTGTACGACACATCTCTCTCACCGTATTCGATTGCCAGAAGTAAAGGAGTTGCGGCACGGGGATTGAACTCAGGAATGTCGACGTTCATTTTGGCGGAGAGTATAAAGTACCGTAGAAGACGTTTGTTTCCTGTGAATACACATTCGTGGATCGGAGTGTGAACGGTGACAATAAGTCGTAGATGGGCGACACGTAACATGCATCTCCGGGTTTTCCAATTCGAAAATCCCAGGAGGCTGTGGGTGATATGGAGATGTACGCAGAAAGGTCCGCGCCGCCACGAATAAGTTGTTCAGCGATGCTTTGACGTCTTGAGCTATCGATGAGCCTGGATGATCCAGTCAAGATTGCTAAGCGTATCGCCCCTGCAGTTGCCGTCATCTACAGGACTGAGGGAGTCAAAGCGACATGTTTTACCTGTGTGGAAGTGCAATGTCGTGATAGAGTCAGGTTTGATACGTCCAAGTGAAGAAGCCCAGCCGTTGGTGGCGGCAATAAAAAGTTTGTCCATCCCATTGGATCGGTGCATCTCAAACCCTAAGTGTGTGTGTGTAAATCTTTCAGTTGCCCTATCGTGGCCGGTAGAAACATGCCCCACGCCCGTTGCAATCATTGGAAAAGAACAGGTGGTAATTTTATGGTGACCCCCACAGGAAAGAATTTGCTTCGAGTTCAGCTTATAGCGAGACCGGTCCAACGGCTGATAGACCAAACATCCTGTAAGAGCACTGCACAGGTCTATTTCAATTATTGGGCAAGGTTCTAACGATGAGCGCAGTGCTCGGAACCCTGTTGAGTTCATGTAGAATCCAAGTACCAATGGCTGGTGTGATGACGAAGACCAGAAGAGGTCCTAGGTATGGACCTGGTGCTGGTTTACTTCCATATTCACACTCATTGATTTTAGACTGATCTTGTGTTTATGGTCTCAATTAACCTCTGTGTAAACCTTATAAGTAGTCGAAATCTGCTACCTTGCGGAGGATACATATATTATATTCAGTCTTGCATTGGGGGAATGGTAACTTATATTTGATATGGCAAGTAATTGCAGCTGTTGAACGTTGAATATTTGTAGCATGAGCATCAGTTACTAGTAATGCGCGCCTAATAACAACCACTACTATTGAAATTTCCTCATCCTCGGTTTGGGAAATTCCACAGGAGCGCTTAGTACAGCCCTTTTATCAGTCGTTGAGTCCTCGGAGAGTCCAAGTCTTGCTCGTTCCCGCTCGCCTAGCTTAATGAGTTTGCAGCCTGAATAAGGGCAAGGAATTAGAAATGGACATCGCAGAGGTCAAAAGAGAACTGACCAAGAGATCTAAAAAGTTGGTTTACTCTGCCAATAATCAGACAAAATTGATGAATAACAACTGAGCAAGCTCACTCAAGGACTGGTATACTCAAGTCGTGGGCAATAAGTTTAGTGTTTGTAGCATAATTGTCAATTTTGAGACATAATGCGAATATGTGAGTGAGAAGACTTGTTTTCGTCGATGATGTAGGCTGATAACTTCAAGTAAAATAAATGATCAGAATGAAGTCAATGCAGCGTTAGAAATACCTGCTTGATCCTCTGGCCATCTCTGCGAATCGTGATAAAAGGCTGTCTACTACGATGCCTGGGACGGACCCCAACCTCTCGTAAAGCTTGTCCTTTTCGAGTGTCTTCTGGAACGTTGCTTGACGAAATGCTAACATCGAGGAAATGTACAGAAGAATTTTACTGTCGTATAAATGAAATAAGCAAGTGTCCGATTCCCTAAACTCGGGGAAGACGCCTACAGGTTTTTCTTTTTGTTCTTGCCAGTAGCCTCGGCTATAGTCGAGAGATGGTCGTTGACCCAAGTCGATTTTCGGTAAGGCAGCATAGCAATCCTTTCCTTCTGACTTTGGGTTGCGTCGAATTGGCTGATTGTTAGAGCTTTCCATTCAGCCTCTGGTATGACATCGTACAAAGGGTAAATGTCTGCCGGATCAGTGGCAGACTCGGAGAAGGGGGGTATGAGCCTGTTTTTGTCGGCCACAGCTTTCGTCTCCTCTGTTGCGACATAAATTAGACTAACGGCGACCTCAGAGACTAATTGACGAACCTGCCGTCATGAGGCCTTCGGCACCCCTCTCAATGCTGTCCATAACATAGCCCATGACCCCTTCCATGGCGCCTACATCAATGCGATTGCGTGCTTGTGCCCGGATAGTTGCTTTTTGTTTCTTCGTCCCAAACGTCTCCCCGAGTACATTTCTAGCCTCGAGATATTGAGTCTTCGACGGAGCAGCAGATGAGGGTATTGATTTCAAGGCTTTGACGGTGTGAGTAAATATATGTGGAGCCTTAGGCACTGGGAGGATTGACAGAGACCCTGTTCGTTTATTACGAACAGCAAAAAGATATCTATTTCGTCATTGGCACCAACGAGTAGCACATGAGCGACAATTGAATGCGCACCGACAGCCCGAACTCGCAGCCTTCCTGCTTTCATCTTCATTTGATATGAATTCGACACTTTTCGTTTCTCCCACCACCATCAAGTCATCATCCTCTGCATCGTCATTGTCATTGATTGAGGTTTTGTTCGTTGTTTTTGGTTTCTTTCGTGAATAGCATTTAAAAGGAGTCGACGCCGGGGGATGAAGAGCTGGATAGCTCGCTATCAAATGGTCAATGTAACGTGGAAGATGTCATCGTAGGCGACTTGCCGAGAAGAGGTCCAATTTTTCCCTGTGGCGAAGTCGAAAGGTCGAAACGAGTGTCTGGAACTGGACTAGGATCGCGTTTTCTCTTCTTGGAAGGAGATTTCGACATGAGGGTTGAGTACTGAGTTTGAGTCGCAGTGATCATTTTTGTTTGTGTGCTTGTACCACTACATGTACTACGAAACATCTAGGACATCCTGTCGTCTTTTATAAAGAACTGGAACTGACTTCTGCTAGTCAATCAGGTGGCATCGTTTTCGTTGTCGACACTGCATTCGCATTGGCAGTTAATCCGAAACTTAGGCTCATCACAGACAGACAGCTACAACAAAACTTGCAGTCTCACTTGGACGCCGTATATCCACGACAATGACGGAAATATATCCAGCGATTAAGCAAAGCCGGAGTCAGAGCCCAACCCTTGCACCGGAATTGAGCCCGGCCACCGTTGATCTGTTCAGAGCCAAAGAAGAGTCATTCACTGCGACTTCTTTGTCAACAACGGCAATGGACCTCGATATCAAGTCTAAATACGATGTCAAATCCGAAGGGGATGCTTCGCCATCCCAATCACCTACCCTCGTCGTCGACATATCAACTCAAAAGTTGAATATGTCATGTTATTCCACACCGCCGCCGTCAATGACAGATGGCACGACATCCAAGTCATCGACCCCACCACCCGTACCATCCTCTAAACCTGCTCGAAAAGCTGCTTCTGCTGCTATTCAGTTCATTAGTGACCTCCCGGTTGCAAGAGAATCAGCTTTGGGCACCTTTGATGAGATCTTCGACAACAATTACCAGTTCAAGTCTCTGGGCCGTTCCAGAGAAATTCTTGAGAGCATGTCATGCGATTGCATCTACGAACACGGTTAGTCGTATTTTCATTGTAAATAGAGAGTTTTTTATGAGTAGTATGGTACTGGGCTACGGCAGTTGGTTGTCCTGCCATGCCCTTGCGCTCCCACATGTTCATTCATTGTCTTACGTGTCTCCCACAGGCGTTGATAGTACTGACAATGCTTGCGGGCCATACTCCGACTGCATCAACCGGTTAACTCAGGTTGAATGCCTTGCGGAGGATTGCCGTTGTCGGTCCTACTGCCAGAATCAGAGGTAAGTGTTGTGATGGATGACTCACGGAGGCTAAAAACCAAAATTTGCCTCTCATCTCCCCAGATTTCAGCAGAAAAAATATGCTAATATCGAAATTGTCTTGACTGAGAAGAAAGGATATGGGCTGAGAGCGGAAACTGACATGGCGAAGTATGTCCCTTATGTTCAATTATATGACTGATATATCGGACTTACTTTATCGCTTATCGCAGGGACACCTTCATATATGAGTATGTTGGGGATGTTATTAACCCTGCTTCTTTCAAAAAACGTATGCGTGAGTATGCAGAAGAAGGGATTCAGCATTTCTATTTCATGATGTTGCAAAAAGATGAGGTGCGTCTAGTTCAGCACCAACTTTCCTTATCATTTGTCATTTTCTCTCTCTATCAAGTTCATCGATGCTACGAAGAGTGGTGGGATTGGGCGCTTTGCCAATCACAGCTGCAATCCTAATTGCTATGTCGCGAAGTGGACTGTTGGGACTCATGTTCGGATGGGAATTTTTGCGAAGCGGGATGTCAAGCTACACGAGGAGCTCACATTTAACTACAACGTTGACCGATATGGGTATGTTTAACATCTTTTGCACCATTTCATGCTGACTGCTCGCATGTAGACATCAAGCTCAAGAATGTTATTGCGGAGAGCCAATGTGTGTTGGATATATTGGCGGCAAGACACAGACGGATATTGCTACAATGGATGATCTTTACCTCGACGGTCAGTCTTTTTCGATGCATTGAACCATATCAGCAGCTATCTTTAACGGCGCATCTAGCTCTTGGGATCACGGATGAAAATGACTTGATGGAGCTTAAAGGAACTAAGAAAAAGAAGGGCAAGAAGATTGACGATCCTGATTTCATGGTCAGTTGGCGTTAACCTCTTATCTTCAAATCGGATAGCTGACTATCTCGCTGCATCAGCCAACCATGCAACCAATTCTTGAAAAAGATGTGCCAAAGGTTGTCCAAGCAATTCGTCAAACTACGAGCCGCAAAGTATTGTCGAAACTGATGACACGGATCAAGGTATACATCATAGCCTTGCTCACACAAATGCTATTTTACCTTTTTCAAATGATAGATCACAGAAGATCAAGCGGCGCTCAGACAGATCATGCGGCTGCGCGGCTACAGTCTGATGACCAACGTTTTGGAGGACCATATAGCAGATCTTGAGTTGATTACTTTGGTTTGTACGCATGCATTTATCGAAAGCCTTAACACTCATGAAAAGTATAGGCGCTTGAATGCATGTCTACTTGGCCTTTATTGAACCGCAACAAAGTACAGGATTCCAAAGTACATGTTCCTGTGGAGGCTTGTGGAGCCCTCGAAAACGAAGTGGTCAAATCGCTAGCCCAAAAGGTATGTTGCTGTGACCGTTGTAGATTGCGCGTCACTCTGATTACCCTCAAATAGCTACTTGATCATTGGGCAACACTTCCGGTTTACAACCGAATACCAAAACGTACCATTCACGTGCGTGATCTTTATATTTTGCTTTAATTATCGTCGCCAATTAATCGTTTTTGACAGGAGGACGATTTGATGGCCATGAAGACTTCGGAAGAGATTACACCACCTGAGCCTCGGACCAAATTCATCAGTAGAGAGCCTCCTCCAAGACCTGAATCTTATCGAAGAAAACGTCGCATTGTAGAGCAATCGCAAACGCAAGACACATCATATTTTAACTCTCCTGTTTCAAATAGGCTTCTTCCTCCGTCACCTGGTGAATTGGAACGGATAGAGAAAGAAAGGCTCCACCAGAAGTCAGTGCGAGAGATCATTGCCTCCGCAGCTGAGGCGGCAGCTGCAGAAGAAGCAGCGGCAATAGCAGAGGTCAAGGCCAAGGCCGATGCAGCGGCAGAGAAGGCAGCTCGCAAGAAAGAAAAGTCAAATAAGAAATCCCTCACTTTAGAAGAACATGCAGCCAATAAGGAGAAGAGGCTATTGAAACTGATTGGAGCTGTGGTTGTGAAGTGCATGTCCAAGCATTCCAAGTCCTTTGATCATGATGCGTTCAAGAGACATGCGAAAGAGGTATGAAGTTAAATTGAATCTCGTCATTTGTGTTTGCTCATCTATTACTTCTTTTTTTGGCATCAAGTTGACACAAGTGATTGCTGACAAGGAGAAGAAATCAGCCAGTTATCGTGATGGAAAACTAGATGCCCTCTCAGAAGAGAAAGTTATAAAGATCAAGAAGTTTTCGAAGGATTACATCGGGAAGATCCTTCGGAAGATGGAAAAATCTGGCAAAAGACCAAAACCTCCTAATAATTCGACAACACTTCCTACTCCTTCTACTTCAACGCATACACCTAATTCGAATGACGGAGGAGGGGACACATCTGTGGTTTCAATGTCTGTGGAGGAAGCGATGGACATGGACACCGACTCGGGGAGCGATGCAGAAGATGACGAAATGGCTGACGAAGAAGAGCGGGTTATTGGGAAGTCAAATGATATGCCTCCTCCGAATCATTCCCGATGGACAGCCCGCGACGCAGACACTATGGACTTGGATGAATCACTTCATTCAAGAATGACTACTGTACCTTCAGATCCTCGTCGACGTGCTCCACCAGACGATTAACCTTGAATATCTCTTACTTTTATACTGCTAATTTAATGAGCAAATGGACGAGAATTCCTACCTGTTATGTCGACGTCAGTATTTAGTTGAACGACATTGTGAATTGTGATATATCATAGGAACTTCATAAAATGTGATACTACTGTATATAGCGGTAACTGTGAGTCATGTAAATAAGATGAGTTATGGTACAAGAGCTTGAATGGTGGCAATTCTGCCTGTGCAATGATAGGACGATGTTATGTACAAAACAAATGGAAGACTTCTGGTATCCTAAAACAAAACAAAAAATAGATCTAGGACAGAAAATCAATTGGGTCCGGCTCATTATCGACGACTTGGGCGCCCAAAGAATCCTTTATTCTTTGTAAAACACTTTTTGGCGGGCCACTCTTAGATGCGACCTTAACCTGTCATTGAAACAGAGATGATATAAATAAAAGGGCAGGCAAACGCTGCAGGGAATCAGCGCACCTTCTTTTCAAAGTTGTTAGACCTGGAGGCATTCTCCTTCCGTTTCCTGAGATATTATTGTCAAAAAAATTTAATGTTGGGGAGTTTTGACATACAATGCAGTGGTGGCGCTATCAGAACTCCGCTTCTTGCTTTTGCGAGCTTGTTGCGTCGCCGTGGCCATGCTTGATATCTTTGCGACAGGCTTCACGCTGACCTCTTCAACGGGTAGTTCGGTTGCTCGTGTCCTTTCAGATTGGCCAGAACGTTTCTTTCGTTTGACACTCTTGTCCACATCATCTTCTACTCTGCTTTCAACGTCCTCTGGGTTGCGCCGCCGTTTCTTATGAGTCAGGAGGGGTGGTACTTCGTCACCTGGGTTTGAATTATGGTGGAGAGGGGGATCAACGTCAGGCTGTATAGTGCCCGACTTGATGCGTTTCCGAGGAGGTTGCGAGTCTGAACCTTGAGTAATGGACGTGCTAGCTCGCTTCTTGCCCTTTGAAGAAGCAACGACAGCATTCAAGGGACTTTCTGAATGCGTTGTGTCTTCCTTCCCCAAATTACCCTCTCCGTCTTCCTCTGGAATATCGGGCAATTGACATGGCACTGTTTTATTTACACCTGATGCTCCTTTACCCTTCTGAATCGACGAAGACATGCATTTTTCCGTCTCTGTAGGAGCAGTAGATGCATTCACCTTTTTGGCGATCGACTTTTTGATTGGCTTGCACGCAGCGTCGTCATTCAACAATTTCTTGGTAGACAATTTTTTCGTTGGTTTGTAGACAAAGACATCTTCTGACAATTCGGAGTAGACAGATTCCATCTGTTTGGTGGGCTTGAGTCGACGCTTCACACCATCAATCTCTCCTAAACGGATATAACCATAAGTTTGGCATTCGGGATAGATAGGGGTAGGCAAGACAGGACAGGACTTACCTTGGGGTTTCCCTTGGCTACTGCTCTTCGACTTAGATTTGATTAGTGGGATACTATCGTCATCAGATACGTCCAGGGACTTGAAGCTGGCAGGCTTAGCAACGGAACGCTTGTCTTTCAGTGAGCCAATTCTAATACTTTGACAAGGCGGCCCATCCTTTTCGGAGTTATATTCTTCGTCTTCTTCTGAAATGTCGGCTAATTGAATAGACACTGCTTGCTTTATATTTGAGGATCCTTGACCCTTCTGAGCTGACGAAGTTCTGGATGTTGCCTTCTCCAAGGGAGCGGCAGATTTCTTCACTTTCTTAGTGGACGCCTTTTTCGCTGGCTTACACGCCGCATCACCCTCCGATAAAAATTCAGAGTAGGCAGGCTCCGCCTTTTTTGTCCGCCTACGTCGAGTCGAACCTGTCACTGCTGAAGATGTTATCGGTGTAGCAGGTTTGCATCCTCTAGCCCTCAATGTACCCTTTGCGCCATCCACCTCTCCTAGTCAAATATGAGCACAACTTGAAGAGATGGTTGTTAGACTAGCAAGAACTTACCATGGTGTTTCGTTTCACTAACTCTTTTGCCCTTCGACTTCGATTTGACTAGTGGTACGTCATCCTCACTATCATCAGCATTCGGAATGATTTTCTGCGTCGATGCCTGCAGGGACTCTGGAGGCGCACCCCTAGATTTTGTCATACTTTTCGGAGGAGCCTTCGTCCTTTCTGGAGTGGTATGTCAGTCCGATTGATGTTGTAAAGTTTGAGAAAACTCTACTTTGTGGGCGCGATCTTGAGCTCTTGGACGAAGTGGCCTTTTTAATCGGCTTACTAACTTCTGACCCTGGATCATCTACAGGATTCAAGCATAAGTAACAATCAACACATCCTACATTTCCAATGAATGTATACCCCTCATAGCCTGGGGTTGCTCATCAGTCACAACATCGACCGTTGTTTTTTGAGATTGCTTGCGAGGACTCCTTCGCAGGGCAGGTTTACTAGAGATTTCATTAGTAGCTGAAGGCTTTTTTTCATCGGCTCGTGATGGAGACGCTGAAGCACTCCGATACGGTTTCTTCAATGGTGAGGCTTTTCCAAGGAGAATGTCGAGTAAAGTGCTTCGATTCGTTGGAACAAATATTCTAAATTAAATATCGTATAAGAGATGAGTTGTTTTTTAAGTACTGTCAAACAAAGAGTTTACTCACCCGCCTCTGTCACGAAATCGTGCTTGCTGACGCTGCAATCTCTGAGCTCGGCTTTCCTCGACATCGATTGGAGTTGCCAGAATGATGGCTGGCTTAGGAGGAGGAGCTGTGGCATTCATCAAAATAGTAAGGTAGTCTGCAACAATACACCTCGTTCACCCTGTGGTACGGTAAAGTCTTGAAATCAACTCAACGGCAATGCTCAGTGGGACCAGCCAGTGCTCCAGTGATAGGTTGTGAAATACCAGATATGTCACGTGCTTTGTATTTGTATTGAGTAAATAAGTCTGGTGCAGGCACGTGAATTTGAGCAGAAAGAACCATGGAAATTGCTGGGAAATTGCGTATTCAAATTGTTGAATATATATTAAAGAAAAGGGGGGAAAGAGGCAGTTTGAGCTTCCAAAAAGCTGCCCTGGGAGTCGATATTTGGAATATTGAGGAGAACTACAACATAATATTCGGGGGGAGTAAAAACGTTTCCGCACACAAAATATATCTCAGGGGACAATCCTCGGAATAGGTATTACTTCCCTACTCTCCATTCCCCAGCCTCTGTGCCATCCCTTACAAGCAGACAGGCAGCACAGTAGGGTAGAGAGGGCTGGGAAGGCAGAACTGGTCGTAGACAGAGATTGTGTTGCCTACTGATTCATCCAGGGTGTTCTTGTCTGTCGTTACGTCGGCTGTGCGGGTAGGAATCAGGTTAATCATTGAGAATGCAAAACTCTGGTAGGAAGCAGTGTTAGCCTGGTTCATACGGTCAACTCTTTAGTGTAATTACATCAATTCCCGCTTC
>Ga0193742_1001231_pt1 | contig 15711 bp, 11 predicted proteins | sample L2c1metaG_FD_165511 | JGI IMG/M metagenome (GOLD analysis project Ga0193742, IMG submission 165511) | Soil microbial communities from a riparian zone of the East river system, Colorado, United States - L2c1 | ecosystem: Environmental > Terrestrial > Soil > Riparian zone | place: USA: East River... | reverse complement strand
TGCTGGATCTCGGTGGCACGCCGGACTTCTGGCGTACCGCGCCGGTCCGCCCTCGGTACGTCACCACCATGAACCTTGACGACAAGTACGCGCCGGAAGAGGTGTGGTGCGACCACGTCGTGGCCGATGCCTGCGAGCTGGCCAGCCTCGACGACTGTGCCGGTGACTACGACCTGGTGGTGTCCAACAGCCTCATCGAGCACGTCGGCGGTTACCAGCGGCGTCGCGACTTCGCCACCGTGGTCGCCGCGGCCGCGCCGGCGCACTGGGTGCAGACCCCGGACCGGTTCTTCCCGATCGAGCCGCACTACGTCGCCCCCGGCTTCCAGTTCCTTCCCGTCCGCGCCCGCGCCCGACTGGTGAGCCGCTGGCCGCTGGCCCACGAGCGGGTGTACACAGTGGACGACGCGTTGGCGCAGGTGCTGACCATCGAGCTGGTGAGCCGCACCGAGCTGGCCCACCTGTTTCCCGACTCGGAGGTCTGGCACGAGCGGCTGTTCGGCCTGTCCAAGTCGATCGTCGCGATCCGGTCCTAGGGCTCCCAACATGCGGATCCTGGTGGTGCACAACAGGTATCGTTCCGGTCAGCCGAGCGGCGAGAACGCCGTCGTCGACCAGGAGGCGGCGCTGCTGACCGGCGCCGGGCACGAGGTCGAGCACTTCGAGCGGCACAGCGACGACATCGCCGACATGTCCATTGTGGACAAAGCGCTGGTGCCGCTACGGGTGCCGTGGAACCCGGTCACCCGCCGGGCACTGGCCGCTCGGCTGCGCACCGCGCGCCCGGACGTGGTGCACGTGCACAACACGTTCCCACTGCTGTCGCCGGCCGTGCTGGCCGCGTGCGCCGACGTCGGTGTTCCGGTAGTCGCCACCCTGCACAACTACACGCTCACCTGCGCGCCGGGCACGCTCTACCGCGACGGCCGGATCTGCACGGACTGCGTCGGCTCCTCGCCAGCGCCGGCGGTCCGGCACGGCTGCTACCGCGGCTCGGCGGCGGCCACCCTGCCGGTGGCCGTCGGGATCACCGCCAACCGGCGGCGCTGGGCGCGGGACGTCGCGCGGTTCTTCTGCATCTCCGCCGCGCAGCGGGACGTGCTGGTACGCGCCGGGCTGCCCGCCGAGAAGCTCACCGTGAAGCACAACGTCGTGCCGGACATCGGCTCGCGCCGCGATGGAGCCGGCGAGCACGTGCTGTACCTCGGCCGGCTCACCGAGGAGAAGGGCGTGCGGCTGCTGATGTCCGCGTGGGACGCGGCGGACCTGTCCGTACCGCTGGTGATCGCCGGCGCCGGGCCGCTGGCCGACGAGGTCACCGCGTGGGCCGCCGACCGCGCCGACGTGCGCTACCTCGGCCTGCGTGACCGGGCGGAGTGCCGGGCGCTGACCGCGCGGGCGGTCGCCGTGGTCGCGCCGTCGACCTGGCTGGAGACGTTCGGGCTGGTCGTGGTGGAGGCGATGGCCGCCGGGGTGCCGGCGGTGGCGAGCGCGCACGGCGCGTTCGTCGAGCTGGTCGACGACGGTGCCACCGGCCTGCTGCACCGGCCGGGCGACGCCGGTTCGCTGGCAGCCGCGCTCCGCGCGATCGCCGACCCGGCGACCAACGACCGCTTCGGCGCCGCCGCCCGACACCGCTACGAGCAGGACTTCACCCCGGAGCTCGGCCTGAGCAGCCTCCTCGCCGGCTACCGCGCCGCGATCGGCGCCACCGCGGCCATGCGCTGAAGTCCCGCGCGAGTCCACCATTCCCGACCCCCGAGTTGCGCGTTCCAGACCCGCGAGTCCATCACTCGCGACCCGCGAGTCATGCGTTCACGCCCCGAGACTCGCCCAGCCGAAAGGTGCCGACGGTTACTCGCCTGTTTGGCCGTCGATGGATTCGCGGATCAGGTCGGCGTGGCCGTTGTGGCGGGCGTATTCCTCGATCAGATGGCAGAGAATCCAGCGGAGACTGGGTTTTCTGCCGTCCGAGATGCTTCGCTGGGACCGCTGGTCGAGACCGTCGGTCGTCAGGGCCTTCGCCACCAGCCCGCGGGAGCTGTCCACCGCTGCCGACCACATCGCGAACAGCTCCGCTGCCGTGTCCGCCACGGCTGAGTGCCAGTCCCAGTCGTTGTCGGCGGACCAGTCGACGGACCGCCACGGCTCGGCCGGCTCGTTTCCGTGCAGTCGGTAGGAGAACCAGACGTCCTCGACGTAGGCGAGGTGCTTGAGCATGCCGCCCAGCGTCATCGTCGACCGGCCGACCGTCGCGCGCAACGCGGCCGCGTCCAGGCCGGCGCACCTCCAGGCCAGGGTGGCGCGGTGGTGGTCGAGGAAGCCGAGCAGGGTCGCCGTCTCGTCGCCGGCGAGCGGTGGCTCGGGGCGGCCGTGTTCGTCCAGGTCCGTCACGGCGGTGAGCCTATGGTCGGGGGTTCGCCGCTGTACAGCGAGAAACCGGGCACTCGGCCCGGCTCTCGCAGCTGCTCAGTTGCTGGCCGGCGGGCCTGGCGGGGGTCCCATCGGGCTCATCTGGATGCCGCCGATCACCCGCTCGTCGCCATTGAGGACGGTGATGATGGTGACCCGGAGGCGGCCGCCTGGTACCGGGTTGCCTCGGTAGTTCGCCGTACCGACCTGTATTCCGACGACGATCGCGACGCAGCCGTACTGGCGCACCGACGTGTCCTGGATGGCGAACGAGTCGTAGCTCAGGTCGCCGGCGGAGTGCCGGTGCAGCCACTCCGCCTTCGTGAGGGTGAAACCGAACGGGCCGATGCCGACGAACTCCTCGTCGAGGCACGTCGCGATCGTGTCCACGTCACCGGTGCCCTCCGCGGTCGCCCACTTCGCCAACAGTTCCTCGACCTGCCGTGCCGCCGTCTCCGTGACCTGTGCGCCCATCGTCCCTGTCCTCTCGACGTTCGTCCGTTCGTTGTGGACACAAGACTGCCGTCCGAACACGCCGGCGTCATCGCACGGCGGCGGGCTTCCCGACTACCTCCCGAGCGGACCGTTCCGCCGCCGCTGCTACGCCGCGCGGCGTAGCCTGCCGGCCATGACGGACAACGGATCGCGCTACGCCGGGATCGCGGGGCGGACCGCGGTCGTGACGGGCGGGTCGCGCGGCATCGGTGCGGAGATCGCCAGGGTGCTTGCCGCGCAAGGCGCGTCGGTGGTGGTCAGCGGGCGGGACGCGGACGCGCTCGGCACGGTCGTCGGCGAGATTCGCGTCGCGGGCGGCACGGCGCACCCGGTCGTCGCCGATGTGACCGACGCGGACGCGCTCGCCGCTCTGCGCCAGGAGACCGAGGCGACGTACGGACCAACGGAGCTGCTCGCCGTGGTCGCCGGCGGTGGTGGCCGGCCGAGCGCACTCGCCGACGTCACGCCGGAGGTCTGGCGCGCCGGGCTGGAGGCCAACCTCACCTCCGTGTTCCTCACGCTGCGGGAGTTCCTGCCCGGCATGAAGGAGCGCGGCCGGGGCGCGATCGTCACCATGTCGTCCAGCTCCGGCCGGCTGCCCTACCACCCGGCGCCGCAGTACGCCGCCGCGAAGGCCGGCCTGCTGATGCTCACCCGCGAGGCCGCGTTCGAGGCCGGACCGGCCGGCGTCCGGGTGAACGCGCTCGCACCGGCCATGACCATGAACGACGCCATCCGCACGCACCTGCCGGAGACGATGTTGGCGAACGCCGTGAAGTCGTTCCCGCTCGGCCGCATCGGCACGCCGACCGACACGGCCGAGGCGGCCGCGTTCCTGCTCAGCGATGCCGCGTCGTGGATCACCGGCGTGACCCTGGACGTCGCCGGCGGCCAGGTCATGCTCTAGGCCTAGGTGACGGCCTCGACGAACGCGCGGGCGATCGCCGTCTGCCCGGCGAGCGACGGGTGCACGCCGTCCACGCCCTGCAGCAGCGGATCCGGTGGCACGCCGAACACCCGGCGCAGGTCCACCACCGGGTCGTCGAACGTGGTCAGCACCTCGGCGACGGCGACGACGTCGTCGTTGCGCCAGGACGAGAGACCGCGCTGGAACGGGGTGAACGCGGCCACCCGCGCCTCGTCGACCGGCACCGGGGTGAGCCACACCCAGCTCGCCTCGGACGCACCACCACTCAGCGCGCCGCCGATCGCCCGGATCGCACGCAGGTTCCGCGCCGTCTCGCCGATGCTCACCAGCGTCCCGTTCGGCTCCGGACCGACCCGCGTGGCATCGTTGCCGCCGAGCAGGCACAGCACCCAGTCCGGCCGCCGGTAGGCCAGCGCGGGCACGGTGCGACGCAGCGCCATCGCCGTGGTGTAGCCGGAGACACCGTTGTTGACCACGGTGAACGTCTCGTCGCCACGGCGCAGCGCCAGCAGGTTCGTCACGATCGCCAGCCACGACTGCTGGTCGTCGGTCATGGAGTCGCCAACCGCCACGATCGTCTGTCCACTGTGGAACGGAAGCCGGTCGACCCGCGCCGCGAACTCCGCGTCGGCGAGCAGCCCGTCGGCCGCGTCCCGCACCCCGGCGTCCAGGCCGGTGCGCAGCTCAAGCAGCTCGGCCTCGGTCAGTCCTAACAGGTCGGCCTGCAGCCGGTCGCTCATCCCTGGCAGGTGGCCGTACTCCTTCTCGAGATGCGTGTACCGCGCGAACATCTCGACCATCGGATCCACCATGGTGATCTCCCTCCTCGCCAACCACCCCGACCCGCGCGCAGAACGTACGCTGCGAACGGACGCATGGACAGGAGACCCGAGTTGCGCAACCCCGACGACTTCCGCATCGACACGCTCGCCGTGCACGCCGGCGAGCGCGATCCCGGCCCGGAAGGCTCCGTCGTCTTCCCGATCTTCCAAGGCACCGTGTACACCTTGGAGCCGGGTACCGACTACCACGACATCAAGTACCACCGGCTGAACTCCACGCCGTCGCAGACGTATCTGCACGACAAGCTCGCGCTGCTGGAAGGCACCGAGGCCGCGCTCGCGACCGCGTCCGGCATGGCGGCGGTCACCACGATCCTGCACAGCCTGCTGCGTACCGGCGACCACCTGCTCGTCGGCGACGTGCTGTACGGCGGCACGTTCGACTTCGTCACCCAGTTCGCCGACGACCTCGGCTGGACGTACACGTTCGTCGACCCGCATGCCCCGGAAACATGGGACGCGGCGCGGACCGATCGTACGAAGGCGATCCTCGTCGAGACGATCACCAACCCGCTGATGCGCGTCGGCCGACTGCGTGCGGTCGTCGCGTTCGCCCGCGAGCACGGCCTGACGAGCGTCATCGACAACACCTTCGCCAGCCCGGTGAACCTGCGTCCCGCCGGTATCGGCTTCGACCTGGTGTTCAACAGCGCGACCAAGTACCTCAACGGGCACTCCGACGTCGTCGCCGGCACCGTCGCCGGCTCGACCGCGATGATCGAGAAGGTGCGGCACAAGCTGAACCTCTACGGCGGCAGCCTCGACCCGCACGCCGGCTACCTGCTGGCCCGCGGGCTGAAGACGCTGGCGCTGCGGGTGCGCGCGCAGAACGCGAACGCGCTCGCCGTGGCCACCTTCCTCAGTGACCACCCGAAGGTCGCCGAGGTCAACTACGCCGGGCTACCCGGTCACCCGGACCACGACTACGCCACCGACCTGCTTTCCGGCTTCGGCGGCATGATCAGCTTCCGCCTCGCCGACGGCACCGTCGCGGCCGCCGAGGCGCTGCTGGCGGCGCTGCGGCTGCCGGCGTCGGCGCCGAGCCTCGGTGGCGTGGAGTCGTTGATCACTCGCCCGGCGATCACCTCGCACGCCGGCATGCCCGCCGACGAGCGCGCCCGCCTGGGCATCACCGAAGACCTGATCCGGCTCTCCTGCGGCATCGAGGACACCGACGACCTGGTCACCGACTTCGCCACGGCCTTGGACAAGATCTAGGGAGCGAGCAGGTCCAACTTCGGGAAGTAGGTGCGGTAGCGGGACGCGTCTCGGGTGAGCAGGCGGTAGCCGGCGACGGAAGCGTGCGCGCCGATGTAGAAGTCCGGTAGCGGGGAGCGACGCGTTCCACCCACCCGCCCCGGTATCGATGGTTCGCTCCGCAAGCTCCGCTCACCGCGGCGGCGATAGCGCAGGAACGCCCGCGAAGCGAGGAACCCTGCCTCGTATGGCAGCGGGTAGCGGGTCAGGTCGTTGTCCGGCAGCGCGGCGTCAAGGTCCTCGATGGTGTCGAAGCCGGCGGACACCTCGGCGTAGACGATCGGGTTGATGGCCACTTCGCCGACGTTCCGCGCCGCAGCGAGCGCCTCGGCCGACCAGTCCGCCCAGCGCGGGTCGTCGGTGAGGATGTCGAGCAGCACGCACGTGTCGACGAGGGTCACCGGGCCGGGGTCGATGGCCAGGTAGAAGACCTTACTCGCCACGCAGCAGGTCCATCAGCTCGTCGGTGCTCTTCGCGGTGGTGGCCCGGCCGCGCATACCGCGCACCAGCCGCTGCCCGCGGGTGTCGCCGCCCTCGGCACGCACGATGCGCAGCCCGGCGCCGTCGTCGACAACCTGCACCTCGTCACCTTCGTGCAGATGGTGCTTGTGGCGCAGGTCGGCCGGGATCGTCACCTGACCCTTGCTGTTGAGCCGCATCGGCAGCCTCCTGACACGTATTACGTCGGCTACGTAATACTAGCGCGTGAGGCGGTCCGCTGCCTGCTGGATCGCTGTCTCCACCGAGGCGACGCGGTCCGAGAGCAGGCCGATGGCGCCGACGGCCCTGGACATCTGGTCGTCGCCGGCGCCGCCGAGCGCCTTGTCCCGTAGGTAGGCCGACTTCACGTCGGCCCAGCGGCGCGCCTGCTCGTCGGTGAGGACGCCGCGCAGCTCGGCGAGTTTGAGCAGGTTGGCCTCCGCGCCCGAGGTGAGCGTCTGCGCCTCGCCGGCGTAGTGGTCGTCGATGGCGGCGTCCAGTTCGGCGTCGTTCATCACCGGCACGATCCGCTCGGCGAGCTTGTTCATGTTGCGGTAGGAGCCCTGCAGCTGGAACGGCGGCTCGGTGCGCGCGCTGTCGGACTGCGCGGCGGAGGCGATGTAGGCCTGGTTGTTGGCCAGCATCACCTGCTGCACGCGCAACACCTTGCGCAGCACGGAAAGCACCTGCTCCAGCTCCACCGACGAGTACGGGTGCGACAGCTGGTCCTGGCGCACCGCCTCGTCACCACGGGCGAGGCGCACCAGCAGCTGGATGTCGTCACGCTCCCGTGTGGACAGTGGAGAGAGCACCTGGTTGGACGTCAGCGAGTTCTCGACGTAGCTCAGCGCGAACAACTCGTCGCGGCCGGACAGCACGTCACCGAGGTTCCACACGTCGGCGCGGTTGGCGAGCATGTCCGGGATACGGAACCGCTTGCCCTGCTCGGTGTACGGGTTGCCGGCCATGCAGACGGCGAACCGCTTGCCGCGCAGGTCGTACGTGCGGGTGCCGCCGTCCCAGACGCCCTCCATCCTGCGCTGCGCGTCGCACAGCGAGATGAACTTCTGCAGCAGCTCCGGGTTGGTGTGCTGGATGTCGTCCAGGTACAGCAACGCGTTGTTGCCGAGCTCCAGCGCGAAGGAGATCTTCTCGACCTCCTGGCGCGCGGTGGCGTTCGGCGCCTCCGCCGGGTCCAGCGAGGTGACCTCGTGGCCGAGTGCCGGGCCGTTGATCTTGACGAACACCAGGCCGAGCCGGTTGGCCACGTACTCCATGAGCGTGGTCTTTCCGTACCCCGGCGGCGAGATGAGCAGCAGCAGGCCCATCTGGTCGGTGCGCTTCGCGTCGCCGACAGCGCCGAGCTGCTTGGCCAGGTTGTCGCCGATCAGCGGCAGGTAGACCTCGTCGAGCAGTCGGTTGCGGACGAACGCGCTCATCACCTTCGGCACGTACTCGCCAAGCCGCAGCCGGGCCCGCTCCCGCGCCAGCAGCTCGTTGCGCTGCTTCTGGTAGGCGCGGTAGGCCGGCACCTGTTCGGCGCGGAACACCCTGGTGCGGGTGAGCAGCTCGTCGATGCGCACGGTCATGCCGCGGTCCACCACGCGCGGGTGCGCGCCGAGCAGACCGTCCACAGTGGAGGACAGCGCGGCGGACGAGTCGTGTCGAGGCAGGCTCGTGCCGCACAGCTCGACGGCCACCGCCTCCGGCAGGTCGGCCGCGTCGCCGGCGTCCGGCGCGCTGGCGAGGAACGCGCCGAGCCATGCCTCGACGAGCTGGTGGCGCTGGGCCAGGTCGCCGTCGAGCGCGCGCAGGTCGTCCTCGAAGTCCTTGCGGGACTTGCCTTCCAGCGTCCGGTGGAACTTGTCGACAAGGCCGCGGGCAGCGGCGCTGGTGACGAACCCGAACTGGGCGCCGGCCAGTTCCTCGACCAGGTACTCGGCGGCCAACTCGACCGGCGCCGGGTCCAGCTCCTCGGCGGCACGAAACGCCGCCATGGCCGCCGACAGCTCGGCGCACAGCTCGCCGATCGCGGCGATCGCGCCGCCGAACGCCGCGCGCGCCCTGGCGAGCGAGCCGGCGCGGGTGGTCCACCTTGCCCGTGCCTTCTCGTCGGCGCCGAACGCCCAGAACAGCTGCGCGGCGGCGCGTGCGTCCGGCGGGTAGCGCAGCAGCCCGGCGCCGGCGTGCAGGCGCAGCAGCGCACCGAGGATCACGGCGGCGTCGTGGTCATGCACGCCGCGCTCGTAGCCCTCGTCGTAGCGGGACTCGGCGGCGGTGCGGACGCTGTCGAGCAGCGGGCTGCCCTCGGCGACGGCAGCCTCGTGCAGCGCGTCGAGCGACACCTGGCCTTGGCACGACTCCGCGCCTGCCAGCACGCTCGCCGCGAGGTACTCCGCCCGGTACACCTGCGGCGACTCGGAAACCAGCAGCTGGTCCCAGAACGGCTTGGTGGCGGCGAAGTCCTTGTCCCGCACCGGGGTGCGGAAGTCGGTGCCGGTGATCGCCAGGGACATCTCGCCGTCCTTGGGCACCAGCGTCAGATCGATCGCCTGGGTGTTGACGGCGAAGGAGTGCCGTCCCAGCCGGACGGTCTCACCCCCGGCCGCGTCGGTGCCGAACAGGTCGGCACGGTCCCGCAGCGTCCGGCCGGCCTCCTGGCGGGCCGCCTTGATCCGGCCGGCCAGCTCCTCGGCGCGCACGGAGTCGTCCAGTCCGCGCAGGTCGTCGGCGACGCTGCGGACCTTCGCCACCATGGGGTCGGACGCGAAGTAGGTGTTGATCTCGTCGAGCGAACCGAGGGTGGCGACCCGGCGGTTGACGCTGGTGAGGATCCGCTCCGCGGAGTCGACCAACCGGTCCGCCCGGCGCGCCCGCTCATCGACCAGCGCCTGCTTGCGCGAGGAGAACGCCTCGTAGACGTCGGTGCGCTTGGCGGACAGCTCGCTGAGGAAGTCGTCGAACTCGGCGAACCGCGACTCCAGGTTCTCCAGCTGCAGCAACAGTTTCCCGAGCTGGTCGGCACACCGCTTCGGGGTGTCGGCGACGGCGAGCGAGCCGGTGATGGCCTGACCGAGCAGCGCGAACTCGGCGGCGAACGCGGCCCGGCCCTCGGTGCCGAGCAGGTCCCGGCGCCGACCGTCCAAAGTGGCCCTTGCGCGGTTGACGCCGCCGAGCACCTCGCCGATCCGTTCCAGGATCTGGGTGCGCACGGTGGCGTCGGCGATGTCCAGCGAGCCGACCACCTCGGTGACGATCTCCAGCCCGCTGGCCTGCTCGGCGAGCCGCTCGCCGACCGGGCCGGCCTGCGCCACCGTCTTGATCGCCTCGGCGTCGGCGACCAGTGCGTCGACCTTCTCGTGGTAGCCGGTGAACGCGTCCGCGCCGCGCAGGAACTCCACGGCCCGGTTGGCGGCGGCGCCCAGCTCCTCGGTGAGCGACGCGGCCAGCTCGTCGATCCGCGCGGTGTCCACGTAGCGCAGCTCGCGCAGCGTCACCAGGTTCCCTTGTGCCCGACGGAGTTCGGCGAGTTGACCGACCCACTCGGCCGCGGACTTCGGCGCCTCGCCGCGCACCCGACGGGTCAGCGACGCGATCCTCTCGGCGGCCTCGTCGAGCGACTTCGCCGCAGTCTCGGTCAGCGACTGGACATTCTCGAACTCGCCGAGCACCTGCTCCGCGGTGGCCCGCACGTCGGCGACCGGGCCGCGCAGGTCGCCGAGCTCGGGCTCGCCGAGCCAGTGGTAGTTGTCGAAGACCCGCTTGCAGGTGGCGATCAGGCCCTCGAACATCAGTGTCGACGGCGCCATCTCGTCGATCATCCTGGTGACCGACAGGCAGTCGGAGATGCCGCGCACCAGGTCCGCGTTGCCGACCCGCTCCAGCGGCCCGGTGCCCACCGGCTGCGCGGCGGCGTACGCGTCGGAGGTGTAGGGCGTCTGCCACACCTGCATCGGGTGCACCCGCGTCGGTTCCTCGGACGTGGCTCGGAACGCGACGAGCGTGCCGTCCTCGAACAGCGAGTAGCCGTGGCAGGGCAGCGGGTTGGCGACCTCCTTGCGGATCACGTTGTACGGCAGCAACAACGTGCGGCCCGCACCGCGGGCGTGGAAGACGTAGAGCACGTCCTCGCCGTTGGTGGACCGGATGACCCGCTCGAACTCCAGGCCGTCGGTCTCGGTGTCGAACGTCCGGTTCGCGCCGGTGGCCAGGTAGTAGCCGCCGGGGAAGATGATGCCCTGGTCCTCGGGTAGCCGCTGGCAGGCCTGACCGATGCCGTCGAGGCGCACCACGCTCTTCGTCCTGGTGTTGAAGACGAGGTAGCGCCAGACCTTTTCGTTGTAGGGCAGGATCTTCAGCAGAATCAGCGGGCCGATCCTGGCGTAGCAGACGTCCGCGTCGGCGAGGCTCTGCAGTGGCTCGTCGACGGGCTCGTCGTAGATGCCCTCGCCGGTCTCGGTGTTGTTCTCGATCTTGATGGTGAGGTTGCCGCCGACCGTCTCGACGAACACCTCACTCCCGATGGCGATGTGCGGGTGCCGGCCGAGGACGTGGTCACCTCGGCTGGTCTCGGTCCACTCGAAGTCGTGCGACGCTGGGAAGACGTGGTCGCGCTCACCGGCGTTGTCCACATAGGAGATCGAGCCGTCGACGCCGATGTTCCAGCGCAGCACCTTGATGTCCTCGGTGCGCTCCCCGGTCTGGAACACCGCCAGCAGCTTGCCGTCCACCGGGCGCAGCTGCAGCAGCCTGGTCTGCCGGTAGTAGCGGTACAGCTCGGTGAAGTCATGCCGGAACTGCTCGTCGCACAGCAGCTCCGGCCGTCCCTCAGCGGTGAGGTCGGAGAACCGGAACGCGTCGCCGTCGCGGGTGAACCGGTGCAGCGAGAACACGTCGTCGACGGTCGTCTCCGGCTTCAGGCCGATGAACACGTTGTAGCCGAACAACATCAGGCCGCTGGTCGCGTCCCCGTCGGTATCCGGGATGGACACGATGTCGCGCGGCACGCAGTTGTTCTCGGTGCGGATCCGCTCCGCGCCGACCAGCCGCATGTCGGTGCTGCCGAACACCTCGAGGCGCTTCGTGTTGAGCGTCTCGGCCCGGCCGGCCAGCTCCTTGGCCTGCTCAGTGAGCCGGGCGCGCAGCACGTCGTAAGTGCGCGCGTCCAACCCATCCTGCTGCGCCGCCTCCCCGGAATTTTCCCCCGTGGTTGCGTTGGGTTGGTCCCGTCCGGTTCCGTCCGCGTCGGTGGCTGGGTTGCGCCCCGGTCCCCTTAGGTGCGGCTGAGAGGTCACGACGACTGGCTCGCGATGGCGGCGTTGTCCGCCGGGCCAGCCAACGCCTGAACCTTTCCGGCGTCGACGCCGCCATTGGCGAGTAGTTTGGTGATCAGCGCGGTGGCCGACAGGTTCTTCAGGTCATCGGTACTCATCGAGCCGAGCAGGCCGGAGAGGTCGTCGGCGAAGTTGCGCGAGCCGTTCAGCCACGGGCCGGCGAGCGTCTGCGCGACGTCGGAGTTCTCCACGAAGGAGTCCACTCCCTTGCCGAGCGCGATGGAGCCCATCAGCCGGTCGAAGAACACCGTGTCGCCGCCGACGATGTCGATGTCGGCCTTCTCCAGCCCGGTGGCCAGCACCGACGCCTGCCGCTCGGCGACGTCGCGGTGCGCCGCGATGCCAGCCAGCCGGACGTCCTTCTCGGTCTCCAGGCGCAGCCGGTACTCCTCGTGCGCGCGGGTGTCGTCGTTCATCGCGGCCATCGCGGCGGCCTTCTCGATGAGGCCCTCGGCCTCGCTCTTCAGCTTGTCCCGCAACGCATCCGCGCCGGCCAGCGCCTTCTCGCGGATGACGACGGCCTCGGCGCGGCCGAGCTTCTCCACGGCCTCCGCGTCCTTCTCGCGCACCTGCACCTCGGCGAGGCCCTCGGCGGCGGCGTGTGCCTGCTCGCCCTCGGCCAGCCGGATCCTCGCCCTGGTGTCCAGCTCGGCGGCCTGCTGGCGCGCCTCGGCGAGCAGCAGCTCCTCGCGGGCCTTGTGCTTGGCGGCGGTCTCCGCGGCCTCGGCCGCCTTGATGTCCTTGACCAGGCTCTCCTGCGCCTGCGCCTCGGCGTTGATCACGACCGCCTGGCGGGACCGCTCGGCCTCCTCGACCGCGCGCAGCCGCTTGATGTTCTCCTCCTGCTCGGCAACGGTCTTGTCGACCGCGATCCGCTCCCGGACGACCTCGGCGACCGAGCGCTTCTCGACCTCGACCTCCTTGTCCTTGGCGGCGTTGGCAAGGGCGATCTCCCGCTCGCGGCCGACGACCTCGAGCTGGCGGTCCTTCTCGATCCGCTCGGTCTCGATGGCGATGACCCGCTCGCGGTTCTTCTCGGCGACGGCCACCTCGCGGGCGCGGTTCTGGTCCTGGATGCCCAGCTGCTCGTCGGTGCGGATGTTCGCGGTCTGCGACTTGAGCCGCTCCTCGGCCTGCACCTTCGCGGTCTCGGCCTCCTCGCGCGCCTTCATGGTCCCGATCTCGCGGCGCTGCTTGTTCTCCGCGTCGGCCTGCCGGCGCTCCAGCTCGAGGATGGCTTCCCGCGCGTCGACGTTCTGGCGGGTGATCTCCTTCTCCTCGTGGCGCTGGAACTCGTTGGTGCGCACGTGCTCGATCGCCGTCAGCTCGGTGATCTTCTTGATGCCCTGCGCGTCGAGGATGTTGTTGGTGTCCAGCTGATCGAGCGGCGTCTGCTCGAGGAAGTCGATCGCCGCGTCCTCCAGGCTGTAGCCGTTGAGGTCGGTGCCGATGACCCGAAGGATCCGGTCCCGGAACTCGTCGCGCTTGGTGTAGAGGTCCACGAAGTCGAGGTGCTTGCCGACCGTCTTGAGCGCCTCGGAGAACTTGGCGTTGAACAGTTCCTGGAGCGTCACCTGGTCGCTGGCCCGCTCGGTGCCGATGGCCTGCGCCACCTTGACGACGTCCTCGACGGTCTTGTTGACGCGCACGAAGAACATGATCCGGATGTCGGCACGGATGTTGTCCCGGCAGATCAGGCCCTCCTGGCCGGTCCGCGCGATCTCGATGGTCTTCACGGAGATGTCCATCGTCTCCGCCTTGTGCAGCACGGGAAGCACGACCGCGCCGGTGAACGTGACGTACACGTTGCGCATCTTGGAGACGATCAGTGCCTTGCCCTGCGGCACCTTCTTGAACAGTCTCGCGATGGAGATCAGCAGGATGAGCAGGGCGGCGAGCGCCACGCCGACCGCGATGAAGATGACGTCCATTATGGACCTTTCTGTGTTGGTCAGGTGGTGATCGCGTCGTCGGTCACCGGGGCCACCCAGAAGAACTCCCCGGTCACGTCATAGTCGAAGATCAGGGCGCGGCTGCCGGCGGTCAGGGTGTGCTCGCCGCTCTGGCGGACCTGCACCACGGCGGAGGACCCGTCGGTCGCGGTCACCTCGGCCTGGCCGAAGTCCGCGCTCACCTCGCCGGTGCGGATCACGCACTCCCGGCCGACGAAGTCGTTCCTGGACGGTTCCTCGCCGGTCGCGTAGATCTTGCGCAGTGGCACGGCGACCAGCCGCGCGGCGAGCAGGCCGACGAACAGAGCGACGAGGATGACCCCGATCCCCAGCAGCACGCCGAGCCCGTCGGGCACCGCGAGGGTGTCGAGCACGAGCGTGCCGACCAGGCTGACGAACCAGCCGACCACGATCAGCACCGACACGGTCACGGTGAACGGAACACCGCCGAGCCCGATGCCGTCGAGAAGGCCGTCACCGTCGCCGCCATCGCCGTCATCCCCGCCGACGAGGTCGATGTCCATCGTGCCGAGCAGTACGAGCAGCCAGTACAGCACCACGACAACGAGCAGGAAGCCGAGCACCACAGCCGGAAATGACAGTGCGGTGTCGAGAAAGTCACGCATGCGCTAGCTCGCCTCCCCCGGGCGACGGCACCAGCCGGGCCGCCGGGCTGCGACTATACCGACGAGGTCGTCACCCTCGCGGGCGAATGCGGACAATCAGCACTTGCCTGGTTGAGCGGTCGAATTTGTCCGTCGGTGCAACGCCTCGGCAACGGCGATGGTCCACCCTGGTCATCACCCGGCACAATGCGCGAGTTCTGACGTCCACGCGGGGAGCGGTAGTGCGAGGCTTGGCTGCGTCCGATCCGGCCACCATCGGCCGGTACCGGATGCTCGGCGTGCTCGGCTCCGGCGGCATGGGGCGGGTGCTGCTCGGCGAGTCGCGCGACGGCCGGCTGGTCGCCGTCAAGGTGGTGCACCCGCACCTGGCGCTCACCGAGGACTTCCGGACCAGGTTCCGGCAGGAGGTGGTCGCGTCCCGCGCGGTGTCCGGCGCCTACACGGCCGCGGTGATGGACGCCGACCCGGACGCCGACGTGCCGTGGCTCGCGTCGGTGTTCGTGCCAGGACCGTCGCTGTCCGAGGCGGTCACGGCGAACGGGCCGCTGCCGGAGGAGTCGGTGTGGCGGCTGGCCGCCGGGCTCAGCGCCGCCATCGCCGAGATCCACCGGGTCGGGGTGATCCACCGGGATCTCAAGCCGTCCAACGTGTTGCTCACCGACGACGGCCCTCGGGTGATCGACTTCGGCATCGCGCGGGCCGCCGAGACGACGAACCTGACGCACACCGGATCGGCCATCGGCTCGCCCGCGTACATGTCCCCGGAGCAGGCGCTCGGCCAGCGGGTGACGCCGGCGAGCGACGTCTTCTCGCTCGGCTCCCTGCTGCACCTGGCGGCGACCGGGCACGGCCCGTTCGGCGGGGACTCCGCGCCGCAGATCCTCTACCAGGTGGTGCACGGGGCGCCCGATCTCAGCCGGGTCCCGCCGCCGCTCGCCGGTCTGATCGCCGCGTGTCTGGCCAGGGATCCGGCCGCTCGTCCGACACCGGAGGATCTGCTCAACCAGATTCCGTCCGGCGGCGGCTGGCCCCCACCCGGCGTGCCGGCGATGATCGAGACGCAGCGGGCCGCGGCGCGTGAGCTGATGACCGGGTCCGAGCCAACGGTGCGCACCGCGTCGCCGGTCGCGCCGAACACCGCCCGACTGGCCCCGGCCCTTGACCCGACACCGCCACCCCAGTACCCGACGCCGCCACCGCCGTTGACGCCCCCGCAGGCGTTCACGCCGCCGCAGTTCCCGATTCCGCAGGCCGCACCGGGACGGCGGACCCCGCCGTGGGCGATCCCGGCCGTGGTGATCGCGCTGGTGGTCGCGATCGGCGTGCCACTGACGATCTTCCTGGTCAACAGGAACGGCTCAGCGGGGGCCGACCAGGGCGGTAAC
>Ga0193742_1001230_pt1 | contig 15725 bp, 11 predicted proteins | sample L2c1metaG_FD_165511 | JGI IMG/M metagenome (GOLD analysis project Ga0193742, IMG submission 165511) | Soil microbial communities from a riparian zone of the East river system, Colorado, United States - L2c1 | ecosystem: Environmental > Terrestrial > Soil > Riparian zone | place: USA: East River... | reverse complement strand
AATGGTGAAACAGTGATAGGAATGCTACATCACGTGATCATCGGACTCCAGTATCGGAGCCGCGAGTGCATTCCGTCTTGGACTAGCAACGATGAGGAGGAATATACAGAGGTGACGGAGAAATATCGGAGGAGACGTCGGACGATGCAGAGCGTCCCCTAACAAATAGTAGATAAGTGATGGTTGACTTGCAACATGATTTGAGGGACTCTCTTTTGTTCTGATAGTTTTTAGAACACAAAAGGCAACTTTTCAGAGTGCTTCCAGAAGTCAAGGAGGGTTTCGACTCCTGAGTTTTTATTGCATGACCCAAGGTGGGAGGCCAAAAATATTTTTCTTTGAGGTCAAATTTTATGCATTTTAGTGTGGATCAACTCATTCAAAGCCCATCCAGAGCCTTGGCATCTTTTATTCACTGCTACCATGTATTTCTGGTACTAGCTGAATAAATATTGTGATAACATATTATATATAAAGAAAATATAAACATCTTTCAGCCACAACTTGAATTAAAACTTCTACATGGATGTACTCATTCAATTAAAATGTTTTCACTTTCATGTCAGGTACATTAGTTCATCATTTAAGGATATGTAATTAATATTCACCAATTTCATGGCTTTTGGATACTTACAAGGGCATGGCAATCAGTGCAGACAAAAATTTCTCTGTGTGGACATATGAAAACATACCTTATTTAGAAGGAGGGGGATTTTCCCAGAGTCTTAACAAAAAAACAACTACCCTGTGTTGTTATTAAAATCCCAAGACCCCCTTGAAGGACACTGAAGTTGAGTGAATTGTGGGTGGCTCTTTTGAGGTGGTAGTCACTGGGCCAAAAGAGGAACCTTGAGAAAACTGTCAATTTGCAACTAGGAGCAGGTAAAGAAGATGCCAATAACTTTGTATTGTAGTTGACTAGAGCAGTTGAATTATGCATGAAATTAAGACCTAACTGAGTTTTTTGGTGGTAGATAAACAGAATTCATAAAAAATAAAAAACATTACTCCACTCATGATCAGAGTATAAAGGTAGGTGTTGCCACCGTGTTGGGCATTTATTTCAGAGAAAGCCCATATGGAGTATACAAAGGAGGAATAAAATTTTATTTTCTTTCCTTTTCCAGCTACTTCTCTTTTGAATTTATTCATTTAATATTTTGGCTGAATAGCAATGGCCTTGGCTGGATAATTATGTAGTTTTATTATGTTATTCTTAAGAAAGTCTAATTCGGCAAGTACCCGTGCGAAGCACAGGAACGCGCTATAGTTAAATTGATCCAGAAACATCCCCTTTTGTAACTTTCCTGGACAACGAATCAGGATTGCCAGGCGGCGACATGGAATTTCGTGATGTAACGAGCCTTTTCCTGGAGGCGGCAGCCGGTGAGGGTATCTGTCACCCCTCCAAGGATTATGATCATTCATGGAGGCTTTTTTTTGAAATAATGAAGACTTGGAACCTGATAATCTGGTCTTCATGGACAGTTTTACTTTGCAGGACGCGATGAGTGCTCTGGAAGTAAGAGTCCTTTCTCCAGCACACTAACAAGTGCCGATAGCGATTCTTTCCCTTAGATTGGCGAACCCCGCTTGGACAGTGGTCTGATCGTGCAAGAACAGCTTCGGCCCCCATTTAATCCCCTGACGCCTCTGCTGCCAGAAGAACTTTGTTGGATTCTTGACCGATCGTTGGGTTACGAAGTATGTAGATCTAACTCTCCTCATAAATAACACCGATTTATTCGGATATAGACCGAGTTCCACGCAGGAAACTTCCTGGCACATACTATCCACACGTTGCTCTACGTGCACCACCTATCGGATATTGATCCTGACATACTACTTGCCCAATCTACGCCTTTTTTCCTATCCCAATCAGTGTCCACTTCGGTTTTTTCGAACGAACGTCCTATCGAGTTGGTCACAATCGTCCTCCGTGCTGCAGTTCAAGGACTATTGAAATGCTGCTGCCTTAGCTGGATAGAATTAGCTAAAGGGGGAGCCTATGACGTGCGTTTTTGTTTTTGTTCTTTTTTTGCTGAAAGGAGAGGTCATAAAAGCTTCTTTTTTTCCGCTAGACAGAAGATTGGCAAAGCGACAAATGTGAAATATCGTTACTGGAAGGAACTCCTGTACATTTCATTCTCTCCAAGCTCGATGATGCAGTGAATTGGTTAGGGCAAAGTGTCTTTGGTGAAACCTGTTTCGTCCATCGGAAGAAAAATAATCTAATTTTTTTAGTGTCTGAATTCTGGAAAACTGCATTACAAGCAAGGATTATCCTTCGAAAAGTATGGTATCACCTCTTCTAGCCACCCTTTATCCTGAATTGCCTGTCGATTTAGGCGCTTCTCCAAATCATGAGTGCTGAGAGCACAACGTCTCAGCACACCTTCCATGACCTCGTCCAGTCTGCTCGCGAGCAACTCCTTGTGATACAAACATATTCACCAGAGTCCTCTCCAGGGTCGCCAGCTGAGCTCGCCTTCGATCCGTACATCGGTCGACGTCTGCAGATGTTCACTCCGATTCGAGTGATCCCCCCGCCTGATATCCAAAAGACATGTGACGCAATCAGGAGGTTTTTGGACGGGGTTGGTGAGATTAGCTTGCTCAAGGACAGGAATGAGCTCGTTACCTGGGAAGTGAGTTTTCATTTCTTGTGTCTCCAATGGGCTGGACTCATTCATCCTCGATAGACTGTGGGTCATTTACGACTATGGTTGCCCGATCCTCCTCTACGGGTACCATACTTGCGATCTTTGGCTCAGGTCCGTTCTAGTATATTGCTTTTCCCCCAGTCAGACGCTGACCTTTCCTTTGAACTTAAGTCGACTTTCTATGATGGCTTCTTGATATTGCACAGACATTCCTTGGGATGGATGGTCAACCAGTTCTTCTATGAGACGATTGGAGTGGATTACGATTCTCTACATGATGCTGTACTCGAGAAATGGACGGGACCTGAGCCAGCACCCTTAGAAAAGCTAGAGCGAAGTTTGTATAAGGTATAGCTCATTATCTACCTCTAACCGCAGAGTTGACTGTCCTTTCTTCTGCAATAGTTAATTACTCCTCATATCAGAGCCCTCTGGCACAATCCACCTAGGAGAAGACGTCATTTTATGAAATCTCTGGTGGGATGGCATGAATTATATGATCTCCTTACCCAAATCAGGGATAGCCTCGATCTACAGGTATTTCGCCAGATTTTGCAAATGGTTCCTTCTAACTGACTACTTCATGTTACCTAGGAAGTTCCTAGAGGACATCTGATTACCCATCTGCCAGACGTGGCCTTGCTGTGGCGACTGTCAATCGTGCGCGAAGTCATCTTGTCTGGATTCCAACTCGAATTGTACGGCCGGGAAGAAAAGTCTTTTGCGTATTGGTATGCCGTGGAAGTTATTGATGTACATTTGAGTTGTTTGGATAATCTGATATCCGTTACACAAGAAGGTGCGCACTCCTATTTCAAGGCCACTTTTTTGTTGGTTTCTGTTTACCTGAAGCTGAATACTCTTTTAGATACTGCAGCATACCGTGAAATGGTGTATCAGACCCACTTTTTAACCGCAGTGAGATCGATATGTGCTGCATTGTTTATGATCTCAATGCCATTAATGTCCTTCGATTGGGTTCGAGTGCAACCCAACTTTTGCCGACGATATAAATGGGCTTTCAGAACGGATTATGACGATTCAGAGACTCCTGTTGTTGCCCAACCTGAGCTTTATCGATTTATTAAAGCGTGCGGCGAGTCTTTGAAGGTAAATCCCTCACCAACTGTTATAAGATTAACGAATCTTTACGTATTCAGGGCGGAGGGGTGCTTCCATCAAATTTTATCGAACTGGCACGAACGATACTGCTTGAACTCATAAATTCCAACCGGTTTGGCGGTTATGCAGAGCTTTGGGTGAAAGATCGGATACAAGTAGGTCTTTTTCTCTCAGTCGTTTTGCCTTTCCTGAACCATGTGTCTATATCGAAAGTTCCTACAAAACATGATCGTGGCCTGCGACAACCTCGATAGGATACCTGCAACGTCAGAGGCAATGGATGGGTTTGATGCCAGTTTGTTGAAATGGGATCCATGTGTCCATCCATGGTTCCCCACTCTAGTTTCGTCACGGACAATAACCATGGGATAGATGTTTAATCTTTTTCTTTTGAATCATGAAAATGTGGTTTGTGCTATGAGATGACCCTTGTTTAAAGTCCTCTTAAACTAGATCTTACTCATCCTTTCGGTTCAGTGTGCGATTGCCTTTCCCCTTGTTACGACCATCGCTGTCGAATTCTCGGACCACGGCACTATGCCATTTTCGCCAGCCATGATCGACGAATGGCTCGAGACTCTATACCTCCTCCATGTGAACCCGGGGCCTATGAAGAATCTATTGACCATTTTTGACCATATTTCTGTCCACGATGCAGATGATAATCAAAAAAAAGTGTCAAGTAACGTCTCTGCTCTGCTTCATTCAGAAAGCTGTCCTGAGTAACGCGCTAATGAAGCCATTCCATCCAAAACTTAAGTATTGTCCGTCTTACAGGAACCCGATTTCTTATTGATTATAAATGTGACTGGACAAGAAAAGGCATAGTGAAGCTGTGCAAACCAATGCAAGTTCTAACGTCTTTATTACTCTCGAGATCAGCCGATTCACCGGCAAACCACTGCACGACATGGTGTAAAATTCGTTTTGAGTATACCGATGTGCTAAGGGTCCGATGCTCTTCCAGAGTCATATAGTCGTGACCTTCACGACAACGATTTGAAAAAAAAATATAAATTGCTTCGAAGGTGACATCGAATGGAAGTTCGGCGAGAAGGAAACTTGCCAAACAGATTGGAAACCGCCGATGGTTGATATTAGTTTTGCTTCAAAGCATGTCCAGTCCCTGCTTCTTGGAATCGCAAGGTCTCTTGAAGGCACAGATGATAGAGCAATGAACTGACAAGGTTCGCGCCTGATGAAAAACCATTGTATAATTTAGCTCTGCCATTGCCAATGCAGATGACGGGTGAGCACCGGAGAGCGCTCAGCGCTCAGGTCGCACAGGAGCGGGCGATATAGGACCATAGCATGTCAATATCCAGGTCTGTTAGGTTTGAAAGTATTCTTCCGGCCTGGAGATTGGCAGAGTACTCAGTAGATAACATAGTGGCTGGAGGCTCGTGTCGGCGTTACTGGTAGAGCAAGGTCTGCTACATGTGACAGGCACCGAGTGAGCTGTAGTCGTCCAAGAGGATAAGGCAGTCGAACCTCAATGGCAATTGATCGTCTTTGTACGGCTCAAATTTAAAGGACGATACCAAACAATGCCTCAGGGCGCAGCGATTCTACACTTTCCGTTCTGGTGCTTAGGTGAGTATTTTTTTATAAAGCTCCTCTTCGTTCTTGAATACTTATTGACAATATTTATTCTCCCTTGATCATGGCTTCTGTGAAGCTTGCCACGCTCCTCATCAGAGTACGTCATTTCCTATTCGCATCCAAAGGTTCCGTTCGTCCTGATTCCTCAAAATGTGTCCAGACAATAGCTAAACCTATATCTGGAAGAATCAAAGAGCAAGCTAGGCAGTGCGTTTTGGCTCCTCCATCGACTTTTGTGTTGAGTCAAGCACTCAAAGCAATGGTTTCAGACATGAACGTTTTCGAGGCCTTTGCGTGGACCTTGCCCAATTCATGTACCGCTCAGAAGTGAAGTTGCGAACGAATATACTCGGAGAACCCCCTCGACATATACGTCCTTTATCCGAAAATAAGTTCGTTGTCCTGTTCCTTCTCCCTCATTGCCACCTTCCCAAGTTTTTGCCTTATTTCATCCAGCCCTTACTAACTTGAGACCAATAACTCATTTAGAGCAATTGATAATGGCGCCAACGCCATCGCTGAAGGCTTCCTGTTTGCCGTTGCTGCAGCCCTCATCCTCGGAGAAACTTGGCGAACTTCACGAAACCAATCCAAACGGAGAGACGTTGTCGATGATCAACTAGATGAATTGGGCACACAAGTCACAGAATTGACGGCTCGTGTGGAAAACTTAATAAACGGAAGAGAGGCAGAGATGCGAGAGGAAAAACTACGGTGAGCAAACATTTATTGAATTTGCTTCTTCATTTTGATTTTGAATCTAAAGAAACGACCAACTCGCACGAATACTAGAACGGGTGGTGGAAATTGGACTTCGGGGTGGTTGGGCAGAATTTCAAGATACACCGCTTCAGATACCCCGGATACAACTTGCACCTCACTTACGTTTCTCTTCGTCATCTTCTGAATCAAATCCTCAAAACCCACCTACTTCCCTCCCGCCTCCACAGGATTCACAACAAGATGCCAGTCCTAGTGGAGATGTTGATGATACGAAGAGCAGTTCATCTTTGTCATCCTCATCAAAATGGTGATCATAGATGTAGACTTGTGATATGCTATAGAGGTTGACAGAAGTTAAATTTTACCCAACTCACCTGTTATATACATAAATGTGTGGATAAGTATTGGAATTTGCTTAATATTTTGGTCATTTTTACTAAATCTGGTTCTTTTTTGTTTTGTTACCCACAAAGGTCCCTTTTAGTCTTTCCTTCTTTTTTCTTCTTTGTGCATCAATTGCCACAGCCCAGGCAGGCTCCACCATAATTTGATATATTATGGGCTGTAAATTTTTGAAATGTGTAACCTTCATATGGTTGAGGATATTCATTTTTGGGCTGAATGTCATAGTTCATGGGAAGACTGTCAGCTGAAAAGTAGTACACCATTTCATAGATTCTCAGGGGAAAATTTGGGATTTAAGTGAGAATTGGATCACTGGTTCCTCAGACATAGATCAATTTATTCCTGTACAATACATTTAATTACCACTATACTCAAACTCTCCCTATGCTACTTCTTATATTCATGACTTCAAGCTCTAATTGCTCTGCTTCATTGAACCTTCCCTGTTTACAGTATGTACTTGCTAGATTTCCCATGCTTCTGAGAGTGTCTGGATGTTCTGCACCAAGCAGCTTCTTCCTTATGTCCATGACTTGAACACCCAGCTGCTCTGCCTCATTCCACCTTCCCAAATTCCAGTATATGCTTGCTAGATTTGAAATGCTTGTAAGGGTGTCTGGATGTTCGTTACCAAGCAGCTTCTTCCTCAGATCCACAACTTGAACACTCAGTTGCTCTGCCTCATTCCACTTCCTCTGATAATGATATGTGATAGCTAGATTTGAAATGCTTCTGAGGGTGTCTGGATGTTCAGTACCAAGCAGCTTCTTCCTCAAGTCCATGACTTGAACACTCAGCTGCTCTGCCTCATCCCACTTTCTCTGACGATGGTATGTGATAGCTAGATTTGCCATGCTTGTGAGGGTGTCTGGATGTTCTGCACCAAACAGCTTCTTCCTCACATCCATGACATGAACACTTAGTTGCTCTGCCTCATTCCACCTTCTCTGATTACCATATGTTATTGCGAGATTTGCCATGCTTGCAAGGGTATCTGGATGTTCTGTACCAAGCAACTTCTTCCTTGTGTCCATGACTTGGACACCCAGCTGCTCTGCCTCATTCCACCTTCCCTGATTACAGTATGTGTTTGCTAGATTTTCCATGCTTGCAAGGGTGTCTGGATGTTCTTCACCAAGCAGCTTCTTCCTTATGTCTGTGACTTGGACACCCAGCTGCTCTGCTTCTTTCCACCTTCCTTGATTCCAGTATGTGACTGCTAGATTTGCCATGCTTGTGAGGGTGTCTGGATGCTCAGCACCAAGCAGCTTCTTCCTCATGTCCATGACTTGAGAATCCAGCTGCTCTGCATTATTCCAGTCTCCATTCTCCCTCATTACTAGTGCAAAACTAGTGCATTTATCATCATAGTACTGCTTAACAAGTCCCATCTGGCTTCCATGTAACTCATTTGCCTTGATATGTGGAAAGATCAACCGTCGCAATGTAAAATCCTGACTTGTGAATCCCCATGGAATTGCACTGGATAAGATTATGCTTCCCATGTGATATATTCTTTGTTGCTCAGATTTTAACATTCGCTCCCGACTCCAGCAGTGCATCAGAGGATGGACAGACAACATTTCAGATGATTGTCCTTTTTTGATCAAGGAGAAGGAGAGAAGCACACCAATTCCTTGTCCAAAGATGAAGTCATCCCAGTGACCATCATCATCCAAGGCAAGCAGAGTGTGATCCAGTGAAGTGATCGCCTGGGGGAGCTTTTCAGCTGCCTCACTATCAATAACCTGTTTCCTGGACTCTTCAGCTGCAGATTGGAATATGTCTTTAGAAATATTACTATGGTGATAGAAAGCACATATTTGAAGAATTAAGATTGCAGCATGGGCTGCTTGTGCATTTCCAACAGTTGATTGTCCACTAGCTCTCTTTTCTATTTCTTTAAAAGATAAATCCCAAGTCCCATACATTGTTTGATTATAATTTGATGCTCCTGTGAATGTAGCATCTGACATAAGAGTCTGACGATGCAAAGAGAATTGTCTGAGATATTTGTTGATATCACATTTTCCAGCTTCAATATAAGCACCAGCATGATCAACAGCAAGAGGAATGCAGCCAAGTTCAGTGACAATCTCTTTAGCAGCTTTTATATGCTCAGGCAATGGATCCAAGCAACTAGACTTGAGAAGCAGAGCTATAGCATCTGGTTCCTCCATTTCCTTAATCTCAATTCTGTTCTCAAATGATATGACTCTTCCCATGGATGGGTTCCGGCTAGTAATCAGAATATTACCTCTGGTACCCGGAGGAATGAACTTGGCCACCACCTGTGGAGGAGGATCATCAGCATTATCAAACACAATCAACCATTCCTCTTGAATACAAGATATCCACTGGAGGACAGACTCAACTGAGCCATCCACACCAAAAGATTGTGCAGCAGGAATGCTGGATATGCCCTTGAAAGATGATGCAATGCTCTCATGAGAGGAGGCATCAACCCAGAATACATGTGAGAAACTAGAGCAAGAAATGAATCCAAAGTGTTGTGAATGACAATGTAAAGACCCCTACCTGTCAGACATTTCTTCTGTGAACTTGAGACAGATCTGGGTCTTTCCTATGCCCCCCATTCCCCAGAGGAGACAAAAGCGTCTCGACATCAGTTTACTCTCAGCACGACAAACGAAAATCTTCCCAAGTTGGTCGAGTACATCTTTCCGTCCAATAAAGAATGGACTGGAGTTTGGTTTCTGAGGTACAGGGATCTTCATCTGCCCTTCACCACTATTGGCAAGGAGATTATTAACAATGTTGTACTGGTAGATAAAATATATACAATCATTGCTAAATCAGTTAACAGGAGGAAGACTTACAAAAGTGCCACCAGCAATGAGCAAATTTTGGGCATTCGCAAGGAGACCCAAGCCAGAATGTTGAGTCTGCCGATCATCGACATCAGCAAAAATCGAGAAACATATGTGGTGTAAGCAACACACCAAGGGAGTTCGTTCTGATTCCGTGGATCCCAAGTTGGCCCGCATTATAGCATCAGGTGAGTAAGGTGGCACTTGGAGTTCATGGGCAGTCTGATCGTGATGATTGAGTAATTATGCCAATATTATAGACGAACCACCCCTCACAGTAATGCGAGTAGTTTGAATGACTTGGACGCTTGCAGTCCCAGCGTTATCGGGAATGGATGACATGGGATCGGCAGTGGTTGTTGTGATTGTCGATGTCGAAGTTGATGGTTCAGGGCGTGGACCAGGGGTTTTGGTGACGTTTGGAGATGAATATTTCGGTTTCTTGGACTTGCCAAGTTCCTTAGGACTTGAAAAACGCTTCATGTCGTTGAACAGTGGTGCTCGATGCGTAGCGATGAAGGTGGATGAGTTAAAAGACCAAAAATGGAAAGTGGTTCACCGCCTGTCGACTTCGTTTCTGGATTTTTGGAAGCTGAAAGCCTATGCTGTTACCAGGAATGACTATTACCTAGCCTGAGGCCGCAGGCATCTCAGCGACCCTACCTTTCTGCAGTTAACAAGGGGGGGAGGTTTGTTTCTTCGACCAACTTTTTCTCTGGCCCGATCAAACAATCTCGGGGGACTCTCTTTCCGCACTCAGATTATTTCTTAGCTTTATTTTGCATAGGCTAAAGAACTACAACTCTACATCTTCTGTTTGCGCTGAATGGAAAATGCCACAATACATATTCCAAACTCAACGCCCAGTCAATCCCATCCTCAAGCCCCAACCTCCACACCGTCAACTGTGATACAGGTTGGACTCACGCGGTGTGAACTTATCTGTGAGCTTCTAAAAACTCAATTGGGCATTAAAGATGAAAGCTGGGTGTTGGGAGGGTGTTGGGAGGGTTGGAACTGAGAGGTTGGGGGATTTACGATGTTCCTATGTGAGAAGCTCTGGAATGTGAAGGACCGTGAGTTTTTCAGTATATTTCGTTTTGCGGCTGAATTCTGAGTACATCGATTATGGGTTTATTTAAAATATCCATGGATCCTCATCAAGATACGTACGTTTTCCTTTGCGTTCTCCTATCCTGCAATAGTTAACCCATGCTCCTCTTGTGGTCCCGTTTCTCAGGCGGAGACGGCGCTCCCTTCTGGACATCAACACCTCCTGGCAGTCATATTTCATTTCCAACTGCGGCCCCAGGACACTCCGTCTAACCATCATACAGGATGTGTCTGAGATCAGTCAAGACGATCGCCGACCAATTGACATTCGACTCTGGCGTCAACAGTGGCTGATGCGGTAGCTACGCGCTATGAAGCCAATGAAACTTTTAGTAGAAAGTTGGGTAATACGTAGTATTCTTTTCCTATATATTAATAATATCCATGGGCCGCCCTAACTGTACCGTCGGTTGCAGTCGGCGTGGTGTCGCGGAAAGAGCCGAAGTAAAAGAAAAAGTGGTACGATTCAAATGACTTCATTGATGGACACCAACGACTCTGCCTCTCGCACTACTACTACACTCCGGAAATATGGCACCAATACCCCCCCCGTCCCATGAACCATCCCATCTACAACCCCACCCATTCCCATCCTCAAACCCCAACGTAACCCACACCCTCAACTGTCAATTCGTAGACAACACAGGTCGGACTCTACTCCTACGCGGTGTGAACTTGTCTGGAGCTTCTAAGAACCCGGTTGGGCAGTTGAGTTGGATGAAAGATGGGTTTTGGGAGGGTGTTGAAGATGGTGACGAAGAACAAGAGGGAAGAGAAGGAGGGGCATCAAAGGGGAAGGAGAAACTCACCTTTATTGGTCGTCCATTGAGCTTGGATAATGCAGACGTCCATTTAGCTAGACTGAGAGGTTGGGGATTTAATGTTTTGAGATTCCCGTTCACATGGGAAGCTCTGGAACATGAAGGACCGTGAGTTGAGTTGAGTTTTTGTTATTATACTTGTTCTGATTCGGTCTAGGGGTATCTATGATTATGATTATATGGATTATACGATTAAGGTTCTGGCCAAGTGTAGCGATTATGGGTTTAAAGTATATATGGATCCTCATCAAGATACCGTACGTTCTCCCCTTGACCTTCTCCTATCCTCAAATCGCTAACTTGCCCCCCCAGTGGTCCCGTTTCTCAGGCGGAGACGGCGCTCCATTCTGGACATTAGCAGCATGCGGTATAAACCCACACAACCTAACAGCAACTCAAGCTTCTATCCTCCACTGCGAATACCCAACCCCACAATCCCCCAACCCAACCGCTCTTCCAGCCATGATATGGAGTACCAACTACGGACGTCTCCTCTCCAAAACCCTCTTCACTCTCTTCTTCGCCGGTCGTTCCTACGCTCCTAAATGTATCATAGATAACCTCAACATCCAGGATTGGCTTCAGTCTCACTACATAAAAGCATGCGGTACCTTCGCAGACCGCATTGCAAATTTTGAAAATGGGCGGTTGTTAGACGAATGTGTGATTGGATGGGATAGTTTGAATGAACCTTTTGAAGGCTTTTGTGGATGGGAGGATCTGAATGTGAATCCGAACCGTCAAGGATCAACTTTGAAGAAGGGGACTTTTCCTACTCCTGCTCAGAGTTTGAGGTTGGGCATGGGGATGAAACAGACGGTTGAGAATTGGTCGTTTGGGAAGATGGGACCCGTTAAAGATGGTCAAGTTACGATCGATCCTAAAGGGTTGAAGATGTGGGCTGAACCTATTAATCCTGCTGGGGTGGACGGGGAGCGTTTGTTACAAGGAGAGTTACCAGACGGAAGACATACGAAGTGGGGATGGAAGAGAGACGTTGAAAGTTGGCCACTTGGGACGTGTATTTGGGCTTTACACGGGGTTTGGGATATTGAAACTGGGTATATCCTTCAACCTGATTATTTCAAATTCAAATACGATTTTTCGTCGTCCCCGTCTTCCTCATCGCTGCAGCCGTCTCCTAATGCTATTATCCAATCCGAACCTGTGGAATTCTTAATCGATCATTGGAAACCTCATTTCATAGCTTACGCAACACGGATCCGACAATCTCATCCTCTAGCTATTTTATTCATCCAACCACCTGTATTCGCACCTCCTCCACCGTTACCTGAAAGCACGCTTCAAGGAAGATGCGCATATGCCCCACATTATTATGATGGGTTGACATTGGTGACGCGCCATTGGAATTGGTTCAATGCGGATGCGTTGGGGTTGATTAGGGGCAAATATGGACATGGAATGTGGAGTTCGTTACGAGCGGTGAAGATTGGTGAAAGTGCGATTAGGAAATCGCTGCAGGAACAGTTGGGATATTTGAAAGATGATGTTGGGTTAATCTCCGCTTGTGCTGATCACGACGACGACGAAACCGATAGCGACAACGAAGACCCAAACACTCCCCATCCCACCCTTCACCCCAAGTACCCAACTGTCATTGGTGAAATCGGTACACCCTTTGATATGGATTCTAAAAAATCCTACGGGTATACTGATAATGGCAAATACGTATATGATTATACATCACAGACGAAAGCTTTAGATGCTAGCTTGAATGGATGTGATGGAGGGAATGGGCTGAGTTGGACTGTGTGGGGATATGTCCCCGATGATCATACGTGGGAGTGGGGTGATGGATGGAATATGGAGGATCTGAGTCTGTGGAGTTGGGGGGATTGGAGAGACGAAAATGAGAAGGACGAGGATGGGGATGTGGATGGGATGAATAGCCATGTAGTGTTGATGAGCCAGCCTGCGGAGTCGATGCCGATGGTTGTAACTTCTCCATCGAAGATAGTCGCTGCTTCTTCTTCTCTCAGCTTATCCTCTTCAATATCGTCTTCTGGGACACCGAGGCTACGTTCCTCCGCCTCTGCTCCGTCCATTCCCTCGTCATCTACTCTTCCCTCTTATTCTTCCTCTTTATCTCAACTCAACCTAAGGGGATACTCTCCAAACCCTTATGACTTCCTCACGAATGGAGCTAGGGCTGTTCAAGCCTTTGCGCGTCCTTGGCCTACCAAGGTAGTAGGTAAACCTGTGGATATCGCGTTTGATGTTGGTAAAGGAGTGTTTAGACTTGAGGTGGAGGTTAGGAAGGGGGATGGAGTTTTGCTTGGGAGGAGTGGTGTGGGCAAGAGAGGAAAGAAAGGAGGGAAAGTGGATGTGAGAGTTGTTCCTGTTGATGATTTGTCGGATGAGGGTGTTGAGGCGGAGGAACGCAAACGAGTAGAGGAACGGGAACAGGAAGACGAAGAAGGTCTAGCGACGGAGATCTATATCCCACTTGTGCATTATGCACATCCTAAAATTTTGGAAGACAGTTGGATGGCTGGCGGTGGGAGGAGCAAGAACAGGTCTGAGGGAGATACGCTGTCCGCGCTAACGAGGAGACGAGGAGCGAGTAATGCCACTGCGGCTAGCGACCCCGCTATCTCTTCGTCTTCCTCACCTTCTACCTCAGCCTCAACGCTAACATCTCCACCTACCGATCCCTCCACCACCAACCCAACTCACAACACTAACACTAACCACAATCCAAAATACCACCACCACCACCACAAGATCATAAACCAATCCATGGACTCAACATCTGATCTAGTTGACATCCAAGTCGAAGTGAGCGGTGGAAAATGGAGTGTACGTGGGCAGACTTTGAAATGGTGGTATGAAGTGCCTCCCGGTTCACCTTCTAAATCCCAACTGGGAGGAGGCGACGAGGAGGAACCTGTCAAGAAATATACGATAGAAATTAAAAGACGCGGTGGTCCTATCCATATTGATAGTAACGAAAGAGGTGGTGAAGGTCCCAGGGGAAGGGGAATTCGGGGAAGAACGTCGTGTGAGGAGTGTTGCAAAGAGGACGGAGCGTGTTTAGTTATGTGAGGGAATTTTTCTTTTTTTATGTTTTAAGAAAAGGCTTTTTTTTCTTTTTTTCGAAGCTGGAGCTTGGTTAGCCTTTGGGGTGGATGGATGAAATAGATGGTGTTGTTCTTGTGTTTTGTTTATTGGTTTTTTGGTCTTTTATTTATTCGTTATTAAAAAATAAATAACAATGCATCGATATATAAACTTTTTGTCGTTTTTTGTCGCTATTTTGTCGCTTTTCTCATCCTCCTTTCGTTTGTCGTTCTCGGTTTGTATTGTCCCCCACTACATATCCGGATGGATCCAAAATTTCCATATACATATGTACTTGCATAATTCCATACAGAACATTTCTTTATTTTATTTTAAAACCATTTAGACGTTGATCGTTCTATTTAAAAAGTTCGTTCTTTTGACGAAGGACTTGGAGGGCCGGAGGCGGGAGCTAGATTCGTAAAAGCCGTTGAATGAGGGAGAGGAAGAGAACCTCGATTGTCCCAGCCCAGGTAAGCACCCACCCACTTACGAATTTTTAAAAGTTGTGGAATTTATTTTATTTTATAAATACATACATGTTCCAATTGAAGCTTCGGAAACATGTTTTATTTTCTTGTGTCAACGTCGACCTACCATCTTGTTGGAAATATATAGGATGTCGGTTTAAAGAACTAATGCTCCTCCATCAGTAAACCTGACATATCATTCTTTTGCGTTCTGGTGGGATAAATTTTTTCCCACAATCTTCTCCCTGTAATCTATTCTGGAAATAAAGATTGTCCACGGATATAGATTGGTGGAAAAGGCCATCATATAAATCTCTGGATTCTTTTTCGAGGGTATAGACCAGGGTATACGAACATCAACACTCAACACTCTCAGGCACATGACTATGTGTTGCTGATGGCTCATGACCTCAAAAAAACCAGACTGGACTGCTTAAGACCAGTCTTTTGCTAGAATATTTGTGTTTTTGAACCAGCTAAAACATAAAACAACATCTAAGCTTTAAAACAAGCCAAAAACTACATAACATTGAAAAAGATATTAAACATTTAAGGTATATTGGTGGTAATCTATGAACTTTAAAATATCAGTCTGTTTTTGGTGATTTTTTTGGCCGTTTTGTGGCTAGAAATAGCCCTCATAAATTACCAGTCTTTTTTTGACCTTTCACTTTAAATTTTGATTAACCTTTAACTGCAGTCTATGTCATGGTCCGTGCTCAGTCACATTCTTTCTGAAGAACAATCAAAGGACGGCTCCGACAGAGTCTCCGATGATGGCTGTCTCACCATTGTTCAGTGCCACCATTACCACCTGCCATGGTCCATGCTCGGTCACGTTCTTTCCAAAGAACAATCAAAGGACGGCTCTGACGGAGTCTCCGATGATGGCCG
>Ga0193742_1001229_pt1 | contig 15726 bp, 13 predicted proteins | sample L2c1metaG_FD_165511 | JGI IMG/M metagenome (GOLD analysis project Ga0193742, IMG submission 165511) | Soil microbial communities from a riparian zone of the East river system, Colorado, United States - L2c1 | ecosystem: Environmental > Terrestrial > Soil > Riparian zone | place: USA: East River... | reverse complement strand
TGCGGTGCCCATGAACGACTCAAGAACCGTCGTGGGGTGAAATTGCCTGGGGTGGCGGGGATCGTTGGTGCCAGGCTCCGGCGATGGGTTCGATCGTGTGGGGCCGGGAGATCGCGGAGGTCTACGACAAGGTCTACCCGGCGACCTACGAACCGGCGGTCCTCGATCCGATCGTCGACGCACTCGTCGAACTGGCGCAGGGTGGTCCGGCGCTCGAGCTCGCCGTCGGCACGGGGCGGGTCGCGCTCCCCCTGAGCGCTCGCGGGGTCGCCGTGCACGGCATCGAGCTGTCGACCCACATGGTGGAGCAGCTCCGCACCAAGCCCGGCTCCGACGCGGTCCCGGTGACCGTCGGCGACATGACCACCGCTCGGGCTCCCGGCACCTTCACGCTCGTGTACCTGGTGGCGAACGCCATCATGAACGTGACCACCCAGGACGACCAGCTGGCGGTCTTCGCCAATGCGGCCACCCACCTCGAACCGGGCGGATGCTTCGTGGTCGAGGTGATCATCCCTCAGCTGCGCCGTGTCCCACGAGGAGAGGTCGGCCGGATCTTCACCCTCGAGAGTGACCACGTCGGGATCGAGACCTTCGACGACGTCGTCGGGCAGATCGCGTCGTCGCACCACTGGATGGAAGTCGAAGGACGCCTCGTCCGGCACGCCGCGCCCTACCGCTACGTGTGGCCCTCCGAGCTCGACCTCATGGCCAGGCTCGCGGGCCTCCGCCTGCGGGAACGTTGGGCCGCGTGGGACCGAACCCCGTTGACCGGCGACAGCACGAGCCAGGTCGCCGTGTACGAGAAGAACTCTTAGCACTAAGGAGCGATGTCAGGCGCTCGACGAGAGTCGGGTTGTCGAGGCGCGCGAGGTCGGACCGTGTGCCGAGCGGGCGTCATAGCAGGCCAGCAAGCTAGGAGCACGCTGCGGGTGGCGTCCGGCTACGACGTCGGCGGCTGGATGAGGCCGTCGGGGATGGCGGTGCAGCGGAAGCTGGTGTCGTCGTCGAGCATCTGGGAGGAGGCGTCGTTGAAGGTGGCGGGGGTGGCTCGGTGGAAGGGGCTGGTGAAGGCGCTGCCCTTGAGCTCGTAGCGGCCGGGTGTGGTCTCGGTGGAGCACCACTCCCAGGTGTTGCCGCACATGTCGTAGACGCCGTAGGGGCTGACACCGCTGTGGTAGCGGTCGACGGGAGTGGTCGAGCCGACGCCTCCTTCGCGGGCGTTGCACTTGGCGGGGGTGGGTTGGTTGCCCCAGGGGTAGATCTCGCCGCGAGTGCCCCTGGCGGCCTTCTCCCATTGCCGGTTCTCGGGCAACTGCTTGCCGGCCCAGTGGGCGTAGGCGTTGGCGTCGTGCCAGGTGACGAAGACGACGGGGTGGTCGTGCCGGCCGTCGGGGTACCGGCCGTTGGTCCAGTGCTGGGGTGCCGGGTGGCCAGCGGCGCTGATGAACCGGGCGTAGTCGGCGTTCGTAGTGGGGTGGACGTCGACGTAGAAGGAGTCGATCCAGACCGGCTCGTTGTCACGGCCGCTGAGGAACATGCCGGAGGGCACCAGGGTCATGAGCTTGCCGTCGACAGAGTGACGCGCCTGGTCAGAGCTGATCTCAGGAGCGACGGCGACGGGCTTCACGAGCGGGGCAAGCGTCGTCCCGGCGAGGGACGTGGCGAAGCGGGTCTCCTCTTCGTCGCTGCACTTGGCCAACGAAGTGTCGAGTGCTTCCTGGTTGATCGGCCGGGGGTGGATGTTCTCGGCCCCGGCTTCCCATTTCGAGACCATTCGGTCGCTGACGCCGAGGTGGACGGCGAACTCGCGGAGGCTCATCCGCCTGGCCTCTCGTAGTGCCCGGACTTCCTTGCCCGACCATCGCTGAACCGTCGCCACCCGCGGCTCCCACCTCAACGCTCTCCGGGCAAGCGAGCGTAGCGGGTGGGCACCACCACGTTGAGTAGCTAGAGGGGTTCGGGGCGCACGTCGAGGTACTCGCGACGCAACGTGTCGAGGATGGGATGGTCGGCTGACCACGTGGTCCCGTCGATGGCACCGATCGACCGGACGCCGATCACGGCGTTGGTCGCAAACGCGGCCTGCATCTCGCCGAGCTGGGCGAGGTTGACAGGTGAGGTCACGGCAGGACCGTCGTGGACCTGGGCAAGCAGCGCGAGGGTGACGCCGGTCAGGACTTCGGCCTTCGGCCAGATGATCCGTTCGCCGTCGAAGAAGCCGACGTTGGTGGTGGCCGCCTCCGAGACGTTGGAGTTGGGGTCGGTGAACAACGCGTCGTCGTAGCCGTTGAGCTGGGCGGCACGCCGGTACCGGAGCGAACCGAATAGCCCGACGTGCTTCACCTCGGGCATGTCCCGGCAGTAGCCAGCCGACTGGAGGCGCATCGGCGGCAGCGGTGTCGCCGCGGCCGGGCGGGTCGTGACGAGGATGCCGGGCGAGGCGTCGGCGCCGGGATGGCCCAGCTCGAGGGTCGGGTCGTAGACCGTGACCCGGGTGACGATCGGGCCGGCGACGTCCTTCAAGGCGTGGCGCACGAGTTGGCGCACGCGGTCGGGGTCGATCTCGGCACCGAAGACCAGACGAGCGTCACGGACGAGGCGTTCGAGGTGCAACGACAGCCCGCGCACGGCGAAGTCCTCCGCCAGCATCGACGTGAAGTGGCCGTAGTTGGTCAACGCCAGCGGGGCGAGATCGCCCACCTCGGCAGGGCGGCCGTCGAACTCCATCATGACGTCAGTGTGACAGCCCCGGGCCTGGGAGGATGCCCGAGGGCGGGCCGGAGCGGGCGTGAGTTCGGCGCGGGTTCGGTGGTGGTTCGGCGCTGAGTTGGTGCGGGGTCAGTTCCGGTCGCTGCTTTCCAGCGGGACGCTGAACGGCATGACGACGTTGAGGGAAGTCCACGCTGCATACGACAGTGCTCACCGCCGAGCCAGGGCGACGAGCACCGTCCGGCTACGCCGCGCCGAGCGCAGGCTCCGTCACGAAGGAGGGCGGCTTACTCAGGTGGAACTGGCGTTCCTCAAGGCCGTCCGCGACGAACTCAGTGACCGCGGCGTAGAGGTGGCAACGTGACGTCGGGCCGTGGGATCGAATCGGCAAGTAGGGAGCTGGACGCGAGCGATCACCTCGCGATCATCCGGCGGGACTCGCCAACTTCCGTCGGCAGGTGACGGGCGCAGTTGTCGCCGTGGTGGCGGGCGCCGTGTCGGAGGAGGACCGCTTCTATGCCGAGCGAGCGCCGGCGGGTGGCGTGAGCCTCGGCGACGTCATGGATTCGTTGGAGCGGCAGGCGTTCCACCCTCGGCATGTCGACCCTGCCAGCGACTCGTTCCTCGACGACCTTCGGGCGGCGGATCTGGTGTTCATCAACATGCACGGCGAGTACGGCGAGGACGGCCGCCTGCAGGGGATGCTCGACTACTTCGGCAAGCTCTACACCGGCTCGGGCGTGCTCGCCGGGGCGGTTGCGTTGAACAAGGTGACGTTCAAACGGCTCATGTCGGGCTGTGCCATGCCGGTTCCCCGCTACGCCCTGGCCGATCATTGCGAACTGCCCTGGGGTGTGAACCAGGCACGGCTGGACGGCCTGCGGCCGCCGGTCATCGCCAAGCCGGTATCGGGTGGCAGCAGCATCGGGATGCGGCTCCTGACCGCGCCGCTGTCGCTGGACACCACCGTCTCGGCTGACGAGCACCGTGCCCTGCTCTTGGAGGAGTTCATCGCCGGCGAGACGGTCACTGTGGCCGTACTCAACCTGGCAGGAGTGCTCATCGCCAGCCCAGCGGTACGGGTGATGTTCGACAGCGACTTCTACGACGCCGACGTGAAGCTCGGTGGATCGCCCGCACAGCCACCGACGTACCTCGGACTCGGCGCGGAAGCCGTCGAGCACGCCGTGAGGTGGACCGCGACGGCCGTGCATCAGCTGGTCGGGTGCCGGGGCTACTCCCGGGTCGACTTCATCGTCACCGATGCAGGTGAGCACTACGTCCTCGAGGTCAACACGATCCCGGGCCTGACCCGGGGCGGGAACTTCGTGGCCTGCACCAAACTCCTTGGGCTCACCTACGACGAGACCGTGCTCTGTGTGCTCCGGTCCTGCCTCCTGCCGCACCCCGAGCTGGTTTCCGGCCGGTGATCGAGGCACCTACGTCCCCTTCCTGACGACCCCGGTGCCGGTCAGCCTGAACCGGTGCTGAGCTTGGGGCAGCTTGCGCAGTTGATGTAGAGGCTGCACACGTCGAGACCGCACGCGACCTGGCGGCCGGTGAGCCCGAGGTAGACCCGCTCGGTGTGCCGGAACCTCGACCCTTTGACGAGGACGACGGTCGGCCCGGGTGTCGAGTCGACGATGCGTCGTGCGCTGGCGTGAGCGTCGAGAGCTGAATCGACGGTGATGACCCGCGATGGCTTCAGACCGGCTGCGACGGCCGCTTCTGCGAGGTGTTTTGTGGCGGCGCCGATCGTGACGAGGTGGGTTGCGGCGGCGCCTGCGTGAGTGCCGGCAAGCTGGTGGAGCTCGTCGGTGAAGTCGCCCAGCTCTCGCATCTCGCCGAGCACGGCGACCTTGGCCCGGCCCGGGAGCTGGCCCAGCAGGTCGAGCGCGGAGAGCACCGCGTCGGGGCTGGCGTTGTAGCTGTCGTCGATGACGAGCAGGTCGTCACTGAGGCGGTGCAGGTCGGCACGGCCTGCCGGTGGCGGCGTCTGACGCAGCGCCTCGATGCCCACGGGAAGATCGACGCCGTGGTGGCGGCCGACAGCGACGGCCAGCAGTGCGGCGTAGACGACGTGATGGCCGGCGGCGGGCAACTCGAAGGGCAGCGATCGTCCGTCGGCCTCGATGCGCCCCACGGTGGCGTGCTCGTGCACGACGACATCAGTGGCCCGGATGTCGTTGCCCGGGCCGAATCCGACTCTGATCGCGGTGACGTCGGGTCGATCGATCCGTCCGGCCGCGGTGGCGAGCAAGGCATCGTCACCGTTGAGGACCCAGACCCCGTGCGGTCGGACACGACGCAGGAGGTCGGCCTTCTCGTCTGCCAGCTCGTCGCGTGAGGCGAAGTTGCCGACATGCGCGTAGCCGATCGTGGTGAGCACGGCGAGGTCGGGGTCGATGAGCTCGGCCAGTGCGTCGATCTCGCCACGGTGGTTGGTGCCCACCTCGCTGACGACGTGCGTGTGGCGGTCCTCGATGCCGAGCAGCGTCAACGGGACACCGATGTGGTTGTTGTAGCTGGCCTCGTTGGCGAGGATGTCGTGCTTCGTCCGGAGGACAGCTGCGATGAGGGTCTTGGTAGTGGTCTTGCCGACGCTGCCGGTCACGGCGACCACCTCGGCGCTGCTCCGGCGACGATGCGCTGCCGCGAGCTGCTGCAAGGCCCAAAGGGTGTCGGGCACGAAGACCATCGTGACCCCGTCAGCGACGCTCACCGACGGGTCGGACACGACCACACCGGCGGCGCCCTTGGTGACGGCGTCAGGGATGAAAGCATGGCCGTCACGGGCGCCGGCCAGGGCAAAGAAGAGGTCCCCGTCGGCGAGTGTTCGGGTGTCCGTCGCTGCTTGGCCGAAGGCGCTGGCACCGTCCTGCCGTAGCTCGGCGCCAGAGAGTGCCCGGAGAGCGTCGAGCTGGATCACGCGTCGACTCGGCGCGGCGCCGCAACCGGTGCCAGGGTGCGGACGACCCGGCCGGTGAAGCTGGCTGCGAAGCGCTCGGCCAGTACAACGTTGTTCTCGGCGCCCCACCGTGACGGATCGTTGAAGTGCACGCTGACCACACGGTCGGCTTCGCAGGTCACCCCGGTCACAAGCACGAGGTGGCCGCCCCGGGAGCCGTTCTCCGGGAAGTGCAACGTGATCGAGGCGATGACCGGGCAGCCGCCTCGCAGGATCGGCGCCAGGTCGTGGACTGAGTCGATCTGGTCGGCCATGGCCGGGATGCCCCGACTGGTGAGCAGGTCGGCCAGGCCGACGTGCAGCCACCCACGATCGCAGTAGGCACCCAGGTCCCGGCCCGCATGGAGCAGGTCGACCACCGACACAGGCTCGCCGGTCACGAAGTCGATGAGCATCGCCACGCAGGCGACCCCGCACGCCCGGTCGCTCCACACATCCGAGTCCTCAGCCGACGCGAACCCGTGCTCACGCCACCTCGACCGGTCCAACAGCTGCGGGTAGCGGGAAATCGGCAACACGATCGTCGAGGCGACGCCCGACGATCCTTCCTCGGCGCTCACCGGCGAGACGCTAGCTGCCCACCGTGCAGCTCCCAGACCAGCCGTGGCAGCCATCCGAACGGAAGCTGCTCGGCGGGCCGGTGCCGTCAGGGGGGTGGGGCGGACCGCTCACGGATGGCGGCCGGGAGGGGAAAAATACGACACGAGTGTCAGATTCGTGATTACGCTACGGCCAGCGAAGGACCACGTCGGAAGGGGGGCGCTGTGTCGACGAAACGCACTGCGTGGCTTGTGATGGGCCTGGCGGGCAGTCTGCTCGCCGCGGCTTGCGGCAATTCGAGCGGTGGGGACGAGTCCTCCGAGGAGGAGAGCGAGGCCGTCACGGTCGACGCCCCCGGCGTGAGCGACAGCACCATCCGGGTCGGCGGCGTCGCCTCGGCCACCAACCCGCTCGGCGGCAAGTACGACCAGGTGGCCGACGGGGTCGAGGCCTACTTCGAGATGGTCAACGAGGACGGCGGCGTCCACGGTCGGCAGCTGGAGCTGGCGGTCCGCCAGGACGACGAGGTGGCCAACAACGACGCCTCCGTCCAGCAGCTGCTCTCCCAGGACGACGTCTTCGCCGTGCTGCCCGTGGCCGTGCTCCTGTTCAGCGGGGCCGACGAGCTGGTCGAGGCCAACGTCCCCACGTTCGGCTGGAGCATCAACCCCGAGTGGGAGGGCTCCGCCGAGGACCCGCGGGAGAACCTCTTCGGCCAGAACGGCTCGTTCCTCTGCTTCACGTGCGGCTCCCCCATCGTCCCCTTCGTCGCCGACCAGATCGGCGCCAGCACGCTCGGGCTGCTGGCCTACAACGTCCCCCAGTCCGCCGACTGCGCCACCGGGGTGGAGAACTCGGTCGAGCAGCACGCCGGGGCCGACGGGCCGACCGTCGGGTTCGTCGACAAGTCGCTGGCCTACGGCACGGCCGACCTCTCGGTGCAGGTCTCGCAGATGAAGGACGCCGGCGTCGACCTGGTGCTCACCTGCATGGACCTCCAGGCCGTGGTGGCCCTCGCCCGCGAGATGAAGCGCCAGTCGCTCGACGCGGTGCAGTACCTCCCCAACGCCTACGACCCCGAGCTGATCACCGAGTTCGGCGACCTGTTCCAGGGCTCGATCGTCCTCACCTTCTTCTCCCCCTTCGAGGTGGAGGACCCGCCGCCGGGCCTGCAGGACTACCTCGACTGGATCGAGCGCAGCGGCAAGGAGGCCAACGAGAACACGATGAACGGCTGGCTCAACGCCGCCCTGTTCGTCGAGGGTCTCCGGGAGGCCGGTCCCGACTTCTCGCGCCAGAAGGTCATCGACGCCATCAACGCCCTGACCGACTTCGACGCCGACGGCCTCCTCGCCGGCGTCGACTGGACCAAGGCCCACACCGAGGAATCCGACCCGTCGTGCGTCGCCTTCTCGACGGTGGACGGCGACGCGTTCGTCCCCAGCTTCGGGGAGGCCGGCAAACCCTTCGTCTGCCTGGAGCGCTCCGCCGACGGCACCCTCGAGGGAACCCCGACGGCATGACGGGCGACCTCCTCGAGTACGCCATCCGGGGGTTGCCCATCGGCTGCGTGTTCGCGCTGCTGGCGGTCGGCCTCACGCTGACCTACCGCACGTCCGGGGTGTTCAACCTGGCGTTCGCCGCCCAGGCGTACGTGTCGGCGGCGGTGTTCTACGTCGTGCGCAAGGAGCACGAGTGGCCGCTGCTGCTCGCGGCCCTGCTCGCCATCGGCGTGGTGGCGCCGCTGCTCGGCCTGATCCTGGAGCGGGGCCTGTTCCGGCACCTGCGGGGCACGCCGCCGCTGACCCGCATCGTCACGTCCCTGGGCCTGCTCGTCGCCATCCCCGAGCTGGTGAAGCTGTGGCTCGGCACCCAGTCGCAGAAGAACCCTCCCCCGCTGTGGCCGGTCACGCGCACCGACGAGTGGCTGTGGAACGAGGGCGGGCGCTACGTGCTCGACGCCGGCCAGGTGGTCACGATCCTGTCGACGGCGCTGGTCGTCGTGGGGCTGACGATCATGCTGCGGGCCTCGGCGATCGGCCTGCGCATGCGGGCCGTGGTCGAGAGCCCCCGCATGGCCCAGCTGTGGGGCGTCGACGCCGACCGGGTGTCGATGGTGGCGTGGGCGCTGTCGAGCGCGCTCGCCGGGCTGGTCGGAGTGCTCCTGGCTCCGCTGTTCGCCGAGCTGCTGCCACTCCACTTCTTCACGCTGCTGGTCGCCGCGCTGGCCGCCTGCGTGGTCGGCCGCCTGGTGAGCATCCCGCTCGCGGTGGCGGGTGGCATCGGCCTCGGTGTGCTCCAGGCGGTGCTGGCCGGGCTGCTGCCGACCGACAGCGTGCTGTCCACCGGGCTGCGGCCGGCACTGCCGTTCGTGGTGCTGTTCCTGCTGCTCCTGCTGCGCCCACCGCGTCTCGGCGACCGGGTGGAGTCCGACCCGCTCGCCGGCGTCGACCCGCCCCCGCCGGCGCCGCCCAGCGTCGGCCGCAGCCGGGGCCTCACCGTGGCCAACCGGGTGGTGGCGATCGGCGCGTGCGTCGTCGGCCTCTTCCTCGGGTTGGCGGTGCTCGACTCGTTCTGGCTCCAGATCGTGACCAGCGGCCTGGTGCTGGGCGTGATCCTCCTGTCGTTCACCCTGCTCACCGGGATGGGCGGGATGGTGTCGCTGTGCCAGGCCTCGTTCGCCGCGATCGGGGCGTTCGCCACAGCCCAGATCACCGAGAACGCTGGCCTCCCGGTGCTCACGTCGATGCTGGCGGGCGCGCTGGTGGCGGCGATCGTCGGCGGCCTGCTGGCGGTGCCGCTGCTGCGCCTCGACGGGATCTACCTGGCGCTGGCGACGCTGGCGTTCGCCCTGATGTTCCAGAACGTGCTGGTGCCGCTGGGCTGGGTGTCGGGGGGCAGCACGCCGATCGACGTCCCCCGCCCGCTGCTCGGCGGCCTCGACCTCGCCGACGACGAGCTGTTCTTCGTGTTCGCCGCGGTCTGCCTGGCCGTGGTGGGCGGGCTGGTGGTGCGGCTCCGCAGCGCGTCGACCGGCCGGCTGCTCGACGCCCTGCGGGGCAGCGAGGCGGCGTCGATCGCGGTGGGCATCAGCCCGCTGCGGCAGCGGGTCGTCGCCTTCGCCCTGGCGGCCGGGATCGCCGGCTTCGGCGGCGGGCTCACCGCCTCGTGGACCGGCTCGGCCAACTACGAGCAGAGCTTCACGTTCTTCGCCGGCCTGGTGTGGGTGGTGCTGGTGGTGACCATGGGGGCCCGGTCGGTGCAGGCCGCGGTGTTCGGCGGCATGGCGTTCTTCCTGATGCCGGAGCTGCTGCAACGGCTGCCGTTGATCCCGACCGACTGGACGGCCGGCCTGTCGACGGCGCTGTTCGGCCTCGGCGCGCTCACCTACGTCCGCCACCCCGAGGGCATCATCCAGGCGCAGACGACCGCGGTGATGCGGCGGTTCCAGCGCCGCGACCAGGGCCGGGAGCCCGCGGCGGCGCCCCTCGCCGTGAAGGAGGTGCAGGCGGCATGACCGAGAACGGGAGCGAGAACGGGAGCGGGACCGAGGCGTCGCTGCTGACCGCCGAGGGCGTCACCAAGCGCTTCGACGGGATCACCGCTCTCCACGACGTCCCGCTGGAGGTGCACCCGGGCGAGTGCGTGGGCCTGATCGGCCCGAACGGCGCCGGCAAGACCACCCTGTTCGACTGCCTGACCGGCCGCCTGCGACCGGAGGCCGGCGTGGTCCGGTTCCGGGGCGACCGCCTCGACGGGTGCTCGGGCACCACCCGGGCGCGGCTGGGGATCGCCCGCACGTTCCAGCGCGTGGAGCTCTTCGCCGGCATGTCGGTGGCCGACCAGCTCCTCGTGGCCATCCAGGCCCGCTCCGGCCGCGCCCGGGTGTGGCGCGACCTGCTCGGGCAGGGGCGCCCGACGCCGGCGGAGCGCGAGCAGGCCGGCAAGATCACCGAGCTGCTCGGCCTCGCCGCGCACGTCGACCGGCCCGTCGAGACGCTGACGCTGGGGCAGGCCCGGCTGGTGGAGCTGGGGCGGGCGCTGGCCTGCGACCCGGTGCTGCTGTTCCTCGACGAGCCGTCGTCCGGGCTCGACCGCGACGAGACCCAGGCGCTGGCCGTCGTGCTGGAGGAGGTGCGGGAGCGGACCGGGACGGCGATCCTGCTGATCGAGCACGACGTCCCCCTGGTCCGACGGCTCGCCTCCCGTCTGTACGTGCTCGACGCCGGCCGGCTGGTGGCCCACGGCGAGACCGGCGAGGTGCTGGCCCGGCCCGACGTCCGCGCCGCCTACCTGGGGGTGAGCGCATGACTGCCGCCGACACGCCCATGCTCGAGCTGCAGCACGTCGACGCCGCCTACGGCCCCTTCCGGGCGCTGTTCGACGTCAGCTTCACCGTCCCCGCCAACGCCGCGGTGGCGCTGGTCGGGCCCAACGGCGCCGGCAAGACCACGGTGGCCCGGGTGTGCTCCGGCCTGCTGGCCCCGACGCAGGGCAGCGTCCGCCTGCAGGGCGACGACGTCACCGGCCTCTCGCCCCACGAGCTGGCCCGGCGGGGCGTGGCCCACGCCAACGAGGGCCGCTCGGTATTCGCCTCGCTCAGCGTGGAGGACAACCTGACCCTGTCGTTCCGCCAGACCTACGGCCGGTCGGGGGTGTCGGACGCCCTGGAGCAGGCCTTCGACCTGTTCCCGCGGCTGCGGGAGCGACGCCGCCAGATCGCCGGCTCGCTGTCGGGCGGCGAGCAGCGCATGCTGGCGCTGGCCCGGGTGGTGGTCCTGAAGCCGGCGGTCCTCATCGCCGACGAGCTGTCGCTCGGCCTGGCGCCGATCGTGATCGACGAGGTGTACCGGGCGCTCGGCCGGGTCCGCGACGGCGGCACCAGCGTGGTGCTGGTGGAGCAGCACCTGGAGCGGGCGCTCGACTTCGCCGACCGGGCGGTCGCCTTCGACACCGGCGAGGTCACCTGGGAGGGACCGAGCGCCGAGCTCGACAGCGACCGCGCCGCCGCCTTCCTCGGCGAGCCGGCCCAGCCGTAGCGCCACTGACCATGGCGACCGTCGCGGAGGTGGTGCTCCGCCGGCGCGATGACGACAACGTCGGCCTGCGGTCGGCCGACGTGGACGGGTCGTCGTGGACCTGGCGGGAGGTCGTGCAGGAGTCGGCCGTGCGGGCGGCCGTCCTGCGGTCGCTCCGGCGGGACGGGCCGTTCCACGTGGGGGTGCTGCTCGGGAACGTGCCCGAGTACGTGTTCCTGCTCGGTGCCGCCGCGCTCGAAGGCGCCGCGATCGTCGGCATCAACCCCACCCGCCGCGGTGCGGAGCTGGCCGCCGACATCCGGCACACCGACTGCCAGCTGATCGTGACCGACCGCCGTCAGGCGGAGCTGCTGGCCGGGCTCGACCTGGGGCTGCCGGCCGACCGGGTGCTGGTGGTCGAGGACCGGGCCTGGATCAGCCTCCTCGACGAGCACGTCGGAGCGCCGCCGCCCGAGGCGCGGCTCCCGGGCCCGGACGCGCTGTTCGTCCTCATCTTCACGTCGGGATCCTCGGGCGCGCCCAAGGCGGTGCGGGCCACGCAGGGGCGCATCGGGGCCATGGCCGACCTGGGCTTCTCCCCCGACGACGTCCTCTACTGCTCGATGCCGCTGTTCCACGGCAACGCCCTGGCCTCCAACCTGCTGCCCGGCATGGGCGCCGGCGCCACGATCGTGCTGCGCTCCCGCTTCTCCGCCTCGGGCTTCCTGCCCGACGCCCGCCGCTTCGGCGTCACCTACTTCAACACGGTGGGCCGGGCGCTCTCGTACATCCTGGCCACGCCATCCTCGGCCGACGACCGGGACCACCGCATCGCCTTCGCCATCGCGCCGGAGTCGTCCGCCCGGGACATCGCCGAGTTCGAGGCCCGCTTCGGCGTCACCGTGGTCGAGGGCTACGGGTCGAGCGAGGGTGCCATCCGGCTGTTCCCCGTGCGGCGCCAGCTCCCGGGGGCGCTGGGCCGGCCGGAGGCGGGCGTCGACATCGCGGTCATCGACCCGGCGACCGGTCGGGAGTGCCCGCCGGCGCGGCACGACGGCGAGGGTCGCCTCCTCAACAGCGGTGAGGCCATCGGCGAGCTGGTCCGCCGGGACGCCGGGGCCGACGCCACGTTCGAGGGCTACTACGAGAACCCCGAGGCCACCGCCGAGCGGCTGCGGAACGGCTGGTTCTGGTCCGGCGACCTGGCCTACCGCGACGCCGACGGCGTCTTCTACTTCGCCGGTCGCACCATCGACTGGCTGCGGGTCGACGGCGAGAACTTCGCCGCGGCACCGGTGGAGCGCATCGTCGGGCGGCACCCCGACGTGGCGGCGGTCGCCGTCTACTCGGTGCCCGACCCCCGCACCGGCGACCAGGTGATGATGGCGGTCGAGCTGCGGGACGGCACGACGTTCGACCCCGAGGGCTTCGCCAGGTTCCTGGCCGAACAGGCCGACCTGGGCCCCAAGTGGTGGCCCCGGTTCGTGCGCGTGACCCCGGGCCTGCCGATGACCGCCACCAACAAGATCGCCAAGCCGGCGTTGCGCCACGAGGCCTGGCAGACCCCGGACCCGGTGTGGTGGCGCCCCGAGCCGGGCTCCTCCTACACCCGCCTCACGCCGGACGCGGCCACCGGGTTGGCCGCCGAGTTCACGTCCCACGGCCGCCAGCGCCTCTTGCCCCAGCCGTAACTTCGACAGGAATGGTGGCAATAGCGCCACTGGTGTCGAGATTTCGGAGGGTTACCGGGGTAGGCCGAGGATCCGTTCGGCGATGATCGTGCGCTGGACCTCGGAGGTGCCGCCCGCGATGCCGGCGGCGCCGCTCCACAGCCACTGCCGCGACCAGCGGCCGGCGAGTGCGCCCTCCGGTCCGAGTAGGTCGAGCGCCGTGGCCGACAGGTGCTGGGTCATGTCGGTCCAGGCCAGCTTCACCCAGCTCGACTCGGCACCCGGCTCCTCACCGCGGGCCAACCGCGACAGCGTCCGCCAGTTGTGCAACCGCAGCACCCGCACCTCCACGAACGCCTGCACCAGCCGGTCGACCATGGCCACGTCGTCCCAGCGGCCGGCCCCGTCGACGAGCTCGAGCAGCTCCTGGACGTAGGTCTCGTGGACCACCTGCTCCTTGAAGGGGAAGTTGGTGCCCCGCTCGTGGGCCAGGGTGGTGTTGGCGACGGCCCAACCCTGATGACGCTCCCCCACCAGGTGATCCTCCGGGACGAAGACGTCGCTGAGGAACACCTCGTTGAACTCGGCCTCGCCGGTGAGCTGCACCAGCGGCCGCACCTCCACGCCGGGGTCGTGCATGTCGACCACCAGGTAGGACAGGCCACGGTGCTTGGGGGCGTCCGGGTCGGTGCGGGCCAGGCAGATCCCCCACCGGGCGAACTGGGCGTACGACGTCCACACCTTCTGGCCGTTGAGCACCCACCCGCCCTCCACCGGCAGCGCCGTCGTGCGCAGGCCGGCCAGGTCGCTGCCGGCGTCGGGCTCGCTGAACAGCTGGCACCACAGCTCCTCCGCGGTGAGGATCGGCGCCAGCCAGCGGGCCTTCTGCTCGGGCGCCCCGTGGGCCAGCAGCGTCGGCCCGGCGAGGTTGATGCCCACGCGGTTGACGGGCTGCGGCGCCCGCGCCCGGGCGTACTCGGTGTTGAAGATGGCGACGTGCAGCGGCGACGCCCCCCGCCCGCCGTACTCGTGGGGCCAGTGGAGGCCCACCCAGCGACCCTCGGCCAGCTGCGCCTGCCAGCGGCGGCCCCATGCGACCTCGTCGTCGAGGCCGGTGAACGCGGGCAGTGGCTCCAGGTGGGCGGCCAGCCACTGCCGCACCTCGGCGGCGAAGGCCTGCTCGCTCACCGTGAACGTGAGGTCCATCGGTGCGAAACTAACACTCGTGTCGAAACAGCTCACCGCCACCTACGCCCACCCCCTCACGGCGAAGTGGGCGGCGCCCGGCGGCCCGTGGAGCACCGACACGCTCGACGACGCCCTCGCCGGCGACGACGCCACCGAGGCACGGGTGGCGAGCCTGGCGGGCGGGCTGCGCGCCGTCGGGGTCGGCCGGGGCGACGCCGTCGCCTGGCAGCTGGCCAACGGCCCCGGCCCCGTCGCGCTGTTCCGGGCCTGCTGGCGCCTCGGCGCCGTGGCGCTCCCGGTCCACCACCTGGCGGGACCGAACGACGTCGAGTCGATCGCCACCCGGGTACGGCCGACGGCGTTCCTCGGCCCGGGCGACAGCCTTCCCCTCGGCGAGCCCGTCCCCCGGGGCCAGGGCGCCGCCCGACCGGGCGACCTGGCCGTCGCCCTGGCCACCTCCGGCTCCACCGGCACCCCCAAGCTGGCGCTCCACACCCACCGGGCGCTGCTGCACAAGGCCCGGCTGATGGCCGGCGTCCACCGGCTCGGCCCCGACGACTGCACCCTCCTCGCCGCGCCCCTCGCCCACATCTCCGGGCTGCTCAACGGCGTGCTGCTCACCACCTGCGGGATGCGGTCCGTGCCGATGGCCCGCTGGGACCCGGGCGAGGCCCTGGAGCTGATCCACCGCGAGCGTGTGACGTTCATGATCGGGCCGCCGGCGTTCTTCGTGTCGCTGGTCGACCACCCCGGCTTCGACCCGGAGCAGGTGCGGTCGCTGCGCCAGGTCTCGTGCGGTGGCGCCGGGGTGACGCCGTCGTTCGTGCGCTCCACGGCCGAGGCGCTGGACTGCCGGGTGAAACGGACCTACGGGTCGACCACGCCGAGCTGCGGGTGGTCGACGGCGAGCTGTGGGTGCGGGGCCCGGAGCTGTTCGTCGGCTACGACGACCCGGCGACCACCGCGGCCGCCTTCGCCGACGACGGCTGGTTCCGCACCGGTGACCTGGCCACGCTCGACGACGAGGGCTGGCTGACCATCGTCGGGCGGATGAAGGACGTGATCATCCGGGGCGGGGAGAACATCGCCGCCGCCGAGCTGGAGGCCGTGTTGGAGGCGCACGCCGACGTCCGCCAGGCAGCCGTCGTGGGCGTGCCCGACCGGCGGCTCGGCGAGCGGGTGTGCGCCTTCGTCGTGGCCCGGGCCCCGTTCGACCTCGCCGCCTGCCGCCGCTGGTGCGAGGCGCAGGGCGTGACGAAGTTCAAGTGGCCCGAGCGGGTCGAGCAGCTCCCCGAGCTGCCCCTGCTGCCGGCCGGCAAGCCCGACCGCGCCGCCCTCCGCCGCCTCGCCACCTCGGGCTGACGGCCGGATGACCCGAAACTGCGTGGCTCACGGCCCTGTAGCGGCCACCAGCCACGCAATTTCGGATGGTGACGACTACACGACGCTCTCGCCGGCGGCGATCCGTTCCCGGAGCAGGGTGGCGAGGCGCTCGCGGTGGACGGGGGCGTCGCCGAAGGTGACCTGGTCGAGCTGGGCCCGCTTCAGGTACAGGTGCAGGTCGTGCTCCCAGGTGAAGCCGATGCCGCCGTGCACCTGGAGGCCCGACGCCATGATCCGGCGGGCGGCG
>Ga0193742_1001228_pt1 | contig 15736 bp, 13 predicted proteins | sample L2c1metaG_FD_165511 | JGI IMG/M metagenome (GOLD analysis project Ga0193742, IMG submission 165511) | Soil microbial communities from a riparian zone of the East river system, Colorado, United States - L2c1 | ecosystem: Environmental > Terrestrial > Soil > Riparian zone | place: USA: East River... | reverse complement strand
TGTCGCGGTCGCTGATGAAGTATGGGCTGACTTTCGTGCCGCTGCCGGTCACCGACCGGTATCGCAGGTTCTCGGCGAGCTCGTAGAGCGGGAGGTCAAGGCCTACAGGTCACGCCGGTTGAAGGAAGGCGCCGTCGATGACCGCGAGCTCGTGGAGGCGCTTGAGCGTGCGCGCCTTCAGCAGGAAGAGCTTGCAGCGATCGTCGAGCGTCTCGAGGCGCTTCGGCGCTTCTGAGCGCGATCCCGCTCCGGCACTATGCGGCGGAAGCGAGCGCTGGAGCAAGCTCGGCGGCTCGGACGTGTCCAGCGGGCCACGTGATCATCAGCTCGCCGTCGCGGTCGAGTAGCCAGCGCACGTTGACAAGCGTCATCCCGATCACGTGCCCCGCCTCGTCGTACTCGACGTTGTGGCCCTCCGGCGCCGCGTACGCGCGGGCCGGCGGGCCCGCGTAGCCGGCCGTGCTCAGGTAGAGCACGTCGCCCCGCTCGTCGTACTCGTGGTGCTCGAAGGTGATGCCGGCGATCGTGACGCTCATCGTTGCTTCGCTCGCGGGTCCTGGTCCTGAACCAGGACCGTGACGATCCAGACCGGATCGTCGTTGAAGTCTACGACCACGCGGAGCCACCGATCGGGGTGCAGGACGTGTTGCCTGTAGAAGCGCTCGCGGCCTGGGCGAGGGTCGTCCTCGCGATGGTCCGGCACCTCAACGGTCGCGAGGATCGCGTCGACGCGCTCGAGCAACCAGGCTCTGCGCCCCTGCGCGAGGTGGAGGTGCGTCCCGGCATCGAAGACGACCACACGCCCATCGGGGTCCGTCGTCCGGCCGATCGGCGGCTGGTTCATCGCACGCGCGAGATGGTCGGAGCATCCCCTTCCACGGGAGCCAGGGCACGCGTGAATCGGTCCGCCAGCTCGCTCGCCGAGCGGGCGTGCAGATAGCGCTCCGTCGTCGTAATGCGTGAGTGGCCCATCGCGGCCTTGACCGAAGCAAGGTCGACGCCGCCGGCGACGAGCAGCGAGCCGTACGTGTGACGCAAGTCGTGGAAGCGCAGCGCGCGCAGGCCCGCCGCATCGCGGGCGCGCTCGACGCGTCGGCGGAGCGCAGACCCGTCGAGGCGGCGGCCAAGCCGGTTAACGAAGACGTAGTCGTCCGGCCAGGTGAAGTCGGAGCGCTGGGCGAGGCGGTCGAGTGCGCGCGCGGCCTGGTCGGGAAGCGGCACCTCGCGCGCTCGTCGCGACTTGGTCGACGTTGCCTCGATGGCGCCGCTGACCGCGCGGCTCACGACGATCTTGCGCCGCTCGAAGTCGACATCGCGCCACCGCAGCGCGACGAGCTCGCCGCGGCGGAGTCCCGTATACGCCGCGACGCGCACAAGCTCGGCGTCCTGGCGGTCGTCGTCGGTGCGTGCCGCCACTTCTGCATCGCTCACCGGCGGTGCGTTCGGGTCGCGGTGCGCGCCGGCGGCCAGTGCGCGAGCGAGGGCTTCGACCTCCTCGGGAGAGAAGAAGTCCAGGCGTGCGCGCTCCGGCTCGGGCCGACGGTCGGCGGTGGTGGCCGGGTTGCGTTCGAGCCCGAACGTCGCCTCACGGCACGCGTGCTGAACGGCCGGCGGTAGCGTGGCGCCGGCGGTCGCCCGCGGCCCGACCAGGCGGGCTGTTCGGGGGTGGCGTGCTAAGCGAGCACCGTGCGCGCGGCGTCCGCAATGGCGCGAGCGCTGGGAAGCAGCGCGTTCTGCAGGGACGGCGCCGACGGGAAGCGGACGTCGGGCGCGCCCAGACGCGCCGGCGGTGCGTCGAGCTCATCGAAGTGGCGCTCGGTGATCCGCGCGACTAGCTCGGCGCCGAAGCCTCCGGTGACGTTCGCCTCGTGTACGACGAGCACGCGGTTGGTGCGCGTCACGAGCCGCTCGATCGCGGCGTCGTCCAGCGGCGCGAGCCAGCGCAGGTCGAGCACTGCGGCGGAGATGCCGTCGCCTGCGAGCGCATGGGCCGCTTCGAGCACCGTGTGCTGCACCTGGCCCCAGGTGAGGATGGCCAGGTCGTCGCCGGGGCGCCGCAGACGCGCTCCGCCAACCGGCTCTAGCGGCGCGTCGAGCGCGACGTCACCCTTGCGCGGGTAGAGCACGCGGCTCTCGAACAGCACGCACGGATCGTCATCGGCGACCGCGGCGCGCAGCATCGCGTAGGCGTCCTGCGCCGTCCCGGGCAGCCCGACGCGCAGGCCGGGGACATGGGCCAGCAGCGCCTCGAGGCTCTGTGAGTGCTGGGCGCAGGAGCCCGGGGCGACGCCCTGCTGACAGCGCACGACGAGCGACGCGGTGCGGCGGCCCCGGTGCAGGTAGCGCACGTTCGCCGCCTGGTTGACGAGCTGGTCGAGCGCGACGAGCAGGAAGTCGCCCCACATGATCTCCGCGATCGGACGGCAGCCGTCGAGCGCAGCGCCGACGGCGGTGCCGAGGATCGCCGCCTCCGCGATCGGCGTGTCGAACACGCGTGCGCCGCCGAACTCGTCGAGCAGCCCGCGCGTGACGCCGAACACGCCGCCGGGGATCGCGATGTCCTCCCCGAAGAGGATGGTGTCGGGGCGCTCCGCGAGCTCCCGTCTGAGCGCCTCCGTGACCGCCTTGGCGTAGGTGAGCGACGTCGTGGCCGCAGTGCGGGTGGACTCGGCATCCGGCGCGACGGCGCCGACGACGTGGTCGGCGGCGGTCGCCGGGTCCGGCTGCGGGCTCGCCAGAGCGCCGCTCACGGCCGTGTCCACGTCCGCGTTCGCGTCCGCGTCCGCATCGGCGATCGCGCTCTCGTCGACGCCCTCCGCGCGCAGCTGGTGGCGCGCCCTCGGCAGCGGGTCGCGCTCCCGGTCGGCGGCACGTTCCTCGGCTTCCCGGTAGTGCTCGACGTCCGCGTTGTAGTGCCCCAGCAGGCGCACGACCCGGCACTCCAGGAACGTCGGCCCCTCGCCGGCGCGCGCCCGCGCGGCAGCCGCGGCGACCGCGGCCCGCACGGCGATGGGATCCGTGCCGTCGACGACCTCTGCCGGCAGGCCGTAGCCGCCGGCGCGGGCCGCGAGCCGGTCGCCGGGGACGATCGCCGAGATCGGCGTCATCTCCGACCACTCGTTGTTCTCACACACGAAGAGCACGGGCAGCCGCCGCGCGATCGCCATCACGATCGCCTCGTGGGCGGCGCCCTGGTTGGTGGCGCCGTCGCCGAACGACACGGCGACCACGCGGCCGGTGCCCTGCAGCTGCGCGGCGAGCGCGAGTCCGTCGGCGATCGGGAGGCCCCCGCCGACGATCGAGTTCTCGCCGAAGAAGCGGTGCTCGGGCGCGCTGGCGTAGGCGGAGCCCCCACGGCCCCCGTTCACGCCCGCCGCGCGCTGGCAGATCTCCGCCATGAGCCCGTCGAGCGGCACGCCGGACGCGATCGCCCAGCCGTGGCCCCGGTAGGTGGCCACCACGCGGTCGTTCTCCTCGAGCGCGGCGAGCGCCCCGACCGGCACGGCCTCCTGGCCCGCGCACAGGTGGATGCTCCCGGCGATGACGTCGTCGCGGCGCAGCTGCAGACAGCGCTCCTCGAACGTCCGGATGCGCCGCATCTCCCGATACAGCTCGAACAGCTGCGGCGTGGCGGGGGCGTGGACGCTCATGTGCGCTCCTGGCCGTCGAAGTGGAAGACGGGCTCCATCTCGGCCCACCACTCGCCCTCCGCGCGGCTCGCCAGCGGCTGCTGCATCGGCTTGCACAGCTCCCACCAGCGCTGCGTCGACGGATCGGCGGCCATCTCGGCCATGTCGGCCTCGAAGTCGTCGCCCACGTACGTGAAGCGGGCGAACAGCAGGCCGTCATGGAGGTGGATCGAGTAGTCGCGGATGCCGCTGCGCGCGATCTGCTCGAGCACGGCCGGCCAGACTTCGGCGTGCAGACGGCGGTACTCGGCCGCCGCCTCGGGGCGAAGCCGGATGACCTGGGCGTGGACCCGCGGCGCGCCGGTCGCGGGTGGCGGCTGGACGAGCTCGAGCACGATGTCGTCGGGGTCGCGGAAGTAGCACGTCGCGCCGCCGGCGTTGACGCCGGAGGAGATGCGGTTGGGCGGCGAGACGAACCGCACGTCCGCGTCGACGAGCCGCCGGTGCCAGGCATCGATGTCGTCGACCACCACGGCGAGATGCCCTTCGCCCGGGTTGCGGATCTCCGGCTCGCCGCGGCGACCGGTGGGGTGGACGTACTCGACGAGCTCGAGGTCGTGCGACGACCGGCCGCGCGGCTGCCCAGGGACCCGGAACTGCGCCACCTTCAGATGGGCGTCGGGATAGCCGACGAGCCGGCTGGTGTACTCGTTCGCCTGCTCCTGGCGGTGCACCACCTCGAAGCCCAGCAGGTCGCGATAGAACGCGACGGAGCGGTCGATGTCGGCGACGGTGAAGCTGAAGTGCCAGACGCCGGCAAGCGTGCCGTCAGCCATTGAGGACCTCCTGCGGCCGGGTTGCCGCCGGCGCGATCGGCGCGGCGGCCTCGGGCGCCGGGGCGGATGGTGGCGAGTCCTTGCGCCGGCTGGCGACGGTGTAGGTCGCGGCCGCCGCGATCAGGATCACGCCCTCGATCAGATCCTGATAGTTCGCGCCGAGGTTGAGGACGTTGAAGCCATTGGCGATCGTGAACAGGAACAGCGCGCCGATCACGGACTTCACGACGCTGCCAGAGCCGCCGAACAGCGACGTGCCGCCCAGGATCGCCGCCGCGAGCACCTCCAGCTCGGTACCCTGCAGCGCCGTCGGATTGACGGCGCTCAGCTTGGCGCCGTAGAGGATCCCGACGACCGCCGCCGCAAGCCCGGACAGCACGAACGGCATGATCTTGTAGCGGGCGACGTTGATGCCGGAGAGGCGCGCCGCCTCGGCGTTGGCGCCGACCGCGTACAGGCGCCGGCCCACGACGGTGAAGCGCAGCACCGCCCACACCACGACGGTCAGCACGAGCAGGTAGTAGACCGTCTTCGCGTAGCGGAACGTCACGTCGCCCACCAGGCCGAGCCCCACGAGCGACGCGCCCGCGATCAACCACAGCACGACATCCCTCCCGACCCTGCGGCGGCGGGCGAGCAGCACGGCGGCGACACAGAGGGCGGCCGCCCCGCCGATCGCCATCAGCGGAACGTTCCAGAAGCCGCCCTGGATGGTGGCGAGGGCGTCGAAGGACCGGTCCTCGGCGACCGTGATCGTGCGACCGTCGGTGAGGATCAGGACCAGCCCGCGCACGCCGGTGAGCGTGCCGAGGGTCACGATGAACGCGTTGATCCCGACGAATTGCACGATCAGCCCGTTCACCAGCCCGACGGCCAGACCGCTCAGCAGCGCGAGCGCGGCGGCGAACCAGATCCCGTGCTCGTCGATCGTCCCGAGGGAGACGGCGGCGGCCAGCGCGGCCACCGAGCCGACCGACAGGTCGAAGTTGCCGCTGACCAGCACCACCGTCATGAAGATCGCGAGGATCGCGACGAGCGACGCCTGCTCGAGCAGGTTCGCGACGTTGTCGCCCGAGATGTAGCTCGGCCGTCCGGTGAGCGCGCAGGCGAGCGTGAGCCCGACGATGAGCAGGATCTGCGCGTAGACGATGCCGGCGTTGCGGACGCGCAGCGCGTCAGGCACGGACACCGTTCACCTCCTTGTCATTGCGGCCGCTGGCGAGCAGCACGAGTTCGTGCTCAGACGTGTCGGCGGCGCGGCGCTCGGCGACGATCCGCCCGCGACGCAGGACGAGCACCCGCGACGCGACACCGAGCAGCTCTTCGAACTCCGAGTCGGCAACGACCACCGCGGCGCCCTCGGCGGCGAGCCCCTGGACCAGCTCGACGATGTCCGCCTTGGCACCGACGTCGATGCCGGAGGTCGGCTCGTCGAGCAGGAACACGCGCGCCCCGCTGAACAGCCACTTGGCGAACACGACCTTCTGCGCGTTGCCGCCCGACAGCTCGGACACGACGCTCTCAGGACCCTGCGCCTTGATGCCGAGCTTGGCGATCGCCTCGCGGGCCCGGTCGCGCTCGCGCTCGCGGTCGGGGACGGTGCGGCGCAGCGTGGCCAGGTCGGGCAGCGACGTGATCGTCACGTTGCGCCAGATCTCGAAGTCGGCGAAGAGGCCTTGTCGCGTCCGGTCCTCGGGCACGAGCGCCATGCCGCAGTCCATCGCGGAGCCGGGCGAGCGTCCGACGGTGCGCCCTGCGACCCGCACGCTGCCGGTCGCGTCGGGATCGGCGCCGAACAGCGCGTGCAGGAGCTCCGATCGGCCCGAACCGAGGAGGCCGGCGACGCCGATGATCTCGCCCGGCCGGACCGTGAAGGAGATGTCGTTCAGCCGCCCGGGCGACGCGAGGCGTTCGACCTCGAGCAGCGGCGGCTCGCCGTCGGACGGCTCGGGGGACGGCTCGCGCGTCGCGCGCAGCAGGTCCTTGCCGACGATCGCCCGCACCAGCCGGTCCTCGTCGAACTCCGCCGTCGGCGCGTCGGCGACGACGCGGCCGTCGCGCAGGACCGTCACCCGGTCGGTGAGATCGAGCACCTCGTCGAGGAAGTGCGAGACGTAGAGGAACGCCGTGCCGTCCGCGCTCAGGCGCCGGACGGCGTCGAACACGACCTGTCGCTCGCCCTGGGAGAGCGAGGCGGTCGGCTCGTCCATGACGACGAGCCGCGCCTGCTGCGCGAGCGCCTGCAGGATCGCGACCATCTGGCGCGCACCGATCGCGAGGTCGCCGACGAGCGCATACGGGTCGACCGCGTAGCCGAGCCGCGCGCTCAGCGCGGCGAGCTCGCCCTCGAGCTCCCGTGGCTTCCGCCGCCATCCCCGCCGGGCGAGGAAGACGTTCTCGAGCACGGAGAGCGTCGGCGCGAGCGGGATGTGCTGGTAGATCGTCGCGACGCCCGACGTCTGGGCGTCGGCCGGCGTGCGCCACGTGACGGGCTCGCCCTGCCAGGCCACGCTCCCGCCGGTCGGGGTCAGCGCGCCCGCGAGGATCTTGATCAGCGTGGACTTGCCGGCCCCGTTCGCGCCCACGAGCCCGTGGACGGACCCCGGCTGCACGTCCAGGTCGACGCCCGCGAGCGCGACGGTCCCGTTCGGGAACTGCTTGCGCACGTCCTGCATCGAGAGCAGCGCGGTCATGACGCCTCCCTGCTCGCGAGCGCGGCGGGCGCGTCGCCGCCCGGCGCATGCCATGCCGCGAGCGCCTCCGCGCATGCCGCGCCGGTCTGGCCGAGGTGGTCCTCCGGTCCCAGCGGCTCGAGCGCGGCGAGCTGCGCGATGCCGCGCGCGCGCCCGACCGCGCGGAGCGCCCCCTCGAGGTCCAGACCGTCGCCGCGCGCCTGCTGCGCGGCCTCGTATACGAGGTCGTGCGCGCGCTCGCGCCCGAGCGTCGGCGCCAGCCGCATCATGTACGCCTCGGCCATGATCAGCCCGCGGCCGTCGCCCGCGTTGCTGCGCATCGCGTCGCGGCGGACCTGCAGCTCGCGGGCGACTTCACCGGCGGTCGCGAGAGCGCCGGCGCTCAACGCGAGCACCTGCGGCAGGACGTGCCACTCGACCTGCCACTCGCCGGCCGCCCGCTCGTGCCCGGCTTCCATGGCCCGCAGCAGGGCGGCGCTGGTCGCACCCGCCGCGATCGCCATGCCGATCGCTGCCTCGGAGCCGATCGGGTTCGTCTTCTGCGGCATCGTGGACGACGCGCCGCGGTGGTGGCCCTCGCGCTCGGCGAGCTCGCCGATCTCCGTGCGCGAGAGCGCGACGACCTCGCGCCCGAGGCGCGCGGTCGTGGCGGCGAGCTGCGCGCTCACCTGGCCGAGCTCGGCGATCCCGTCGCGCGCGACATGCCACGGAACGGCCGACGCGCGCAGTCCGAGCCGCTGCGCCATCGACGCGCGCACCTCGGCGGCCCGCTCGCCGAGCGCGGCCGACGTGCCGCCCGCGCCGTGCAGCGAGACGAACGCGACGCGCTCCGCGGCGGACGTCAGGCGCTCACGATGACGCGTGACCTCTCCGAGGAAGACCGCGATCTTCGCGCCGAACGTGGTCGGAACGGCTTGCTGGGCGTGCGTGCGCGCGGCCATCACCGTGTCCCGCTCGCGCTCGACCAGGAGCGCCAGCGCGTCGCCGAGGGCCTGCGTGAGCTGCTGGAGCCGGGCGGCCGCGCGCTGGAGCTGCAGCGCGAGGCCGGTGTCCATGATGTCCTGCGTCGTCGCGCCCAGATGGACGCGTCCCTGGCCCGCGGATCCGGCGGCGGCGTCGATCATCCGCACGAGCGGCAGGATCGGGTAGCCGACGTTGCGCGCCGACGCCAGCAGCGCATCCATGTCGATGCTCTCCGGCACGGCGGCACGCACGATGGCCGCCGTGGCGTCGGCGCTGAGCAGGTCGGCCGCGCATTGGGCCTCGGCGAGCGCGGCCTCGGCTCGCAGCCAGCCGCGCACGGTCTCGTCGAGCGACAGGATCGCGTTCATCTCCGGGTCGCCGAAGAGGCTGAGCAGCAGCGAGAACGGCTGGGGGGACGTCATCAGTCCATCTCCAGGCCGCCGTCGACGTTGAGTGCCTGCCCCGTTACGAAGGAGCTGGCGTCTGAGAGCAGGAACGCGACCACGGAGGCCAGCTCCTCCGGCTCGCCGCTCCGGCCGAGCGGCGCGCGGCCCGCGAGGTCCTGCAGGTAGCGCTCGCCCGCGGAGTCGCCGAAGCGCTCGTCGCGGTCGCGCATGATGCCCTCCCACATGGGCGTCAGGAAGACGCCGGGACACACAGCGTTCACCCGGACGCGGGGCCCGAACGCCATCGCCGCGGACCGGGTGATCGAGATCACGGCGGCCTTGGACGCGGCGTAATGGGCGGACAGCGGTCGCCCGCCGCGTCCGGCGATCGACGAGACGAGCACCATCGAGCCGCCGTCCGTGGCCGTCATGTGGGCTCCGGCCGCCTGCGCGGTGAAGAACGCGCCGTCGAGGTTGACGGCGAGCACGCGGCGCCATTCCTCCTCGTCGACGTCCGTGAAGGGCGTCGTGCGCAGGATGCCGGCGCAGGCGACGAGCCCGTCGAGGCCGCCGAGCGCCGCGGCGGCATCGGCGACCGCCGCGCGGCACGCCGCGGGCGACGCGACGTCCGCCTCGACCACCGCGGCCGCCGGCAGCCGCGCCCCGAGGTCCTGCAGGCGCTCACCCGGCAGATCGGCGAGCGCGACGCGCGCGCCCGCGGCGAGGAGCGCCTCGGCGCAGGACGCGCCCAGCCCGCCGGCGGCGCCGGTGACGAGCACCCGCCGGCCGTCGAGCGGCGGCCACGCGGTCACGCTCCCTCCTCCGAAGTCAAACGGTTGACCACGCCGACAGGCTAACCCGTGCCAGGAGGCGAGTCAACCGATTGCCCCGAACGCTGCCCGGGCTGCGTCACCGCGCCGGCACAGGGCCCGTCGAAGCGCGCGGGATGAGCTCGATGCGCCCGCCCAGCACCTCCTGCACCTCGGTGTCCGGCGCCAGATCGGCGAGCACGGCGATCGCCCGGCGGCCGAGCTCCTCGAGCGGCATGCGCAGGGTCGTCAGCGGCGGTGTGAGGTAGCCGGCGAGCGGCGTGTCGTGCACCGCGATGACCGACAGTCGGCCGGGGACGTCCACGCCGGCCTCCCGCGCGGCGGCGAGTGCGCCGATCGCCGCGGCGACGTTCGCCGCGAACACGGCCGTCGGGCGCGGGCGCGCGCGGATCAGCTCCGCCATCGCCCGGGCGCCGCCCTCGGCGCTGTAGTCGCTGCGCACGACGAGCGCCTCTTGCTCGGCCAGGTCGTGCTCGGTCAGCGCGCGGCGGTAGCCGCGCAGCCGGCGCTGGGCGGTGTCGGCTTCCGGAGGCCCCGCGAGGTGCGCGATCCGTTCGTGTCCGAGCGATGCGAGGTGCTCGACCGCCATGAACGCGGCCTGCTCGTCGTCGAGGACGATCCAGCGGCGGCTGCCGCGGACGCGCCGGTTGATCAGCAGCCACGCGCGCCGCGTCTCGGACAGCCGCGCGAGCATCTTCGGACGCGCGACCGTCCCGGCGAGCAGCAGGCCGTCGATGCGGCTCTGCTCCAGCAGGTCGACGTACTGCTCCGGGCGTCGCATCTGCGCCTCGCTCGTGGCCAGCAGCAGGCAGTCCCGCGCCGCGGCCGCGGCCGCGGCGCCGGTGATGACCTCCGCGTAGATCGGGTTGGCGAAGTCTGGGATCGAGAGCCCGAAGGCCTCCGCGCGCTGCGTCCGCAGGCTGCGGGCGATGGCGTTCGGGCGGTAGTCGAGCTCGCGCACCGCGTCGAGCACCCGCGCGCGCGTCTCGTCGCGGACGTTCAGCCGCGGGTCGCCGCTGAGCACCCGCGAGACGACGGAGCGGTCGACTCCGGCGCGCGCCGCGACGTGGGCGATCGTGGCGCGGCGGATGGCCGGTGTGCTCATGCGGCCGCCCGCGTCGGCTCGACCGCCTGGCTGGCGCCCGTGTCGAGCGAGCGGTAGAGCGCGTCGACGAGCCGCAGCGTGCCGAGGTTCGCGCGGCCCGAGGAGCGGTGCTCGCCGCCCTCGGCGACCACGCGGAGCAGCTCGCCCATCGGCCCCGCGAACGCGTCGGGCACCCAGCGCGTGGTCACCGGATACGGCAGCCAGCCGTCGGTGGGCAGCGTCTTGCTGAAGACCTCGAGGCTGTCGGGACGACCGTGCGGATAGTCATACAGCAGCCCCAGTGTCCCACGGATCGTGCCCTCGCTGCCCTCGACGCTGAACCGCGCGTGCCGGTCTTCGGACACGTTCTCGTGACGCGTATGGACGAGGGCGCGCAGGTCGCCGCCGTAGACCAGCGTCGCGATCGTACGGGTCTCGCCGCGCACCCGCTGGCCGGGACTGCGGGCGCCGGTGCAGAAGACCGTGTGCGGTTCGCCGACCAGCCAGCGGATCGCGTCGAAGTAGTGGATCGAGTGGTAGAGGATCTCGAGCCGCTCGCTCTCCGCCAGCCACGACCAGGCCGTGAAGTCGGTCCGGATGTCGACGTCGAACAGCACCGCGAGCGGCTCGCCGATCCAGCCGGCGTGCAGCATCGCGTGGGCGGCCGCGATCCCCTCGTCGAAGCGCAGCTGCTGGTTGACCGCCAGCTGCAGTCCAGCGTGCTCGGCATGCGCGACGAGCGCCTCGGCGTCGGCGACCTCGAGCGCGAGCGGCTTCTGGCACACGACATGGCGGCCGGCGTCCAGGCAGGCGCGCGCGATGCCGGGCTGCGCGGACGGGTGCACCGCGATGTCGACGGCCGCGACGGCGTCGTCGGCGAGCAGCTCGTCCAGCGAGGCGTAGACGCGCCCGATCTCGTGCCGCCGCGCCACCTCGCGGGCGCGCTCGGCGTCCCGGTCGTGGATGCCGGCGACCGGGATGCCGGCCGCGCGGTAGGCCGGGAGGTGACCGGCGTCGACGATCGAGCCGGCGCCGACGACGGCGACCGGGCGGCGGTGGGCCGCGGGGACGGTCAGGTCGCACGCGGCCGCGATCGGGGCCAGTCGGTCGAGCATCAGCGCGCCGTCTCCACGCGCAGGCCGTAGGCCTCGACCGCGGTGCCGCCGAGCACGCGGTCGCGCTCGGCGTCTCCGAGTTGCTCGAGCAGCCGGCGGGTCTCGCGGACCACCTTGGGGTAGTCGCCCGCCAGCAGCGCCACCGGCCAGTCGCCGCCGAACATGAGCCGGGCGGGGCCGAAGCAGTCGAGCGCGTGCTCGACGTACGGCCGCAGGTCGTCCGCGGTCCAGGACGCGGGGTCGGCCGCGGTGTTCAGCCCGGAGAGCTTCGCGTACACGGTGGGCGCCTCAGCGGCCCGGCGGAGCAGCTCCGCCCACGGCTCCCATCCGCGCTGCGCGATCGGCGGCTTGGCGAGGTGGTCGATCACGAGCCGCAGCTCGGGCACCTGCTCGACCAGGAACGGCACGTGCTCGAGATGTCGCGGAAGCACGGCGACGACGTCGAACGGCACGCCGTGGTCCGCGAGCAACCGCAGTCCGTCCAGCACCGCGGGCCGGCGCAGCCAGTCCGGGTCGGGATCGTCGTGGATCAGGTGGCGCACCCCGCAGAAGCGCGGGTCCGTGAGGCGCCGCTCGAGCTCGGCCTCTGCCTCGTGCGGCCGCTCCAGCGGCACCCAACCCACCACGCCCGCGACGACGTCGGCGTGACGGTCGGCCGTCTCGAACATCAGATCGGTGTCGACGCTCGAGTCCTCCGCCTGGACGAGCACGGTCCGGTCGACGCCGCACGCGACGAGCTGCGGCAGCAGCTCCTCCTCGGCGAACGTGCGATGCAGCGGGCCGAGCGCGGGCGTGAGCCAGCCGTACTCGCTCCGGTCGAGGTCCCATACGTGCTGGTGGGCGTCGATGACCAGGCTCATACGCGCAACGTACCATGGGACAACCGATTGCCCGAGCAGCGGGCGGCACTTCGGGAACAACCGATTGACTTCGCAGCCCGTCCGGGGTACGGTGCCGAGGACAATCGGTTGACCTGGAGGAGGGTGTGCTGTGTCGAAGAGGTGCATGATCGCCGCGCTCGCGATGAGCGCACTCGTGGCGGGCGGTTGCGGCGCGTCGGAGGAGAGCACACCCGCGTCGAATGCTGACGGCGCCGCCGCGAAGTCCGCGCAAGACCTGACTATCGGCGTCTCCAACCTGGGCTTCGGCTTCCCGTTCCCCGCGGCGATCAGCCAGGGGATGAAGGAGGAGGCCGCGAGCCTCGGCGTCGAAATCGTCGAGCTCGACGCGAAGGGCGACGCGAACAAGCAGGCCAACGACGTGCAGGATCTGATCGCTCAGAAGCCGGACGGCGTGATCATCAACCCGGTCGACGGCGGCGTGGCGATCGGGATGGTGAAGCAGCTCAAGGCCGCGGACATTCCCGTTGCGGCCGTCAACTCGCAGGTGGGCGATCCGAAGAAGGTCGCGGCGACGTACGTGCATCCGGACCTCGTCGCGTGGATCGGGCAGGACGAGGTCGAGGCGGGCGCGGTCGCCGGTGAGATGGCCGCCAGGGCGCTGCCCTCAGGTGGCAAGATCGCCGTCGTCGAGGGAGCCGCGGGCTTCAGCGCGGTCAAGCTGCGGCTCGACGGGTTCAAGAAGGGACTCGGCGACGCGGTCGACTCGTTTGAGATCGTCGCGAGCCAGCCGGGCGACTGGGTGCAGGACAAGTCCGAGGCGGCGTGCCAGAACATGCTGGCGTCGCACCCGGAGATCGAGCTCATCTACGCCGAGGCCGACGACATGGCGGTCGGGTGCCAGAAGGCGCTGGACGCGAAGGGCTCGAAGGCCAAGGTGATCGGGATCGGCGGCTCGAAGCTGGCCGTCCAGGACATCACGAGCGGCAAGCTGTACGGCACCGTCTGCTACAAGCCGATCGAGACCGGCAAGATCGCCCTTCGAACGCTCGTCAACCACCTCACGGGCGAGCAGCCCAAGCAGGCGGAGTTCGTCCCCCTGCCGGCTCCAGCGACCACCAAGGACACCGCGGGCGACTGCCCGGGAGAGTGGTGATGCCTCGCGGCGCACGTGTCGCTGCCTGCGTCGTGGCGCTCGCGGCAACGCAGGGGTGGGTGATGGCCGGATCGGCTGCGGGGGCTGTCGGGCACGGCCGCGCCGAGGTGTTCGTGTCGCCCGATGGCGACGACCGCGGGCCCGGAACGCGGCACCGGCCGTTCAAGACGATCCAGCGCGCCCAGGAGGCGGTCCGCAAGCTCAATGACCGGATGCGCGGCGACGTCGTGGTCACGCTCGCCGGTGGAACCTACCGCCTGTCGAAGCCGCTCGAGCTGACGGCGCAGGACTCCGGCGAGAACGGCCGGACCGTCGTATGGCGCGCCGCGGCCGGCGCGGCACCGGTGATCAGCGGGGGGCGGAGGATCGCGGGCTGGCAGCCCTTGCAGGGCACGCAGGGCATCTACCGCGCTCGTGCCCGCGGGCTCCACACGCGCCAGCTCTACGTCGGCGGCCGGCGCGCGACCCGCGCACGAGCGACCCTCGACCGCGGCCAGTTCGCCAAGACGGCGACGGGATACGACGCCTACGGCGTCCCGGCACAGATCCTCCGGACCCTCGCGCGCCCATCCGATGCCGAGTTCACCTCGAACGTCGAGTGGATGGGCTACCGCTGCGGCATCGATGAGGTCTACCAGCAGGGGGGCGAGCTGAACGCGACCACGACGGCCAGCTCCGTGGACCCTGCCTGGCCCGACTTCACCGCGCGCAACGCGTTCGACGGCGACCTGGCCACATTCTGGCAATCGGGCTACACGCCTCAGGAGCCGGACTGGGTGCAGGTGCAGTTCGACGCGCCCGTGCACGTCGGGCGCATCGTCGTCCGCTCGCGGCGGTTCTCGGGCATGGTCCTGCAGGACGTCGATGTCGCGACCGGACTGGGCGATGAGGCGCTCATGACCCGCGGCACGGTACGCGACAACACGCAGGACAACGCCGACTTCCCGTTCAGCTTCGAGACGCCGGTGCGGGCGGATCGCGTGCGAGTGACCGTCACGCGCGAGAGCTACGGCGGCCAGGAGCGCCCCTGGTCCGACATCGGTGAGGTCGAGCTGTACGCCCCCGACGGCAGCCTGATCGACGTCAAGGGTCCGCGTACGAGCGTCACGATGGACCAGCCGTGCTTTGCCAACGCGAACCTCCGGTACCACGAGGGCTGGAACATCGGCGCCCCGTTGACGATCGAGAACGGGCTCGAGCTCCTCGACGAGGCCGGCGAGTGGTACCTCGACGACCACGCGGGCTGGATCTACTACAAGCCGCGGCCCGGCGAGGAGCTCGGCACGACCGACGTCGTCGCGCCGGTGCTCGAGACGCTCGTCCGCGGGCAAGGCACGATCCGCGCGCCGGTCCATGACATCCGCTTCGAAGGACTGACGTTCGCCGACGCGACGTGGCTGGTTCCGAGCACCGGCGAGGGCTACGCGGTCGATCAGACGGGCTTCCGGTTCACCGGGCCCGACAACCCGAAGAACTGGGGTCACGGCGAGCGCACGCCGCGCACGCCGGGCAACGTCGCGTTCGCCTTCGCCCATCGGGTCGCGTTCGAGCGCAACCACTTCACGCGCCTGGGTGCCGTCGCGCTCGACTTCGACACCGGTAGCCAGCACAACGCCGTGGTCGGAAACCGCTTCGAGGACATCTCGGCGGCTGCGGTACAGGTCGGCGGCGTCGACCCGGAGGACCACCACCCAAGCGACCGCAGGATGGTGACCCGCGACAACCGCGTCGGCGACAACGTCATCGCGCGCGCCGGCCAGGAGTACTACGACGCTCCCGGCATCTTCGTCGGATACACCGCGCGCACCACGGTCGAGCACAACGAGCTCACCGCCCTGCCGTACAGCGGCATCGCGGTCGGCTGGGGTTGGGGCTCGAGCGACCCGGGCGGGACCGACGAATGGGACGACTACATGCAGCCGCCCGTGCCGAACGCGGGCTGGAGTGTCTTCTCGACGCCGACGACGAGCAGCGGCAACCGCATCGTCGGCAACCGGATCGACGACTACTTCAAGGTGCTCCGGGACGGCGGCGCGATCTACGTGCTGGGCTGGCAGGGCGGGTCGATGGCCGATGGGCTGATCCTCGAGGGAAACGTCGCCACGCGCCAGCACGGCGGCGGCTTCACCTTCTACACGGACGCGGGGACCCGGTTCGCCACGATCCGGGGCAACGTCGCCGCCTCGGGGCAGCACGAGTGGGGTG
>Ga0193742_1001227_pt1 | contig 15737 bp, 22 predicted proteins | sample L2c1metaG_FD_165511 | JGI IMG/M metagenome (GOLD analysis project Ga0193742, IMG submission 165511) | Soil microbial communities from a riparian zone of the East river system, Colorado, United States - L2c1 | ecosystem: Environmental > Terrestrial > Soil > Riparian zone | place: USA: East River... | reverse complement strand
TTTGTGATCTTAGGCATGCCTAAGATCACAAAGGCATGGACGGCCGCTAATGCAGCGCTCAGCGCGAGCTTCCTGGCTAACCCGTACGTGCTAGCCGCGATAGCTATTGCGGCCGTCATAGCAGCCATTATTCTCATCGCCACTAAGACCGATTGGTTCCAACGGCTGTGGAATTGGGCATGGGGTGGCATCAAGGATGCAGCCAAGGCTGTTGCCGATTGGTTCACGGGTACCATTGTCCCGGCCTTCCAAGGAGCTTGGGACAGCATTGCCGGGTTCTTCACCGGGGCATGGGACAAGATCAAGGCCGTCCTAAGCATCTTCTCTGAAGGGTTCAAGACCTGGTGGGACGAGGTAAAGTTCATCCCCGAGGGCATCGGTAAGGTGTTCCAGTCTGGCTTCGGCCTAGCTCGCTCGGCGGTGGAGGCTGCCTGGTCTGTTATCTCCGCATTGTTTGAGGTGTGGAAGACAGTTATGGGAGCGATCTTCACCCCGATCATCGAGGGCATTGTTGCGGTGTTCCAATGGGGATGGGACAGCATAAAGCGTGGCATCGAGATATTCTGGGGATGGATAGGCCCGTACGTTACGGCAGCCTGGGACATCCTGTTCGGCCTGTTCCGTGGCGCTCTGGACACCATAGTTAAGACAAGCCAAGAACTTTGGGATCTTGTTACTGGAATCATAACACGGTTCTGGGATTGGATCGGGCCATACGTAACGGGAGCGATAGGCCTCCTAGGCGATCTGATTGGTGCGGGGTGGGAGCGTATCAAGGAGGGCGCTCGGCTGGTTTGGGAAGGCATCAAGATTGTCTTCACCAATGCCTGGGAAGCCATAAAGACCACGTTCAACAACGCGGTCAAAGCAGTGGTCTTCATCTTTGACGGACTCAAGAAGATGGTGGACAACGTCAAGAGATTCTTCAACGAACTGAAGGCTGCGGCGCAAGGTGGGGTTGGGAGTCTGCTCTCGTTTGTTGGCGGCATTCCCGGGCGTGTTCTCGGTGCCATTGGCGACCTCGGAAATCTGCTTTACAACGCAGGCAGGAACCTGATCACCGGACTGATTAACGGCATCATAGCGCAGGCTGGAGAACTCCTACGGAGGGCACGAGACCTAGCTCAGCAAGTGCTGGACCAGTTCACCGGAATCTTTGATCTGGGAAGCCCGTCTAAGAAAACCTTCAAGTTCGGACAGTTTCTGACCATCGGGCTATCGAATGGTATGGAGTCCTTGATTGGCAAGCTCCAGCGTGTGAGTGCGCAAGTAGCCGTCGCCGCCCTCCCTGTCATCCCCGCAGTAGCTGGAGCCAATACCGTCAACAGCTTCACCACGCATGCCGAGTCTATGGCGTCGCAATCGGCTACGGCTGGTGTGCCAGGCATCACCATCCAGAACCTTAATGTGAGCCTGCAAGGTGTCTGGGACTTCAACGATCCTGCCGCTGCGCGGCGCATTGCCACCCAGGTACACACCGCCATTGAAGATTTGAAGAGGGAGTACCGCTGATGTCATGGGGAACACTACAGATGGGCTCGCTGGAGCTCCACGAGGTGGACATCCTTGGCGACGTCACTAACGCCAACACTGGCGAGCGCACCGTACGCCTGGACGGGCGGGAGTCGGTGCCTAGCCTGACACTGGCGCAGCTAGGCGCCAAGCAAGAGGACTTCATGACCCTCCTCGGTCGGGTGATGCCGGTGGTGTTCCAGCGTAAGACGGAATACACCGGATACTACGAGATGAACGACATCAACACCGAGTTCGAGAAGTGGGCTGAGGGACCAGGACAGATGCGTTGGTCCGCCACCATGAGATTCATCGGGCCACCCAACGCGGTGGACGTGGAGTCCAGACTGACGAACGTGGCTCGCCTCAACGACTTTACGTTGATTGGGGAGCGCTGGCACGCACCAGCTATCGGACACACAAACTACTTCACGGGTAGCACCCTCCCCTCCGTTGTAACCCGTACGGGGGCGGATGGGGCCATCACCGTATACCGAGACCTGCCGGCCGGGGTGAACCCGCGCTGGAGTGCCGAACCAGCGGCCTACAACGCCGGTAGAGCGAGTTTGCTGGTTGATGGCATAGTGCGGGCAGGAGCAGGCATTCGCGCGGCCGGTACGGGCTGGGAGCTCAACAATGGCCTGGTGCGCGTGAAGCCGGGCGGGAATACCCTGCTGGTAGCCGCGTATACCGGAGGTGCTTGGCATGACAAAAGTTGGGGCGTCTTCGTAACCAGTAGCCTCCTGATAGGTGTATTTGACCAGATGACGGTTCTACGCAACGATCCCGAGTGTGTAGTCATCCGGCTAACCGAGAGCCTGGTGCCTGGATCGGCCATGATGGATCTAACCCTACGTAGAGGATCTCGGTTCGTAGAGGGGTTCTTGCAGCGCGGGAATGCTCCGGACGAGCTCAAGGTCCGGCTGGCCACACTGGAGGCCAACACGCTGTTCCCGGGCTACGTAACGGCTAACGCCAATGACGCAGACGGGAACCGTTTCGTAGCAGGGAGTTCGCAGACATTCACCGCACACGCTAACGGTGGAGTGGTCCGGGCTGCTGAGGCAACTCTGGACTTCTTTGTCGGGGTTGCTGCGGGTGGTGGCGCTGCGGTTGGTGGTGACATTGCTGCTGATCTTGTCGACCAGTACATCGGTGTGATGCCAGAGAAGACGGGGGTTTCCAGGCGATGACTGTAACAGAGATCAAGCAATCCATCGGGTCGTTTGAGGTGCGGCTCCGGGAGGATACTCCACGCCATCTACTCAACGCGCTCACCTTCTTCGGGCACGTAGCCGTCATGCCTGGTCGCCTGAATCCGTTGCAATACGGGGACAACCTGCTTCAGGCAGCGCGATACGTTGGAGTGTATCGCGGCAGGGATGCTCAGAACACCTTCACGCTCAAGGGTTCTGGTCTTGCGTTCTGGCTTGGCGACGAGGACAACAAAGGCGATGTGTTCGAAACCGCTGTAGTGCTTACCGCCGACACGTTCGCAGACAGCGTAACCGCCCTCCTCCCGCCCGGTGGCGCAGTGGTGGCTGGAACCATCAACGCCGTTGCTGGCACGTATACCGGGCGGCATCAGTGGCAGACATCTCGAGAAGCGCTTACGTATGTGGCGGACACCTTCGATGCGGAGTGGCGCATGAACGGAGATGCCACGCTAGATGCCGGTACGGTGACACAGCTATACGGCACTACGCCTCGTGCGATCCTGCTACCAAAGGGATGGGGAGCAGATCTGCAGCGCAAGGCGTTGCCGGGGAAGGCTTCTATGGGTGTTGACGTAGAGGACACGACAACCCGCGTTGTATTGCTGGCGGAGGGCGAGGGTACCAACATCGTTACCGGGGATGCGGACGCACCGGCCACCCCGTACCGGGACCTACGCGGCAACCCCATCAAGATGACGCGTATCGTAAGTGAAAGCGAGACATCGTCGGGCAACGCTACGGCACGAGCGCAGCTACAACTCAACCGATTTCTGAACGCTCGGCGATCGGTTAGTTTGACGTCCAGTGAGTATGACATCAAAGGTACCTTCGGTGTTGGGGAATACCTGGATGTGTACGATCCGGACAACGGGTTTTACGATGCGGCCCGAGAGGTGAACTGGCAGGGCGATCGGATAAACCCGATGGCGCTTCGGTGTGTGGAAATGACATGGCCGATACCCGAGGGCTGGACGGTAGCCTTCCGGGACCTAAACGGAGCGTGGTGGGATCTTAGCGCTTACTACGTTCCGGAGGGTGGAGAGACAACCATTGTCGTTGGTGAGCTCGCTCGTGGTCTGGCTAGTGTTGGTGGGGAAGCCATTGGTATCCGGCCGAACCTGCCGGTTGGCGATGGGGACACGGACACGACCATTCCTGGGATCGTAACGTTCGGAGACTTCAGCACCGGGTCATATCAATCGCCTACAGACGGATGGACTAAGGCCGTTGTGCTGGCTACCTGGATACAGCCGCTGAATGGTGACGGATCTACCGTCTTGGATGGCGATCACTACGAGCTCCAGTACCGCGTCAACACCTTCATCGGGTATCAAGTTCGATGGGGTCAATTAGCGACATATCGATGGGGTGGACTAGCCGGTAACCGCTGGGGTGCCCCAATCACCAGCCCTATTGATACGGCTGATGAGTGGCACTCCATCTTCGTTCCTTGGGACCAGATCCAATTCATGGTTCAGGAGTTAACTCCTGGAGTGGAATACGAGTTCCGAGTGCGAGCCGTAGACCTACGAGGGCAACAGGGTCCTTGGTCCACAAGCGAGTTCATCGTCGCATCTGGGGACCTATTCTCCCCGTCCACACCTGCCGCGCCAGTCGTCGCGGCCTCCATGGTGGCCCTTCAAGTGGTCCACACGCTGGGAAAGGCCTCGGGTGGTACCTTCAACCTAGAGCCCGACCTTGTGTACCTCAGCGTGCATCTGGGTACCGACTCCGGATTCCAGCCGGAGGACGGAAATCAGATAGGCAAGCTAGTAGCCAATGGTGGCATGATTCAGGCTGGCATCCCGGCGGTAGGCACCTTCCAGGTTGACCATACGGATATCGTGTGGGTCAAAGTAGTCGCCGTGGACTCTTCGGGTAACAAGTCCTCCCCCTCCGCCGCTGTGCAGCAAACGGTAGAACTGATTGACGATGCACACATCTCAAATCTGACGGTTTCCAAAGTAACGGCAGGGACAATCAGCGCTACCTGGATTAATGCCGGCCGGATCACAACCGCTGATACCGGAAGGCGCGTGGAGCTGGATGGTGATGGCGTCAAGACATTTAATGCGGACGGACACACTACCATTCAGATGCGTGCTGATGAAGGTCGGATCAATTTCTACGAGCCAGGGTTTGCGGTCCCTCCGTTGGAAATTGGGGAGACATCTGCTGGTGGATACGGCATGCGAGTCTCTGACTTGTTTAATGATACGAAGGTGTTGATTGGACAGTTGGATCCTGCCGGTGGATTTGCTACTGAGAACTATGGTATTGCTCTACAGAATCCAGCCGGTGAATTGGTAAAGCTTGAGAACTTTATCTTTGGCCCAACCAAGAATATCAAGAGTAGTGTTGGCTCTACCGCATCAACCACATTCACTGATCTCAGTGACGGAACTGGACCTCAGATTGCTGGCATCATTATTGGTGACACAGGAAGGGCGATCGTTACTCTGTCTGCATATATGGAGCCAGCTTCCGGAGACATGGGACTTATGGGGGTTGAGATAACTGACGAGTTTGCTAACCTCACACAGGCTGCGGCAGAGTTGGATAGCCTATCTCTTGGTGGAGGTAGTTCATCAAGCCTAACCAGCGTAACCGGCAGGGCATCTGTTCAGGTATTTGTGGATGGCCTCGCTCCGGGTTGGTATGCGTTTACTGCCAAGTACAAAGTTCTTGGTCTTGGGACAGGGCTATTTGCCAACCGCATTATGGTAGTGCAACCGTACTAAAATGAGATAATAATGTCCATCACTTCAACAACCAGGCTTGGCCTCAACCGTACCATTGTTGTCCAACCGATGTGACAGGAGCATGAGATGCCAACGCCAACCTTCACCTCTAAGTTGTTATTACGCAAGCCTGATCCAGATCCGGCAACCGGAGACTTCGTAAACGTCCAGACGGACGTGAATGAGAACATGGATAAACTGGACGACCATATTGGTGCCAAGGCATGTACCGACGTAACTCGGCCTCCGACCCCTTTCCTTCATGAGATCATTCGGGAGACAAATACTGGTCGCATGTACATCTGTACCAATACGGTCGGTCCAGTATGGTCGCAGATCGTATTGTCTGGTACTAGCTTTCTCCAGGCTGGTGGAGGGTCTACGGCTACATTCCGATCGAATCTTTCCAGTGGTACGGCTACCGGAAACCGAGCTTGGGCATTCCGAGGTGCTGGCGAGACAACTGATAGATTCTGGTTTGACCATGACGGCATGCATCAGTGGGCTGGCACCTCCGGAGCCGGAGACACCAATTTGTACCGGAGTGCAGCTAACGTATTGAAGACAGATGACTCGTTTCATGCTGGAGCTGGATTGTCAGTTCTTTCGGGTGGAGCTTCTGTCACTGGGAACCTTTCCGTAAGCGGGATAGGTCAGGAGCAATACGTAGAGAAGACGGCAGACCAGTCAAGGCTCAGCAACACAGCGCTTATCAATGACAATCACCTCTTCGTTTCAGTGGCTGCTAACGCAACATACGTATTCGAGATCTACCTCATGACCAGCAATTCTGGAGCCGGCGACCCGGACCTGAAGCTCGGATTGACATTTCCATCTGGGACAATCTCGTGGACGGCATTTGGATTGGACGTTGCAGCGCTCGGATCTTCGGGCAGTTTGTCGGTCAACACTTGGCAAGAAACAGCCACTAGTGGTGCGACAATTAACCGGGCCTCCACAACGACAATGGCATCCATGATGATCAAGGGGCGTTTCAAGAACGGAGTTACTGCCGGAACACTTCGCCTGCAATTTGCTCAGGTTACCTCGGTAGCGGTCAACACGACGCTGTTCACCGGCTCGTACATGCTGGCAAAACGAGTGGCCTAAAGGTGCCGTAGAATAAGCACTGAATGGGGAGGGAAGAAATGCGCTTACTGGATCTGGACAATGTTCTACGCACTGCGGCATTACCCGTGCATGAGGTTGCGGGATGGGCCGCGCGTGGCTCGGCCTCGTGGGGACCAATCCGAGGGATCACCATTCACGAGACGCGAGGCAGCGCGACCTCTACGGACGCCAGCGAGATTGGCGTACTGCTGAATGGCTCGGCAACTGCGCCGCCTCCGATTGCCCAGTTGTACCTATCCCGGACTACCGGGTTTCACGTTGTAGCGTCTGGCCGCTGCAATCACAACCTCGTCGGATGGGACGGCCCGAACGAGGGCTACGGCAACAGCCAGCTAATCGGCATCGAGGCGCAGCACTCGGCCAGTGAGGATTGGGCCAAGAAGCCGAACCAGTATTCCCAATATGTCCGGGGCACAGCCGCGCTATGTCGGGCATACAAGATCCCGGTCAAGTATGTGGGCGGACACAAGGAGCATCAACCATACGCCACTCGTCCGCCGGGCGAGGGCAGCACCAAGAGCGATCCAGAGTTTGACATGGACAAGTTCCGCCATGATGTGCAGGTGGTACTGAATGGAGAGGACGAAATCGTGGACCCGGAAACGATCAAAGAAATTGGCAAGTCGGCCGCCGACCAGGTCTGGTTCCGTGACATGGACGGAAGGACGGCCATTGCTCCAGCTTGGAAGACCCAAATGGGCACCTTCGAGGCCTCCTTGCGCATCGAGGCCAATCTGAAGGCTATGGCTGGTCAGGATTGGGTAGACGAGGAGCAGATCATCGACGGGGTGCTGACCGGCCTCGGGACAAAGGACCTGGACGATGCAGCCAATGCACTGAAGGCCGCTTTCGGTGACCGAACCGCCGAGCTCGCTGCTAAGTTACTCGCCACTATCACCTCGCAGTAACCGATCGCATACCCCGGAGGTGCGTGAGAAGTGGACGCATTGCAGTCGGCGATAATTGGCTCTTGGATAGCTGATCTTAGCCTTCCGGGAGCCATTGTCCTATTCGGGATAGCGCTGGCTCGTAACTGGATGTACACCTCGGGGCAGGTGTCCAAAATGATAGAGGCCAAGCAAGAAGTTGCTCGGTTATGGGAGAAGGTAGCTACCGAGCGGCAAGAGACAATCAAGCTCCTGACCGAGGCCAATGAGCCCATCATCCAGGGTAATGAGGCCATCTTGCGTGCTGTGGAGAGCCTGCAGATTGAGCAACACCGTAGGAGTCCTCCCTATCAGCACGTCCCCCCAAGGGGGAGGTAACGTCATCATGGTGGGCAAGAGAAGAGGCGGTAAGCATCGTCATGATTCTTCCGACCTAAGAAGGGCACAACAGGCATTGGCCGAGGCCAAGGAGGAAAGAATGGAGGCCGAAAGACAAGCTGGTATTGTGGCTCGGCTGCGGGAGGGATGGGCGAGGGTACATGAAAGGGATGGCCTTGCCGATTTGCTGAAGGATGAGTTTAGGAGAACTAAATGATCAGCAACGAGTTGTGGATCGAGGCCGGAAATTGGTCTTTCTATCTGCTGACCGGGGCATCGTTGCTGTTCTTCATCGTGTATGGCTTGCTCAGCCCATGGTGGAAGACAGACTTCGGGCGAAACATTGCGGCAGTGATGGGCAGTCTCGCATTGACCACCACTTACTTCGCCATTGTGTTTCTGTGGGGTCGTATCCCTCCGGGATTCTACCCAACCCGATTCCTGTTGTTTCTGTTCTTGGGATTGGCGGTAACATGGCGTCTGGTGATATTCCTCCGGGAGCAGTTTCACGTCCGGAGACCTAAGATCAAGGAGGAACAACGGTGAATCGGTACGCCAAGCTCATCCCGCCCCTAGTCGGGGCGGTAGTCATGGCATTCGTCCTGACCTACCAAGAGGTGTCCTCCGACACGGCTGTCAGCGCCAGCGAGTGGGTCCTGGTGGTCATCCAAGTGCTCGCCGCTGTATCGGTGTGGGGTGCGGTCAACGTCCCCGGCTGGACAAAGGGCAAGACCGTACAGATGGTTGTCTTCACTGTGCTTGGGCTACTGGTAAGCCTGATCACCGATGGCCTGACCAGCAACGAGATCATGCAGCTTGTAGTGCTGGCACTTAGCACGGCAGGCGTCGCCGGAGTGCGGCAACCCCTGTCCCAGGTGGGTTACAACCACCGGACCGGAGCGCCCTCTACCAGGCAGGACTCGCCCCCGCGTACGGGCGTAGGCTGGTAGGCTGTTAGGTAGTGCCTGGCAGTTCTTCTCCCGCCTGCACAAAGAGGACCCCCGCGTTGCCCTGACAAGCTACCGGGGGTCCTCGGCGATCTACCAGGAGATACGGAGAAACTCTCCACCAATCTCCGAGAAGGGCTTGTGCGGTCGTTGGGTACCGGCTAGTGTTCTCGTTGTAAGGCAAGCGGGACACAACTACACAGGGGCAATACGGCAAAGGTTCCGCCCGCTAAGCCAAGTTGGCCGCTAGACGGGAGACAAGGGCCGTGATCTAAGGGTCACGTTCTGGCACAGGTAGCCGTAACGCCACTGAGAGAAAATGTCCCGCCTGCCTTGCACAACAGCTACCGCTCCGGTAATGTGAGTGGTGTCAGGGCAACACAACTACCCAGGAGGGTAAACATCATGCGAGAGCTCGCCATCACCATCACCCCGGAAACCACCACCGCCACCCTGCTCGCCAGCTTGGCCGACGGTACCGCTCAACTGCACACCGAGCGCAGTAACGGCACCTTCCGTCGGGTGCACTTCCTTGCCCCGGACACCGAGGCCCGCAACACTGCCGAGTGGGTGCTGGCCATGCGGGAGGGCAACGAGGAGGAGGATCGGGCGCCGCGCACCATGGCCAGCATTGCCAAGGAGATCAACGCCAGCATCCCCACCGTGCGCCGCATGATCAACGACCTGTTGCTCACCCACGAGCTTGAGGACATGGACGCGGCGGACCTGGACGAGCTCCTGCACGGTGGCCAGGAGGTTGAGGACACCATGGTCGTCACCACCGACCAGGACGGCGAAACCAGCAACTGACCAAACCAAGCGGGACCGGTACCCCCTACGGGGTGCCGGTCTTGCACGTTAAGGAGGAGCAATGGAAGACCTAGACATGGCTGACTTGCAGCCTGGTTTCCACAAAGAGACGGGAGAGCTACTGGCGCACAACGACCTACCCGAGATGGCACTGTTGCGCACACTGGCCAAGGCCGCTGTAGAGGCCGCAGGCGAGCTCAACTACCGCACACGGGAGCAGGTTGCCACAAGCGTACTTGCGCCGCTTAGCGGCTATCTGAGCGGTCTGGTGGTGGCCTTGGCGCATGTGTTGGTACACCACTACGGGCGTAAGTACGACGAAGCCATGGACCGGATGGAGAGTACGATCACCGACAATGTGCTGGCCGCGTCCACCGGAGACACGGAATGGCCATTGGTCGCCGAGGTGCTGGCACGCTTGGTGGTGGAGGCCCGGTGAGCGGCGATGGTGGCAAGCGCCTATACGAGGCCCTAGACGACCTAAACAGCGCGGTGGAGGGCACCACCGCCGAGGCTAGCTTCGACTACCTTGTGGATCGGCTGCTACGGGCCTGCCTGTCTCAGGGGCGGACCGCTGACAAAATTGCGCACACGGTAGGTCGGTGGCAGGCCCTCCACCGCCCTCTCCCCTCCACCGCAGCCGAGGCCGAAGCCGAGGACCTCTAGCCATTGTGTACGGTGCGTGTCCGTGATACGCTGAGAGCAAGGCACCACCCACCACCCCTTAACTACCCAGGAGGGTAAGTGTCAGATGTAGGCAGCGTCAAGCTCATTCTTCGTCAGGCCGAGGAGGATATGGTTAGGTTGCAAAGCCAAGCAGGGACGATCGAGCGGGAGCTCGGCGAGATCCGCCATAGGCTAAACGTTGTGCTGACCGGCACGGCTGCTACCGTGCGGGGAGCTATCGACCCGGTTGACCATGCTCGTAACGCCACCCACGTCATCCAGCGCTCCATGATCCAGGCCCAACAGGTGATCAGCGAGTACCGAGTCAGGTTGGGTTAGGCACCGCCAGCACGACCGCATAGAGGGGCGGGAGCGTTCAGAGCGCTTCCGCTCCGTGCTGTTAGCAGGGGATACGGAGAAACTCTTGTGTAGGGCTTGTGTTGGTGGCCCTGGTGCCGTAGCGTTCTCGTTGTAAGGCAAAGCGCACCACCACCACTACCCAGGAGGGTAACATGACAAACTTGCCGGCCGAGCTCTCCAGCGTCTCCCTGTACGCCTACCTCCGCGACGCCGACGCTGTCACCAAGATATATGACGTGGAAGTCAACGCACTAACCGTCGGTCGGCTCGTCCGGCGCCCGGATGCCCCTGGCTGGTTCGCCTCGTCCGAGGAAGGCGGAGTGATGCGCAATTACGAGCTTGAGATCATGTACTACGTGGAGGCGCAGGACGCATTGGATGCGCTTGTCTCCTGGGTACGTTGATTTAGCTTGGTCGGGGTGGTAGGCGTACCTGCTGGGTTCGAATCCCAGCCACCCTATGTAAAGGCAAGCCAGTAACTACCCAGGAGGGTAAACGATGCTTAGCGCACGCCAAGCGGTCCTACAGTCCCAGATCATCCACCCCGATTGGACCGCCGAAACGCACTTGGTTTGGCTGGATGGCGAGGCGTACGACCTTGCGGCCATCGACCCCGGCAAGGACCCCGTTCATCAGGTGCGCCAGTGGATGCAGGAGCACGTTGCCGCTGGTGCGGTAGCCGAGGGGCGGAGCCGAGGGTACGGGCAGGCCACCGTAACGGCGTACCGATTCCGCTACTACTACAAGGGCCAGACAGGCGAGGAAGAGGTGGCCGAGATCAACGTTGTGCAGGCGGACGGGGACGTGGAGGCTGCCTGGGAGCAGGCAGAGGAGAAGGCGTTTGCCATCGCCGGCAACGGCCGGCTGATCTTGGAGGACAACTGATGAAGAGTCAGCAGAGCACCCTGAAGGCCACCATGAGCCGTATGACCAGGGATGCACGGCGCAAGCGCCTACGGGCGGAGCGCAAGGCCAAGGTCTGGCGCCACCAGGCAGTCTGACAAATTCTCGCTACAGGGTTGCACCCTCGGGTGTGGCCCTGATAGTGTGAGTGTTGTCAGGCAAGCACTACCCAGGAGGGTTAAAATGGAAAACGTCAACGAGGTCATCCGTGGCATAGCTGACGAACTGGTCATGCACCTTCAGGATTTGGCGGAGACGGGGAATGGCACCGTCGTCGTGGACGACCAGTATAAGGCCCTGGACCACTACGACTTTGCCGACACGCCGGAGGGTATGCCGGACAGCAAGTTCGTTGTCTACCTGAAGAGCGGTCGACAGGTCATGGTCACCCTGGAGGAAATGACCGAGTTGGCCGTCCCCGGATACAACACCTGAGCAGGAGAAACGAGAAACTCGTCGCGGGGTGCTTGCCAAACTCGGCTGGCACCCCGTAGTGTGACTGTTGTCAGCAACGCACCACCACTACCCAGGAGGGTTATCATGGCTCGCAAGCTCTGCGACGTCTGTTCCACCCGTCCGGTTGGCTACGGCTACAACGAGGACATGCCGCACACCATCCAAATGGGATACTGCGGTCCGTGCATGACCGAGGCGGAATGGGAGAACCGGCACAACGATGAAGGGCACGAGCCCAACGAGATGGACCACCAATGCTGGTTTTGCCACCCGGAACTGAACGAGGCCAGCAAGACTTACACCAAGCGCGAGACCAAGGGCCACCACGCCGCGCGCCGTCCGCAGCTAAGCCACGGGGGTTGCTACCACGAGCAGGCTCCCAAGGCGCGGCGTGAGTGCCGTAATGCCTTTTGGGCTACCGGGTCCACTGACCGGGCCTCGTTCGCCGACTTCTCCAATAAGGCATGGCTGGACGCGGGCTACGTGGTCAAGGACGGAATGTGGGTGCTGGCACCCAAGGTCAAGGCCAAGGAGCTCGGCGCCATGAACCTTGGGGAGCTACGGCAGGAAGCCGTACGGCGTGGGTTTAGCACCTTGACCAAGGGCACCAAGGCCCAGATCTTGACCGTACTGCGCAAGGCTGACAACGGCTGAGAATAAGTCGCGGGGGTCCTTGCCAACTCGGCAGGGACCCCGTAGGGTGATCCGTGTAAGGCAAGCACAGCCAAGCCACTAGCCAGGAGGCCACCATGATCAGCTACCGAGTCCAGTACGACGCGGTCAAGCCTGGTGGCACCGTAGTGCACGAGGACGAGAGTGTGTATGGTGGAGAGAAAGGGCTGATGGAGTTCCTGGCCAAGCGCAACCCGCAGGGCGCCTATTGCCTGGTCACCGAGCACACCAAGAGCGACGGCAACGGTGTTGACGCTACCGACGAGTATGGGTGGCGCTAGCCGGTCATCAGGATGCTTGCCAACTAGGTAGGCACCCTGATATTATGAGCGCAGCAAGCAAACGCACGGCAACTACCCAGGAGGGTACATGGCACACCAAGACACCTTTGCTGGCCAAATTGGGCCAGCATGTCCCGCTTGTAGCCAGCCTACGGAGTGCCAGGGAGACGGGGAGGACTTTGTTTGTCCAGTCTGCGGCATCTGGGTTGGCTGTGGTTGTCCGGAGTGCCTGGTCAAGGTGGCCACCGCTCGCGCTATCGAAGGGAAATAGAATCATGGTCGGCGAAATGCGTAACTGGTCCTGTGTACTGGTTTGGGAGGGCGAGGACGAGGGTGGTAGCGCTCCCGCCGAGGAGCTAGACTTCCAAATGCCCAAGGGCGCCAGCGAAGCGGATGCACGGGAGGCCGCCAAGGCACTGGCCATCGAGCAGTACCGGCCCGGTGCCACGGTGCGCGACCTGTACGAGCGCCCGTAGCAGGCACGATGCCCCGGAGTTGCGCCAAGGCGTAGTTCCGGGGTGCTGTGATCCCAGCACAGCAAGCTACCACCCAGGAGGATCCCATGTTTAGCCACCCGAAACGGCCAAGCGCCGATCGGCGATCCTGGGTCGGGCTGATGCAAAGCGTGTTCCTTGTTGCACTGATGCTCGCCAGTCTTGGAGCTGCGCAGCTTAGGCCAGCCGACAATGGGAACGACTCGTACGACGTCCGGCCTGCCACCCCGCAGGAGTCCCTCGATCACTTCGAGGAGCAATTCCTGCAGGAGCTACGCCAGCCAGGCGGCATCCCCGTTACCGAGTGATCAGGACAAGATACGGGGTTGCGCCAAGGCGTGACCCCGTGTAACGTGAGCGGTGTCAGGCAAGCTACCCAGGAGGGTTATCATGAGCATCAAGTGCACCAAGTGCAACGGGCGCCACCCAAGCGTCGCGGCGGTCCGGGCCTGTGTCCTCGGCAAAGCCACCCCTGCTCCTACCGCAGTGACCGCCCCTGTCGCACCCCGTAAGGAGAGCGTGGTACTGGAGCGGCTCCGCCGGCAGGCTGGCCAGGAGGTACGGGTTGGTGGCACGTACCGTGAGGACCGTACCCGTGGTGACGACTACCGGGACCGCAAGTTCGACAAGGTCAACCGGCCAGTGTCCCCGGCCGCACCGGAGGTCATGCCTGGTGGTGTTGCCCGACCGGCGAGCCCAAAGGCAGTAAAATACGCCACGGACCGACTGAGGATTCGGGCCTGGGAGGGGCACTTGAGCCAGAACGACTACAAGGTGGCCAAGGAGCTGATGGCCGGAGAGTCGGTTGACGCCAACTTGTGTCGCAAGCTTATCGACGTGCTTGGCACGTTCCCATACAAGAGAGAAGAGCGCGCTTGGGTTAAGGACACCGGGGGCGACGTAGTGCATGACTGCCAGTCGGGTTACTCCTGCCATTGTGGCGTAGAGACCGCTGTGCGGCCCGTGAGCGCTCCGCCAGCCGACGGGGGTACCCCGGTAAGGGATCCCGGTCTTGCGGCCCGCATACGCGGCCTGAAGGCGTTGGTGCCGGACAGCCGGTACGCGGTGGAGGTCAACAGTGACAAGCTCCGGTTCTTCCTGGTGACCACTGGCAACAACGGTAAGTACACCGTGATCAAGGAGTACGCTAGCGACACCTTGCATGCCAAGCGGTTCACCGAGTACGAGGAAATTCTCACCAGCATTGTGGAGGCTGGCCCCAAGGCCGCGCAGGTGCGGTTCGGCCAGGAGCTTGGCCAGTGCTACCACTGCAACCGGATTCTCACCGACGAGACCAGCCGGGAGCTTGGCATTGGTCCTGTCTGCCGTAACAAGTAAGACAGGAGGACCCCGGGGTTGCTAAGGTGACCCCGGGGTCTGTAGACTGTGGCTGCAAGCAACGCACCACCACTACCCAGGAGGGTTTCAATGGCACAGGACATGCTCGCCAAGGTTCGGGCGCTCATCGAGACGGCCGAATCGTTCGAGGCGCAGGGCAACCAGGAAGCGGCCAGCACCTACCGCACTAAGGCCGAGGAACTCATGCGTAAATACCGCATCGAGGAAGAGGAGTTGATCGCGCAGGACCCGACGAGCATGTCCCCCGTACTGGTGCCAATTGTGGTGCTTGGGTCGTTGGACCACCAGTTCCAGCAGCAATACGTGAACCTGTACGACATTATCGCCCGGCACACCGGAACCAAGGTTCACTTCGCCTGGGAGGCCAAAGCAGGCGGGAGCGGTTACCAGATTGTGGCCCACACCGTTGGATACGAGACCGACGTTCGGTATGCCGAGATGATCTTCACGGCTGCTCGCCTGGTGTTCTCGGAGAAGCTGGAGCCCAAGGTGGACGACACCAAGAGCGACCAGGAAAACGCCTACCGGCTACGGGCCTCCGGTATGGAGCGAATCCGGGTGGCTAAAGCACTCTGGGGCAGTACGGACAAGGTGTTCCTAGCTCGGGTTGGCCGGCTGTACAAAGCCGAGTGCAAGGCACGCGGCGAGGTTGCCGCGCTGGACGGCCGTGGGGTCACCGGCAAGGTGTACCGGGAGCAATACGCGGGAGAGTTTGTGTGGGCACTCCAGTCCCGCTTGTGGCGCGCGCAGCAAGCGGCCGGGTACGGTGGCGGGATCACCCTGTACGGCCGGGAGGACCGGGTCAAGGAGGCGTTCTACACGCACTTCCCCACCTACCGGCCGAGCACCGAGGTTGCGGTTGTCACCGAGTGTGACAAGTGCAAGACCACCAAGCACGAGAGCGGTAAGTGCAAGGACTGCCG
>Ga0193742_1001226_pt1 | contig 15738 bp, 14 predicted proteins | sample L2c1metaG_FD_165511 | JGI IMG/M metagenome (GOLD analysis project Ga0193742, IMG submission 165511) | Soil microbial communities from a riparian zone of the East river system, Colorado, United States - L2c1 | ecosystem: Environmental > Terrestrial > Soil > Riparian zone | place: USA: East River... | reverse complement strand
CTAACAAGGGTAAGGTTATCTCCAAAAATGCGATAGCCGAACACTTGTGGGGTGATGAGATGGATATGCATGATAATTTTGATTTTATTTATACACACATCAAAAATCTTCGCAGAAAACTACTGGACGCTGGCGGCAAAGACTATTTAACTTCCATTTATGGGCTTGGTTATAAATTTATAGGTTAATGAAATTATCGGCACATTATACCAGGACGAGTATTTACATTACCTTGATCGTTTTACTGGCCGGGGCGGTTATCTATTATTTTGCTATTAATTTCATTGCCCAGCAACAGCTGGACCAGGGACTCCAGCAGCAATTGACAGAAGCAGAGGAGTATGTGAGGGGCAGTAATCAAGACCCGCAACAGTATGACCTCGACAAAGATCATGCAGTGTTTATCAAGACCAATGAGCAGGAATTACAGAAACGCTTTTTTGATACCACCTATTTCAACCCCAAGGAGCAGCGGAAAGAAGTGGGACGTGCAGTTGAGGACCTGGTTAAGTTAAAGGATACAAATTACCGGGTTGTTATCACTATTTCCAGGGCGGGACAAAAGTACCTCATAGAGGTTATTACCATTATTACACTTGCTTTGCTGTCGGGTTTGCTATCGGTGCTTTTTATCACCAATAAATATTTTCTCAATGGCCTTTGGAAACCATTTCAACTCACATTAAAGGAGATAAAGCAATTCAATATTGCGGATGTTAACCAGTTTAAAGGAAAACCAAGTAAGGTGCATGAATTTGCTGAACTTAACGAAGCTATTCGGGAAATGTCTTTGCGGGTAACCCATGATTACCTGAACCTGAAGCAATTCACGGAGAATGCCTCGCATGAAATGATGACTCCATTGGCTGTAGTGACAACGAAACTGGATACGCTGATTCAGGATGAAACATTAAGTGCCGAACAATTAGCACAGATCACCGACATTTACAGCTCGATCAATAAATCCAGCCGGCTTAACCAATCTCTATTATTATTGGCCAAACTGGAAAATAAACTGATCACTGACGAAGTGCCAATTAACTTGGAGGGTATGCTGTCCGAAAAAATGCTACAGTTTCAGGAACTCATGCAAACCAAAGACCTTTCGTTTAAGCACAACCTGCAGCTTAAGCAGGTGCAGGCCAGCAAATACCTGATCGATATTCTATTAAATAATCTGTTCAGTAATGCCATCAGACACAATAATCCCGGTGGCTTTATTATTATCGAATTGAACGGGGATGAATTATCCATTAAGAATACCGGCGCGATCCATTCGTTGGACGAGCAAGTGATTTTTGAACGCTTTCAAAAGGGCAAAGAATCACAAGGCACCGGTCTTGGGTTAACGTTGGTTAAAAATATCTGCCAGCATTATGGCTATACGATTCGCTACCAATATGAATCCGGATGGCACGCTTTTGTCCTCTCATTTTGAGAAAAATGTCGCTGATCAACGATTATCATGTTCTTGTTTTGTCACTTTTATTATACAATTAAAAATTAGCGGCCAACTACAATTTTGCTTCAGATTACCACGATAGTTTTAGGGCGAATGCGATTTGCATACGTTTTAAAGCCGAATATCAATGAAATATCTATGCTTGCTGATCCTTGCGTTTTTTTCCCTGAAACTTAAAGCACAGGATAATTATGAGATCCAGGTTTATGGTTCTGAAACAGTGGAAAAGAGTAAAACCATGGTTGAATTGCACAGTAACTTTACCCTAAATGGAAGTAAACCTGTCACTAATGGTGAGCTTCCGACAAATCATGTAGAACATGAAACCATTGAGATAACCCATGGCTGGACTACCTGGTTCGAAACCGGTTTCTATTTTTTTAATTCCATAGGCGATGCCGGCCGTGCAGCCTACGTAGGGTCTCATATCAGACCAAGGGTGGCTGCGCCACAGAGTTGGAACTGGCCAGTGGGCGTAAGTATTTCAACCGAATTTGGCTTTCAGAAAAGTGCATTTTCGGCCAATACAAGCACGCTGGAAATAAGACCTATAGTAGATAAAAAATGGAATAAATTATATATTTCTGTTAACCCGACCCTGGAGAAAAGCTTTAAAGGGCCCGATGAGAATAGGGGATTTACCTTTTCGCCCAATGTTAAAGGCAGTTATGACGTAACTAAAGTTGTTGCCCTCGGATTAGAATATTATGGCAGCACAGGTCCATTTTTTCACTATGACGCCTTCAAACAACAGGATCATCAGTTATTTGTAGCAACAGATCTGAACTTTAATCCACAATGGGAGTTTAATGGGGGAATAGGTTATGGCTTTACCTCAAGTGCCGATAAAACTATTATTAAAATTATAGTCGGCCGAAGATTTTAATTGGAATGACTTATTCAATATCTGTTCCAGCGGTCAATAAATAAAATATACCTAAGTATGCCTGATGGTCTTTAAACGCAAATTTATGGATTCGATTACTCTTAGGATATTTTGGGTGGGGTTGCATTAAGCTTCTTTGAAATACGGGTAAACGATATGATGCCGGTGTTATTCCCCGGCATCCTTGAGGATCTGGCCGATCAGCCAGTCGGAGATCCTGAAATTGGTTTGCTGGATACGTATCAGGTAAGGCTTAGCTTCGGTGATGATCCCATGCAGTTTAGCGTTAAGGATCACCCCGACGGTGCCGATGATGTTCAGCTGCAAAGTTTTGGCGAATTTTCGTCCTTCACCATCATCGATGATGAGCAGGTCGGCCTTTATTTCCGAGGCCAAAGCCATCGCGCTGGCTTCTCCAATGTCTACTTTCTCGGCGTAAGTGTACAGCAGTTCACGGTTTTGAACGGCAATGACATCCACCCAGCCGGGCAGTCTTTTTTTGTATTCAGCGGCGACTTCCGGGGTGGTAATGACTTGTTTGTAAAGGGAATTGAGCAGGTGCAGGCAGTCTATTTTATCCAGAGTGATAAAACGGCTGGCATCAGTGATGACAATTTTATCCTGCATGGGCCTGCCTGAAGGCACCAAGGTCTTCTGCTGCGCTCTGGTCAAGGAAATGGATGCACATGTATTTGAGTTCCGCATTGTACATGCAGTTCAAGGGGGTAAGGAGTTGTTGTTAAAGTCCAAATTTATCCGTTTAAAATATGTTGATTTTCAGTAAGTTAGCAAGAAGTAGATAAGAACCAGCATCTGATGTTAAGTAAAACACATTTAAACCGGTACAAATAGGTTCTGGGTTCGGATCCTAATAGCTTAGCCGTTCATTCAGTTTCCTCGTATCACTCCGGAATATGATGTGCTCAACAAGATCCCGAATAAAATAGAGGTTTCCGATTTAAATAAGGCAAAGCTGCAGCTTCAATTGGCCAATCAGTTGTCAGGCTTTTTAGAAATTGATTAAAATTTATTAAATTCATATAAGAAAGGCGGTTTTAATTGCAAGGAATTTATGGCAACGTGTCATTGATACTTATCGTACTATACTTTTAAACAAAGACTTTTTTTACCTGCCATTATCCACGCTGTAACATTCTCAAATAAGTAAAATCATGAGAAAGCTCTCTACAGTCGTTATATTATTATTGACGCTCTATTTAAACGCGAAGGCCCAAAACATACCTTCACCGGATTCGACACGGGAATTTCTTTCCGATCTGAAAAAAACTACAACCGGCAGCGAACGTCTTGAAATATTAATAAAACTCGGAACTTACTACATCTATAAACTGGGAGAATTTAAAAGCGACCTGGATAGTGCAGACCTATTTCTTAACCGGGCAAAGGAACTGAGTGCAAAACTAAAGCTATCTAAAATTCAAAATAAGGTTTCATTCCTGAAAGCCGAAGTACTTTTTGAAAGGGGAGATATGCCGAAAGCCCGGATTGCTTACCTGCAGGCGGTTGATAACTATATGCGATCCGGTGAGAAGGAAGAAGCAGCGCACACCTGGTTCTCAATAGCGGTCAGGACAATGTATTTGGATGACAGTACGGCAATGCGGGGACTGCGAGGCTTTGAACATACGCTTAATATATACAGAGAACTCCATAATAAAGAAAAAGAAGCTGAGGTGCTTAGATATGTTGGTGACAAGCTTTTAATACAAGGCAAATTGGACGAGGCCGAAAATGAATTTTTAAACGCACTAAGCATTTACAAATCCATTGGCTATAAAAAGCTGCATTACACTTATGATCGGCTTGCCAAGATAAGTAATACAAAAGGCAATTTTAACAAAGCATTATATTATTCGCTCGAAATGATCAAAAGTGTTCAAGCTACTGATGATACTGCCCGGGCATATAATTTATATTTGAGGATAGCTGATGTTTACAAAAATTTGAACGAGGACGACAAAAGTAGATATTGGTATAATAGGGCTTTGGCTAACGAAAACGGCGCTAAAAATCCGGTTTTATTTTATCATATCAACAATTCTCTTATTGGCCTGATGATAAAGGAAGGCAAAATAAAAGAGGCCCTGGATTTTCTGCTAAAGCTCATCAAAAAACGGCCGCCGATTGATCTATGGGACCATCTAACGGTAGCAACAAGACTTGGCGAATGCTATGGCTTACTGGGGAAAGACGATCTGGCAGAAAAATACTATCAGCAGGCGGTTACCATTGCAGAAAAGGAATCAGATAAACATGATGGACTAATAGCCAATAAGAGAATGGCCGACTTCTATTTTTCCCATAAACGATATGTCCCGGCCGGTATTTATTTGCACAAAGTGCTGGCTTTCCCACAAGGGATCGGTGAGGTGGAAATGATAAGAAATACTTATCTAAAGCTATTTAAAACGGATTCTGCAACAGGTAATTACCTGTCGGCCATCAGTAACTATCAGCGGTATAAATCATTAACCGATTCCATTTTTACGGTCGCCAAGGCTAAGCAGATAGCCGAACTGCAGTTGCAATACGAAAAAGATCAGAAAGTACTGCAGCTCGAAGACAAGGGTAAGCTGCAACAGGTCGAATTGCAGCATGCCGGCACGGTACGAAATTTTACCATCGCAGGCGCCGGCCTGCTTTTCTTATCCCTGGTGCTGGGCTACCGGCGCTATCGCCAGAAACAACATAGCAACCTTTTGTTGCAGGAGCAACAAAAGGAGATCAACCTGATCAATCAAAATCTTCAGCATACGGTAGCTGAGAAGGACAGCCTGCTGATTGAAAAAGATTGGTTGCTTAAGGAAGTAAACCACCGTGTAAAAAATAATTTGCATATGATTATCAGCCTTTTGGAATCGCAGGCGATTTACCTGGAAAACGATGCATTAAAGGCAATGGAAACCAGTAAGCACCGGATCTACTCCATGTCATTGATCCATCAAAAACTCTACCAGTCAGACGATGTGAAAACAATCGATATGTCCGTATGTCTACCTGAATTGGTCAATTACCTTCGCGATAGTTTTGATGCAGGAAAATACATTCATTTTAACCTTGAGGTCGACCCGGTTCAACTCAGCGCATCGCAGGCGATCCCCCTGGCATTAGTTTTAAATGAAGCCATTACCAATTCCGTTAAATATGCATTCCCCGGTAACAGACTGGGTGAGATCAGTATCAAAATGCGGCAAACAGGTGAAAATATTGAACTTATAATTAGGGATAATGGTGTGGGAATGGTTAAAGCGAGGGACGACATCAATCTTGATTCCCTAGGTTTAAAACTAATGAGGGGACTTATCGAAGAGATCAACGGTCAAATACAGTTTAAAAACAACAATGGGACGATCATCACGATTAGCTTTAAGATTGACCACCTGGTTGAAAATATTCATTATTGGATTAATCGGGCTGAATCTTAGTAAATTCAAATATTCTATTTATTGCAAATTATAATGGTGATCGGCAATAGAAACCAGGGATTTTTTGTGAGTAACGAGAATAACCGTTTTAGTGCCTTTCCAGGAAGAAAGTAAATTAAGGAGATTTCTTTCGGCGTCTATATCTAATCCCTCTGTAGGTTCATCCATTAACAGAACCGGTGGGTCTTTCAATATTATTCTTGCCAGAGCGATCATCCTGGCCTGGCCGCCTGAAACATTCTTTCCTGATTCGCCGGCCTTTTTTTTCAAAAAATCCGGGTTTTGTTCCAGGGTTGGACCGAAACCAGCCCGGGCAGCAGCATTAAAAACATCAGTGTCTACTGCATCTGGTTTCGCCAATGCTATATTATCGAACAAACTCATATTAAAAATTGTGGCTTGCTGTTCCATATACCCGATGTTGTCAATAAGTTCGTCAGGATCGATTTCAAATAAAGCCTTACCCCCAATAAAGATGTCTCCGTGCTCCGTCATTTTCAAACCGCATAAAACGTCCAGCAATGTAGTTTTACCGCAGCCGTTGCAACCCGTCACAGCTGTAATAGCGCAGTAGGGAAATCTCCAAGTTAAGTCTGTAAAAATGTCGCGCGAACCATAAAAGGCGGATATGCCATCGATTTGAATATCCGGATCACGTGGAAATGGCAGTTTTCCCCTTTCCTCATTCGCATGGTTATTGTTTTTCCATTCATTTAAACTATTGCCGCACCACGTGGTTCTTGAAAACTGGTGAGCAAGAGCCGGGAAGGGTAGAAGCCCCTCGAAAAGCGTAATCAGACTGATCACCATCAAAACAAGCAGTGGCCCGCTGATATTTTCGATATGGCGAAAAATAATCAGTATGGAAACAATTAATCCCGCCTGCAAAATAATTTGCTGTGCAAATTGCCAAAAAGCTAAAGTCTTTTTGGATTTACACCGGAGATGCTGTTCTAAATTTATTTCCTGGATAATGCGTTTTCGTTTTGCGTCGAGCAAGCCGAATTGACGTAAATCTGCAAAGCCTCTTAACATGGCAATTAAATCCGTATGAGATTGCCGTTTGATGAACAAACTTTCCTCTTCCCGGGATTTGCTGGTTTTGTAAGCCAGGAAAGGGATAATAAAACCTGGAATAAGGAAAACCCCTGATAAGACCCATAGCATGACAGGAAGTACAACTATAAAGAATATGGCTGCCAGCAAAAACAAAATTCCCGCTGAAATCCAGGGAAGTAACATTCCCAGGTAAAAATGGTCCAGCTCCTCGATGTCGTTAACCAGACCATTTAATAAATGAGCCGATCTGAATTTGACCAGCTCAGCTTTCTTAAGTTGTGCTATTTTATCAAAGAGCCATCCCCTCGAAGAACTTGATTGATTCAATGTTACTTTATGGTTATATATTCTTTCCACGTACCTGTTGAGCGGCTTAGAAAGGGCCAGAAAGCGAATACATGCGCTTGGCAAAAAAATATTGTAACCTTGCACCCCAAGAACGCCTAGACCCGTTAGCGCCGTAGCAGTAATAAACCATGCCGAGCTGCAAACAAGAAGCAAACCAGCAACAAGAGACAATATTGCCATCAAAATACCGATTAACTGGCCCTTGGTTAATCTCTTATAAATAACAGGAACGTTTGTCAGCATTTCTCAAAGTCTAATTTCCCGATACCCCTGCAAAGCCTGATACGCTTCGCCATGCCCGGTTATGATAATGGTCCTTTGCGGACTTATTTTGTTTAAAATCGAGATAAAGGATGCAACACTTGCCGGATCAAGATGTGTGAACGGCTCGTCCAAAATGATTATCGGTGAACTTTTGACCAATGCCCTTGCCAAAGCTATTTTTTGTCTTTCACCGCCCGAAATTGATTTACCATCTTCTGCGACCCTGGTATCGAGCCCGTCCGGTAACCTTTCTAAAAAGGAAATAAGGGAAACGGGCTCCAAAACCCGGTAAAAAAGGTCTTTTTCCGGTAATGAACGACCCATTAAAATGTTAGAACGGATCGTACCCTGAAAGATGCTTGTTTGCTGATTGATCAAAGATATCTTATTAAACAGTTCTGCTTCACCGATTTTGTCAACAGAACGGTCGCCAATAAGAATTTGGCCGCTGCAAGGAATCTGCCAACCTAAAATTAATTCAATCAGCGTAGTTTTTCCCGATCCATTGGCGCCGGAGATTTTAATTTTCTCGCAAGGCCCTATCGATAAGTTAAAAGAACTAAAAATGTCCGGCCCACCAGGGTAAGCAAAATTGACGTCTTGATAAAAATTCCCCAGCATTTTTAACGCTATAAAAAACTCCGGGATCAATAGCAGAATAATCAGACCATTTTTTAAGGAAGTACCACCATCAGGTCCATAATGAATATAATGAATCATGTTCAGACCAATAAATACAGCGCACCCGGCAATAATTACCGCGCTAAAGAACTCGAGTACGGCTGATGATAGAAAAGCCAGCTTTAAAACGTCCATGACCGAACGACCATATGCCCTGGAGAAGATGCGGACTTGATCTGACTGCCTCTTTAATTGATTAAACAGGTATAGTGTTGTTATCCCCTGCAAGCGGTCAAAAAAATAAGACCCCATCTGTGAAAGATGCTCCCATTGTTCCCTGCTTTTAACTTCAGTTCCCCTGCCAATGATCATCATGAATAATGGAATGGCTGGCGCGCAGAGCAGAACCAGTAATGCACAAACCCAATTAATGGTTGCCAGGTAAATCAGGACGGACAAAGGGGTAATAATACATAACAACATTTGCGGAATGTACCTGGTAAAATAAGGTGATATCACTTCAGTCTTATTCAGGAAGCTTAACGAGATACCTGCAGCGTATTGATTTCTAAATAGGGTGATATAACCTTTTTGGATATCGTTCATTACCGCCGAACGTATACCAACAGTTACTTTTTCCGTTACTCCTGCTGCCTTTGAATCACTTAAATAATTAAATAAGGCCCCGACTATTGCCAACAAACCCAGCCAGGCTAATAATCGGTAACTATCCATGGCGCCTGATTTTTTTAAGGCTAAACTGCTTACCAATTGAGCAATTATGATTAATTGTAAATTGAATGCAAGAATCCCCCCAAATCTTAAGGCCGTTATCGCCCAAATCTCCTTCTTCCATAAGCCCAGAAGCGATTTTAAAAAATCAGCTGCTTTTTTGGATGTTGCTTTATCTGTGTATGAAACCGATGATATCATATTGAAAAATAATGAGGCGGTTAATTTTTATATCTAAAACAAGCAACCAAAAACGCGATAATGAAAATAAGGATAGACAGTTGGGCGACAATGTCCCCCTCGAATCCGAGTACAAGAAAAAAAAATAAAATGCCGGCTATCGAAATGATGATCCGCCAGGGCCAGGATATAGTCACTTGCTTTATCAACAAGGCCTTATGGTCATTCAGTTTCACCGGCGCTAAGGCAAGATCTTCAGCACGTAAAACAGGTTCGTAGTTCTTCCCATTAACCTTCCCTTTGAACACGGAATAGGAGTATATTAAATAACAAAGGATTACAGGAATGATAACAAGTGAACTGACCAATAAAATCCTGTTCCCGTAAGCCGGGGAACCCGCATCAAAAATCGTAAGATCAGGCGGAATGATATAGGGCCAGAACCCGGATACGATGTATAAGGCGGAAACCACCGTCATCAGCATATTAAGAACGAATGGAAACCGATCCCTCCCGGAGTTAATAGTCAAATAAATCCCTGCCATTATCGCTAAGGTCAACACATACCAAATGACAGATGCGGCCGATAAAATGCTGTGAATTCCAAAGACGCCATACCGGGGCGTGAATATGGCCCAATAAAACCGACCCCCAATAATAACAACAAATAACAAAATCAGGATGACTACGATCCGCCTGGCATATATTTTAAACCCGCGCTGAAGCGATCCGCTTGTTTTCAGGTTCAGCCACGTAGCCCCGATGAGTGCATAGGTAACTATTAACGAAAAGCCTATCAAAATAGTAAAAGGGCTGACAAAACTAAAGGCTGTGTCAACATGGTTGAAATTTTTATCGATTTTAATCCCTTCCATCAAATTGCCCAGTATAATGCCCTGGCAAAAGGCAGCCACAATCGATCCGAGTGCGAAAGTTATATCCCACGAGGTTTTCCTTGTGGCAGACATAAAGCGAAATTCCATGGCTACCCCCCTTAAGATTAAGGAGAGCAGCATCAGGATCAGGGGTATATACAGCGCTGGCAGCAGCACACTGTAAGCCCTGGGGAATCCACCGAATAATCCTACTCCCATTAAAATAAGCCAGGTTTCGTTTCCATCCCAAACGGGCGTAATCGAATCTACCATTGTATCACGATGGTTTTCCTTCCGGACAAAAGGAATGAGTATGCCCACCCCCAGATCGAACCCGTCAAAGATGGTATACATTACCGCAGAAAAGCATATGACAAATGCCCATAATACATGAATATCCATATTCTATTTATTTAACAGATAATTTAATGGTGTCCGGTAATCCGGAAATGAAGTTGTCTTTCTTGCGTTCGTTTGTATTAACGGTGTCGTGGATGGTTTCCGGTCCTTTTTTAACTATTTTACAAACGAATATGATATAAGCAGCTAACAGGACAGCATATACGATCACAAATAACCCAAAGGAAAAAATCACCTGAAAATTACTTAACGAGGAGGAAGCCTCGGCGGTTCGGAGCAACCCATAAATAACATAAGGTTGTCTGCCTGTTTCGGACGTAATCCATCCGGCCATTGTGGCGATGACACCAGCAGGCGTCATCCATAAGCTAAGCTTTAAAAACCATCTTTTTGTAAACAGCTTGCCGGTAAATCGTAAAGCAATACTGGTTAACGCGGCGAAAAACATTAAGATGGCTATTAAAAACATTACTCTGAAAAAGTAAAAAGTCATGGCCATATTTGGCTGCTCCTTTGGAGGAGTCCTTTTCAAGCCGGGCACCGTTCCATGAAGGCTATGGTCGGTCAGGACGCTTCCCAGGTAAGGTATCCCTATTTGCGTATTGTTTCGCTGATTTTTAGTGTCCGGATTGATGAAGAGAAGGTATGGCGCAGTTGGCGTATCTTCCCAAAAACCTTCCAGAGCTTGCGTTTTTGCGGGCTGATAAACCGACATTTTGCCATAGAGCGTATCGCCTACCCATAGTTGAACCGGAATTAAAATAGTTATCACACCCCATGAAATGGAATAACAGGTGCGGGCAAATCCCGTGTATTTCCCCTTTAGCAGATACCAGGCAGAAATGCCGGCAATGAAAAAGCTTGCGGCAAACATAGAGGCCAGTAACATATGAGGGTATCTTATATAAAAAGATGGATTAAATAAGGCATGCCACCATTCCACGATAAAAAACTGCCCGTTGCTCACCTTAAAACCCGCCGGTGTATGCAGCCATGAATTTGCGCCCAGTATCCATGTCGCGGAAATCAGGGTACCTAATGCTACCATCAGGGTGGCAAAAAAGTGAACCTTTTTATTCACCCGGTTCCAGCCCAGTAACATGATCCCTAAAAAACCGGCCTCCAGAAAGAAAGCAGTCATGACCTCAAGTCCGATAATACTTCCCAGCACCGGTCCGGCAGCATAAGAGAATTTAGACCAGTTCAGGCCAAATTGAAAGGACATAAAAATGCCGGTTACTACGCCAACTGAAAAGTTTAGTGCAAAAATTGAAGCCCAGAATTTATAAATTCTAAAGTAATCGGCTTTCCCGGTTTTCAGATACAGCCCGTGGATGAGCACCAGAAACCATGCCAGCCCAATAGAAAGTGCCGGAAAGATGATGTGATAACACGCGGTAAATCCGAATTGAAACCGGGATAAAAATTCCGCAAAGTTGTTCATATTTTAAATGGATTTAGTGTCTGTGAATTTATTTGTAATCCGCATTTCGCGGTCTCCTAACTTGCGTTTAATCAGGTTCAGGTCCTGGCAGTGTCGGTATAATGATCGATTAATTTTTTAATACACGGATTTAATATAAAACCGGTTGGGATGGAAATTAAACAGCCATGAATAAAATCAGGTCTCCACAGGGTGAAAAACTCCCTGTCAATTTGGTGATGGGTCCATAAAATTCCGAAACTAAGTATTGCGGTCGTGGCTATAGATACTAAAATGACGAATGCTGGTGCCGCTTGCTTTTTTGTAAGTCGCATGTTTTTAAATTAAGAGGGATGGCTTTTTCAAAAATTAACGTTTAATACCGTGGTCGTTGAGAAACTTAGCCAACATTTACAAAAAAGACACCATGTCGATAAGTATCTGTTATATAGATATTTAAATATTGATTTGGTGTTTTTTGATGCTGATATTTCGTAAATTTACGATAGGGTACCATCAAAATCTCAGAAACGATGATCCTGTAAAAGAGAAGAGACCTTATCCTAATGGATTGATGTATCCACCACACAGCATTTGCAATCAGCCCAGTGTTACGGCTGAGTTTTAAAAAACTCTCCGTCTGCTTTGATCATCACCGCTGTACTTATGTCGAAAGGATCAGTGGCGCCGACACCAAAATCAACCCTGTTGATTACCCCGGTTAATTGAAAACCTGCCTTGGTTTTTTTGGGTATCGCATCATCCACAGTGCCCCGGACCCACAAATCCATTGTAACAGATTTGGTAACACCGTGCATAGTTAAATCACCTGTGATCCTGAACCTGTCTTTCATGCCTGTAGTATTCACAATTGAAGTGGATTTAAAGGTCATGGTGGGATACTTAGCCACGTTAAAGAAATCTGAGCTCCTTAAATGCTCGTCCCGCATTTTGACCTCGGTATTGATCGATGCTACATCCGCAGAAAGTTCAAACACCGCATCGCTGAAATCGGGTTTCGAAGCGGTGACGTTTGCATCGAATTTTTGAAATAAACCCAAAATGGACGAAAATCCCCTATGTGTAACTGTAAATGTCAGCTTGGAATGCTGTGGGTCATCTTTCCACGTGGTAGTCTGGGCAAATGAATAGTTAGCGGAAATTAAAACGAATAAAATAACAAGTAACTTTTTCATGATTTTGTATTTTGAGCCCATTAATCGGGTTTGCCTTAAGTATTAATTCTTTTGAATAAAAAATTTGTCTTTGAGTCCGGCCTGTGAATAGCCATTTCATCTCCCGCAAACATGTGGTGGAAATACACACCAATTTTATATATTACGAAGGATTAAGCTTTTTTAAAGGCGCCGTCATTTAAAAAGGCGATGCCAGTAAACATGGCGTCCCCTGAATATAATAGCCGGCGGTCACTTCCATCCAGGCCGCAGCAGTATAAATTGCCTCCCAGGTCAGATGTAAAAACGCGCTCATTTTCCAGGTCAAGAGCCAGTCCTATTGCTTCCTTATACCCGTCATTGATTATTTCGGGCTTAGGCATCACTTTATTATTCCAAATCAGGGCACGGTTTAGTGTATTACCGTTCGGCGGAGCGCCCCTGTCAGTCCAGTACAGATGTCCGTTCCTGTGATCTAGTTCGAGGTCAATAGGTTCAGGAAGGTGATCCCATAGCAATTCAATATCCTTCCTGCTAGTGGGGTCCTGTCCTTGTGGTAACTCCATTGGTGCACGAAATATTCGTCCGAGACCTGCCCTGTGAGGTCCTTTCTGGGTCCAGTAAACCTGTTGGTTTTTGAGATCCAGGGCTATACCAACACAATGCCTGGTCTCGTCCAGACGATCCGTTTCGCCCTTCCCCGTTTCTACCAGAGTGGTTATATTTGACCCATCCATTTCAACCCGCATCACCCGCATGCCTTCACGGTCACACCAATAAATCCTGCGTTTGTCGATGTCCAATGTTAGCTGTTTGGGCGTAAAGGTTCCCCCGGCCGGAACGATCACTGTACGGTTGGAACCATCGAAATCAATCCTTACAATTGAACCATCATTTTCGTAAAAATGCTCGGATCCTTTTGATTGTTCGCCCATATTCGTCCAATAAATTTGACGTCTGACAGGATCTATGGTTACTCCATCCGGGCCTGGACCACAGTTCTCCAAAATAGTTGTAATATTAGAACCATCCGCACTCATTGAAAGCATTTTTCCATGTTTTACATCCAGTACAAACAATCTCCCGTTACCATTGTCATTTTTCATACATTTCGTTTTAGAAATGGCGATCCAATCAGGTATCTAAATCCTGTCGATACCTTAATGGACGCCGTACATTAATTTATTTTATACACATTCTTATTTTATTAGTCCATTTAAGTTTAACAGGCTCCTCCTGGCAAGAACCATATTTGTGATGCCCGGGAGTTTTGGAAATACGAACCTGTTCGGTAACCCTCTAACAGGTCTTCATTAGCGTTTTACTGGTGAAGGGTCAGCTGGTCATTTGTAATCATTATAAAAGCCCTGGCCGGATTTGATTCCCAGATGACCTGCATCCACATATTTGTGAAGCACTTCACGCGGGCCGGTCGGCAGATGAGGGTACTCAGCTGCATAATGGTCCTCAATGTGAAGGACGATGTCTAAACCAACTTTGTCCATTAGCCGGAACGGGCCTGCCGTGGTTTGGAACATGAGTTTAAACATGCTGTCGATGTCCTCAGGCGTCGAAACACCTTCAGCAACAACCTCAAGCGATTCGCGCTTGATAGCTGCCCATATCCGGTTAAATATAAACCCGGTGCTTTCCTTTTTCGCCTCAAATGGGAAAATTCCGTATTTCGGAAGCTCTGCGAGCAGCAGGTCCAGCACCCGCTGGTCTGTCTTGCCCGAAGACATCAGGTCCACAGCGTTTTGACTGGGCGGCATGTAAAAATGCATGTTGACAACACGTTCCGGATGGTTCACATTATCCATGAACTTACTGGTAGCATACGAAGAGGAGTTGCTTGCCAGGATCGCGTCGGGCGCTGACATCCGGTCAAGATCGCCAAAAACTTTCTTTTTCAGGTCAAGGATTTCAGGGATGGCTTCTATGATCAGCCAGGCCTCCTTTAAGGCTTCAGAAAGCTCGCCGGTCGCGCTAACCGCACCGGCGCTGCTGCCTGATATGGTTTTTAAAACGGCAGGAAGTTCGTCGTTGACATAGGCTACGGCAGCCTTTCGTTGTTCTTCGGATACGTCGTAAATGACAACCTTGCCGCCCCGCGTACCGAACATCAGCGCAATCCTGCGCCCAAGGGTCCCGGCGCCGATCACTGCTACCGGCCTGTTAACTAAATCCTCCGGCAATTTGAACGCCGCGAGATTGCTTTTTTGATCTTCCATGTTGATAGATTTTAATTCAATTATTCCCGTTATAGTGGATACAAAAGACCGTATAATTGATGTGGTATATCTTTTGAAATCAAACAATTCATTCTAAAATTCAAAGGGTTTCGGGATTCTGTCCTACAGGTAACGACGGTTCATCCAGCATGAATACGCGTGCTATGAGCACTAAACTCACATTAACGATAGAAGATACAGTAATTGATTCGGCTAAAAAATATGCCCGCCAAAAAGGAAAAAGTTTATCCGATATCGCAGAAAATTACCTGAAATCTATCAGCGCCTCAGAGGAATCTGTGCAGACATTATCGCCAAGGGTGGCCAAATTAATGGGATCAGTAAAACTTCCTGAGGATTTTGATTACAAAAAAAGAGCTGGGCAAGGTTTTGACGGAGAAACACGGGTAAGCATGAAACAGGTTTTCATGGATACCAACATCGTTATTGATTTTCTGGCAAACCGGCAGCCTTTTGCAATGGATGCTGCAAAACTTTTTGATCTAGCTGTAAATGGTAAAGTACGGATTTTTATAGCCGCTGTCTCTTACAATAATATTTATAAAACGGAGGGTAAAACCCATCCATCGTTTTTACGCGGATGGGATGTAAGCGACTAACCCTGATTAAGAATATACTCACGAATAGTATCAGGAGATGCTTCACCGCTTGAACA
>Ga0193742_1001225_pt1 | contig 15739 bp, 12 predicted proteins | sample L2c1metaG_FD_165511 | JGI IMG/M metagenome (GOLD analysis project Ga0193742, IMG submission 165511) | Soil microbial communities from a riparian zone of the East river system, Colorado, United States - L2c1 | ecosystem: Environmental > Terrestrial > Soil > Riparian zone | place: USA: East River... | reverse complement strand
GGCGCCGATCCGTCCTCGTACCGGGTTGTACTTGGGCGGATCGGCAACGCCGCCAGCAGGAAGCTGGGCCGGCGAATTAGGTGATGAACTTTCGGCGGGGGACACTAGGTCTGGGCGTCCGAGGACATCAGTCCGGTACGCCACGCCCACGCGGCGACCTCGACGCGGTTGCGGGCCCCGATCTTGGCCTGCACCGCGGCGAGGTGCGTCTTGACCGTGGACAGCGACAGGTAGAGCTCGGTGCCGATCTCCGTGTTCGTCAGCCCTCTTGCGGCGGCCCGGACCACGTCCAGCTCCCGCTCGGTCAACGGCTCGGCCGGCGAGTCCTTCGGCGCGGTCGCGTTCGACGTCGCGAAGTGCCGCAGCAGCCGAACGGTGATCTGCGGCGACACCAGCGCGTCACCGCGGTGGGCCGCGCGGACCGCCTCGAGCAGCAGCGCCGGGCCGGCGTCTTTCAGCAGGAACCCGTTGGCGCCGTTGGACAACGCGGTGTGCACGTACTCGTCGAGGTCGAACGTGGTGACCACGACGACCTTCAGCGGGTCGGTCACGCCGGGGCCGGCGAGCGTCTTCGTGACCTCGAGCCCGTCCATGCCCGGCATGCGGATGTCCAGCAGGCACACGTCCGGCCGCAGCTCGCGCGCCCTCCGCACCGCGGACACCCCGTCCGGGACGTCCGCCACCACCTCGATGTCGTCCTGCGTCTCCAGGATCATCCGGAAGCCGGCGCGCACCATCTCCTGATCGTCCGCGATCAGTACCCGGATCATGGCCTCTCCCCTCCCTCTTTCCGCAGCGGCAGCCACGCCTCGACGCTCCAGCCGACGTAGCCGCTCGGGCCGGCCTCGAAACGGCCGCCGAGCAGCTCCACCCGCTCACGCATGCCGACCAGACCGTAGCCGCCGGACCCGCCCGCGGGGTTCACCGGTCGCTTCGCGCCGTCGTCGGTGACCCGGACGTGCAGGCCCTCGCCGTTGTACGCCACCCGGACCCGCACGGCGCCGGCGTCCGGCGCGTGTTTGCCGACGTTCGTCAGCGACTCCTGGACCAGCCGCAGCACCGAGCGGCCGACCTCGTGCGGGAGCTGGTCGGGCAGGTCCAGCTCCAGCTCGGTCGGCGGGCCGGTGAAGTTCTCGACCAGGCCGCGGATGTCCGCGGACAGGTCGGTGGTGGCCTGGTCGGCGACCTCGGAGTTGCCGGCGGTCCACGCCGCGGTGCCGTCCCGCAGGCTGCCGACCAGCGTGCGCATCGCGTTCAACGCCTCGGTGCCGCTGTGCTCGATCCGCGCCAGCGCGGGCAGGGCCACCCCCGGATTCGTCTCCGCGACCATCAGCGCGGCCTGCGCCTGGACGACGATGCCGGTCACGTGGTGCGCGACGACGTCGTGCAGCTCGCGGGCCAGCGCCATCCGCTCGCCCTGCTGCGCCGAGGTCACCGCCGCCCGCACGGTCTGGTTGCGCTCCCGGTCCCGCGCCCGGAAGTACCAGCCGGCGACGACCGCCACGAGGAGTAGGAAGAGCAGCAGCAGCGAGAAGCTGACGTCGTCGAGGACGCTCGGCGACCGCAGCCGCATCGACAGGAGGGTGGCGACGACCAGTGTGGCCGTGGCCAAAGCCGCCTGTCGCACCTGGGTGTAGCGCACCACGTAGGCGATGAGCGCCATGCTCGCGGCGACGCCGGTGAGCGAGACCGGCCAGCCGTTGTCGGCGCCGAAAACTGCGCTGACCAACGTCATCAGCGTGATCGACCCGGCCGCGAGGTACGTGGCGCGCAGTGGGTACCTCGTGCCGAAGAACGCGCAGACGGCCGCGCCGACGGCGCCGATGAGCATGAGCACGTTCTCGCCGCCGGCCTGGGCCAGCTCGACCAGCCCGAGCACCGCGAGCGCCGCGCCGAGCGGCCACTGGGTGCGGACCAGCGCCCCCATCTCCGTCTCGACCTTCTGCTTCGCCGACCGGCGCAGGTAGACGCCGGCGGTGATCGCGGCGATCAGCAGGATCAGGCCGAACAGTCCGGTCTGGGCGATGTTCCCCGGCGAGCTCGAGTAGTACCCGCCGTAGTTGGCTGAGTCGCAGTAGCTGTAGGCGCAGATCGTGTCTCGGATGAACACCGATACGAGGCACGCCGCGACCAGTGCCGTGGTGCAGGCGGTGGCGATGAGTGGTGTGCAGTGCCAGACCACCAGGACGACCAGCACGGTGCCGGAGATCGTCTCCGTGAGCAGGATGTGCTCGAGGCCGATCGACGAGGTCTCGATCTCGGCGGCCCGCAGCAGCAGCGAGGACAGCGTGAGCACGCCGGCGCCCACGATCGCGCTGATCGCGGGTCGGTTGACGCCGAGGAAGGCGCACACGGCGAACACCGCGGCGCCGCACAGCGCCAGCATGGTGCTCGTCCTCGGTGAGCCGGGCCCCTCGATGAGCAGCAGCAGGTCGAGCAGCAGCGCGAGACCGAGCAATGCGGCCAGCCAGCGATGCGGCACCGAGATCGGTGTCATGTCGAAGAACGTATTGGACTCCGCGCCGGCGCGCCTCGGTCAACCGGCGGGCGCGGGGTCGGCCGATCGGCCAGTCGGCCGGTTCCGTGCGGTGACCGGTCGGCCGGCTGGCGCCGACTGTTCGACCGATCCGGCGGACCTCACTCCCGAGCGAAGCTATGACCAGCAAGTTCACTGGAGGAGGAAGAAATGCTGCAGGCGATTCTGGTGTGGTCCGGGGCAGTGCTGGCGATCGGGCTGCTCCTGTTGATGGCGCTCGGCCCGGTCATCGTCGAGGTCGACTCGTGGTGGTACGAGCGCAAGCACGACCGGCAGGCGGCGAAGGCGGCGCGCAAGGAGTCCGCGGCGGCGGCGCCCACCGCACGGCGGGTGGCGCACCCGGTCGCCTGACCGGGTCCGCGTTCAGGCAGCCGCGAGGACGGTGCGGACGAGCCCGGGGAAGCGCGCGTCCAGCTCGTCGAGGCGCAGGGTGTTCATCCGCTGCCGGCCGTCGTCGTACTGGCGCAGGATGCCGGCCTTGCGCAGGGTTCGGAAGTGGTGGCTCAGCGTCGACGCCGCGACCGGCAGGCCGAAGGTGCCGCAGGGCCGGTCGCCCTCGGCGATCAGGAGGCGGACGATCCGCCGGCGCGTGGGATCGGCCAACGCGCGCAGCACGTCGTCCACCTCGACGGCGGCCACGTCCGGGTGGGACAGCGGCGCCCAACGGCCCAGTGCCATCGCCTGACAGTCCTCTCAGTTCTATTCGATACTTAACGAAGACTCTACCGGCGACCCGGTGTATTCGACACACATCGAAAACACTGGAGGTTCGTCATGAAAGTCCCATTCATCCTGGCGGCGGTGACAGCCGCGTTCGCGCTGTCCGCCACGCCGGCGGCGGCCACGCCCGCGCACCCCGCGCCACTGGGTCCGCAACGCCCGTACGAGCCGGACGTCGAGGGGCCGGCGAACATCGAGTCCGGCGCCGCGACGGTGGCGCCGCTCGGCGGCGGCGTGGCGATCACCTTCGACGCGTACCGCGGCACCGCGACCGGCGAGAAACCGGCGGCGCCCCGCGAGTTCGTCTTCCTGTTCGACAACTCGATCCACTTCAACCCGCTGGCGTTCCCGACCTGCGACCGGGCGGCGCTCGCCGAGGGCGCCTGCCCGCCGGGCTCGAAGGTCGGCGGCGGCCGGGCCGAGTTCTACCCGACGGGCGCGGCCGAGGTGGCGGTCTACAACACGAAGTTCGCGAACGGCATGCGTGGCGTGCTGATCACGATCCCCGCCACCGGGACGGTCCTGGACAACACCCTGGAACCGGTGGTCGGCTCCTACCAGCGCAAGTACACGTGGGGCCTGCACGAGATCATCCCGCCGGACGCGACCCCGCCGGCGCAGCGCGGCTCGACCACGCACTTCCTGGTGACCTTCGGCGCGACCTGGCGCGGTCACGACTTCGTCCAGTCGTACGCCCCCACGGATCGGCCACTGAACCTGGGCGTCTGGAGCCACTACGTCACCGGACAGAAAACCCTGACGGAAGGCCGGACCCCACGTCCGTGACGTGATCGACGGCGCGGGCAGCCCCCTGCGGCTGCCCGCGCCGCCAAACTCAGCGGGCGAGCGTCCGCCGCAGGCGGTTGAGCGCCCGGTGCTGCGCCACGCGGACCGCGTCCGGCGTGGTGCCCACCGCCTCGGCCGTCTCCTGGGCGGACATGCCCAGCACGACCCGCATGATCAGGATGTCTCGCTGCCGGGGCAGCAGCGTGCGCAGCAGGTCGCCGGTCTGCTCGACCAGCTCGCGGCGCAGTGCGATCTGCTCCGGGTTCTCCTCGACGGTCAGTGTGTCCGGGGTCTCCGCGGTCGGCAGCGAGCGGTCGCGTGCCGCGGCCCGGTGCACGTCGGCGACCTTGTGCGCCGCCACCCCGAACACGAACGACAGGAACGGCCGGCCGAGGTGCCGGTAGGTGGGCAGCGCGCGGTACACCGCGAGGCACACCTCCTGCGCCACGTCGTCGGCCGAGCTGATCGGGCGGACCCGCCCCAGCTTCGACCGGCAGTACCGCACCATGATCGGGCGCAGAAAGCCGATCAGCTCGTCGATCGCGGCGGCGTCGCCGGCCGATGCCGCGGCGGCGACCGCGTCCAGGTTCACTCTTGTGACCGGCCGCGCCCACCCGGTCACGGTCACCCTTGCCAGCTCGGCCTCGAGCTGGGACAGATCGACGTCTGGCTCGACAGTGCACAACATCGCGCGCCTCCTGTGCCCCCCGGCTGTTGTGTTCACTCAAGAGAGCACGCATGGGCGGTCCAAATACGTCAGCGGCGAAACTCGGACCCCGAGGAACCAAACCGTTGCCCCATTGGGCAGACGACAGTGCGGGACGTAGGTGCGCGATCACCCGCAGGAGTCGGCCGGGCGTTTTCGGCGGCTCGCACGAGTCTCGTCGTAGTCACGAAAGTCGTTACGGTCCGGCACGCTGAGGATACGGTGAACGGGTGGTGGACTCTGCCGGTGCCGTGATCAGGAAACCCAAGAGCGAGGCGACTCGGACGCTGATCGTGGAGACCGCGCTGCGGCTGTTCCAGGAACACGGGTACGACAAGACGACCATGCGGGCCATCGCCAAGGAGGCCGGGGTCTCGGTCGGCAACGCCTACTACTACTTCAGCTCCAAGGACCAGCTCGTCCAGGGCTTCTACGACCGGATCGCCGAGCTGCACGAGCAGCGGGTCGAGGAGGCGCTGGCCACAGAGCAGGACTTCGCCAAGCGGCTGCGCGCGGTGATGCACGGCTGGCTCGACGTGGCCGCGCCCTACCACGAGTTCGGCAGGCAGTTCTTCGTCAACGCGGCCGACCCGGACAGTCCGCTGAGCCCGTTCTCGAACGAGTCGAGCCCGGCGCGGGACGCGCAGATCGCGCTGCACCGGCGGGTGCTCGAGGGGTCGACGGCGAAGGTCGACCCCGAGCTGCGGCCGGAGCTGCCCGAGCTGCTGTGGCTGTACGAGATGGGCGTCGTCCTGTTCTGGGTGCACGACCGGTCGGCGCAGTGCCGGCGGACGCGGATGCTGATCGATCGCACGGTGCCCCTGCTCGACCGGGTGATCGGGCTGTCCCGGCTGCGGCTACTGCGTCCGGTCACGCGCGAGATCGTCCAGCTCATCGGCGACCTGACGCGACCAGATGCGTGACAGCGCTTGACAGCGCGAGCGGCAAGGTAGAACCTAGGTAACTGTTACGTCTGGTAACAGATACTTTCGTCGGGAGGTTCGCCATGGCGCGCGTGCTGCGACCCAAGGACCGCGAGGTCACCGCGGAACGGCTGCTCGACTCCTCGATGCGGAACTCCTACGACCCGGACGTCGACATCGACTGGGACGCGCCGCTCGTCGAGGGCAAGGGCTTCCTGCCGGAGGAGCGGGTGTCGCTCTACGGCACGAAGCTGTGGGACGGGCTGACGCAGGAGCAGCGCACCGAGCTGGCGAAGCACGAGATCGGCAGCATCACCAGCGTCGGGCTGTGGACCGAGATCGTGCTGATGCAGCTGCTCGCGCGGTACGCGGCGGACCTCGATCCCCGAAGCCCGCACACGCACTACGCGCTGACGGAGATCGGCGACGAGACGCGGCACGCGATCATGTTCGGCAAGGGCATCGCGCGACTCGGCCTCCCCGCGTACGGGCCGCCGCGCGTGATCCGGACGCCGGCGAAGCTGTTCGGCGCGCTGATCGGCGGGCCGGCGATGTTCGCCTCGGTCCTCGTCGTCGAGGAGACGACCGACCGGCTGCAGCGGTCCATGCTGGACGACGAGAGCATCCAGCCGATGATCCGGATGATCAACAAGATCCACGTGGTCGAGGAGGCCAGGCACGTGCGCTACGCACGTGAGGAGCTGGTCCGCGGCATGGCGAAGCTCAACCGTGCGCAGCTGGAGCTGCACCGGCTCGTGACCGCCGTCGTGGCCTACTCGGTGATCAACATCCTGGTGCACCCCGGTGCGTACGCGGCGGTCGGTCTTGACCCGAAGGCGGCGCGGGCGGCGGCGCTCGCGAACCCGCACCACCACGCGTCACGGAAGTGGATGGCCGAGAAGATCGTGGACTTCCTGACCGAGGTCGGCATGATCGGCGGCCCGACGAAGAAGCTATGGCAGCGCGCGCACCTGCTGTAATTCCGTCGTGCCAATGATTTTCGGGCTCTAGCCTGAACACATGGCGGCAACGACGATTAGCGGCAAGCACGTCGACATTCGCATGTGGACTCGGCCGGAGACGGTCGAGTCGCAGGCGATGGCGCAGCTGCAGAACATCGCCGCGCTGCCGTGGACGTTCTCCCACGTCGCCGTGATGCCGGATGTGCACTTAGTTGTTATCTGGACATCCCGCAAGCAGACCCGGCACAAGTTCCGATCTCACCCTTGGGAGCCTTCCTGTCGGCCACGGCTGCAGTGGCCCTGGCCAGGCAGGCCAACGCCGACCAGTCGATCGCGGTGTGAACCTCTGACCGGTCAACGCCGAGAGCGTCTGCGGAACCCTGGACCGGGCTGACACGACGATCCCGGCCTGCGCGGGGTGTCATCAATCGCGTCACTGACCGATTCGGTGATCGCAGCGAATGAACGCTCGCGGCGACCACTGCGCGCACCGACATGAACAGGATCATCGAGAACTGAGACCGTACACCCCGCTCCTCGGTGGGATCGGCACCGAATCCAACATCTCAACCAACCCGACCCCTCCCGCGGCGCCACCTCATCCGGCGGGCGAGTGGGACGGGACATGGTGGAAGGCGATGACACAGCAGGCATGGCACCGGCTCCGAAGGAGGCAATGGCGTAGGACCTTCGCGATTAACGGTCGCCATTCCTGTTCCGACCTCGGAACCTCGGTGCGTCGCCACACGAACCCAGCAGGTCAAGCCGCTACACTTCGGCCCTGCTTCGGCGCTATGCGTTATCCTGGCTCCACATTAGCCGTGTGAACTCGAAGCAGGCAGTACAAATCGATAATTCGGAGAACTGGATGGCAGCGCGAGGGAAAAAGAAAGGGCTAGGAGATAAGCGCTGTGAGAGAGAGCGTCGAGCGCGGATTCGCGCCCAAGCGGCAGAATCCAGCGGGCGTCGGGTCGGGTCGACATTGGCAGACTATGAGGCCATATTGCCGCAGGGCGACAAGCGGGTGGCCCAAGCGCTGATCTCCCGACACAATGTGCGTATGGAAAACATTGCTAAAACGTTCGACGATTATCGATTTGCTGCAATGTCCGCACTTGTTCCAATTATATTTCTCAGTAGGGCACTCAAGGACCTAGGTGCGAGTCCCCGGAGGCCGCCGCCGGTTCATGTCGGCTCTGTCCCGGATTTACTTGCCTGGGGAGTGGATAGTGCGGTAGCTGCGGCGCGTCTATTGTTGGCCGGTCAAACGCTAGGCGCAGCGGTGATGATCAGAAATCAGCTTGAACGGTGGGTCTCACAGCGAGCGGTCAACCTAGGTCTGAAGCAGCAGGATGGCGAGTCCACGGTGAACTTCGTAGCCCGCGTGTGGAGTCATCCCGACGCCTTCCATGGCCAATGGTACGAGAAGCATGTCGAAGTAACCTCATATCTATACGAGGATGGTGACGTTCAACGCGGTGATTTTCGTACTCCCGAACATCTACACGTTTATCGCTCTGATGGTACGGATGTTTGTCCAGCGTTGACATATGAACTCCTGAGCGAGTTCATTCACTTGCGGGCATTTGAAGAGGCATCATACTGGGACGCGGAATTGCTGGTGCAGAACGATGCCTTGCGTGAGGCTGTCATGCTGGCAGCAGGGGCTGTATGTGACGCCATCTTCTTGGCGCTAAGGGAAATTAGACTGTCGGTGTTAGAGCTCGCAAAGAGACGAGGACATAAATCTGCCGTAGAGGTTCTGTCCATCGGGATGGATGCAATTTCGATGAGCGACCATCAGACAGATCTAGCCTACGAGGCGATTCCTTTTAGTCATCCACGCATGCGCGAGACGCTTATTCCGCCGGTGGCCGTCCTGGCTCCGTTGTTGCCTCGGGAAGGGCTCAGTAATGGAATGGTTTCGGTGGTCCGGAGCCTGTCAGATGATTACCAAGCAACACTATCAGGTATCAGGCCCGCAGGTCGCCTCTATCAGGACGATGAGTATTTGGTGCGCGCATTCGCGTGGCATCGTTATCGTAGTATATTGGTGGCATCGCAAGCCTTGGAAGCAGAGCGTAGGCAGTTAGGTGCTGATTTTAACATCGACTCATTGACTGGTCGTTCGGCTAAGTGGGTAATCTTGAGCGAGGCGACGAGTCTGCTTGCAATTTGGCATCAGGTGCCGGGTGTTAAAAAATCTGCGGGTGCCCTTGCTTCAAGTCTAAGATCCGCCTACTGGCTCTGGTTGGAAGACGATGATCGGGCGATGGCCGTCCTTCGTAGTTGTCTCGAATATGTCGCGCGTCTTCGCACGTGGCGTCGAAAGCCTGGGAAGGCGACGAATCTTGAAGCCAATCCGGCGACGACGCCGCGGGATTGGATAACACAAGCTGGCTGGAAACGCCTTCACTTGCTAAACTACATTTTGGGCGAATTTGCGCATGCGCGCAGTATAAATAACTGGCCGAATGCTCGGCGGTTGTTGTCTGAACTGCAGGTAGATGTCGATGCCGAGAAGGCGATATTCACGGCGCGCGGCGCTGCGATAGATTTCACTGCCTCACTTGCAGTAAGGGAAGTGGTTGCCCTCATATCGGAGATGAGCGCTGACCTAGGGTCTGCGATGGGTCGAATCCTTCATGAGCTCGACTTCGAGCTTGACGAGAACGCTCCAGATGTCGAAGCGCATTTTGCGCATATTTGGTCAGTGCGAAGCCGACAGGCGCCTTAATGTCTCAATGGTTAGGAGTGTTGATGTCGTTGTCTCCCCAAGATTGCAGAGCGCATTCGCAAAGCAGCAAGTCAAACTAGTTATTTACATTGAAATTCAACAGCTGAGAGCTGATGGCCTCGGCTATGATTCTGCAGGTAAGCGCGAGAGGATTCCTCAGAAATTGAGGGCAATTATCACATGTTGGGCGAGCAGTCCCCATTAGGTCCTTCCAGTGGCTCCCCGAGGTCGATGAGCAGGTTTTCGACGCGCTGCTGGATCGCGGTGTGGCGCTCAACCTCACGAGCCCAGCCGCGGGTTCGGGCGTCGTCGATCAACTGCTGCTCCCGGTGCCATCGGCGGCGCAGGCGAGGCGCATGTTCGGCCGTCGTGAAGAACTTGGTGCAGGTGAGAAAGATGTCGCATTCGCACGGCCCTTCTTCGGGCATGCGTGTGCACCCGCCGAGTTCCATCTCCGACTTGTAGAAGTTCGACCGGAGCCAGTCCAGTTCGCGCTGCGACAGGTCATCGCTCTTGATCCGCTCGGCTGCGGGACCGGCGATGGCGACACCACGTTCGACGACCTTCTGATAGTCCGCCTTAACCTCGGGATCGCTGATATGCGCGTAGGTCATGGTCATGTCGGCCGTCTCGTGGCCGAGGATGCTCATGATTGTCCGCCAGCGTGCGCCCGCCTCCACCAGGTTGGTGCCCAGCGTGTGCCGGAAGCGGTGAGCCGTGACCAACTTGCCGCCCTCGACGGTAAGCAGACCTGCTTCCTCACAAGCCCTTTGCAGCGGCAGGTCGAAGAGAAACGATCTGGACAGGTGACGGCCGCGAGCCATGAACAGGTAGCGCACACGGCGCTTGGTAACCCGGTCAATCGTTCCGGCGTCCCGGTCCAGGGCGCGGAGGCGTTGCACCTCTTGGGTGGCTTCGGCGGCGGCGTCGTGTAGTGGGATCATGCGCTCCTTTCCGGTCTTCCCGGCCGGGATGCGCAGGCGATACGTGCCGTCGGCGTAGGTGTCGAGGCAGTCGAGTTCGAGCCGGTTGATCTCGTCGCGGCGGGCTCCGCTCCACCGGGCGACGAGTAGCGAGCAGCGCTGGTAGGGGTCCTCGATTGCCTCGATGGCCCGCATGACGGCATGGAGTTGGGTCGTGGGGATGAACCGCGGCAACCGCTTCGGGTGCTTGGGGTAGTCACCTCGGTGGATGAGCGCGTGGCTGGGAGCCGGGGCGAGTTCGTGCTCGTGTAGGTCACGGAGCATCGACGCTACGGTGGTGAGCGTCGATGCACGGGTTGAGTCACCGAGCAGCTTGGTGGGGTCGTCGAGCTGTGCCCGACCTCCAAGCCAGCCGAGGAAGTCGAGGATGTGCGCCCGGTGGAGTTGGGCCAGGTCGGCGAGGTCCGGCAATTCTTCGGCGAGGAAGGTCTTGAAGTAGCGCAGGTGGAGGCTGTGGTTGGCCCGCGACTTGGCCGGGGTTCCCCGGTCCTCGTCGTACTGCTGCCATCGCGTGATCGCGGCGTCAATCGCGGGGTTCACCGTTGCGTTGACCCGCTTGGCTTCCGGACGGGATTGTTTGGGGCCGTCCGCGACGAGCCCGAGCTGGAAGTGGATCGCGTGGGCGGCGAAAGCTGCCGACAGTGCTCCCCGTCCGAGCCGACGTGTTTCCTGTTGCCAGCGGGTGTTGCACTCCGGGGAGACTGTGGCGTAGACGTCCTTGATCTCGCCGCGGAGGCGAACGAAGTCGTCTGCGGTCAGCCGGAGCACGTACGTTGGATCGGCGTGGCGCAGCGCGAAGCGCGGTACGCAGAAGCTGATGCCCTGCTGGGCTGACGACAGTGACCAGTCTCGCTCGGTCGCCTGCCGCACCAGTCCGTTGACGTGATCGCTCCACCAGGGATGGCCGGCTGCGGCGGCGAGGTCGGCGACGCCTCTCAACTCAATCATGATGAGGTAGTCCCAGGGCAGTGCCAGCTGTCCCGTAAGCGAGGCGAATTGTAGGTACTGGCGTGCTCGGTAGGAAACGATGTTCGTCATCGTTCGTGCACTCTTACCTTCGCCCCGCAATCGCCCGAGCCGTTGTTCAAGGGGCTCCGCCAACCAGTCCGTGAACGTCGGGTAGGTGCGTACGAATCTTCGGATCGCCTTCTCCTGTTGTCGGGCGCTGGCCGCACTTTGGATTTTGCTCACGATTGCGAGGTATTCGTCCTCGCAGTGAGCCCCTGAAGCAGAGAGTGCCACGCCCGTGGAGTAGCCCACCTGAGTCATGACTGCGGCTCTTTCTGCTGCATGGCTTGAAGCGCTGCGACGTAGTCGTTGCGTACGTCGCGGTCGCCGACACGGGTGTAAATTTTGGTGGACATAGGACTTTCGTGACCGAGGCGCTTTTGCAGCGTCATGTCGCGCATTCCGTTCTCATAAAGCTCTGTTGCGTGGGTGTGGCGCAGCGCGTGCGGAGTCGTCCAGGGTGAGCGCAGTTTGAGTGCGGCGAGGCGCCGGGCGAACAACCTGTTGACCGCCGAGTAGGACAGCGGCTCCAGCCTGCGAGCCCCACCCCTACCCACCAGGAAGACGATGTCGGTCGCTGCATCCTTGGGGCGCTCTCGCATCACGTAGTCGCTGACGGTGCGGAGCGTGACGTCGTCGTGCAGGTCGACGACCCGCTCCTGTCTGGACTTCGTGCGCAGCCCGCGTGGATCGTTGTTCTGCACCGTGATCGTCACCCGTCGCAGGCCGTACTGAATGTTGCCCAGCCGAAGTGTGAGCACTTCAGCCGGGCGCAGACCGCCGTTGACGCAGAGCAAGAAGATCGCTCTGTCTCGCAGGGTGCGCAGCGAGCCGAGGAACTGCTCCACGTCTGCACGGGCCATCGGCCGAGGCAACCGCTGGGGAGTTCGAATCCGCACTCGTCGCCGCACCGGGACCTGGCGGGACATCGCCCCGAGCGCCGGTCGTGGCCCGCCCTGGCCCAAGCGGCTCGCCTCGACCAGGAGCACGGGGTTCTCATCGTCGTAGAACTCCGAGACGATCAAGAATTCGTAGAAGGAGGAGACCGCCGCGAAGGCTCTGCTAATGGTTGCGTCCGACAGGGAACGAGGTGATCGACCTGCCAGTCGGAGGTCAGGTCCGCCCCCAGAGCGTGAACGCCTGCTGGCATCGTTGCGGAGGTATGTGAGTAGCCCGATCGTGTGTTTAGGGCGGAAGTCGGTGAACAGCAGACATTCGCGCTCCAGGAAGCGCAAGAGGTGTTGTAGGTCGTAAGCGTACGCTCTCACCGTATTGGGTGACTTGTTCGCATCAGCCGTGAACGCGAGGAACTGGTTGACCAGTTCGACAGGCCGACCTTTGGCATCAACGAGTTCGTAGTGGGTGCGCTCGTTCCGGGGGACAACGCGGACTGGCAATGGACAGATTCTTTCGCTCGGCGACTCGGCAGCAAGGTAACGCGCCGGCCCGACAGTTCGGGTCGACAGACCGGTTGTCGAGATAAACGGAAAGGGCGCCACGGTCGGCTCGGTGATCGCGATGCGCGACGCGGTGTCCCCGGCGGCGGTCGGCGTGGACATCGGCTGCGGCATGACCGCGGTGCGCACGTCGCTGACCGCGACCGACCTGCCCGACGACCTTGGCCGGCTGCGGTCGAACCTCGAGCGCGCGGTGCCGGTCGGCTTCGGTCAGCACCGGTCGACGGTGTTCAACAACCGGGACGCTGGTGACTGGGACCGGTTCTGGCGCGGGTTCGAGGACCTGACGCCGGTGGTGAAGGCGAACTCGGGCAAGGCGCTGCACCAGATGGGCACGCTCGGCGGCGGCAACCACTTCATCGAGATCTGCCTGGACACGACCAAGCAGGTGTGGGTGATGCTGCACTCTGGGTCCCGCGGGATCGGGAACCTCCTTGCGCAGCACCACATCGAGGTGGCGCGTGGGCTCGCGCACAACCAGTCGCTGCCGGACCCGGACCTGGCGGTGTTCCTGGCGCACACCCCGCAGATGACGGCGTACCGCCACGACCTGTTCTGGGCGCAGGACTACGCACGCCGCAACCGGGCGGTCATGCTGCGCCTCAGCTGCGACGTGCTGCGCAAGCAGTTCCCGCGGGTGACGTTCGAGGACCCGATTTCCGCCCACCACAACTACGTGGCCGAGGAAACCCATTTCGGCGAGGACGTGTTGGTGACCCGCAAGGGCGCCATCCGCGCCGGCCGTGGCGACCTTGGCATCATTCCGGGCTCGATGGGCACGAGCTCGTACATCGTGCGCGGACTGGGAAATCCGGACTCCTTCGAGTCGGCCTCCCACGGCGCCGGCCGCCGCATGTCGCGCAACAAGGCACGCAAGCAGTTCACGGAAGAAGACCTGGCGGCCCAGACCGCAGGCGTCGAGTGCCGGAAGGACTCCGGCGTGGTCGACGAGATCCCTGCGGCATACAAGGACATCGACGAGGTGATCCGCAACCAGGACGACCTTGTCGAAGTGGTCGCGAAGCTCAAGCAGGTGGTCTGCGTGAAGGGCTGACACGTGGGACCCAACCTCATCGTTTCCAGAAGGCTCGGCGGGGTTTTGCCGACGTGGTCGACAGGGACGTCAGCGTCTCCACGGCGCGTTGCCAGCGGCGGTCTATTTCGGCGGGGTCCGCGGTGGGCAGTGACAGTTCCGTGGACAGTGCGCCCATGGCTGAGCGGGCGGACTTGGCTTCGCCGGCTTCCTGCCACTTCGTCAGTAGCACTCGGATGCGTTCCGCCAGTGCGGTCAGCAAGCCGGAGCGCAGCCAGACGTCCTGGCCTCCGTTCTCCCGCAGGCGAGTCAGCTCTGTTGCGGCGAACGTCGACAGCGGTTCCGCCGGCGTCGCGGCCGGGCGGGAGCGCTTCTTCGGTGCCGGGACCACCGGTGGCATGAACTGACCGGGCCCGCGACCAGGGGCGCCGCCGGGCACGCTGGCGGGCAGGCCGCCTTGCGCGCCGTAGCCGCCGCCGTAGGCCGTGTCGTAGCTGGGTGCGCCTCGGGACAGCTCGGCCGCGCCGAACCGTGCGCCGGCGCCGAACGTCGGCATGCTCGCCGGGGCCGTCATGCCGTAACCCGCTTGTGCGTAGTTCGCGGTCGGCACGTCCCAGCCGCTCGGGAGGTCCACCGGCTGGGTCACGCGCTTCGTGTTGCCGCCCTCGTTCACCACTCGCTGGTCCACCGCCACGAAGGCCGTGAAGCGGGACAGCACACCGAACTTCAGTGACGTCTCGACGATCTGGTGTTCGAGCGCGGTCTGGTTCACGCCGGTGACGTACCGGTCCTCCAGGTCCCTGATGTTCGCTCTCGCCCACAGCGCGCCCAGCGCCGGGTTGTCGCTGCGGACCGCGGTCGGGGCGGTGCGCCAGTCGGGGAGACCGCTCACCGCCACGCCGCCGTCCGCGGCACCGGTGAAGCGCCCGAGCACCACCACGGGCGCGCCCGGGTACAGGTCCGGGACCGGCGCGGGGGCCACGGACGCCAGGTCCACGGCGAGGCCGTCCTGCGTCACCGCCAGCTCCGTCACCAGCGGGTTGCCGATCCTGCGGTGAATGTTGTGCATGGCCTCGTCGAGCCGGTCCTCCGACTCGACCAGCTCGCACCGGCCGGTCGAACCCGCCAGCCTGCGCAGGAATCCCTCGTTCACCGCACGGTCGATGCCCACGGTGCTCACCCGCACGCCGGTGAGCTTCGGAGCCAGTTCGTGCAGGATCTGGTCCTCGTTGCCGATCTGGCCGTCCGTCACCAGCACCAGGACCCGCTCGCGGACCGTCACCTCGCTCAAGAGAGTCGCGGCCCGGCGCAGCGGGGACAACATCTCGGTGCCGCCGCGCGCGTCGAGTCCGGCGAGGAACTCCACCGCCCGGAAACGGTTGCGGTCCGTCGCCTCGGCGAGCGTCTCCGGGAGCCCGGGCGGGGTCTCCGTCTGGTAGTCGAAGGCCAGCACGGCGAACCGGTCGTCACCGCCGAGGGTGTCCACGATCCGCGCTGCCGCACGGCGGGCCGCCACCATCTTCCAGCCGCCCATCGAGCCGGAGCGGTCGAGCACCAGCACCACGTCGCGACCGCGGCGGGGCGTGTCGGCCACGGGCGGCAGCACGGTCAGCGCGAACGTGCCGCCCTGCTCGTCCTCGTCCGGGAGCACTGCGAGGGACGTGCTCACCGCGTCACGGTCGCCGACTTTCAGGCGCAGCACGAAGTCGCGGTCCGCGCGTTCGCCAGGGTTCAGGCGGATCCGCATCCCGCGCGCCGTGTCGTCGGTGGCGGTCGCGTGCAGGCTCGAGCGCACCCCGGTCAGCGGCAGGCCAGCCGCGTCGACGTTCACCTCGAGCGACAGCCGCACCGGGTTCGGGAAGCCGGTGCGGCTGTCGCTCGAGGTGAA
>Ga0193742_1001224_pt1 | contig 15743 bp, 25 predicted proteins | sample L2c1metaG_FD_165511 | JGI IMG/M metagenome (GOLD analysis project Ga0193742, IMG submission 165511) | Soil microbial communities from a riparian zone of the East river system, Colorado, United States - L2c1 | ecosystem: Environmental > Terrestrial > Soil > Riparian zone | place: USA: East River... | reverse complement strand
CGCTGATCGTGGATCGAGAGGCGCGGCTGGCGAATGCGAAGGCGCTGATCGAGCGGCAGCAGGCGGGGGCGGCTTGATGGTCCATCCCATCCGCCCAGCCCCGTCCAACACGCCTCCGCGCACCGAGGAGCAACAGCGCCACTATAACGCCGGATATGCCAGCGGCGAGTTCCATGGACGCTGGGATGGATCGGTCGCCGCGACCGTCATCACCGTGCTGCTCTTCGCTGCCATGACTGCAGCCTTCTTCATCGGCCGGTGGCTCGCATGACCGCCTGGTCCGACGCCGTCGCCGCCCTGGCTGATGCGCGGGAGCGGGGGGATACCAGGGCACAGCATGCGGCGCAGAAGGTGCTGCAGCGGATGACGTCGCAGGCGCTTCGGGAGAAGTTCCGGCCGGCGCCAAAGCCGATGCTCGTCAAGGTCGCCGCGACCGTGGCACGGGTGATGAGAAGGCTGGCCGCATGACCGTCGTCTTCGCCATCCCGACGCCGCCCAGCACAAACAACCTGTTCGCCACCGTCCGCGGCGGCCGTCGCGTCCGCAGCAAGGCCTACAACGCCTGGCTGGTCGAGGCCGGCTGGGAGATCAAGCGGCAGCGCGTGCAGCCGATCGCCGGGCCGGTCGCGGTGACGCTCACGATCGGCAAGCCCAAGGGCGTGCGCTGCGACGTGGACGGAAAAATTAAGGCCCCGCTGGATCTGCTGGTGAAGCAGGCCGTGCTTGCCGACGATAGCCAGGTGCAGGAGATCACTGCGCGCTGGGGCCCCGTCGAGGGGTGCTGCGTCGAGATAAGGGAGATCGGGGTGGAGCACATCGCCGAACCCCTCGCGCGGGTCATGGAAGGCCTGGCGGCGAAGGTGGACGCGGCATGACCGACCAGGCCGTCGAGATCGAGTACGCCCCGACCGACGATCCGATGGTCGAGATCGCCCGCGCGCTGGGCTGGCCGCTGGATGACCGCGCACGGCAATTCTATCGCCTCGCCGAGATGCTGCCGCCGGCCGAAGTCAAGGCCGCGATCGTCGACGCCGCGATCCGCGAGGACCTGATGCCAGCTGAGGCGCAGGCGATCATCCGCGCGCTTGGATTGGAGCACGAGTGAATGGCGCCTGACCTGCCAGTGCCGCTTGTTCCAGCCGACGTGGACTGCGTCGACCTCGACGGGTTCATGCTCAACGTCGAGCGTCTGATGGCGTCGGAGCTCGTCGCGCTGTCGTCGCACGAGGTCGTCGGGGCAGCCCTTTTCCTCTGGTGCCGGGCATGGAAACAGCGCCCGGCCGCGAGCCTTCCTGATGATGATCGCGTGCTCGCCGCGTTCGCCCGTCTCTCGACCGCGCGATTCCGGAAGCTGAAAAACGAGATCCTTCGGGGCTTCGTCAAGTGCTCGGATGGCCGGCTTTACCACGCGGTTTTGGCCGCCGAAGCGCTCAATGGTTTCGAACGAAAACAAGCATTTAGGAAGAAGCGCGACACGGATGCGGAACGCCTTCGGAAATGGCGTGAGAGCCAGAAGGAAACGCCTTCCGTAACGGTAGGTGAAACGCATGTCGAAACGCATGGTGAAACGCGTTTCGTCGCGGAAGGACAGGGACAGGGACAGGGACAGGTAGTTAAGAAAGAAAGAACGACACTACGTGTCGACGCCTCGGCGTCGCCGCGTTCGATTGCGGAGGAGGTCAAGGCGGCCCTGTTCGGCCCCTGCCTCCGGTATCTCACCGCGTCCACCCCCGACGCACAGGCCCGGTCTCTGATCGGCAAGTGGCGCCGCGACTACGGCGACGTCGACGCAGCAGCGGCGATCGCCGAGGCCGAGAAGGCGTCCGCATCCCAGCCGGTCGAATTCATCATCGGCGTGCTCCAGCGCCGGAACGCCAACCGCAGGCCGGACCCGAATGGCCCGCCGCGCTTGGCTACGGCGATCTGACGATGCGCGCCGACGCTCAAATCGGAACTGCGGCTTGCCGGACATGCGGTGAGGTCAAGCGGGTATCGGAGTTCTGGCTGCAGCGCGGGAAGAAGTCAGGAGCCCAGTCGGAATGCAAGACATGCATGAGGACCAGAAACAACAAGTGGCATCTTGATAATAGGGCGCGAGCATCCGGGAGAAACAGGTTGTCGATCAGCAGAATGAGGAAAAGGTCGCCAGAAGCGACGATCTTGAAATCCATCAAAGACAGATGCGGCTCCACCGGCATGGAGTTCTCTTTGACGTTGGAAGACATCATCATCCCAGAGTTTTGCCCGGTCTTTGGGATTCGCCTGGAGAGCGGCTTTGGCATGGGGAGAGGGATCGGCCTGGATCAGAGAGACCGCGCTCCTTCCGTAGACAGGATTGACAACGCCAAGGGATACACGAAGGACAACATAATCATCGTTAGCTATAGAGCAAATCGACTCAAGAGCGACGCCAGAGTGGAAGAAATTGAGACTCTAGCAAAGTTCTATAGATCGTTATCGGAGACACGCAATGTCGGGTCGACAGGAACTTGAGAATGCCGGGGTCCGGCTAAGGAGTTACGGCCAGGGCGAACACCAGTCCACCTGCCCAAAATGTTCAGCCAAGAGAAAGAAGAAACATGCCAGATGTCTCTCCGTCAAAGTCGACTCCCGAGGATGGGCTGCATTCTGCCACCACTGCGGCTGGTCCGACGGGTTCAAGCTCCACGACGATCGCCCCATCGGTGGTCACGTGGTTCGAGCAGAAGCGCGGGATCCATCTCGCCGCCCTGACGGCTGGCGGAGTGCATTCGGTGGTTCGCGACGGGTCTAACGTCATCGTCTTCCCCTACCGCCGCAACGGCTCGGTGGTGAACCGGAAGTACCGAACGGTCGACAAGAAGTTCTGGCTCGACGCCGGCGGCGAACTGATCCTTTGGAACCTCGACTGCCTGTCCGCCAACCCCGACCACGTTTACATCGTCGAGGGCGAGGCCGACGCCTTGGCCTTCATGGAAGCCGGCATCTGGAATGTCCTGTCCGTGCCCAACGGCGCCCCTGCCGCTGACAAGGGCGACGATGTGCCGGACCCGGAGCAGGACGACGCCTTCCGGTATCTCTGGAACTGCAAGAACGAGCTCGCCGGCCGCCGCTTCGTGATCGCCGTCGACGCTGACGCCGCTGGCCTCCGGCTGCGCCAGGCGCTCGTCGCCCGCCTCGGCCGCGCCAACTGCGAGATCGTCGAGTGGCCGGACGGCGTCAAGGACGGGAACGACTACCTGCTCGAGGTCGGGCCCGTCGACTTCAGAGCCTACGTCCAGGCCAGCCGCAAGCCCTATCCGATCCGCGGCCTGTGGGCGTGGAACGAGGTCATGCCAACGCCGCCGATGGATACCTATCACGTCGGCATCGCCGGTCTGCGCGACATGGTCAGGCTGGCCAAGGGCTCCATCTCGGTCGTCACCGGCATCCCGAACCACGGCAAGAGCGCGGTGGTGAAGCACATCGCCTGCGAGATGATCCGCAATCACGGATGGAACGTCACCCAGGCCAGCTTCGAGGACCGGATCTACGCCAACCTGATGCCGGAGCTCATCACGATCATGGCAGGCCGCAGCGCGTCGAATGACCGGGTGGTGACGCAGCATCGCGTCGACGCCCAGATGGCGCTCTCGAGGCGCATGTCGTTCATCGGGGACGAGGGCTTCGTCGACGAGCCCATGACGGTCGAGTGGCTGGTCGACCTGGTGCGTGACGCCAAGGTGCGGCACGGAACCGACCTGCTCATCATCGACCCCTGGAACGAGGTCGAGCACATCTGGGGACGCGACAAGACCGAGACGCAGTACATCGGCCAAGCCCTCCGCGACCTGCGCCGCCTCGCCGTCGAACTCGACCTGCACGTGATGATCGTCGCCCACCCGGTGAAACTGCAGAACCCTACCGACGTCCCCGGGCTGTACAGCATCAGCGGCTCGTCGCACTGGGCGAACAAGGTCGACATCGGCATCGCCGTTCATCAGCCGGAGTTCTCGGCAGGGCCAGGAGGGCCGACGCAGGTCCACGTGCTCAAGATCAAGCGGCCCGACTTCGGACGTCGCGGCATCGTCACGCTGCAGTTCGACAAGGACAGCCGACGCTTCGAGTTGGGCGGAGATCGTTGGGCCGCATGACCGCATTCGAGCAGCAGGAGGGGATCTTGATCAGGCGCACAGGCTGGGCCGAGGTGGTGCATCGCTGGGCACAGCAAGACCTCGACGACCCGATGATGATCAGGGTTCGGGAGCGCACAGGGACGCTGCCGGGGCCGCACTGCCTGATCCCCAACGACCACCCGGCCAGATATGCCAAGGGCTTCGTAGATCGGCCCCTCACGTGGCCGGCCAACATCTGAGATGCACGATTTTCTGGAGGGGATTTGATGGCGAACGCCTCGGAGGCGGGCAAGGCCCTTGCCGATTACCAGAAGGCCAGGGAGGCGAAGAGCAGCAAGCCAGAGGCGCGGGAGCGGCCGAAGCGCTCGGCGATCCACCGCGAACTCCCGGAGCGCGCCCAGCACGGCAAGCTGATCGATCGGCCGACTGAACACGCCGGCATCGTCGGGCGCGTATCTCAGCCCCCCATTGATCGGCTGTACATCCGCAAGAGCATCTCGGCCCGGATGCACAGCGCAGCCCAGATGCTCCGAACCGATTTCGAGATCGGCATCATGGGCGCCCAGGACATCGACAGCGAGCTTCCGCCAGGGGTTCGCGGGTCTGGCCTAGCCGTCACGCCCAGCGAGAGGCGGATCGATTCCCTGACGGCCTACAAGCGCGCCATGATCTGCATGGGCGCACATGTCGGGGCGGTGGTGGTAGCCGTGTGCTGCTACGAGCGCGACGCGTCGGTGGTGGCCGGCCAGATCCGGCAGCACCGGCACGAAGTCATGGGCGTGTTGAAGGCTGGCCTGAAGACATTGGCCGACCACTACCGGCTGACTGGAGCGGACGACTATACGCAGGATGTTGACGCGACGTGCCGCCGCGTGGCATAGATGTGGTGAAGTCGGAGGATTGCGCTCCGGTCATGAACCCGCCCGGTCCAACCGTGGCGGGCTTTTGATTTTATATCTGAGGAAATCAACCGATGCCCAAGGGAGGTAAGCGCGAGGGCGCCGGCCGCCCATCAGGCATGAAGAACAAGCGCACCAGGGCCGTGGAGGCGGCGACGGCGGAGGTCGCCAAGCAGATCGCCGATGCCATCCCAGGCGCCTTCGCCGGCGATGCCCACGCGCTTTTGGTGGCGGTCTACAAGGATCCAAGCCTGGAATGGCCGATGCGGATCGACGCGGCAAAGGCGGCTGTCCGGTATGAGAAGCCGGCGCTGGCGTCGGTCGAACACAGCGGCCCCGATGGCGGCCCGCTGCAGATCGTCATCAGCGGCGACGATGCCGGGCTTTGAGCTTACCGCTCGCCAGCATGAGGCCAACCGGCTGCTGACGCGGCCGGCACAGCACGTGCTGCTGCGGGGCGGGTCGCGATCGGGCAAGACGTTCCTGCTGTGCCGGGCGGTCCTGATCCGGGCCATGAAGGCGCCGGGCTCGCGCCATGCGATCTGGCGGCTGCGGCTGAGCCACATGACGGCGAGCATCCAGGCCGACACCCTGCCAAAGGTCAGGGAGTTGTGCTGGCCAAAGCTGAAGTGGATCGAGAACAAGAAGGACGGGAATATCATCCTGCCGAATGGTTCCGAGATCTGGCTCGGCGGACTTGATGACAAGGCGCGGGTTGATAAGGTTCTCGGCCAGGAGTTCTCGACCGTCTACTTCAACGAGTGCTCGCAGATACCGTACAACTCGGTGACAACGGCGCTTACCCGCCTTGCGCAGAAGACCAGCCTGACCGCGAAGGCATACTACGACTGCAACCCTCCTGGCACTGGGCATTGGACCTATCGCCTCTGGGTCGAGAAGCGCGACCCGGTCAGCCGGGCGCTACTGCCCAACCCGGACGACTACGCGACGATGCAGATCAACCCGCGGGACAATGCGGGCAACCTCGCCGCCGGCTACATCGACAACACGCTGGCGAACCTGCCGGCAAAGGCGCGGCGTCGGTTCCTCGAAGGCGAGTGGGTGCCTGAGGTCGATGGGGCGCTGTGGAGCTACGACGCCTTCGAGCGTTGCCGCGTGACTGCCGCCGAGGTGCCGCCGTTGGCCAGGGTGGTGGTGGCGGTGGACCCAAGCGGGTGCAGCGGGCCGGAGGACTTCCGGTCGGACGAAATCGGCATCGTGGTAGTTGGGCGCGACAGCCGCGGCCATGGATACGTGCTGGACGACCTGTCGGGCCGGTATTCGCCGGATGGGTGGGGCCGGGCGGCCGTCGAGGCATTCGACAAGCACCATGCCGATCGGATCGTCGGCGAGCGGAACTACGGCGGCGCGATGGTCGAGAGCACCATCCAGGCGGTGCGCCGCGGCGTGCCGGTGACGCTGGTGACAGCGAGCCGGGGCAAGCATCGCAGGGCCGAGCCGGTAGCGGCGCTGTACGAGGAACGCCAGGACAGGGTTCACCACGTTGGGGTCTTTCCCGACCTTGAGGACCAGCTCTGCCAGTTCAGCACGGCCGGGTTCATGGGCGACCGATCGCCTGACCGCGCCGATGCCCTGGTATGGGCCCTGACTGAGTGCGTGCTCGGCGAGAGCGGATACGATTCAACCATGTCATGGGTCTAGAGGAGAACACGACCGAATGTTCGCTCTAGACACCCTGACCAACGTCGTGGCCGGCCTGTTCGGCAGCAAGGACAAGCTGGCGTCGGACCGGTTCGGCTTCTTCAGCCAGGACCGCGGCCAGCTTGAGGCCGCCTACCGGGGCGACTGGATCGCCCGCAAGATCATCGACGTCCCGCCGTTCGACATGACCCGCGAGTGGCGGGACTGGCAGGCCGAGCAGAAGCAGATCGAGGCGATCGAGGCCACCGAGGAGCGGCTTGGCGTGCAGCGCAAGGTTGCCCGGGCCCTGCGCCTGGCGCGGCTCTACGGCGGCTCCGCGCTGGTCATGGGGGCAGGCGACGCCGATCCGACCAAGCCCATGCCGCCGATCGGCAAGGACGGGCTGAAGTACCTGCACGTCATGCACCGCTGGGAGATCACGCCCGGCCAGATCGACCGGGACGTCATGTCGCCACTGTTCGGGGAGCCGAGCTACTACCAGGTGTCGTCCACCGGCGGCGCCGTGAAACTGCACCCGACCCGCGTCATTCGCCTGCTGGGCGCCGAGCTGCCCGACTGGACGATGCAGGGCACGGATGGCTGGGGCGACAGCGTGTTGCAGGCCGTGATGGACGCTGTCAAGCAGGCCGGCCTCGCCACGCAGGGCGTGGCCATGCTGATCCACGAGGCCAAGCTCGACGTCATCCGCATTCCGAACCTGTCGCAGAACCTGTCGGCCAAGGACTACGCCTCGCGCCTGGTCGACCGCTTCACCCTGGCGAACACCATGAAGGGCCTCGTCAACGCCCTGGTGATCGACAAGGAGGAGGAGTGGGATCGGAAGCAGATCAGCTTCGCCCAGATGCCCGAGATCATGCAGCAGTACCTGCAGATCGCGGCTGGGGCGGCCGACATCCCGGCCACCCGGCTGTTGGGCCAGGCCCCGGCCGGCATGAACGCCACCGGCGACAGTGACATCCGGAACTACTACGACCGGATCAGCGCCGAGCAGAAGGTGATGCTGACCCCGTCGCTGCGGCGGCTGGACGAGGCGCTGATTGCCAGCGCGCTCGGCACCCGGCCGGCGGAGATCTACTTCAACTGGGCGCCACTCTGGCAGATGAGCGAGACGGAGGCGGCCACGGTCGCCAAGACCAAGGCCGAGGCGACGCAGATCTATGCGGCCAATGACCTGATCCCCCCGGCAGTGCTCGCCGCGGCGGTGCGGGGACAGGTGGTCGAGGACAACACCTATCCCGGCATCGAGGCGGCCTACGACGACTATGACGCCGGGCTGCTGGAGGAGCCGGAGTGGCAGGAGCCGGACCCGGTTGTTGTCGACCCGAACGCGCCGAAGATCGACCCCATCACCGGGCAGCCGATCGTGGATGCCGCGCCGCGGACGCTCTACGTCAGCCGCAAGGTCGAGAACGCGGACGAGATCATTGCCTGGGCGAAGAGGCAGGGGTTCAAGACCACGCTGCCGGCCGACGACCTGCATGTCACCGTCGCTTTCAGCCGCGTCGCCGTGGACTGGATGAAGGCAGGCGAGAACTACAGCGGCGATCGCAACGGTACGGTCACCATCGAGCGGGGCGGGCCGCGGCTCTTGGATCAGTTCAAGGGCAACGCCGTGGTGCTGCTGTTCGCTTCCAACGTCCTGTCCTGGCGCCACATCAACCTGATCGACATCGGCGCGTCCTGGGACTTCCCGGAGTACCAGCCGCACATCACCATCACCTACGAGCCCGGCGTGATCAACTTGGCCAAGGTCGAGCCCTACCAAGGCCGCATCGTGCTGGGCCCGGAACTGTTCGCCGAGGTCAAGGAGGACTGGAAGGCCGGGATTGTCGAGCAGGACGCCTGATGGCCTACCCGCTCGCCGACATCGCCAAGCGGGCCGGTCGCCGCAAGTCCGCCGCCGCCGCTCCGATCAATCCGACACAGGCGCGGCAGGACGAGTTGGCGATGATCTACCTGGCCGTGGTCCGCGGCTGGCAGGCTGGGGCGAAGGAGACGATCCTGCCGGCCTACGGCGCGCTAATCGACAAGCTGACCCGGGACGATGAGCAGACCGGCCTTGTGGCCGCGATGCAGACCCTGGCCGGTCAGATGGGGTCGGTGGTCACCAGCCTGCGGCCGCGCCTCTCGCGCTGGCTCTCAGCCTTCGGCGGCTGGCACGACAACCGGTTCGCGCAGACCATCAACGTCGCCATCGGCGTCGACCCGCGCGTGATGATGTCGCCGCAGGAGATCGCAGCGGCCATCGACGTCGCCCTGGAGCGCAACGCGGCCCTGGTGAAGGACCTGAACGACCAACTGCAGGGTCGGATTGCCCAGCGGGTTTGGGCCGGCGTGTCGCAGCAGACACCGCGGGATGCGATGGCGCGGGAGATCGCCGAGGCCACAGGCATGAGCCGGAAGCGGGCCAAGCGGATCGCAGTCGACCAGGCCACGAAGTTGAGTGCGGACCTCGACACCATCCGGCAGAAGGAAGCCGGGCTCGAGGAATTCAAGTGGCGCAGTAGCCACAAGCTGCATCCGCGGCCCTGGCACGCTGCCCGCGACGGCAAGGTCTTCGACTTCGACACGATCCCGGCCGACGACATGCCGGGGATCCCGCCCTTCTGTGGCTGCAAGAAGCAGCCCTGGATTGACTTGGACTGAGGTGGCAATGCTCATCACCGACACCGTGACGATGGTCGGCGACGCCCGGACCACGGCCGATGGCTATCTCGTGGCCGACGTCCGCGTGTCGCGCACCGGCATCCAGCACTACGCCGGCGCCGAGATGGGGCGCCCCGACCTGGCGACCGTCCGCGTCTTCCGCCCCGAAGCCGAGGTGTTCCACGCCGACGCGCTGGCCTCCATGGCGCACCGGCCCGTCACCCTCGACCATCCGTCCGAGGCCGTCACAGCCGCCAACTGGAAGACCCACAGCGTCGGCCAGATGGGCGGCGAGGTGGCCCGCGACGGCGAATACGTGAAGGTGCCGCTGATCCTAATGGACCAGAGCGCCATCGCCCAGGTCCAGGCCGGCAAGCGGCAACTGTCCGTGGGCTATCGCGCCGAGATCGACTGGACCGCCGGCACCACAGCCGACGGCCAGCCCTACGACGCCATTCAGCGCGGCATCCGCGCCAACCATCTGGCAGTGGTCGACGCTGCCCGAGCTGGCCCGGCATGCCGGATCGGCGACGCATGGTCGACACCAACCGAAGAAAGGACTGACATGACCACGCAGAAGGTCACCATCGACAGCATCACTGTCGATCTGTCCGATACGGCCGCGCAGGTCGTGTCGAAGTTCATGGCCGATCACGAGGCCCTGAAGACCGCCAAGACCAAGATCGAGACCGACTTGGCGACCGCCAACGCCCTGGCGCAGACCAAGGACGGCGAGATCGCCGCCCTGAAGTCGCAGCTGGGCGACGCCACCCTGACCCCGGCCAAGCTCGACGCCGCGGTGGCGGTGCGCAACCTGGTCGTGGCCGACGCCCGCAAGATCGCCGGCGACAAGCTGGTGGTCGACGGCAAGACCGACGTCGAGATCCGCCGGGCCGCGGTAGTTGCCAAGATCGGTGACGCCGCTGCCAAGGACATGACCGACGGCGCGATCGAAGGCGCCTTCCGCGTCCTGGCGCAGGGCCTCGGGGGTAACCACGCCGCCGCCGACCCGTTCCGCCAAGTCGTGGTCGATCAGACCCAGGACGGCGGCGACAAGCGCGCCGAAGCGATGGCCGCCCGCGACAAGCGGCTGGCCGACGCGTGGAAGCCCAAGGCGGCCTGATCGCCGCTCCCTCAACGCTCTAGCTCAGAAGGAGACGGGCAAATGGCCGTCGTGCAGAGCACTTATTCCGAGAACATCCGCCCGGCGGTCGCAGGCATGGTCGCCAACATGACCAACTGGGACGCCGACACCCGCCTGGTGGAGACCGCCGGCGGCATTCCGTTCGGCGTGGCCGTCGGGCAGGGGGCCGCGCCAAAGGGCGCCGTCCTCAGCGCCGCCGCCGCCACCGGCTTCGTCGGGATCTCCATCCGGGACATCACCCTCCAGTCCAACCCGGTCGATCGGTACGAACTGACCGACAACATCGCCGTCCTGACCGAGGGCGATATCTGGGTGCTGACCGGCGGCGCCGTCACGGCCGGCACGGATGCCAGCTTCGACTCCACCACCGGCGTGCTCTCCAGCGCGGCGGCCAGCGGCACCCAGTTTGTCATCGCTGGCGCCCGGTGGATGACCACCACGGCCGGTGCGGCCCTTGCCGTGCTGCGGCTCTCCGGCTCGCTGCCGGCGGCCTGATCCACCCCAAGCCCAGCCCCCTGAAGGAGCTTTCCCCATGTTCCAGTACGATGCTCAGCAGGCGCTGGGCTTCCTCGTCTCGCAGACCTCGAACATCGAGGCGCAGGCCTACGCGATCCAGTACCCGGACATCCAGTATCCGGCCCTGGTGCCGGTCGACACCTCCGGCAACCCGTGGGCGAAGAGCGTCACGTTCTTCTCCATGGACAAGGTCGGCCAGGCCGATTGGTTCAACCACCTGGCCAAGGACGTGCCGCTGGCGGACGTCGAGCGCACCAAGTTTGAGCAGCCGTTCGAGATGGCCGCGATCGGCTACCGCTACACGTCCGAGGAAATCGGCCAGGCGCAGATGATTCCCGGCACCAACCTGTCGGCCGATCGTGCATCGGCCGCCGTGCGGGCCTATGAGGAGTTCATGGACGGCGTCGCCCTGCGCGGCGTGCCGCCCAGCGGCTCCACCAAGGGCTGGACCGGCCTCATCAACGACGCCAATGTCACCGCCGGCAACGTCGCCGCCGATGGCACGGGCGCCTCGACCCTCTGGTCGACCAAGACCCCGGACCTGATCCTGCGCGACATCAACGCCCTGCTCACCGGGATCTACACGGCCTCCCTGACGGTCGAACTCGCGGACACGCTGCTGCTGCCGGTCGCGCGGCTCGACTATATCGCCACCGCGGCGCGCAGCTCGAGCAGCGACACCACGATCCTGGAATATCTGCGGAAGAACAACACCTACACCGCGATCACCGGCGCGCCGCTGACCATCCGCGCCGTCCGGGGCCTGGAGACCGCCGGCGTGGGCCCGAGCGCCCGCATGGTGGCCTACCGCCGCGATCCGACGGTCGTGAAGCTGCATCTGCCGATGCCACACCGCTTCCTGCCGGTGTGGCAGACCGGCCCGCTGGTGTTCGACGTCCCCGGCATCTTCCGGACCGGCGGTGTCGAGGTGCGGCGCCCGAAGGCCATGCGCTACGCCGACGGCATCTGACCGCAACGGATCGGCCGGGGCTTCGGTCTCGGCCGCTTCTCTCCAGCCAGGGAGCGACCATGTACAGCATCACGAACACCACCAGGGGGCCGCGGTTCCTCTACACGATGGGCGAGCCGAAGCTGATCGAGGCTGGCCAGACCGTCGCCTTCGACCTGACCGATTCCGAGATCAAGAACGCCCAGCATCAGGTGGACGCCGGCGTGCTGGCCTGGGATGGCGACGCGCCCGCTCTGCCGTCCAGCGACATGACCGCGGCCAGCCTGCTCGCCAAGGTCGATGGCATGCCGTTCCTGACCTTCAAGTCGGCCGCCACCAAGATCCTCGGCCCCGATGCGCCGACCACCAAGGCCGAGATCGTGGCGTCCCTGCAGGCCAAGGCCGACGCCGAGAGCGCCTGACCATGGCCTGGAGCGCCCCGACCGCCGCAGCGTTCAAAGCCCGGTTCGCGCCGCGCTTCGACGCCGTGACGGATCCGCAGATCCAGTACGCCCTCGACCGCGCCGTGATCCTGGTCGACGAGACCTGGATCGAGACGGATCGGACCGAGGGCGTGTTCCTCTATGCCGCACACATGCTGACTCTCGACGGGCTCGGCACGGGCGCGGAGGCCGAGGCTGCGGCCGGAGGCCTGTCCGGCTTCCAGAGCGTGAAGTCAGGCACCTTCTCCTTCGACCGCGGCAGCGGGGCAGGGGCGGGCGGCGGCAATGGCTCGTTGCTGGCCTCGACGTCATTCGGCCGGCGGCTGCTCGAACTGATGCGGCTCAACTTCCCGGCCGTGGCGATCGTCTGATGGGCCTCTTCGACAGCGTCCGCGCCATGGGCCAGGCCGTCTTCGGCGCCTACTTCACGCCCGGGCTGCTGCATCGTCAGTTGCTCGACGCCGATGGCGCCACTTTTCAGCCGCCACAGTTCGCTGCTGGCGTGGGCATCCTTGTCCAGGTCGACAGCATCACGGCCGCGGAGCGCAACACCGGCGTCCCCGACCAGACGATGCGGCTCCTGGTGCTGCAGGGCGGCATCTCGCCTGCGCCGACGCTGGACGACGAAGTCACCGCCGCCGGCGTCCGCTACCGCATCATGGCGCCCATCGCCAGCGACCCGGCCAACATCGGCTGGGACCTGCGCGGGGTTCCCGCCTGATGGCTATCGTCAAGGGCACTGAGCGGTACATCCGGCACCTGACCAAGATTGGACCGAACACGCGGTCGCTGATCGGCAAGGTGCTGTTCGTGGCTGGCGGCATCATCGAGGCGGAGGCCGAGATCAGCATCACGGCAGGGTCGGTCAGCGGCAAGATGCACAAGCCATCCGCGCCCGGCCAGCCGCCGAACGCAGACACTCGCCAGCTCGACAACAGCATTGAGACGATCAAGAAGGGCGAACTGTCAGTCGACGTCGTGTCGAAGGCTCCGTATAGTGCGGCCTTGGAATATGGCACCGAGAACAACCATCCGGCGGCGCGCCCCTTCATGCGCCCGGCCACCGACAAGTCCCGCGCGGAGATCACGAACCTGATCGTCAAAGCAGCGCGCAAGGGAGCCGAGTGATGCCGTGGGTCAGCTTTTCGGCCGACTTCGATTTCCGCCCGACGCGCAGTACCATGCTCGCCTTCAAGGCCGGCCACACGCTGCTAGTGACCACGCCTGCCGCTGATGCCGCAGAGGCCGCCGGCAAGGGTCGCCGAGTCCCAAAGCCGAAGGCCGAGAGCAATGAGCGGGCGTGATCTCTCAGGGCCCGTGCGCCTGGCCGTGGTTGAGGCGCTGAAGGCCGACGCGGGTGTGACGGCATTGGTCGGCCAGCGGGTCTATGACTACGTCGCAGCCGGCCGCACCTTCCCCTATGTCCGCTGCACCATCGTGATCACGACGCCATGGGAGGCGTCCGGCGGCGTGCGGGGCAGCCTCCAGCGCATACAGGTCGACTGCTTCACCAAGGGGTACAGCCGCAACCTGACCGAGACGATCAACTCGGCCATCTGTCGAGCCATGGACGAGCGGCCCTTGTCGCTGGCCAGCGGCTATTCGCTCTACCTCTCGTGGCTGCAGTCCCAGATCCTGCCCGACCCCGGCGAGCAAGGCATGCTCCACGGGGTGACAGAATTCGAGTCCGTCGCGGCCGAGTAGCGCCGCTCTTCAATGCCTCCTGGCATGCCCGGCCCCGCCTCTGTGCGGGGTCTTTTCGTTTGAGGAGATCCCGAGATGGCCCAGGCCAAGACCTTCAAGTTCAGCGACGTCATGATCCTGCTCGGCGACGGCACGACCCCGACTGAGGTCTTCGCCGCGCCCTGCGGCCTGACCGAGCTGGGCATGACCATCGCCACCGACACCAACGAGACGGTGATCCCGGATTGCGACAACCCGGACGATCCGGCCTGGAAGATCACCGACATCACCGCCCTGCAGATGACCCTCACCGGCCAGGGCGTGCTCGACCGCACCGCACGCAAGACCTGGGAGGAGTGGGCCTTCACCGGCGCCGAGAAGAACGTGCGCTGGATGTACGACGTGACCGCGGCAGACTTCGGCGGCTACTACCAGGCCCCCGGCATCCTCACGACCTACCAGGTCACCGCCCAGCGCGGCCAGCGCGCCACCGTGCAGATCGGCATCACGCTGAACGGCAAGCCGACCTGGGTTCCGGCCACCTGATGAGCGCTCAGCCGAACATCGCCGCCGAGATCGAGCTGAAATGGGGCGACGGCACCTATGTCTTCGCCCTGAAGCTGAAGCAGATCGAAGAGCTTCAGCGGCTGGTCGGCGTCGGTCTCGGCGAGCTGGCGCAGCGGTTGCTCATGGAGCGGCGGTGGTATGCCGGCGACATCGTGGAGACGCTGCGCCTGGGGCTCGTCGGCGGCGGCCTGCCGTCGGTGCGGGCGCGGGAGTTGATCGAGACCTACGTCGACGGCCACCCGCTGGCGGACCCGCGCGACCCGGCGAACCACCTGATGACGGCGCAGGCCGTGATCTCGGCGGCGTACTTCGGCATCGAGAAGAAGGACGACGAGCCCGAGGGAAAAGGCGAGGCCGCGGCAGTCGAGGCGGGTTCATCGACGTCGCGGCCTTCTACGGCCAAGCGCTCGCGATCGGCATCTCGCCGCTCGAAGTCGGCCGCATGAGCCTCGGCGAGTTCATCGCCGCCGGCGAGGCCTACGCCGCGATCATGGACCCGAACGGCTCCGGCAAGGCGCCGCCGTCCGATGAAGACTTCGACGACATGCTCGCCAGCGCCCGGGCGATCGGCTTCCTGAGCGGCGCGGAGACCTGACCATGGCGACCACCGCTGATCAGATCGTCGTCGAGATCCGGGCATCCATCGAGCAGCACACCAAGGCGACGAAGAAGGTCGCCGACGACACCAAGCGCGACATGGCGGCGGTCGAGGGCGCGGTTGCCCAGGCCGAGGATGCAACGGCCAAGGCTGCTGATAGCGGGGCGACGGCGGCGGAGAATGGGTCGAAGCGGAAGAAGAAGGCGGCGCAGGATTCGGCTGCGGCGGACCAGACTGCGGCTGATGCCGCTGCTGCTGCTGCTACCCAGGCCGCCGCCGCCGCGGATCAGGCTGCCGCGAAGGCCGAGGGCGCTGCGCAGAGGAAGGAACAGGCTGCCGGAGCCGCGGCGGCGGCGGAACAGGCCGCTGCCCAGCAGAGCGCTGCTGCGGACCAGGCGGCAGCAGCCGCTTCGGACAGCGCCGCGACACAGAATGAGGCATCGGCTAAGCGATCGTCTGGCGCCGCGAACGAATGGGCGCGGCGCAAGAAGGAAGCGGCGGACAAGGCGGCAGAGGCGGATCGTTGGTCCGCCATGCAGGCG
>Ga0193742_1001223_pt1 | contig 15744 bp, 31 predicted proteins | sample L2c1metaG_FD_165511 | JGI IMG/M metagenome (GOLD analysis project Ga0193742, IMG submission 165511) | Soil microbial communities from a riparian zone of the East river system, Colorado, United States - L2c1 | ecosystem: Environmental > Terrestrial > Soil > Riparian zone | place: USA: East River... | reverse complement strand
GAGACTAACCAACTTAGGATTGGCTTGTCTCACGGCCGCAGTCTACTTCTAAGTTGCCGCTTGATTCGGCCAATCCATTCGAGATACTTGCTCCGCTCGTAGACCCTTCTTTCCAGCCGTAGGCGAGAACTCTACTCTGATACTCATCTTAGCATTCATATCTGCTTCAAGGTCAAGCCAATGACCATTGAAGTCATCCTTATGAAAGAAATACTCTCTGTTATCTTCTCCTCTAATAAATCCAAACCCCTTCTTAGGAGTTATGTTTCGAACGATTCCAATCATTTCACATTCCACCTTCCTGGTTCTCTTGGCTTATCCTTCTCTGCCTGACGCTCTTCTTTAGAACGTCCCATACTATCTCTAGTTCCTCTACAATCTGGATACTTAGCACATCCCCAAAATGTGCCATACTGTCCCTTGCGTGATATCATCTTACCACCACATTCAGGACATTTCCATTCTTCGTAAATTTGTTTTTCTTCTTCGTTTAGAATTTCAAGTAATTTAGCTTCAGCTTCTTTCTTTATGCTGGTGTCCCATGCACCATAATCAGTTTCAGTTTCCATCCATGCAAAGAAATTAGCTACTCGTTGTGCATTAGTTATCATACTTTTTCTCCTTCATATCAAATGTCATTATTAACCAATGTGCTATATTGGTATACTTGAACCATCCAATTGGAGCATCATCATTATCATATTCAGACATTCTCCAAGCTAGATGCCATATTGGATTAGCTTCTATCTCAGATTTTACGTATGTGGGGTCTCTCATTCGTTACGTGCAATAGCCGCATTCGCTTCCATGATTACTTGTTCCAATAAAGTCAATGCAACTGATTGCTCGCGGCTAGGTGGTGAATTCAATACAATCAATTCAGCCATCTGCTTGCCACCTTGACGTAGTATCAGATATCGTTCTTGCTGGTCTGCATTTGGAGCATGATATACATAATCATTGTCCAGTCTCTTCTGCATCTTCTCGTCGATTGGATACTGCATTTCTAGCCTCTCTAACTGACTTTGGTGGAATCTTTATACGTTGGTAGAATAGAGAACCATCTTTAAGAGTCCATATAATTTCAACTATCTCTGTCTCGAATGCTTTCTGTGGAATTATCACCTTGTGTGGCATTTGTTGGATTGTACCAAACTGCTCTAGACTGAATAAGAATATTAGCTGCCATTAGACAATCCCATAAATATTCAGCTAGTATGAAATCAGGTGTATTTGAATCATTCTCTAGGGAGTTGCGATTGATTAGCTCTGTCAGTTCCTTGACTATAATTTCCCTCTTCTTGTATGTTTCGCTTTCCTGTATGTTCTCTCTTACTATCTGATACGGAAATTTTTCTGGCATCTTTCTTCTTCCCTCTTAGACCATACTTATGTTCCCATAAATCATGGACTAGTCTATATTCTGGACCACATTCACCAAGGATTCCATACACTCTAATATATGTAAATAAAGCTATTTTAGGTGGTATTCTTAATGCTATCCACCACGGCAACTTCTCATGCCACCAGTGAATAGGTTCATAATATAACTTTAGTTTGAGTTTGAACCATTGATAGCCGAAGTCAATCATAGTTCCATCAGCCGTTCTAATGCGTCCAATGAACTATGACCATCCCATTCTGGAGTTCGTTCTACTTCTGGTATCCTAAATTTATCCCAATACTTTAGTTTATAATGATAGCTAATTTGTCCCACTGACGTAACTGCCATCACGATAAAGTAACCACCTTCAAACATGGTTCCATCATGATGTAGTTTAGATTTCATCACTCCTGGAAATCTAGTTTGAACGTAATCTGGAAGTAATGAAATATCAAAATATTTTCCAGTTACTCTACGAGATTCAGCCCACCAGTTAAACAAAGCAATAGTCAATGCCATTCTATGTTCATATAAATCATGCATGGAATGATATTCATCACTGACTTCAATTTGTGAGTCTGTACTCTCAATCATTAACACAGTTGAATTATTGATAGTTAACTTCTCTACCGTGGTTAATTCATTATCATAATGTACTGTGAACTTTTTCATTTTTTCTCCTTGTTAGCCATGTATTTCTTGTAACTGTCAAGTGGTTCACCAGACAGATAGACTTGCCAGTCCATGTTGCTACCAACACCAACTTTAGTCCTTCTTATCCAACCCATCTCTAATAGATTCTCCATTATTTGGTCTAGAGTGAATGTGCTGTACAGGCCATAACCTTTCCAAAGTAATTGCTTCTTACTAAGTGTCTGGTCAGGAGCGGCTAACAAGAAATCTAATGTCTGCTTGGTAGCAGCGGCTAGTGGGTCAGGACCACGACCTTCTGTAGTCCTCTTACTAGCATATACTAAATTGGATACCTTAGTGATGGCATCCTCAATATCTAATTCACTTATCTCGCCAGTAAAATCGTAGTTAGACAGACACAAGCACATAGCTACTTTAAGTACATGGTCAGGAACTCTGTTCATGAACCCTGTCTTATCGTAAGTTTGGTTAGCTCTCCAAGTCTTACGCCATGTGTTGAATAGATTTCTAGCTTCTGTAGTTGGAACTAACTTGCCCTTATGCTTAAATACTTTTTCTAGATGTGGGACATACTTTGGTATGATATACTCATCGAATTTATCCTTGTCAGACTCACCACTTTCAATGTCTAACAAGTCTACATCTTGACTTCTCTTCTCTTCATATATAATGAGATTCCTGCCAATATAACCTCCCTCGATATTGGCTTGTGGAATACTATCATAAAAGTGTGCTGGGGAGGAACCGAATAAGGCAGTGATATATGGATTCTTAAGTTTCTCGGTTCCATCTCCTTTAAGCATATTATTCCATTCGGGATTATAGTGTCCATCATATAAGTCTGTGAGAATAGTGAGACTGTCAGGATCTTGAATAATCGCAGTTGATAGTTCACCATTGACTACGTATCCTCTGCTGTCAGAGATAATTGGTCTACCTTCAACTGTTTTAGCACGGCTTAACTCCTGCACAATAGCTTGTATAGAACTTCTACCAGCAATGACACGCGTGACGTTAGCTTTAGTTACTAATAATTTAGCTCTATTGATTGGAAAGCCTTTACCTAATCCACTGTCACCAAGAAGCATAATGTATAAGTTTGGCTTATATATCAAGTCTCCTTTCAGTGTGGTCAAGTAGTAGTTGTTTCCGGCCGCTGCTGAGATACATGAAATGAAAGACCACCATAACCACGAATGCGGCGTCTCTACGTGTGAACATTCAGCTACTAAAGAATCAACAAAATTAAGTTGCTTCACCTAGAATATTTCTAAATCTGGAAACCAATTCAAAGGTTTCTTTTTGTACATCCATTGGTACTTGGCTTGCGCTCATAGCCATAATAACTATCTTTAACTCTCTAATTGTAACATGCAATTCGTATATGTTCTCTTCGTCTTGGCCATTCATTTTCTATTCATCCTTCCTCTGATATGAGCGAGATTAAATACTTTCTCAAAATACGTTTGTGGCAAGTTCTGACCAGCCGTTCCTACAACTACAACGTGAAAATTCTCACGGCTATAGAGTTCTTCTAATTCGGCTGGATAGAACCATTCGTCATACGTCAAGTGTTGACCGTATGCCCAGACTCTAGCCTCGTTGTAGTTTCCTGCTATGATGCAAATCATTCTACATATTCTCTTAAAACAATTACAAATGGCATCTCTTCTCTTTGTTCAGGAATTAATTCGTACTTCTTCTTATATGCATGGTCTACTACATACAATTTATGTTCTTCGTGATAGATTTTGAACTCTAAGTTGTTAAAATATACCTTAGTAACTCCAGATTTAGGCATTTATTCTAAACTAATCCCTTTCTGAGCAGCATATCTATACAATGCACGCACGGATGCTTTATCGAATGCAATCATTATCTCATTCTTACCCCATCCAGTTTTGGCAGCTATCTCCTTATCGAATTCTTCTCTAAGTATCTCAATGAATGTCATATCGTCACCTTTCGCATCTCCGCATAGTTAGTGTCACTTATTTCAATCTCGCATGGAATAATTAATTTGTAATCACGTTTAAGTGAACAATAAGTATTGAAATCAATAGGAGCCTCAAAATGTTTTTTCATCAGTCTAGCGTATGGCTCCCAGTTATTAGATGGTACTTGCATCTTCAGACTATCATGGTCTTCACTCAACCACAAGAAAGCTTTGTCACCATTTAGTTCTTCGTCAATCGCAAGAGCGGCTTTCTGAATTAAGTGCGCTTCCGTCCTTTGAGGAATGTTGGCATATCCTTCTTTGTATGTTTCGTCATCCATACGGCCGTTAAATATACGTAGACCACCGTAAGGGTCAATGAGCGTTCTCGTTGATTGTATGCAATCTTTGATATCTTGATGAAATTTATTTCTGATGAGAGGAGAAGCACCATGAAATAAATCAAGCATCTGTCCAGCGCGCCACTCCGAAATGGACATAGGAATATCAAACTTTTGAGCATCTGTATTAAACTCAACCATAAAGCGATTCTTACCCATATTAAAATTCCCTGCATGTCGTGTCTTCTTGCCACAAAACCTTTCAGGACCGTCCTTATCCATTATATCTACTACTGGTATAGTACCAGTTGTTAGTATCAATTCACGAGTATATCCAAAGATTAATGCAGCCGTTCTTCTGTGTATGTCAACCTTATCAAATGCTTCTAGTAATTCCCAATCTTCAGATAAAACAGCTACTATTCTCGCTTGGCATTGGCTTGCGTCGGCTGCAAGAAAGACACATCCAGGGTCTGTGATGAACATAGAACGTATGTCTTTTGCGAGCCTCCCGTGTTTGGATATAGTATGGTACGCAAGTCCAATTTTCTTGGGCCTGAGAGGTTTCTTAAGAATTGATGTACTGCTCCTACAAGTCTCAGTTGCCGAGATATTGAAAGAGGTTTTGCAACGTCCGTCGTAATCCGGATTAAAACTAATATATCGTGACTTTTGCGTTCTAATTCTTCTTTCTTCAAGTAAGTCCGTGAGGATGTCTTTCCTCTCTTTGGTCTTCGCATGATTCCCTAACAGCGCAACTATCGTATCCTCACTAGTAGGATTACGTTTCATTGCCTTAAACTTCATCTCCTTATATAGCAACATGAACATCTGTGGATAACTATTAACATTAACTTCGTGACCGACAGCGGCTGTTATCCTGTCATGGACAACCTTAGCCATGTCAGTATATCTTTTACTTAATTCCCTCTTACGAGCCATATCGACTCTGAAGCCAGTATTCTCCATCTTCATGTAGAATTTATGCTTTTTCATCATGTAGTTGTAGTAGTAGTCCATCAATGGGAGATTGTATTGTTTACCCAAGTCAATAAGGTCTTGTTCCTGAGCCTCATCAATCTCAAATGTGACTGCACAATCTCTACCATTATACTTCAATAACTGCTCGATAGGGACTTTACCTAACTTAAACTCTTTGCCTTCTTCTTTGTAGTAAGGCTCTCGTGTCCAGATTGAGCTTTGAACATGCAGCTTCTTCTCTGGTAACTCTGGAAATATGACACGGGTCTTAATCAACGTGTCACTATGAATGTTTGGGAGTTCAAATCCTATAAGGTTTAGCTTGAACTCATCGTATTTAATATTCTGGCCAATTAATTTGAGTCTTCTAAGTTGTACATCTATTAATCTCCAGACTTCATCCATTTCATAATCACCCATATCAGTAAGCTTATGCTTCCCAATATTCCGCAATAGAGGAACACTAATTGCGTGGTGTTTATTGAAAGCAAAGCCAATACATACAGGGACACAATTAATAGACTCGATATCCGTAGTTGCCTTATGAAGGAGTTCATATTTGTTAAAGAACCGAAATAGGTCAAGTGAATTATGGCAGACATCTATCTGTCTGTCTGGTAGGTTTAGTGTCCGAGTCTTAGACTCTTCTGCAGCTCTAATGAAGTCACCTTCGATTAACTTAAGATAGGTATACTCTAGTCCTCCCTTATCACCTCTGTTGAAGAGAGCGGCTGGATGTATCGTTGGAACTACCTTAGTAACTCCATCCTTAGCCAAGAGAATAGAGCCGCGATACTTAGTGATACCAGTATAACCAGTAACGTGTTCAAGAGCAGTGTCGCCAATAGCAAGTATGCATTTAGGTTTGAGTTTACGTATCTCATTATCCCAGAGATTCCGACTCTCATCGTTTATGTCAACTCCTATTAAATGCAGCTTTGTTAGGTCATTTTGAGGTGGTTGGTATTTGCATACATTGGTGATATATATTTCTGACCTACGTAATCCTGCCTTATGTAAACAATCATCAAATAGGCTACCTGCTGGACCTGAGAATGGAATACCAGTCTCATGCTCATGCTTACCGGGCGCTTCACCTATTGCCATTAGGTCTGGTTCTAATGGCCCTATTCCGTTTACGTATCTAGGCAATGTGTTTGACTTCCAACAACATGAGCTTCAATCTTGGATACTCTTTACATTCTTCCTTACCAAATATCTCACATATCATTTCTTTTGCATACTCAACTGCTTCTCCATCACATGGATTCATGACATCTTCTACTATTAATTTAACGTAGATTATTTGCATTATTGGTCTATGTCTTCCATTTGAATTTCACGTTGCCGCACACGTATCCACGAGAGAGCATCTCTCATACTCGAACAGCGACGAAGTTGTTTGTCGTGAGTCTTAAGCCAACTAGCGAGTAGTAGGTCTTGCGAGACTGAGCCAATTGAACGATTAAGAGCTTGTGCTGTTTTCTCAATCGTCCAATGTGGTTCGTCTTTTAGTTGTTGAATATGAAATCTATGTATGTCTACGGCTCTTTCTATCCAGTGTTGTTTGACTAATGGTGAATGCATCAATCATCTTCATCTACTGGTGCTTTCGCACTCTCGTGTGACGCTCATTTATTCTCCTAAAGAAAAAAGCTGGCCCAAGGTGGAAGCCTTTAGCCCATGCTGGCGGTCTTGGTGCTCCGAACCTTTCCATCAGAAATTGACTGGTATTTTACGAGAACACCGCACCACACTCTGGACCAGCAAACACTTACATGCTTACAATTAGCTCAGTGGCATGAAGTCGGTAACGTCGTTGAACTCGTTACCACGGTTGCTCTTGCCACGTTTGATATATACCTTGAGCTTGCTACCGATTGTCTGCTTGAACAATTCGGTACTCAGCTCATATCCTTTGACGGGATCAAATGGAAACTGCAAGGTCTTCCAGAGATTCTTGCCAAATCCAAGAGCCGTCTCATTGAATAGACGTTTGGCAGTAATGCCCTTATTGGGTCCATCAATAATCTTGAAATAAAAGTTGCAGTTCGTGCTACCAGGATTCTTAGCATCCTCTGATGCATCAGATTCATCGTAGTCCACGATTTCGGCTGGATGCCAGCCTACTTCTGCGAGGTCGCCTTTTTTCAAATCGTCTGGTGTAAGAATAGCACGCATGTTAGGTTCTCCATTTCGGTTGGTTTGCTTTTTCTAGGTCTGCGCCTTGAGTTGGATTCGCAAATGGATTCATAGGAGTCTCTTGTTTCTTCTTTACTTCATCTCTTACCTCCGCTCTATGTGTGGCAAGTTTCTCCTTCCACACTTCGTAGAACATTCTATCAGTGATGTCCATCTGACCAAGCAAACCAATATTACTTTTAGCAAAGTCATCACCAATAGCATCTGTATCGACAACGTATCTGGTTGAAGCTTTGCCAGATGAGCTGTCCCAGCTATTAACTTTAGAAAAATGGTATATCTCGCTGAAATTGCCAGGGACAATACCAGCTACTTTAGAACCGTATGTTACTATGGGATTGGTCTTCGTTACTTTCATGCTAGCTCCAGTTCCTTCAATCTTAATTGATGGAATTGGGTGGCATGTCCAGATAACGTGACATGGAAGGTTACGACAAATATCTAATGCTTGTGTAACCAGACTTGTCTCTACTTTATATTCATCAAAGTCTGGAATAAGCTTGATTCTATCTTTACCTTTACGTGTATCATTGAAATTGAGCGACCAGTTAACGGCTCCACTGGTCATCTGTGTTACTGAATCGTTGATAATCGCTGTGAACGGACAGTCTTTAGATAGTCTTATTAACTTGTTTAAATATTCGTTAGCGTTGTGAGCGCCATATACATCATAGTCGATACGTTCAAGTAAGTCTGGTCGCTTGACTATCTTATAGAAGAAATTCTCTAATTCAATAGGCTTCTTCTTATCCCAATAAGCTAACCATACTGGCCCATCTAATGCAAATGTTGCAGCGGCGCATGTCTTTGCGTGACCGAACGGCCCTTTGAAGAGTATAGAGGTTTGACCCTCTACGACCATATCACTTGCTTTCATCAGGGGTCTCCGATAAAATCATCATCTCCTCTGTATCTATTCTAATCAAGTGAGCACGAGAGAATGAATCTTTGAATACTTCTCTAGTGATTCTTTCTGCTGCATCCTGACCAGCAAATAGCTTATCATCAACACCAACATCAATGGTGAATACTACCTTTACTTTAATTCTATAATCTTTGCGATTCATCAGTTGAACCCATTGATGAAATTGACAAATTCTTGTCTAGACATTGTAGGATTTATCATCAACTGCATCACACACAATTGCTGTAGCGTGGCACTAGCAGTTTCTGTATGCTTACTAATATCTGACATCATTGATGCTATGCCATTCTTAAGTGCTGAACGCGGTTCAGTCTTAGCATAGAAATCATATTCTGCAATGGCACGTTCCTTGCACCACTTGAGATGTTCTACTCTTGTCGTAATGTTCATCTTTTCCTTTCATCTGTATGCATGTTAATCACATCAGCTATTATAGTTGCAAATTTAGCTACTTTTTCATCTGATATGCCAAGCATTAATTGAAAATTGACAACCACGCTGGCGAACACACGAAATGCTGCCACATCCTGCTCGTTGTCAATCTTAGATGCAATCAATAAGCCTTTAACATTCTCATAGTTAATCATTTAACTCTTCTCAGCTTGCTGTATCGGCGTTCGCCGCCCATTAATCCAATATACTCTGTTTCGTCCTTTAATCCGAAATAGTATTTGAATACTTCTGATACAACCCAACTGAGTGAACGACCTTCGAGTTCTGCTATCTCTGCTAGTCCTTGCTTGACTGAGCGGCTAACTTTAAGATTTGTACTTGCTGTGTAGTATGCTTTCTTGTGACGTTTCCTGTGCTTAATACCTGTTACTGGAATGGACGGATTTTTGTAGCTCACTATTGTTATCTCCAACCGGAACTTTCCCAACCACATTCATCGCATTGAAGATAGCGTCTACCATCTTCAAATCTGTTATGTGCGTTTGAATGCTTACATTTTAATCTAGATATCTTCATCAATAACAGTAGAAGTGGCACTGTTAAGACGTGACCGCAAATCACCAGTGTTCTTCTCAGCGACCGAAGAAAGGATCGGCAAGGCGTTTGGTCTAATAAAATGTTTCTTCCCATCAGCGCCATCTACTTTCCTCTTGCTGCAATTCTCACAGTGCGGCTTAACCAGCTTAACTGTGTATTCATTCATAATAAATTCATTGTTACACAGATTACATAGCACTCTCTTACCAAGAGCTAGTTCTGCTTCTATCTTGAAATGACAATCAGGCAGCGTGCAGAAGTAAACAGCATTACCTGTTTTGACGTACTTGTGTTTTTTGAGCCTATGAACGTGCTTGCTAACCTTAGCCATCTTCTTCACCAACTAATTCAATTATATAATTTCTTAAATGCTTTCTGGCTTTATCTAAACTCACAGCATCTTCTACATGTGGTGAGTTTTCATTTGTAATAACAGCTTTAACAAAGTCTTCTGCAAATTCAACCAAAGTATCAATCTCATACGACTTCAACTTGTTCAATGTATACCTCTAGCTAGTATAGCTAATTGTGGATCATTACTAAAGCGAAGCATATACATAGCTTCTGGAAGGGTTTGTCCGGTCAAACTAACAATGTCAGGTTTTAACATGTACCTGCCATCATAATACGCTAAACCATACCCCACGTAAATCTCACCAAAGTAAACCTCTACTGTGTTAAGTAGAACTGTCTTCTGGCTGACTTTCCTGCGTTCGATTCTCTTGTTCTCGAATTGAATCATTGAGAACCTCTGACGACTTTCTTAAAACTTTCGATACATCCCAAGGTTCTACTGTTATAAAGTCTGCATTTAATTTGTAGAATTTAGCTTCAGCGCCACTACTATCGCATATATTGAAGTATTCGCAGCGCCTATTATACTTATCACAACTTGTTTCGTTTAGCGGCCAAGAATCCTCAGCTACACAGTTAAGGTAATGATACATCACCTTGATGACATTCTGTTTCCAAGCTTCCAGAATGTATGGGTCATAGCTGAGTGGAACTCGTCTGAACTTCTCATGTGGCTTCAATGTCTTCTGAAAGCCAATGAGGTTAACATCTAAGAACATGCTCTTTGTAGCGTAGCAATAGTTTTTAAACTGGTTACTCATTCTATGAACTTCATAAGACCTATCGTAGCTCTTATGGTCCATAGGCTTGTTCTCATACTTGTTGTCGCTAGTCAGTATGTCTATCTTACCGGCTAGGTGAATCTTGACTTCCTCGTCTTCATGTAGCAAATAAAGAAATGGATTCTCTACTGCTACAATCTGTAAGTTCTGGTCAACAGCTCGCCAGTAATCGTAATATTCTTCCATTACGTCAATGACTCTATCAATCACCTCTGCTTCTAAGTCTGTGCTTATAACAGCGGCTTGTCGTATAATGCTAAGAGCGGCTGTCACAGCATCTTGATAGGGACTGCCGTTCTTTATCATCTCGTAGTATGTCTCACAACTAATATGCACTAGAGTACCACGGTCTAGCTGATGTGCTTTAGTTGGAGCAGACTTGTTCTTGTTGTATCTGTTATTGAATCGTTCTTCGCATAGTCTGAACAAGTCAAACTGACTCATGTCCATGACTATGTTTACTTTTGCCATCTAAGCCCTCTCATGGATGCACGTATGTGATGAAGTGAGCATTACCATCCAAGTCAGAATAGACCTTGTATGTAGCTGACTTGTGATCTCGCTGACCATGCGAATTGATTGGTCCTACTTCTACTTTCACTTCAGCATCAGTGATTTGTAGTGTAGCCCAACGATTTTTAGCTTTAGCTTCATCAGCTAGCTGCAATGCTAAATCGAGAACGGCTTGTGTCACTTTGATTCCACCCATTCTCTCTGAACGTGATAGTATGGTGACATTGAGATAATCATCAATGCTCGTTCTATCGCCGATTCAGCTTTGAAATCAAAGTTGTGATGTCCTTCTCTTGATTTGAACTCCACGCAATATATTGTCATTACATCTCCTTTATCTTACGAATCACTTCGAGCAATTCGCCTGCATCCTTAGCTCTAATCTCTCCGAGATACTCTGTTCGATTATCATCACGATTGACATACTCGAATAGTCGTTCTATTTCAAGAAGTCTTTCGTTCTTCACTAATACTACCGAAGTGCGTAGTAAGATTGGAGTTGGTGGTGGAGGTGGTATTGGCTTCTTCCACACTCTATTAGCTTGCTCTACCTTCTGAGCCATTCTAGCTGAACTCTCAGCAGGGATTGGCTCTTTGGTATGATTGTCACAGAGATAAATCTTTTTGTCAGCCACTTCAATTGTTACGAAGTGGTTAGGATTCAGAATGGATATGACATACATCCCATCTGTGTTAGCTAGTCTAACGAATGTGCCAAATAGACTGGAACCGATTGGTGCCTCTTCGCTAGCAAATCCTAGTTTGTCAGCGGCTTTAAGTAAGTCACTTGTTGTAACACCTTTTACGTCGTATCTGCCGTTGATTTTAGCGATTGTATAAGCACAATCATCTGTGGACCTACCTGTCAGAATCGACAGAACGGCTGGTCCACAATACTTATTCATGCCTATCGTAACTGACTTCATGCTAGGCATTACTTTACCTCTACTAATTCTGAGATATGACCAATTTGTTCTCCATATCTCATAATTTTACCACCATCTTCAATGATAGCATAGCTAACATCATGAAATGGATTGGCAAGTAATTCTCCATCTTCACTGTAATGTTCTAATGGAGATAAATTAAATTCAGCAAAGTCACTAGGTGCTAACCAGTAAATTTCGCCTTCGAATTTTACCTTTTTAAGCATTTACTCTCCACAGTCGTTTGTCTCGTGACATTCGACGTTCCCATTCCATACGTAGAATGGTTAAATAAGTAATTCGTGTACCTTCAATCGCAGTACACTTAGTGTAGCCCATACCCATTAGGAACAGCGCCGCATTCCTTAGATGACTATCGGCCATTTCACAGACTGGAATAACTAAACCGTCTTTAGTTCTCCACTTGCATTGACTTAGATTGTCCTTTGCAAGTGGATAGGTAATACCTATAATCTCGCCTTCTATTTGTTCCATATTACCTCTTAATCAAAAACAAGTGTCGCAAGTACAATGTGGATAACTACCTGACTTGCACCTCTTAGTTGCCTTGTGTCTAGGTGCAAATACTTCGTGTATCTTTCTACCAGCAAGTAACTGAGGATAGAATATTTCTCTACAAGTCTTACATTCATAGGATAGAAGCCCTTCAGCCTCTAACCTATAAATGTACTCTGCTATAGTTTCCAAGCCTTCTTACCTTTCGTGACTAGTATCTGCGCCAGTTCAGTCATTAGACTGTTCTGGTCCCATTGAATATTCTTTTTATCCAATGTGCTAGCCACGATTGCTCGTTTCTGTTCAACTAGCTCTGTAAAATATTCGTCGATAGTCTCACTAGCTATCATATACGTTACAGTAACTGGGTGAGTCTGTCCGAAGCGATGAAAGCGTCCTTCTGCTTGCTCTTCGTTACCGGGATTCCATTGCCTCTCTAACATCACAGCATCAGCGCAGAATTGAATGTTCAATCCTTCACCAGCCGCAAGCGTAGAGGCAATCATTATCCTAGAGCCTGCATTGTCTTTGAATTTGGTTATCATGTCTTGTCGCTGTTGCTGTCCAAGCGCACTAGACATATGTAACACAGGCTCAAAGCCTCCCTCGCTAAGCCAGTTATTCAAATCCATCTCCAATTTACTAGCAGCAGCATGGTGATGGTAGAAGATAACTAACTTACGGTCGTTGCTAATCACAAACTCTGTCGCGAAGTCAACGGCTTGTTCTACTTTACTAACACCCGTAATCTGTCGCATTTTAGTCATGATGGCTAGGATGCAACTTGACTTCTCCATGCCACTCAATTCATCATCGTAGAGTGTGTCATCTAGCTCTTGAATTGCTTGCGCGTAAGCCTTATTCAATCGCTTGTCTAACTCTACGTGATAGAATCTACGTGATAGAGCTGGTAAGTCTGGTAGAACATCTTCCTTAGTCCGACGTAGGATAAAATCCTTTGTCTTCTCATGGAACATGTCAGGATTCTTTAATCCACCTACTTTGTATCCCCATCCATTGTGATAGCTATCACACTCACGTTCAATGAATGTGACATAATGAGGAAACATTCTTGGTTGGACTAAATTCAAGACCGTGAAGTATTCACCAGCATGGTTCTTAATTGGTGTGCCTGACATCGGAATGATATGCGGAACGTCTTTGCATAACCTCTGAACTGCCTTAGCACGTCCACTCAAGTGATCCTTAATACGCTGGCATTCGTCAAGCACAACTAACTGAATCTTGCCCTTGACTAAATCGAAACACTTCTCATTCTTAACCAAATCATATGTTGTTATGTAGATATCAAACCCAGGAGCGGCTAATTCTTTACCACTGCCAATCACCTGAGTAAGAAAGCCTTGAACACCACACTTATTGATTAATTCATGTAGCCACTGTAGCTTCACGGTTGTCGGCACAACTATGACACAGGGGAGCAACTTCTTAGCGTGTAGCTTGATTAATGCCATCACTTGAATGGTCTTACCTAGACCTTGTTCATCTGATAGCAATCCTCTTGCATCGCACTCTTGAAGAAATTCGACTCCCCTCACCTGATAAGGCATCAACTTACAACCATTTAGTATTGTTTCGATGTTGGTTGTAGTTTGAAGAACTTCATCAGATGTAACATGCCCACACTCTAGAGTAATGAGCTTGCTAGTGCCAAAGGCAATGCGGCTTCGCTCAATAGCGACTTTACCGCATTCCTTACAGTTCTGTTTGACTATCGAACTGAGAGCCATTACCTGCTTTCTGTTCCTACTTCGTTTCTACTATCGGTTGACGAGGAGTGTTAAATCCGCCTGTCATCGATTCGTAAGTATCTAGAATTAATGATTCAAGCTTTGCGAGATCTTCGTCGTTGCTTGGACGGAGAAAGAAGAATGGCTTTGTCTCATTCTCTCTCTTCACAATCGATGCTGGAAAGAGAACAAATAAACCTTTCTCTTTGTCATCACAGATTGTGAATCCTACGAGGTGCCAGCTACTAAGGAATCCTTCATTGAATTCAATAGCGGCTTTGGCAACCCTGTTCCCCTTCTTCATGAGGAACGGTTCTACTTTAACCTTCATCGTGGTTACTCCTTCACTACTTAGCAAATAGTTTAGACGGGTCAAACGCCGGTTTTGCTTCACTGTTCTTTGGCTCACTAGGCTTGGCTACTTGAACGGTTACAGCGGCTTGCTCAACAACTGGCTTGTTGAATGTTACTGTCTTGAGATTCTTCTCAGTTGCTTTACGTTCCAACTGAGCAATCATCTCATTAACAGTCTCTTCATCAAGCGACTTAAGCAAGTCATTGCGTAGCTTATCCATCTTACTCATTCGCTGCTTGCGAACAGCTACTGCATTGATGGCATCGCTAGTTGTCTGGTCTGGTCCCGTAGGCGTTACCAGCCATTCCTTACCCTTCACAGAAGACTTGGCTTTTCTCTCTCTTAGTTCATCATCAGCAGCAGCTAACGTAGCTTTAGCTTCAAATGCTATTTGAGCAAGTGTCTCTCTGTGCTCTCTGAGCTGAGTCAAATCCATATCAGCTACAAGGAGTTTACCCTTGTTGAAGAATTTGGAATATAACTCTTCTTGCTCTGTCATTACTTTCCACCCCCTAATCAAGTTTAATTCACTTGAATCTCGTAACACTCTTGTAAAATCTGGAGTGTTAGTCGATACTTGCAAATGTAACTTGTCTCTTCGTAGAGATGTCATAACACACGATTCAGCTAATCCTATGTTATGACAACCACACGAACAGAACCAACTCATTACTTTACGATGTCTACCTGACCACGCTTGAATCTACCTTCTGCCTGTTCTCTCTGAGCTAATGAAATTTCGTAGTCTGTTAATGGTCTATCCTCTCCATTGTAGTGTGTGCAATTGCAATGAGCACATCTACCTTTGTTGAGTCTATCACCGTAGTGTGCCCATTCTACGTGTCCGCATGAACACATGTAATGAACACTTGTGAGCCATTCTTGGTGAGTGTTGCATTGATGCATATGCTACCATCTAATGATGCACTTTCCCGGTCTGTTGCCTTTTGGTGTGAGTGTATCAGGTGCAAATACAATCCAACCAAAGTTACTTGTCTCAAACACTTTGAATGTTGAGCCAGCAGCGTAATCACAGCCGTCCAAATGTGTGTCAGATGAAAGCGGCTGCCAGACAGCATCTTTAATTGATACTTTCTTATTCCAATGCTGCTTGTATCTGAGATGCATTTGGAC
>Ga0193742_1001222_pt1 | contig 15746 bp, 14 predicted proteins | sample L2c1metaG_FD_165511 | JGI IMG/M metagenome (GOLD analysis project Ga0193742, IMG submission 165511) | Soil microbial communities from a riparian zone of the East river system, Colorado, United States - L2c1 | ecosystem: Environmental > Terrestrial > Soil > Riparian zone | place: USA: East River... | reverse complement strand
GTGGCCGCCGCCAGGGCGAGCGCCCGAGGCGACACGTCGGTCGCGGTGACTGACGCGGCGTGCGTGCTCGCGTGCAGGGCCTGCACCCCGCACCCAGTGCCGACGTCGAGCAGCGACCCAACGGGGCGGCGCGCGGTCGCCCGAGCCAGGCTGATCGACGCCTGCCCGACGCCGAGCACGTGGTCCGCCGGCACGGCCATACCGAGCTGGTCGGCGTCGAGGTCGGCGACCACCCACCAGGTGTCGCCGTACGGCCGGATGTCCAGTCCCGCCGCCAGGTCGCCGGTGACGACCCCGGCCGTGACCGCGTCGGCCAGGTCCACCGGACCGAGCGCGGCCCGCAGGTCGCGCGCCGGCTCGGTGTCGCCGAGCAGGAACAACCGGATCAGGGTGCCGAGCGGCCCGGCGTCCCGGCTGGCACGTCGGGCCGGCTCCGGCTCGCCGCGGCCGAGCGCGGCGTGCGCGCGGGGACCGAGCGCCGCGATGACACCGTCGGCGGTGTAGCCGGCGGTCAGGAACGCCTCGCGCAGCCGCGCACAGAAGTCGACAGAGAGATCGGGGAGCTCAGGGTGCACGGACGCAGATGCTGTCACGCCTGGCGAGCGAGCTTCTCCAGGTGTACCAGCATCAGCGTCTCGGCCACCTTTTCCTTGCGCACCAGGACGTAGCCGAGCTTCTGGTAGAGGCCGATGTTGGCGGTGCTGCGCTCGCCGGTGTGCAGCGCGAACCGCGCGGCCGTCGGGTTGGCCGCCTCGGCGGCCAGCACCAGCGCCCTGCCGAGCCCCTTGCCCTGCAGATCGGGCACCACCACCAGCCGGGTGACGTGGCAGACGTCGCCGTCGCGCACACCACGCACGGCACCGACGATCCGGTGTCCGTCCAGCGCCACCAGCACCTGCCCCCGCTCGATCGCCGCGCGAACCTCGGCCACGGTCTCGGTCAACGCGCTCAGGTACGGGTTGTCGTAGAGCCGCGCCTCGGAGACGTACGCGGCGCGCTGCACCGTGAGCACCTCACCGGCCTGGGCCACGTGCGCAGCGTGGATCGTCCAGTCCACCCATTCCCCTTCCGCACTGATCCGCCGCGCCGCGGCTCGACGTCACGCCCCGTTGCCGGGCTTCTCCAGCCTGATCAGCGCCAGCGTGTCCGCGATCTGCTCCTGGCCCACCTCCGCGTAGCCCAGCTTCTTGTACAGGCCGAGGACGCTCGTGCTGTGCTCGCCGGTGTACAGCGCGAACCGCGCGGCCAACGGGTTGGCATCCTCCGCCGCGGTGATCAACGCCTTGCCGAGCCCGCACCCCTGCATGTCCGGCGCCACCACCAGCCGGATGACGTGGCACAGGTCGCCGTCGACCACGCCCCGGACCGACCCGACGATCCGGTGTCCGGTCAGGGCGATCAGGACCTGCCGCTTCTCGATCGCCATGCGAATGTCGTCCAGGGTCTCGGCCAACCCGGACAGATGTGGGTTGTCGTATCGCTGAGCCTCAGTGACGTAGGCCGCGCGTTGCACGGTGAACACCTCGCCAGCCTGGTGCTTCTCAGCCGGTCGGATCGTCCAATCCACGTTCCTTCCCTTCTCCCGAACTTGACGTACGAAAGCCGCTTCGACGGGTAAACCGGGCTGGGATGGGGTATTGGTGTAGTTATCGGACAAATCACCGACGGAAGGACGTCTATGGCCCTCGACCCAGCCCGCAGGTCACCCCGGCTGCTCGCCCTCATCGCGGCAATGGCCGTTCTCCCGCTGCTTGCCGCCTGCAACGACAGCGAGGAGGACGACGATGAAGACGACGACAGCATGGGTGTCCGCCCGGCGGCGGTGCTGATTGTGTCCGAATAGGAGGCAGTCGTCTATGGGGCGTGTCGTGCGGATTTGCGGCACGCCCCATCTCGTTCGCGCGCTGTACGCGCGATGATTGACCCGTGCACACCGCCGCGGAGATCGTCGGGCTGGTCGTGGCCGTTCTGGTCGTGACGTCCCTGGCCCGCCGACTCGACCTGTCTGCCCCGCTGTGTCTGATCGCTGTGGGCATCGGCGCGTCCTACGTCCCTGGCGTGCCCGACTACCACCTCTCCCCCGAGGTCGTGCTGGTCGGCCTGCTGCCCCCGCTGCTGTACTCGGCGGCGATCCAGACGTCCCTGCTCGACTATCGCAAACTGCGCGGGCCGATCGCGCTGCTGTCCGTCGGGCTCGTCGCGTTCACCACGCTTGGCGTCGGCCTTGCCGTGTGGGCCGTCGTACCCGACCTGCCGCTGTCCGCGGCGATCGCCCTCGGCGCGGTGGTCGCGCCACCGGACGCGGTCGCGGCGAGTGCCGTCGCGCAGCGCGTCGGCATGCCGCGCAAGCTCGTTCGGCTGCTGGAGGGCGAAAGCCTGTTCAACGACGCGGCCGCACTGGTCGCGCTGCGCACCGCCATCGCGACGATCGCCGGCTCGGTCACGATGTGGCAGGTCGGCCTCGACTTCGTCCTCGCCGCCGTCGCCGGCGGCACCGCCGGCGCCGTGATCGGCTACGCCGGGTCGGCGGTGCGCAAGCGGCTGACCGACCTGGTCTCCGACACCGCGTTCTCGTTCGCCGTGCCGTTCGTCGCCTACCTGCTCGCCGAGGCGGTGCACGGTTCCGGCGTGCTCGCCGTGGTGGTTGCCGGGATCATCCTCGGCCACCGGTCACCGACGATCATGTCCGGCTCGGCCAGGCTGGCCAGCCGGCACAACTGGCAGACAATCCAGTTCCTGCTGGAGAACCTGGTCTTCCTGCTGATCGGGCTGCAGCTGCGACAGATCATCGAGCAGGTCGCCGCCAGCGGCCTGTCGCCCTGGCTGGTGGTCGGCGTCTGCGCGGTGGTGCTCGGCGCGACGATCCTCACCAGGGTGCTGTGGATGGTCGGGATCGGCATCAGCAAACGGATCGGCGCCCGGCTGACCGGCCAACACAAGCGCGTCTGGCCGTGGCGTTACTCGGCGGTGATCGCGTGGGCTGGCATGCGCGGCGTGGTCACCCTCGCCGCCGCGTTCGTGCTACCCGCGAACACACCGCAGCGCGCGCTGCTCGTGCTCGCCGCGTTCGTGGTGGTGACCGGGACGCTGCTGATCCAGGGCACGACGCTGCCCCCGCTCGTGCGCCGACTGCGGCTGCCCCCGCCGGACCCGGCGGAGGACGCGTTGCAGGAGGCAGCGGTGCTCAACGACATGGCGCACGTGGCACTGGCCCGGCTGGCGGAGCTCCGTCGCCCGGAGGATCCGCCGGAGGTCATCGACCGCCTCCGGGTGCGACTGCGCGACCGCACCGACTCCGCGTGGGAGCAGCTCGGCCGGCAGAGCGCGCTCGCCGAGACCCCGAGCGACGCCTACCGACGGCTGCGTATCGAGCTGCTCGCGGCCGAGCGCGCGGAATGCCTGCGCGCCAGGGACAACGGCACCGCCGACGACGTCGTGCTGCGCCGCGTGCTGGAGCGGCTCGACATCGAGGAGTCCATGCTCGACCGCGACGAGGAGGAGCCAACGATCGACCCGGACCGCGAGCTGCGCACGCCGGCCGCCACCGCTGGCTCGTGCAAGCACCTCACCCACGACTGGCGCGACCTTGATCCGTCCACACCGGACAGTTGCGGGGCGTGTATCGCGGAGGGCACCTCGTGGGTACACCTGCGCAGGTGTCTCAAGTGCGGCAACATCGCGTGCTGCGACTCCTCGCCGGCCAGGCACGCGTCGCGGCACTTCCATGACACCCGCCACCCCGTCATGCGCAGCGTGGAACCCGGCGAGAGCTGGCGGTGGTGCTTCGTCGACAAGCAGCTCGGCTGAGTTTGTCGGCGCCATCCGCCAGAATGCTCGGCGTGGGTGTGCCCAGCGGCAAGTTCCATCAGATGATGGCCAGGCTGGCCGACGTCGAGCGGTCCGAGTCGACCAACTGGACGTCGTACAGCGTGCGTGGCAAGCGGTTCTGCTACCACTGGCCGGCCACCAGGACGGTCGGTCTCAAGCAGACGCTGCACGAGCAGGCCGCGCTGGTCTACGAGCGGCCCGACGTGTTCGAGGTGCAGTTCACCGCCGGCGGGTTCGGCTGGGTCGTGGTGTACCTGGACAAGATCGACGCCGCTGAGCTGGCGGAACTGGTCTACGAAGCCTGGCGGCTGTCCGCCCCGGCGGACCTCGCCGAGGCGCACCCGCTCCGGTAAGCCTTGACCACCAACCGTCGCGGTTCGTACGTTCTTCGCACACCGTGATCACCCTGCGCCCGTGAGCGAGGAAACCGTGTCGCGCACCAGAGTCCTGCCGCCGCTCGTCCTCGTCGTGCTCGCCGCCCCGCTGGCGCCCGTCGCCTCGGCCGCCGCGCCGGCCGAGGCGCTGCGGATCACCGTGCTTTCCGGCCGCGCCGACACGGTGACCGGCGACGACGCGCTGGTCCGCGTCGAAGCGCCGGCCGGCGTGCCGCTCGACCAGGTCCACATCTCGCTCGGCGACGCCGACGTCACCGACGCCTTCCGCCTCGACCCCGATGTCACGGGAGCGCTGACCGGCTTCGTCACCGGACTCGGCGCGGGCGAGAACACCGTCGGCGCGACGGCCGACGGCGCCGACTCGACGGCCCTCGATCTGGTCAACTACCCGTCCACCGGACCGGTGTTCTCCGGCCCGCATCAGCAGCCGTTCGCCTGTGAGACCGAGACTTTCGCACTCCCCGTGCTCGGCGGAATCCTCGGCGCACCGCTGGACGCCGACTGCACGATCGAGACCAGAGCCGACCACTTCTACCGAACCACTGGCGGCACCTACGCACCGTGGCCGGCCGGCGCCACCGACTACCCGGCCGACCTGGCGACCACGACGACCTCGCTCGGCACGACCGTGCCGTTCATCGTGCGGATGGAGTCGGGTACCGCAAACCGCGGCATCTACCAGACGACGGTGTTGCACGACCCGATCGCCGAGCCGGAGCCCACCCCGTTCGACCGCCCGGTCGGCTGGAACGGCCGCGTGATCTACACCCTCGGCGGCGGCTGCGCCGGTGGCTGGTACCGGCAGGGCAACACCACCGGCGGGGTGACCGACGCGTTCATGCTCGGACAGGGCTTCGGCGTGGCGTCCTCGTCGCTGAACGTCTTCGGCCAGAACTGCTCCGACCTCACCGCGGCCGAGACGGCGATGATGGTCAAGGAGCGGTTCGTCGAGCGGTACGGCCCGATCGCGCACACCATCGGCTACGGCTGCTCCGGTGGCTCCTATCAGGCCCACCAGATCGTGGACGACTACCCGGGCATCTTCGACGGCATCCTGCCGGCCTGCTCGTTCCCCGACGTCGGCTTCGGCACCATCTACATGATCACCGACGCGTGGCTGCTGGACACCTACCTCAGCGCGGCCGCCGGGTGGACCGCCGAGCAGAAGCGTGCGGTGACCGGCTTCCGCACCTACGCGACCGCGCCGAACGTGGCCGCCGGCGCGCGGCGGATCGACCCGAGGGCGTTCTGCGACATCGTGCCGGAAGCGCAACGGTACGACCCGGTCACCAACCCCGACGGCACTCGCTGCGACGTGTACGACCACGCGCGCAACGTCTACGGCACCGACCCGTCGACCGGGTTCGCCCGCCGCCCGCTCGACAACGTCGGTGTCCAATATGGACTCGCCGCGCTGCGCGACGGCACGATCACCCCGACACAGTTCCTCGACCTCAACGCGGGTGTCGGCGGGTTCGACGCGGACGCCAACATCGTGCCGCAGCGCACCGTGGCCGACCCCGAGGCGCTGCGCATCGCGTACCGCACCGGCCGGCTCACCAACGGCGGTGGCGGGCTGGCCGAGGTGCCGATCATCGACTACCGCGCCTACCACGACGACGCGGCCAACGGCGACATCCACGTGCGCTACCACAGCCTGTCGATGCAGGCCCGACTGGAGAAGGCGAACGGCACGGCCGCGAACCGGGTGAGCCTGCTGGAGGACGGCCGCTACGGCCTGCACAGCACCGACAGCCCGCTGGTGCGCCACGCGATCACGCAAATGGATCGCTGGCTGACCGCGCTCGCCTCGGACGCATCCGACGACCCGGTCATCGACAAGATGGTCCGCGCCAAGCCGGCCGAGCTGGTCGAGGGCTGCAACACCCGCGACGCGCAGCCGGAGTTCCTCGCCCAGCCGCTGGACCGGAACCCGGCGAGCGAGTGCGAACAGCTCTACCCGTCGGCGTCGTTCCCCCGCGAGGTCGCCGGCGCGGACATCGCCGCCGACATGATCAAGTGCCAGCTGACGGCACCCGACCGGACGGGCTACGGCGTCGACCTGACCGACGCCGACTGGGCCAGGCTGACCGAGATCTTCCCGGACGGCGTATGCGACTACTCCCGGCCCGGCGTCGACCAGCAGCCACCCAGCGGTACCTGGCTGCGCTTCTAGCTGATGAGGTCGGCAGCACAGCACGGTTCGAACGAGGAGGTCCTATGTCGGCGGAGCCCACTTCCTGGCACATCCCGGTACTCGACGCCGTCGGCCGCAACCGGCTCCTGAGGGTCACCGCCGGCGACGGGGAGGTCGTGCTGATGGCGCCACCCGGCTGCTGCGCGCGGATTCCGCTCGCCGGTGTCGAGGAGCTCCGCCAGGCCGCGACCGAGGCTCGCGCGGCGGCGATCAGCAGCGAACGCTGACGATCGGTGCTCCGGTAGGTTCGGCGGCATGCGGATCTCCGGAATGGCCGTTGCGTTGGCCTCGGCCGCCGTCCTGGTGGCCGGCTGCTCGGAGGTGAACGACGCCGTCGACGAGGTGAGCAGTGTCGCCGACAAGGCTTCGGTGTGCACCGAGGCGCTCGGCCTGGTCGACCTGCTGCCGTGGACCGACCCGGAGAAGGTCAAGGAGCGCGCCGCGGACAAGGAACAGCGGCTGCGCGAGTTGGCGGAGAGCGTCAACGACCAGGACGTTGCCGGGTCGCTGACCACGCTCGCCGACTCGTACGTGGCCGTCCAGCGGGAACGGATCGAGGACATCACCCAGGCCTCCGACTGGGTCCGCAACCACCTGGACCGCATCGACGCCCTACGCGCCGCCTGCACCTGAGGGGCAGATGACGCGGCCGAATCCGGTGCGGTGGCTGTTCTGCCAGTTCGGCGGGCGGCTGCCGGACCGCTACCGGGACTGGGTGCGGCACGACGCGACGTGCCGCACCTGGCTGGTGCGCAAGCTGTTCCGCACCCTGATCGTCCTGGCGCCGGTGTTCGCCGTGCTGGTGGTCGTGCTCGGCATGGTCTCCGGGCTGTGGCCGCTCGCCGCCGGTTCGGTGCTGCTCGGTGTGCTGGTGGCGTTGCGGATCTCCCTGGCTAACGCGGCGGAGAGCGTCGACGCGCGGTTGGTCCGCTACGGCTTCCCACCCGGCCACGCCACCGCCACCCGCCGCGCCGCCACAGCAGCGGCCGACGCGGAAGCAGCACGGCGGTACCGCGAACGCTGGCGCGACACGTGAACCGCGCGCCACTACGGATTCGGTGACCCGACCGGGAACCGGCCGGCCCGAAACTGGTCTGGCAGTTCCCGCCATGCCCTGGCGAAACCCGGTGGCGCGCCGGCGAGGTTCGGCGGCTTCCGCCAGGTTCCGAAGTCGCCGAGCACGGGTACCTCGCCGGCCCGGCACGCCGCGGCGAGGACACCGGCCTGGCGCCGCAGGTGGGCAGAGGCGAACCGGGTGACGCCCTCTTCCCGACTCCAGGACGGGTCCCAACCAGCTCGGCCCGCACCGTCGTCGCTCTGGCTGGCCAGCTGATCCAGCCATGCCAGCCACGCCGAGGCCTCCGGTTGCCGCCCGACGCCGCCAGCCGCGACGGCTGTGCGCAGATGGTGGTACCAGCCGGCCGGGAACCACCATGGGCCTTGCAGGACCTCGCCAACGTCCGTTGTGGACGCAGTGGGCGCGGTGTGCTCCCAGAACGGCACGGCCAGCGCGCCGATCAGGATGTCCGGTCCGCCTGGTGGCGCCCCAGTGCTGAACGATGCACGGAGTCGGTTCCACAGCACAGCCGCGTCGACGGAACCGCGTTGACGGGCACCAGGCAGCCGTAGTTCGATGCCGCGCCCGTCCCGCCACGCGGCACCGTTGTCAGCCAATCGCTCGGTCCATCGCACGGTGCCGGGTGCGCCGGCGTCGAGCGCATGCCAGGTGTAGCAGGCACTCGCGTCCCGCGGCGGCACCGGTATCGGGGTCAGCGGCGTCAGGTCCGGCAGTCGAAGCCCGTACATCAGGTCGTCGGTGTAGGACTCCCGCAGGTACCACGCGGAGTCGTCGACGACGACCGCCGCACTGCCGCCGAGGTCCACCCGATGCACACTGTGCGGCCCCGTGGCGCACGGAGTGAGCCGGCACAGGCGTTTCCTGTCGCCCGCCCAGCTGAAGCCGATGACCAGGCATTCCGTTGGCACATCGAAGAACCTGAGGAAGTCCACCCCAGTCACCTTGTCGTCCCGGTCCGGCACCAGAGGCACCGACACCCGCGGCATGTCCTCGCCGGCCAGGTTCAACCAGACGCGAATCCACCCGCCGTCCCCGTCCGGGCGGACCGTACGCCGCTCAACCCAGGCGACCCGGTCGCGCGTCTGATCGATCGCCCCGCCAAGCACCTCGACCGCCACCCCGTCCGAAGGTTCCGGCGTCCCGTCGTCCTCGAGATCCCACCAGCGGCTCGGCGGCGGGTGCTGCCGCCACGGTCGGTCCAGCCCGGTGAGCCGGCCGATCGCGTCGAGCAGGACCGCGTGCTCCCCCGGTGGCACCGCGTTCTGGTCAGCATCCATGGCCGCGCAAGGTTACCCAGGATACGGGGACCGTCACGCGAAGTGGATGTCCCGCACCCAACCCAGCGCTTCGCCTCTTGACCCGACGCCGCCTACCACCCTAAGTTCTCCGTTCGGAGGACATCCCATGTCCTACCTCCTCGTCAATCTCCTCGTCAGCGACGACCTCAGGAGGCGCGATGCGCAGGACCCGGTCCGGATCTCCGCAGCCGTTCAGCCGGCGGGACATGTTGCGCTTCACCGGGTTCGCCGGTGCCGCGGCGGCCTTCTCCTCGTCGCTCGCCGCGTGCGGCGGGCCGGCGTCCACGAACGCCACCGGCAACACCGCCGAGTCGATCACCGCGGTCATCGGCTACGGGAACAACCAGACCTGGGATCCGCTGCAGACCGCGTCCGCGTTCTCCATGGCCGGCATCCTGCACAGCTACGAGTCTCTTGTGGAGGGTGACCCGATCACCCGCAAGCCCTACGCCGGCCTGGCGAAGGCGCTGCCGGCGGATGTCAGCGGCACCAGCTTCACCTTCGAGCTGCGCGACGGCGCGACCTGGCACGACGGCAAGCCGGTGACTGTCGAGGACGTGGTGTTCACCTTCGCCAGGGCACTGGACCCCACCGAGAACGTCCTCGTCCGGGTCTTCCTCGCCGGCTGGCTCAGCGAGGTCCGGCCGGCCGGCGAGCGGTCAGTCGAGTTCGTCCTGTCCAAGCCGTTCCCCTATGCGCTGCAACGGATCCAGACGGTGAAGATCGCACCGAAGCACGTCTTCGACGGCAAGTGGGCGGAGGCAGTCGCCGGCAAGGTCGTCGGCTCCGGGCCGTACCGGGTGGTCGAGCAGGCGCCGCTGTCGCACACCCGGTTCGAGCGGTTCGACGGCTACAACGGACCGCGTCCCGCGGTGTACAAGACGATGCTCTGGAACTCCATCGTGGACTCGGCGCCTCGGGTCGCGAAGATCTCCGGCGCGGCACCCGCCGCCCAGCTCGTGGAGAACATCCCGGCGGCCAACGCCGAGCAGCTGCAGCGCGACGGGCGCACCGTCGAGTTCACCGACGGCGGCAACAACCTGTGGCTGATGTTCAACACCGCGCACGCCCCGTTCGACAACAAGCTGGTACGCCAGGCGCTGCACTACGCCGTCGACAAGAAGAAGATGATCAAGGTGGGGTTGCGCGGCAAGGGCACCCCAGGCACGTCGTTCATCAACCCCAGCCTCCCGTCGTCGCAGCCGGCCGAGATCGACTACGTGTACAACCAGGAGAAGGCCAGGGAACTGCTGCGCCAGGCCGGCGTGACCGACCTGAAGGTCACCCTCTCCACCACGAACACCACGCTGGTCGCCGACTGCGTGAACGTGATCAAGGAGGGCTGGGACGCGGTCGGCGTGACGACCACATTGGACTCCCAGGACACCAAGGCGCTGTTCTCCAAGCTGGACGGCGGATTCGACTTCGAGGTCGTGGCCACCACGCAGAACGCCGAGCAGTTCGGCAACGACCCGGACCTGTTGGTCCGCTACTACTACGAGGGCGCCGGCGTGGCCACCAAGTACGCGCGGTGGACCGGCGCCGACGCGCAGGCGCTGCTCGGCCTGCTCGACCAGGCCACCGACGCGCCGGACGACACGGCAAGGAAGAAGGTCACCAAGCAGGCGCTGGACGCACTTGCCGACCACGCCGTCGTGTACCCGGTGGTGTTCACCCAGATGGGCACCGCGTGGGACGCCACGAAGCTGTCCGGCGTGCGCGGCCAGGGCTACCCGGGCATCAACCTCAACCAGGCGAAACCGGTCGCATGATCGTTCTGCGGATGCTGCTCGGCCGCATCCTGTCGCTCATCCCGCTGCTGCTCGGGGTGCCGCTGTTCGTGTTCCTGGTGATGCGCTTCTCCCCTACCGACCCCGCGATCGCCGCGTTCGACAGCGCCAACGCGACCGAGGAGCAGTTGACGCAGTTCCGCCGGGAGAACGGCCTGCTCGACCCGTGGCCGGTGCAGTACGTGCGGTTCGTCTGGCGACTCGTGCACGGCGATTTCGGCACCAGCCTCATCGGCAAGCAGCCGGTTGGCGACATCATCGCGACCGCGCTGCCGCTGACCGTCCAGCTGACCGTGCTGAGCCTGCTGATCGCGGTCGTGCTGTCGCTGTTGCTCGGCGTCACCTCCGCGGTGTTCCGGAACCGCTGGCCGGACCAGCTGATCCGCGTGGTGTCCCTCGCCGGCGTCGCCGCCCCGGCGTTCTGGGTGGCGTTGCTGCTCATCCAGTGGCTGGCCGTCGGTGAGGGCCTGTTCCCCACCAGCGGCTACGTCAGCATGAACGACTCGTTCTCCGGCTGGCTCACCTCGCTGACCCTGCCGGCGATCGCGCTCGCGCTGCCGTTCGCCGCCCAGCTGACGAGGATCATCCGCACGTCCATGGTGGAGGAGTTGGACAAGGACTACGTGCGCACCGCCCGTGGCGGCGGGCTGCCCCCGGTGGTGGTGCTCGGCCGCAACGTGCTGCGCAACGCGCTGGTCAACCCGCTCACCGTGCTCGGTTTGCGACTCGGCTACCTGCTCGGCGGCACGGTGGTCATCGAGACGATGTTCGCACTGCCCGGCATGGGGCAGAACATGATCCAGGCGGTGATCGACGGAGACAGCGCGAAGGTGCAGGGTTTCGTGATCACCATCGCGCTCGGCTTCGTCCTGGTCAACCTGATCGTCGACGTGCTGTACCTGCTCGCCAACCCTCGGCTGCGGAGCCACGCGTGATCCGGCCAGGGTTGACGGAGCGGCTGAGCCGACCGGGTGTCCACTTCAGACGGTTGAGTACCGCGTCCAGGGTGTCCGTCGCCCTGCTGGCGTTGCTCGCGCTCGCGACGGTGTTCGCGCCGCTCGTCGCGTCGCAGGATCCGTACCTCACCGGCGCCGACGTCGCCGGCCCGAGCGGCGAGCACTGGTTCGGCACCGACTCGTCCGGCCGGGACGTCTTCTCCCGCGTGCTGCACGGCGCCCGCTGGTCGCTCACCGTCGGCCTTGGCGCCACCCTGCTGGCGCTGGTGGTCGGCACGGTGATCGGCGCGCTCGCCGCGACGTCCGGCCGGCGCGTCGGCGAGGCGATCATGCGGGTGCTCGACGTGGTGATGGCGTTCCCCGGCATCGCGCTGGCCGCCGTCCTGGTCGCCGTGTTCGGGCGCGGCATCCTCGTACTGGTCCTCGCCATCGGTTTCGTCTACATGCCGTCCGTCGCGCGCGTGGTGCGGGCGAACGTGCTCGCGCAGTACAGCGAGGACTACGTGGCGGCCGAACGGATCGTGGGCGCCCGGCGGTGGCACATCCTCACTCGGCACGTCGCCGTCAACTGCGCGGCGCCGGTGCTGGTGTTCTGCACGGTGATGGTGGCGGACGCGATCGTGTTCGAGGCGTCGCTGTCGTTCATCGGCGCGGGTATCCAGAACCCGGATCCGTCGTGGGGCTCGGTACTCGCCGGCGGCAAGGACCTGGTGCTGACCGGCGGCTGGTGGGCGACGCTGTTCCCCGGCCTGCTGATCCTGGTCACCGTGCTGGCGCTGAACATGCTCTCCGAGGGCATCTCCGACGCCTGGGCCACCCCGTCGGCGCGCCGTGCGCGAGCCGGTCGCGCCGCCCGGCAGGAAGCCACGGCCGACGGCGAGGCGGCGGCCGAGCCGGTGCTGCCGATCGACGGACTCCGGGAGGCCGGCGAACGGCTCGCCGCGCGCGCGCGCCCGAGCACCGGCCAACCGGTGCTCGACGTCGAGCACCTCACGATCTCCTTCCCCGACCGGCACGACGGCGTCAACGTCGTCGACGACGTGTCGTTCTCGGTGTGTGCCGGGGAGGTGCTCGGGCTCATCGGCGAGTCCGGCTGCGGCAAGTCGCTCACCGCGCTGTCGATCATGGGGCTGCTGCCGGAGACCGCGCGGGTTGGCGGCCAGGTCCGGTTCGACAACCAGGACCTGCTCGCGCTGTCGGCCCGGCGCCGCCGCCACTATCTTGGCCACGACCTGGCGATGATCTACCAGGACGCGCTCAGCTCGCTCAACCCGGCGATGACTATCCGGGCGCAGCTCAAGCAGTTCTGCCGCCGCGGCGGCACCCGCTCGCCGGCGGAGCTGCTGGAGCTGGTGAACCTGGATCCACATCGGACACTGCGGTCCTACCCGCACGAGCTGTCCGGCGGGCAGCGGCAGCGGGTGCTCATCGCCATGGCACTCTCCCGCGGTCCCAAGCTGATCGTCGCCGACGAGCCGACGACCGCGCTCGACGTCACCGTGCAGGCGCAGCTCATGTCGCTGCTGCTGCGCCTGCAGGAGGAACTGGGCTTCGCGCTCATCCTCGTCTCCCACGACCTCGCGCTGGTCGCCGACCTGGCCGACCGGGTGGTGGTGATGTACGGCGGGCAGGTCGCCGAAACGGGCACCACGGCGCGGGTCGTCGGCGCGCCACGGCACCACTACACCCGCGGCCTGCTGTCGGCCGTGCTGTCGTTGGAGGAGAACAGGTCCCGGCTCACCCAGATCAAGGGTGTGGTCCCCGGACCGGCGGACTTCGCGCCGGGCTGCCGGTTCGCCGACCGCTGCCCGGCCGCTCGCGCGGTCTGCCACGACGAGCGACCGGAGCGGGTTGGCGAGGCCGCGACCCAGCTCGTCGCCTGCCACTTCCCCGCCGAGACATCAGCGGAGGTGGCCAGCCGTGAACCTGCTTGAGCTGTCCGGCGTGCACGTCGTGCACCGGGTGCGCGGGGCCCGGCTGTTCGGTCACGATGACGTCCGCGCGCTGACCGACGCCTCGCTCATCCTGTCGGCCGGCGAGACCGTCGGGGTGGTCGGCGAGTCGGGCTGCGGCAAGTCCACCCTGGCCAAGGTGATCGTCGGCCTCCAGCGTCCGACGTCGGGAACCGCGCACTACCAAGGGGAATCGCTCTGGTCGATGACCGCCGCGCAGCGTGCCGCCCTGGTCGGCCGCAACGTCGGGATGATCTTCCAGGATCCGGCGACCGCGCTCAACCGACGACTCGCGGTGGCCAGGATCATCCGTGACCCGCTCGACGTGCACCACGAGGGCACCCCGGCGCAGCGCACGGAGCGGGTGCGGGAGCTGATGTCCCTCGTCGGCCTGCCGGACAGCGTGGCGGACGCGGTGCCAGGGCAGCTCTCCGGCGGCCAGCGGCAGCGCGTCGCGATCGCCAGGGCGCTGGCGCTGCGACCGGCACTGCTCGTCGCCGACGAGCCGACCTCGGCGCTGGACGTGTCCGTACGCGCCCAGATCCTCAACCTGCTTACCGACCTTCGGGAGCGGCTGGGTCTCGCCATGGTCTTCGTCTCGCACGACATCCAGACCGTGACGAAGATGAGCGATCGCATCGTCACCATGTACCTCGGCCGCATCGTCGAGGAGGCGCCCGCCGCGGCCGTGCCCGGCCAGACCCGCCACCCGTACATGCGTGCGCTGTTCTCCGCGACGCCGAGCCTGGTCCACCCCGTCGAGCCGATCGTCCTCAGTGGACCGGTGCCGTCGGCGACCGCGCCGCCGAGCGGCTGCCATTTCCGCACCCGCTGTTGGAAGGCGACCGACGACTGCGCCGCCGAGCTTCCGCCGCTCGTCACCGCCGGTGCCGGGCACACGTTCCGCTGTATCCATCCCGAGTCGTGAGGAAGGTGGCCGTGAGAACACTGTTCGCCGGCGCGCTGGCCGTGGCCCTGTTGGTCGGGCTCACCCAGGCCTCAACCGCCGCACCGAAGGCCGCCTTCGACGAGCAGGTGCTGTTCGTCGCCGCGCAGGAGGAGGGCTACAGCTGCTTCCGCATCCCGGCGGTGGTGCGCGCGAAGTCCGGCACGCTGCTGGCGTTCGCCGAGGGGCGGGTGGACAACTGCGGGGACACCGGCGACATCGACGTCGTGCTCAAACGCTCCACCGACGGCGGCAGGACGTGGTCACCCCTGTCGATGATCAACTCCGGCAACGGGGACACGCACGGCAACCCGGTGCCGATCGTGGACGAGGAGACCGGCCGGATCTTCCTGTTCACCACGTACAACAAGGGCCGCGACGACGACGGGCCGTGTGACACGCCGTGCGCCCGCACTCCACACCTGCAGTACAGCGACGACGACGGGCAGACCTGGTCGACCCCGGTGGACATGTCGGCGCAGGTGAAGCTGCCCGAGTGGGACTGGTGGTACGCGAGCGGACCGGGGCACGGCATCCAGCTGACCACCGGCGAGCACGCCGGCCGGCTGGTGTTTGGCGTGTGCGGCGAGGCGAGCGACGGCACGAAGTCGCTCCGCAACGACGCCGCGCTGGTGTACAGCGACGACCACGGCGCGACCTGGCAGGTGGGCGCCCTGGACGGGATCGACATCCCGCCGGACGGCACGTTCACCCAGAAGCCGCAGGAGATCGTCGTCACCGAGCTGGCCGACGGCGCCGTCTACGCGAGCGCGCGCGAGCAGGGCGGCACCGACGTCGGCAACCGCTCGTACGCGGTCAGCCGCGACGGCGGCGCGTCGTTCGACACGCCATGGACCCCGATCCCGGACTTCGTCACGCCGACCGTGCAGGGCGGCGTGCTGCGACTGGAGCGCGCCGGGCAGGGCGATCGGATCCTGCTGTCCGCGCCGTCGGACACCGACCGGCGCCGCTGGATGATGATCCGCTCGTCCTACGACGGCGGCGCGACGTGGGAGAACGCCGAGCAGGGCACCCGGATCACCGACGACTGGTCTGGCTACTCGGACCTGGTGCAGATCACCGAGCCGAGCGCCGCGACCACCGAGATCGGCCTGCTCTACGAGGCAGGCGCGGTGGACGCCAGGGACGAGATCCGCTTCGGCTACTTCACCGAGGACTTCCTCGGCTGGCAGAACCCCACCGGACCGTCCACACCGGACACCTCGGCGGCCGGAGCTGACGCGTTCGTCCTCGGCGGCGCGAAGACCGGCACCGGCAGGTTTGACGGCGGCGTCACGCTCGACGG
>Ga0193742_1001221_pt1 | contig 15759 bp, 9 predicted proteins | sample L2c1metaG_FD_165511 | JGI IMG/M metagenome (GOLD analysis project Ga0193742, IMG submission 165511) | Soil microbial communities from a riparian zone of the East river system, Colorado, United States - L2c1 | ecosystem: Environmental > Terrestrial > Soil > Riparian zone | place: USA: East River... | reverse complement strand
CGTGCTGCGCCGCTATCGCCAGGCCTGGGGGCTGCGCAACATCAAGCAATATCGCGGCGAGAGCCGGCAGATCCGCCAATGGATCGCCATCGCGTCACGCGAATTGGGGCTATTGCCGACCACCGAGGGCAGCACCAACGCCAAGCTGGTCCTGACCCAGATCCTGGACGGCTATGCGGGCAATGAACACGTATTGCCGATCCCGCCGTTCCAGGAGGATGTGATCAAGCTCTACGAGCTTACGCGCACCAGCTATGTCGCGACATTGCTGATCAACACCACCGGTCCTTCGGGGCGGCATTATTACGTCGCGAAATACGATCCCGCGCTCGATGCGAAGGTGAAGCGCTTCTGGTCACCCATGGCGATCGCGCACAAGCTGGGGCACCGCGAATGGGGCTCGCTCGATGCTTCACGAATGCCGGCGCTGGCGGATGCGGCCAAGCTGGCGGCGAATGGCGGCCTGGTCGGCATGGGATCGCACGGGGACGAGCCGGGTATCGGCTATCATTACGAGCTGGAAGCGCACGCGAGCGGCGGGATGGCGCCGATGGCCGTGCTGCACGCGGCGACCGCGGGGGCGGCGGAGACGATCGGACGGCTGGATGATCTGGGAACGCTGGAGGTGGGCAAGTTCGCCGATCTGCTGGTGTTCGACCGCGATCCGCTGATCGATATCCGCAACTCCAGATCGGTGAAACTGGTGATGCGCGGCGGGCAATTGTTCGACGCCGACACGCTGGACGAACTGTGGCCGGCGGCCCGTAAGCTGCCCACGCCGTGGTTCGCGCAGGGGAGCAAGGAGTCGCAATGGCTTCCCGTGGACAGGGCAAAATAGAGGGTGGCATGAGCACACAGATCGAACTCGATCCCGAAATCCGTCGCTTCCTCGATGAGATGCGCGCCGGGTGGGCCGACCATCCGCCGTTCGAGACGATGTCCTTTCCGGACCAGCGCACGACCGCCGAACAGGTTCGTGCTCGCTGGAGCAGGGGCGGGCCGGAAATGGCGCGGACGATCGAGCGGACGTTCGATCCCGGCGCGGGGGACCTGCGAATCCGCGTATATGTGCCCAAGGGCGCTGCGGAGCCCGCGCCCGCGCTGGTCTATCTGCACGGCGGCGGATTCACGCTGTTCTCCATCGACACGCACGACCGAGTGATGCGCGAATATGCCGAGCGCGGCGGGTTCGCCGTGATCGGCGTCGACTATCCTCTGTCGCCCGAGGCGAAGTATCCGGTAGCGCTCGACCGGATCGAGGCGCTGATGCTGTGGCTGAAGGCGCATGGCGGGGAGCTGGGCATCGATCCGGCGCGCATGGCGATGGGCGGAGATTCGGCGGGCGCCAACCTGTCCTTCGCCACCACGCTCCGGTTGCGCGAGCGTGGCGAGTTGCCCCTCGTCCATGCGATCCTGTCCAACTACGGATATTTCTCGACCAGGATTTCAGACGAGGCGGAAGCGCAGTTCGGCGGGCCTGGATCGATCATGGACCGGATCGAGGCGCTGCAATATTTCGCGAACTATCTGAGCCATTTCGGCGAGGCGGACGATCCGTTCGCTTGTCCGCTCCATGCCGATCTGGCGGACTTCCCGCCGGTATTCCTGGTCGTCCCGGAGTGCGACGTTCTGGCCGAGCAGTCCATTGCCATGGAAGCGCGGCTCAATGCGGCTGGCGCGGCAGCGCATAGCAAGATTTATCGCGGGGCGACGCACAGCTTTTTGGAGGCGATGTCCGTGTCCGCACTGGCGCGCGAAGGGCTCCAGGACGGTGCCAGTTTTATCCGTAATTACCTTGGCTAGGCTGCCAGCAGTCCGAAGCGGCCGATCATCAGGCGCCACAAGACTCACGAACAATCAGATCGGTCGGCAGCAGCTCCGATACATTGTCAGACGCCGGATCGAGGATCCTGGAGACCAGCTGGCGTCCGGCCTCGTATGTGTCCTGCCTGATGGTGCTGAGCGCCGGAGTGCTGAGGCGGGCGAGCAGCATGTCGTCATAGCCGACCACGGAAACGTCGTGGGGCACAGACAGCCCGGCGCGCCTGAGCGCCCGGATCGCGCCGAGAGCGATAAGGTCGCTCGAGGCGACGATGCCGTCGAACGGCACGTGGCGCCGCAGCAGGCGGCTGACGGCGGCCTCGGCCGATTCGAGTTCGAAATCGACCGGCACGATAAGCTTCGGATCGGCCTCGAGCCCGCTCTCCTTCAGCCCTTCGAGATAGCCGCGGCGGCGGAGCAACGCCTCCGGATCGCCGCCGCCGAGGAACAGGATGGCCTTGCGCCCCAGCCGAGCCAGATGGAGCGTCGCGCGCCTTCCGCCGAGGAGGTTGTCCGATCCGATCGAACAATATTTCTGGCCCGCCATATGGGCGCCCCACACCACGAAGCGTGCATTGGTGGCGACCAGCCGGTTCAGATCGTCGTGCATCATGCTCTGCCCCAGGAAGATCACTCCACTGGCGCGGCTTGTCGTGACGGTGGAGACGAGATCCTGATAGGTCGCCGGCGCGGTGTGGCTGACGGTGAAGTCGCAGGCGCGCGCGCGCGCCGCTTCGCCGATGCTGGCGAGCAGCTCCAGGAAGAACGGGTGCGACAGCGGCAGCGGTCGCCCGCGCATGAACGGCGTCACGATCGCGATCGATCCTTCGGCGCCGATCGGCCCCGCCGGCATATAATGGCGGAACGGATAATCGTGATCGCGCGCCAGCGCCCAGATACGCTGCTTGGTGCGGGTGCTGATCAGCGGATGATCGTTGAGCGCGCGCGATACCGTGGATGTGGATACCCCGGCGAGCTTGGCCAAATCCTGCAGCGTGGTATTGGTGTTGCCAGTGATGGTCATAGCGCCCAAGCTGAGGAGAGGCCGTAGTCGGCTGCCTTTAACGCATCGGAGGGGGGCCTTTGCAAGCGAGGGACGCGACAGCGGCGGAAGGCGCGCGTTCTTGCCGGCCTGCCGGACAACGCCTGACCTATTTCCAGATCTGGAACATGTGCGTCGGCCTGTTCGGCGTTCAAATCGTCTGGGGCCTGCAGAACGTCAACACCAGCCGGATATTCCAGACGCTGGGCGCAAATATCAACGAGCTGGCGATCTTGTGGATCGCCGGCCCGGCGACCGGCCTGCTGGTCCAGCCGGTCATCGGCTATCTCAGCGACAGGACATCGGGGCGGTTCGGGCGTCGCCGGCCGTATATTCTCGGCGGCGCGATCGTCGCCACGCTGGCGCTGTTCGCCATGCCGAACGCGCCGAGCCTGTGGGTCGCCAGCCTTGTGTTGTGGGTGCTGACGGCCTCGATCAACATCGCGATGGAGCCGTTCCGCGCGCTGGTCGCCGACCAGCTTCCCGAAGAACAGCGCACCGCCGGGTTCGCCACGCAGGTATTCTTCATCGGGGCGGGTGCGGTGTTCGCATCGGCGCTGCCCTGGGTGCTGACCTACTGGTTCGCGGTCAGCGGCCATGCAAGCCCGGGCGTGCTTCCGCCATCGGTGAAGCTGGCCTTCTATATCGGCGGCGCCAGCTTGCTCGCAGCGGTGATCTGGACGGTGTTCACCACAACGGAACGCCCCGCGGTCCTGCCGGGCAAAGCGGCCCGCATCGCCGCGCACGAAACGCCGACGGAGGAGGGCGCGGCTTCGCTCGCACGCCAGGGGCTGTTCTGGCTGGCCGGTGGCGCGGCGATGGCCGCGATCGCCGCCGTGATGCAGTGGGAACGCGAAATCTACCTGATGGCGGCGATCGCGTTCGGCTTCGGTTTTGCCCAAGTAGCCGCCGTCCGCTTGCGGCGCCAGGGGCGAACATCCCTCGGCATCCTCGAGATCGTCGAGGACATCCTCCACATGCCCGAGGTGCTGAAGCGCCTGGCCGTCGTCCAGTTCTTCACCTGGTTCGGGCTGTTCGCCATGTGGATTTATACCGTTCCGGCGGTGGCCGCGCGCCATTACGGTACGGGCGACGTCGGATCGGCCGCCTATAATGCGAGCGCGGACTGGGTCGGCGTGCTGTTTGCCGGGTATAATGGCGTAGCGGCGGTCATGGCACTGCTGCTTCCCAGTCTCGCCGCGCGGATCGGCAGGCGCGCCAGCCATGCCCTGAGCCTGATGCTGGGCGCCGCCGGGCTGATCGGCTTCTTGCTGATCGATGATCCGGCGATGCTGTGGATCCCCGTCATCGGCATCGGCTGCGCCTGGGCATCGATCCTGTCGATTCCCTACGCCATGCTGTCCACCGCCGTGCCGCCGCACAAGACGGGTGTTTTCATGGGTATCCACAACATCTTCCTGGTGCTGCCGCAGCTGGTTGCGGCGACCATCCTCGGCCCGCTTGTCGGCCACAGCTTCGGCGGCCAGGCGATCTACGCGCTGGCGCTGGCCGCGGGGTCGCTCGCTCTCGCGGCGATCTGCACGCTGACGATCCCGGGTCTGGCCGACCTCCGCAACACGCATAACGCCTGATCCTTTCGATCGGCATGTTTGCAGCATCGCTGACGGCGCCACTCGCATGCTCGGGCAATTCTATGCAACTTATTGCATAGAATTGCCAAGCGTTTTCCGGGGTCTCCGGACCGCTCGCCCAAGGACATAGATAAAACGCAATAGGCGATCTAGAATTAAATAACTGAATTTAAACAATTTAAAACAAGATATAGTGCGTTCGCTCCCATGTGGATTTCCTCTTGCGTCCAACGCAAAATTACGCAACATTGCGCAAATCGAACGATCGACGCTTGGGCTGTGCGCACCGCATGGCCCGGTCGGCCGTTCGCGATACAGCGGCGAAGAAACAGCGCTGCTGATCGAGGGGGAGGGATGGATTATGGAGCCACGCACGCCGTGCAGCCCGATGCGATCGGGAACAGGCCGCCGGGGAGATCGGCGACCGGGGCTTGTCCGCCTGAATCCGCTTCAGCCACAGACCTGATTTACAGCACCGGCCGCGTGATCGCGCCCGGGCAAATGCGTTGCGTGAAAATCAATCGGCTCCGCCAACGGAGCGGTAATAAAACGGGGAGTTTTGCTATGGGAAAAATGCGTTCGAGTCGCGGCTGCAACGCCATTCTGCGCGGCGGCGCGTCGCTGGCGGCGCTGGCGCTGGTCAGTATCGGTGGTGTCGCACAGGCGCAGGTGCAAACCGCTGCGACGGGTCCGGATCTGCAATCGGGCGCACCAGCGGACGCCGCGTCGCAGACGCAGCAATCCTCTTCCACTAGCACGGCGCAGGGTGACGCTGCCACCGAGGACGCCAGCCAGGATATCGTCGTGGTCGGCGTGCGCGGTGCGCTCGCGACCTCCCTGGAGATCAAGAAGAACGCCGACACGTTCGTCGACTCGATCACCGCGACCGACATCGGCTCGTTTCCCGACAAGTCGGCGGCCGAGGCGCTGCAGCGCGTGCCGGGCCTCACCGTCAACCGCCTGCAATCGGCCGACGACAGCACCCATCCGTCGGGCGAGCCGACCGGCGTGCTCATCCGCGGCCTGACCCAGGTCCGCACCGAATTCAACGGCCGCGACAGTTTTTCCGCCGATTCCGCGCGCGGGTTGCAGTTCAACGATGTCTCGCCGGAACTCCTTGCCGGCGTCGATGCCTACAAGAACCAGACCGCCGAGATGATCGAAGGCGGCCTTGCCGGCACCATCAATCTGCGCACCCGCCTGCCGTTCGACCAGAAGGGACTGCTCGTCGCGGGCAGCGCCAAGGGCAACTACGGCGATCGTTCCGATCGCCTCACCGGTGAATTCTCCGGGCTGATAAGCTATTCGTTCGACACCGCGGTCGGCCGGTTCGGCCTGCTCGGCAACTATGCGTATAGCGACGTGGTGACGCGGACTGAGAGCGTCATCATGGACAAGATCGACACCTATTGCACGGGCGGCTTCGGCACGCCTGCAGCGGGAACGATCAATTCCGACGGCAGCATCGGCTGCACCGGCAACCCATTTGGCGGCACCGGCTTTGCGCTGATCCCCGATGGCGTACGCTTCTCCGAGGTCGATTATGATCGCAAGCGGCGCGGCATGGCCTTCGCTGCACAATTCGAGAACACTTCCGGCACGTTCCGCGCGACGGTGCAGTATATCGAATCCAAGTACCGCAACGCCTGGTTCGAACGCGCCAGCCACGTCAAACTGGAAGGCACCTATTTCGGCACGCCGGCATTCAACCCGCGGACCTCATCGGTGCTCGGCCCGGCGCGGGGTACCCCGGCCTTCACCTTCGGCGCCGATGGCATGCTCGAATCGGGCATCGTGACGCAGGGTCACGGCAGCTTCAGCGGCACCTATGACAGCTTGCAGGCGGCGATCAACGCCGGCTCGGCGGTGCCTGGCGTTCCGTTCGTCAATTATTGCGGCAACGGCGTGTGCGGCGATAATCCGCGCGACGGCCTCTATATCGAGAATGAGGCGCGCAACTTCGCGCACCGCGAAGGCACCAAGGATCTGTCGGGCAATATCCGGTGGGACGTGACCGACCGGCTGCACACCAGCTTCGACGTCCAGTATATCGACGCCACGACCTATAATAACGACATCATCGTGACGGCCGGATCGATGGCCGACGCGCAATATTCGGTTAATGGCGACGGCACGCCGCAGATCGCGCTGCTGCCCGGTTCCAACGTCAATTATGCGGCCGGCGGCCTCGCCAACCCGCACAATTACTGGATCCCCTTCATCCAGGGCCATGTCGAGGACAACGACGCCAACGAGCTCGCCCTGCGCGGCGACGCGGAATATGAGCTTGACGAAGGCGGCTGGCTCGACTCGCTGAAAGTCGGCGTGCGCTATGCCGATCGCAAGCAGACCGTGCGCTATTCGACCTTCAACTGGACGTCGATCGCGGCGCCGTGGAACTGCAATGGTCCGGGCTTCAATGCCGACAACACGACCGGCGGCGCCTATCCCACCAATACCGGCAATTGCGCCGGCAATGCGGGCCACGCGCCATTCCTCGGCTATGGCGCGGGCATCTGGGAATCGTACAATATGGGCGATTTCTACAGTGAGGGCACATACCCCAACGGCGAGCTCGTCTTCCTCAACCGCGACACGCTGCAGGATTTCAACGCGCTGCTGGGCGCGGTCGGAGGTGCTGCGACCAACTCGCCGCTCGGCACCGGCTACACCGCGATCTGCGACCGGGTAGAGGCAACCGTCGACGATTGCTTTACTCCGGGCGAAATCCTGCGCGTCCGCGAGCAGACCCAGGCGGCCTATGCGATGCTGCGCTTCGGTGGAGACGACAAGACGATCTTCAACAACATCAGCGTTGTCGGCAATATCGGCCTGCGCGTCGTCAGGACCGAGATCGAAAGCGAGGGCAGTCTCGCCTTCCCGGCCTCCGACACCTTCAACAGTCAGCCAGCGTGCGGCACGCCCTTGTCGGGCAACAACATCGTCAATGTCAGCTGCTATCTGACGCCTGCGATCCGCGCCTTTGCCAATGGCGGGGTCACGCCCGACACCTATAACGCATCGCACACCAACTGGCTGCCGAGCTTCAACGCCCGGTTCGGGCTGAGCAACCGGGACTTCATCCGCTTCGCCTACTCCCGCGCGATGTCGCGGCCGGACTTCGGCTTCTTGCGCAACACGGTGGCGATCAATGCGCCGATCATCGCTGTCACGCCGGATTCGCCCTATATCGTCTTCAGTTCGCCGACCGCGCCGCGGACCGCGGAGAATGTCGTCGGGTATAATTTCGTGTTCCGGGCGAACGCGGGCAACGCCGCGCTGAAGCCGATCATCGCGGACCAGTTCGACCTGTCATACGAACGCTACATGGGTGACAGCACGTCGTTCACGCTGGGCGCATTCTACAAGAAGCTGAACAATTCGATCAGCTTCGGTCAGTTCACGCGCATCTTCGACAATGCCGGGTCGGCGCAGACGGTGCAGTTCCTGGGGCCACAGAATTCGGAAGATGGCGGCGAGCTGGCGGGCGTGGAAGTCGCCTACCAGACCTTCTTCACCTTCCTGCCCGGGCTGCTGAGCGGCCTCGGCACCCAGCTCAACTACACCTATGTCCACCAGGCGGGGATCAGCAACTCGAACCTGCTCAATGCGGCCTCCGGCGGCGACGTCGGCGCATCGGGCGCAGGCCAGCCAGCGCTCGGCGGCACCGGATCGGTCCTCGACTCGCACAGGCTTGCGGGCATCTCGACCCACACCTTCAACGTGGTCGGGCTTTATGAAAAGGGGCCGGTCGGTCTGCGCGTCGCCTATAACTGGCGTTCGCGCTACCTGACGCAGAACCTCGACTGCTGCATCGGCCTGCCGGTATTCCAGAAGGCGGCCGGTTTCCTCGACGCCTCAATTCGCTTCTCGCTCAACAACTATATCGAGCTGTCGGCGGAAGGGTCCAACCTGCTGAATACCAGGACCGTGTACGAACAGCAGATCTTCGGCGATTCACCCGCGACGCCGGATGCCGCCGCGGTCTTCCGTGACTCCGCGTGGTCGCGGAACGATCGCCGCTTCCAGTTCGGTGCGCGCTTCAAATTCTAGGTTCCCCTCGGCGTCGCCGCGCGTGTCGCGGCGACGCCTCTTTTTGCGGGGTGACATGCTGATGCAAGCGAATGGAATGGCAGCACCGCTGAAGGTGGTCATCGTCGGGGGCGGCACCGCGGGGTGGATGTGCGCGGCGGCGCTGGCGCGGCTGCTCGCACTCACCGACTATGACATCACGCTGATCGAATCCGACGAGATCGGCACGGTGGGCGTCGGCGAGGCGACGCTGCCGCACATCAAGACCTTCAACGATATGCTGGGGATCGACGAGGCGCAGTTCATGCGTGAGACCCAGGCGACCTTCAAGCTGGGCATCGAGTTCGTCGGCTGGGATCGGCCGGGTGGGCGCTATATCCACCCCTTCGGCACCTTCGGCGAGCCGTGGGCCGGGGTGGACTTCCAGCATCACTGGGCGCGCGCCGTGCAGGCCGGGCAGGATGCCGGGCCACTGCAGGACTATTCCTATGCGGTCGCGGCCTGCCGGGCGGAGGCGTTCGAGTTTCCCAACGAGGATCTCAAATCGATCCGGTCCACCTACGCCTATGCCTATCATTTCGATGCCGGGCTCTACGCCAACTTCCTGCGTCGCTGGACGACCGTGCGCGGGGTCAAGCGTATCGAGGGGCAAGTGGTGGACGTCGCCCAGAACGCGGGGACCGGCCATGTCGAAGCGCTGACGCTCAAGTCGGGCGCGGTTATTGCGGGTGACCTGTTTGTCGATTGCAGCGGATTCCGCTCGCTGCTTCTCGGCCACGCGATGGGCGTCGCCTGGCAGGACTGGAGCGAGTGGCTGCCGTGCGACCGGGCGCTGGCGGTGCCGAGCGCACGGGCGAGTGCGTTCACGCCGTACACGCGCTCCACCGCCCAGGCCGGCGGCTGGATCTGGCGCATCCCGCTGCAGCACCGCACCGGCAACGGCCATGTCTTTTCGAGCCGCTTTTGCGACGAAGAACTGGCGCGCGATACGCTGATGCAGGCGCTCGACGGCCCCGCGCTGGCCGAACCGCGGTTGCTGCGCTTCCAGGCGGGGCGGCGCGCCAAGGCGTGGGAGGGCAATGTCGTTGCGATCGGGCTGGCGAGCGGCTTCCTGGAACCTCTCGAATCGACCAGCATCTTCCTGATCCAGGCGGCGGCCACCGATCTGGCGAACCTGATGCCTGCAAACGGCGCGATCGATCCGCGGCTGGCGGCCGAATTCAACCGCCTGTTCGAAATCCACTATGATCGCACGCGCGACTTCCTGATGCTGCACTATGCCGCCAACGCGCGCCACGGCGAGCCGCTATGGGACCATGTCCGCGCCGTGCAACTCCCCGATAGCCTGGCGCACAAGATCGCTCTGTTCGAGGAAAGCGCCGCCGCGCCGGATTACAAGCTGGGCCTGTTCTCGCGCGACAGCTGGCTGGCGGTCCTGGTGGGGCAGGGCGTGCTGCCGCGCGGTTATAACCGGCTGGCGGACCGCATTCCGATGCCGGATCTTGAGGCGAAGCTGCGTGATCTGAAGGCGCGGATCGTGACCAACGCCGCCACCATGACCCCCCACGAGGAGTTCATCGCCAGCTATTGCTCGGGCGTGGCGGCAGCGGCGAGCGATACGGTGTACGCGGCATGACCACGCCGATCAGCAAGGTCGTTGTGGTCGGTCGCGACGCGCCGCTGTGGCTCGCGGCCGCCACGATCCGGAGAGCGCTCAAGCCGTCGGGGGTAATGGTCGAGGCGGTCGAGCTGCCGAGCGCATTGGCGCCATCCGATGTCCATGCCACGCTGCCCGCGCTCGAAGCTTTGCACAATCAGCTGCGTATCGACGAAGCAGCGCTGCTGCGGGCTACGCGCGGTGCGTTTTCCCTGGGGCAGAATTTCGTTGATGCGACGGGGCGCACACCGGCGTTTCTGCACCCGTATGGCGCATTCGGCACGGCGATCGATGGCAAGGATTTCTTCGCCTATTGGCTGAAGGCGCGCCGTTACGGTCTTGGCGTGGCGCTGGAGGATTTCTCGCTGACGGCCGCCGCCGCCCGACAAGGCCGGCTGCTGATCCCGGATGACGAGAGCGAGATCTATGGCCGCAGCGACTATGGCTATCACCTTCCGGCGATACCCTATGCCGGTGTCCTGAAGGCTGCGGCGGTCCACGACGGCGTAACCGCGCATCTGGCGCGCAGCGTCGATGTGGCGCTGGCGGAGAACGGCGACATCGCGGCCCTGCAGATCGATGGCGACCGGCGCGTCGAGGGCGAGCTGTTCATCGATGCGACCGGTCCTGAGGGGCTGTTGATCGGCGCTGCGCTGGGTGTCGGACGCGACGACTGGCGGGCACACCTCCCGGCCGATCGCATCCTCACCACCAGCGGGCCGGCCTTCGCTCCGGTCCCGGTCTATGCCGAACTCCGCGCGTGGGATGGCGGATGGGCTGGAGTGTATCCCAGCCAGGCGCGGAGCCATGTCGTCCAGGCCTATAACAGTACGCTGTGCGGCGATGAGGATGCTCTGCGCGGCGCTGTTTCCACGACCGGTATCAATTTGGCGGACGCGGTCGTGCGCGCGTCCGATCCTGGCCGGCGCGAGAGCGCCTGGTCGCGCAACTGCGTCGCGATCGGCGCGGCATCTTGCGTGTTCGATCCCATACACAGCGTCGATCTCCATGCGGTGCAGCTCGGCCTGATCCACCTGCTCGGCTGCTTCCCGGCAAGCGGATCGTTCGCCGCACAACGCGCCGAATATAACCGGATCACGCGGTTGGCATTCGAGCGCGTGCGCGATTTCCAGTCGGCGTATTATGTGCTGAACCGTTATGGCGGCACATTCTGGTCGCACGCACGCGATGCCGATGTTTCGCCTGCGCTGGCGCATGGCATCGCGACCTTCCGGTCACGCGGCGAGGTGGCGCCGTGGGAGGAGGAGAGCTTCGCGCCCGACAGCTGGCGCGCGCTGTTCATCGGCCATGGCCTGGCGCCCGACAGCTATCTGCCGATCATCGACCGCACCGCGCCCGACGAGATGAAGGCGCAGTTCCGGCGGATGCTCGGCTTCGTCAAGGAACATGTGCTCAAGCAGCCGACACATGACGAGTATCTCGGCCGCATTTCGGGTCGTGCCGGTGGCTGAGGCGCTGCGCATCAGTACCGGCACGGGTCCAGCCTCGGTCCTCGATGGATTGCCGCGGGTCGCGGCGCGGATCGCGCCTGCGCCCGCGGACTTCCCGGCGCTGGTCGCGGCGGAGACGCCGGTGGTGCTCAAGGGGCTGTTCGATCGCTGGCCGGCGCTCGCTGCGGCTCGCTCGCCGGCGACCCTCAACGCCTATCTGAAGGGCATGGACCGCGGCGCGCCCGTACCAGTAATGGAGGCGCCGGCACGCAGCGGCGGGCGCTTCGCCTACGGCCCCGACATGCGCGAATTCAGCTTCACCAAGCGCAGCGGTGGGATCGCCGAGACGCTCGACCGGATCGCACGGCTGATCGGCCAGCCCAACGCGCCGTTCGTCGCCATCCAGATGTTGCCGCTCGCCAGCCACCTGCCCGATTTCGTGCGGCAGAATCCGATGCCGCTGCTGCCCGCCGATATCACGCCGCGGCTGTGGATCGGCGGCGCGGTGCGGACGCAGACGCACAACGACCGCGACCATAATCTCGCCTGTGTCATCGCCGGCCGCCGCCGCTTCCTGCTGTTCCCTCCCGAACAGGTCGCGAACCTCTATGTCGGTCCGCTCGACAACCCGCCGCCATTGTCTCTGGTCGATCCCGAGGCGCCCGATTTCGATCGTTTCCCGCGCTACCGCGATGCGATCGCTGCTGCGCGGGTGGCGTTTCTGGAGCCCGGCGACGCGCTGTTCATACCCAAATATTGGTGGCACCACGTCACCTCGCTCGATCCGTACAATGCGATGGTCAACTACTGGTGGGGTGACGGCGCCGCCGGCATTGAGCGGGCCAACGACGTTTTCCTCGCGGCGCTGCTGGCGCTCAAGGATCTGCCGTCTGGCGAACGAGCCTATTGGCGCGCGATGTTCGAGGCACATGTGTTCGGCGATACGGCCGAGCATATTCCGGACGCGCTGCGCGGCGCGCTGGGAAAGATGAGCCCTGGCTTTCGCGCCGCGCTGAAGCAGCAGCTCAAGAACGCTTTCCTCAAATCGCCGTGATCGCGGATCCGGCACGCTCCCCCTCCCCATGAAAGAGAACTCCCCGATGATCCTTCGCATCCTTGCCTTGCTCGCCGCCTTCGTTCCCGCGGCGGCGCTGGCTGCCGAGCGCGAATGCGCGCAGTCGCCAGGCAAGGTCATCGAGGTCTGCGTATTCGTCGAAGGCGGGCAGGCGCTGTACGAGGTCCGGCGTGGCAGTGTGACGGTGCTGGCGCCGTCAGCGCTGGGCCTCGGCTTCGCGGGCGAGCCGGACGCGCGCTATTCTGCGCTCACCGCAGCGCGGCGGGGGGCTTCCGACACAAGTTGGGAACAACCTTGGGGCGAACAGCGGATCGTACGCGACAACCATAGCGAACTGACCGTGACGCTCACCGGTGACACGCCGTTCAACAAGGCGGTGAATGTCACTTTCCGGCTGTTCGATGACGGCATCGGCTTCCGCTACGGCTATGGCGCGATCCCTGCCGGCCGGGCAGTGTCGGTCACCGCCGACCGCACCCAGTTCCGCCTCGCCGGCGCCTATCAGGCGTGGTGGTATGAGGGGCTTGGCCAGGAACGCGACGAATATCTCTACAAGCAGACCGATGCCCGTCGCATCACGCTCGCGGAGACGCCGCTGACGCTGAAGGGCGCGAATGGCCTGTATCTGTCGTTCCATGAGGCGGCGCTGGTCGATTTCCCGAGCATGCTGCTCGCCGGGGACGGCGCCGGCACGTTGAGCGCCCGGCTGATGCCGTGGCCGGACGGCGTGCTTGCCAGGAAGACCGGTCCCTTCACCACCCCGTGGCGGACCGTGCTGATCGGGGACAGCGCCGGCGCGCTGGCCGATAGCCGGATCACGCTCAATCTCAACGAACCGAGCAAGATCGCCGATATCTCGTGGTTCAAGCCGGGCAAATATGTCGGCGTGTGGTGGGAGATGCACCTCAACAAATCGACGTGGGGCAGCGGCCCAACGCACGGCGCCAATACCGCCAATGTGAAGCATTATATCGATTTCGCCGCCAAGTACGGCTTCGACGGTGTGCTCGTGGAAGGCTGGAACCAGGGCTGGGACGGCGAATGGATCGCCAATGGCGAAAAATTCAGCTTCACCAAATCCTATCCCGATTTCGACCTTCCGGCGATCACCGCCTATGGCAAAACCAAGGGCGTCAAGCTGATCGGCCATCACGAGACCGCCGGCGCCGTGCCCAATTACGAGGCGCAGCTCGACGATGCGATGAAGCTGTACGAGGATGCCGGGGTTTCCACGGTCAAGACGGGCTATGTCCGGCATAGCGGCACCATCACGGATCAGGACGGCGGCAACGAGTGGTTCGCCGGGCAATATATGGTGCGCCACCATCTCAAGGTGGTCGAGACCGCCGCTGCCCACCACATCGCGATCGACGCGCACGAGCCGGTCAAGGATACCGGTCTCCGCCGAACCTGGCCCAACATGGTCAGCCGCGAGGGTGCGCGCGGGCAGGAGTTCAACGCCTGGGGCGTACCGACCAACCCGCCCGAGCATGTCACGATCCTGCCCTTCACGCGCATGCTCGCCGGACCGATGGATTATACCCCGGGCATATTCGACATCGTGCACGGCAAGGACGAAGTGACGAAGCGCGTCCAATCGACTCTGGCGACCCAGCTTGCGCTTTATGTCGTGATCTACTCACCCGTTCACATGGCGGCCGATCTGCCGGAGAATTACGAGGCGCGTCAGGACGCGTTCCAGTTCATTCGTGATGTGCCGACCGATTGGGAAACGTCGAAAACCCTGGCTGGTGAGATCGGCGATTATGTCGTCGTCGTCCGCCAACCGCGGGGTGGCAAGGACTGGTTCCTCGGCGCGGTCACGGACGAAACCGCACGCAAGCTCGCCCAGCCGCTCAGCTTCCTGACACCCGGCAAGCGCTATGAGGCGCAGATCTACCGCGACGGACCCGGCGCGGACTACCGGAACGATCCCCTGGCCTTCCAGGCCACGCGGCAGCAGGTCACCAGCAAGGATAGCCTGACGCTCGACATGGCGCCCGGTGGCGGCACCGCGATCCGGTTCAGGATAGTGGATTGACGAGCAGCATCATCGGTCTTTCGCTGACGCTGCGGCCTTGCATCAGTGCGGGAATAACTCGCGCAGCGAAGCCAGATCCTTGTTGATCCATTTGGCGTCAGCCGAGAATTTCTCGTCGGTCATTCCGGGCTGGCGAAACAGCGTCAGCATCACCTCCGCGCCGTCGCCGTTCTGCACCACGCGCAGGGGAATATGCACCGGATCGCCCGCGCCGGTATCGACGAAATGATCCATCACGCCGTAATCGTTCCTGGGCGTGAACCGGATGCGGATCGGTCCCTCAGGGCCATCCGCCACCCAGTCTTCGCCGTCTCGCCGGAGATCGGATTCGGCAAGTCCCGATGCCCATCTGGTGAAGAATTCCGGACGCCAAATCGCGTCGTACAGACCGCGCCATTCGCGGTTGATCGAGACGCTGTAGGTCCGTGCGGGCAGCATATCTGATCCTTCTGGCGACTGCTCAAAGCGATCCTCGCTGGACCCACACCGGGGCCCAAGGTCAAGGCAGTCTCACCTTACCCGCCACCGCCACCCTCATGAAAGACTGGTGCCGCCTACAGGACTCGAACCTGTGACCCCCGCATTACGAATGCGATGCTCTACCAGCTGAGCTAAGGCGGCGTGGGACGGGCGCTTACCAGTGGTTGGGGGGGCTGACAAGCGGCACCGCACCTGGATTTGTCGGCTGTGTTTGGTTTACGCTTCGTTTACCGGCCCGGCCGCATAACGGCCAAGGATTTCGGGAGTATTCCCGAGCGGGGGCCGGACATGGACATGACGCGCGGACAGGACGACAGCTGGATGGGAGCGGACGCATATGATGCGACGCCCGAAGCGCCGCCCGCGATCGGCACCGATGAGCGCCGCATGCACGTGCGCGCCTATAATTACTGGGTCTCACTGCTGCGCGGCCGCGCCTATCCTTCGATCGAAGATCTCGAACCCGCCGACCTGGCCGATTTCGGGCCGCACAGCGTGCTGCTGGATTTCACCGGCGGGATCGAGAATCCCGGCATTGCCTATCTCGGCCGCGCGCTGCGGGTCGAGT
>Ga0193742_1001220_pt1 | contig 15766 bp, 11 predicted proteins | sample L2c1metaG_FD_165511 | JGI IMG/M metagenome (GOLD analysis project Ga0193742, IMG submission 165511) | Soil microbial communities from a riparian zone of the East river system, Colorado, United States - L2c1 | ecosystem: Environmental > Terrestrial > Soil > Riparian zone | place: USA: East River... | reverse complement strand
GTCCGGAGCTCCTCGACGGGGTGGAAGCGGTGCGCCGGCTCACCCGGGTCGACCCGGCAGCGGCAGCGGCGCTGCTGCGGGACGTCGACCCCACCACCGCCGGTCACCTGGTGCGGGCGTTCAGCGCGTTCTTCCACCTGGCCAACGTGGCCGAGCAGGTCCACAGGGGCCGGGAGCTGCGACGGCTGCGCACGGACGACGGTGGTTCCCTGGCCGAGACCGCGCGACGGATCGAGGCGCGGAACCTGTCGGCCGAGGAGGTGGCGGTCGGTGCCGCCTCGCTCGCGGTCCGCCCGGTGTTCACCGCCCACCCGACCGAGGCGGCCCGCCGCTCCCGCTTGACCAAGCTGCGCGAGGTGGCCGACCTGCTCGACGCCGAGGCGGCCGAGCTGGCCACCACCGGTGGGCCCCGCACCGTCGAGGCCACCGACCGCCGGTTGGGTCAGGTGATCGACCTGCTGTGGCTCACCGACGAGCTGCGGCTGAGCCGGCCCGAGCCCGTCGACGAGGCGCGGAACGCGGTCTACCACCTCGTGGAGCTGGAGGCGTCGGGCCTGCCGGAGGTGCTGGCCGACCTCGACCGGACGCTGGCCGGGCTCGGTGCCCGGCAACCCCCGGGTTCCCGGCCCTTGACCTTCGGGAGCTGGATCGGCGGCGACCGGGACGGCAACCCGAACGTGTCGCCGGAGATGACCATGCAGGTGCTGCTGCTCCAGCACGAGCACGGCATCCGGGGGGTCGAGCGGATCGTCGACGACCTCATCGAGGAGCTGAGCGTGTCCGACGCGGTGGCCCCGGCCACCGACGAGCTGGCGGCCAGCCTGGCCGCCGACCTCGACGCCCTCCCCGAGGTGGAGGATCGGTTCCGGCGGATCAACGCCGAGGAGCCCTACCGGCTCAAGCTCACGTGCATCCGGGCCAAGCTCGGCCGCACCCGCCGCCGGCTGGCCGACGCCGGCCCGCACGCACCGGGGGCCGACTACCTGGGCTCGGACGATCTGGTCGCCGACCTCGACCTGCTGCGGCGCTCGCTCGACGAGCACGGCGGCCCGCTGGTGTCCGACCTGGTGGCGGGCGCGGTCCGCGTGGTGGCGGCCACCGGGCTGCACCTGGCGACCCTCGACGTCCGCGAGCACGCCGACGCCCACCACGCGGCCCTCGACGCGCTCTACCGGGCGGTGGGCGAGGCGCCGGGCTACGCCTCGCTCGACCACGGCGATCGCACCCGGCACCTGGTCGCCGAGCTCGACGGGCGGCGGCCCCTGCAGGGGCCGTCGACGACGCTCGAGCCCGAAGCCCAGCAGGTCACCGACGTGTTCGCCACGATCCGCGAGGCCCTCGACCGGTTCGGTCCCGAGGTGGTCGAGACCTACATCGTGTCGATGACCCAGGGCGTGGACGACCTCCTGGCCGCCGTGGTCCTGGCCCGGGAGGCGGGGCTGGTCGACCCGGTCGCCGGCACCGCCCGCATCGGGTTCGCACCGCTCCTGGAACAGGTCGACGACCTGCTGGGCGCCGGGCGCTTCCTCGACGACCTGCTGTCGATCCCGGGCTACCGGCGGCTGGTCGATGCCCGAGGCGGCGTGCAGGAGGTGATGCTGGGCTACTCGGACTCCAACAAGGACGCCGGGGTGGCCACCAGCCAGTGGCAGATCCACCAGGCCCAGCGGGCGCTGCGGGACACCGCCGCCCGGCACGGGGTGCGGCTCCGGCTCTTCCACGGCCGGGGCGGAGCGGTCGGTCGAGGCGGTGGGCCGACCCACGATGCGATCCTCGCCCAGCCATGGGGGACGCTCGACGGCGCGATGAAGGTCACCGAGCAGGGCGAGGTGATCAGCGACAAGTACCTGCTGCCCACACTGGCTCGCGAGAACCTGGAGCTGACCGTGAGCGCCGTGCTCGAGGCGAGCGTGCTGCACACGTCGCCGCGGCTGCCGGCCGAGGCGCTGGCCCGGTGGGACGCCACGATGGACCGGGTGAGCGACGCCGCGTGCGACGCCTACCGCCGGCTCGTCGACGACCCCGAGCTACCGGCCTACTTCCTGGCCACCACGCCCACCGAGCTGCTGACGTCGTTGAACATCGGCTCGCGCCCCGCCCGCCGGCCCGACGCCGGGGCCGGCCTGGGTGGCCTCCGGGCGATCCCGTGGGTGTTCGGCTGGACCCAGTCCCGACAGATCATCCCCGGCTGGTTCGGGGTCGGGACCGGTCTGGCCGCCGCCCGGGAGGCCGGGCTCGGCGACTCGCTCACCGAGATGCTCGACCGCTGGTTCTGGTTCTCGACGTTCGTGTCCAACGTCGAGATGACCCTCGCCAAGACCGATATGTCGATCAGCCGGCGCTACGTCGAACGGCTCGTCGACCAGCGGGGCCACCGGCTGCTCGACGTCATCGAGGAAGAGCACGAGCGGACCGTGGCCGAGGTCCTCCGGCTCACCGGCGAGGCCGAGCTGCTCGACCGCCAGCCGCTGCTGCAGCGCACGTTGGCGGTGCGCGACCGCTACCTCCTCCCGCTGCACCAGCTGCAGATCGAGCTCCTGGCCCGCCACCGGTGGGCGGTGGGCGCCGGCGACGACATCGACCCCGCGCTCGTGCGCTCGCTGCTGCTCACGGTCAACGGCATCGCCGCCGGCCTCCGCAACACCGGCTGACGTGGGTCAGGTCCGTGTGAGGGCGGCGACCCCGTCGAGCCGGGCCAGCTTGTGGGGGTTGCGGACGGCATAGATGCGGGTGATGCGCCCGTTCTCGACGGCGAGGCTCACGGCGGTGTCGAGCTGCCCCCCGATGTCGATCCGGATGGCGGGTGACCCGTTGAGCCAGACGGCGGTCGCCTCGAAGTCCACGGAGCGGAGACCCTTGATCAGGAAGCCCGCCACCCGTTCCGCACCCTGGATCGGACGACGGGCCGCGGCGACGAAGCCCCCGCCGTCGGCGGCGATGACCACGTCGGGCGCCAGGACGTCGAGGAGGCTCTGCAGGTCGCCGTGCCGGACGGCGGCGAGGAACCGGTCCACGGCCTCCTGCTGCTCGGTCGTGCTGACTGCCACGCGCGGGCGCCGAGCGGCGACGTGGTCGCGTGCCCGGTGGGCGATCTGGCGGACGGCGGCAGGGGACTTGCCGACGGCCTCGGCGATCTCGTCGTAGGGGATGTCGAACACCTCGCGCAGCACGAACACGGCACGCTCGGCCGGACCGAGGGTCTCGAGCACGGTGAGCATCGCGATCGACACGCTGTCGGCGAGCTCGACGTCGGCGGCCACGTCGGGGCTCGTCAACAGCGGCTCCGGCAACCACTCGCCGACGTAGTCCTCGCGCCGCCGCGCCACCGACCGCAGCCGGTTCAACGCCTGACGGGTGACGATGCGGACCAGGTAGGCCCGCGGGTCGCGCACCGCCGCCTGGTCGACATCGGCCCACCGCAGCCAGGTCTCCTGGACGAGGTCCTCGGCGTCGGCCGCGGAGCCGAGCATCTCGTAGGCCACGGTGAACAGCAGGCTCCGGTGGCGGGCGAACGCATCCTCGCTCATGCCGACTTCGCGTACCCCGCCGAGCGTTGCGCCAAAGGCAGCGCGCAGACCTTGGAGAACCCTTGGGACTCGATCCCCATCGCGATGTTGCCCCTCGTCGTCAGGTTCGCGAACCCGACCACGGCCGTGAGCTCCACCAGGGCCGGCGCACCGAGCTGCTCGAGCAGCCGGGCCGACATCTCGTCGGTGACCTGCAGGGGCGTCTCGGTCATCGCCTCGGCGTACTCCATCACCTCGCGCTCGAGCGGCGTGAACACCGTCGACTCACGCCAACGGGGCACCTCGCTGGCCTTCACCTCGTCGAGGCCCTCGTTGTGGGCCTGGAAGTAGTTGAAGTCCAGGCACCACGAGCAGCCGACCTGCGCGGCGACCGCCATGTGGGCGAGCGACTTCAGGTTGGCGTCGAGCTGGTCCCACTTCTGGATCTTGCGGCCGAACGCCATGGAGCTGCTGAGCACCGCTCGGTTCTGCCACATCACCCCTGTCGCCTCGGGCACCTCACCGATCATCTTCCGGCTGAGTCGCTTCAAGAGATACCCGAACGGGCCGGTGATCTCCACCTTGGGAATCCGTGTCGTGCTGGACATGGCAGCTCCTCCTGTCGATCTGTCGATGTGGTCGACATCAAGACACCGGCCGCACCCGATCTGTGACAATCGTGGGGGTCAGCTCGTCGGGGCCGGGCTCCTTGCCACGCCGGTGGATCGATCGCCTCCGGACGGCTGGGACTGGGCTGCCGGGCGTGGCTGGGTCAGGGTTCGGTAGATGTCGAGCACCGATCCGGCGAGGACGTTCCAGTCGTAGCGCCGCGCGGCCGTTCGGGCTCGTCCGGCCAGCGATCCCGCCCGCTGGGGGTCGTCGAGCAGATCGTCGATCGCGGACGCGAGGGCGCGTGGGTCGCCGGGGGTGACGAGGATCCCGGTCTCGCCGTGCTGGATGACGTCGGGGATGCCGTCGACCCGGGTCGCCACGATCGGGACGCCCACGCGCATGGCCTCCACCAACGCCGATCCGAGCTCCTCGTAGACCGACGGCATCACGAGCACGTCGACGTTGGCGAGCACCGCGGGGATCCGGTCGTGGGCGAGGAACCCGGTCACCTGGACACGGTCGGCCAGGTCGAGAGCGCGGATCTCCTGTTCGAGCCGTTGGCGATCGGGTCCGTCGCCGACGAGCAGCGTCTGCACGTTCGGGGTGCGCAGCTGTGCCGCCGCGCGCACGAGCCCGCTCACGCCCTTCTGCGGCGCCAGCCGGCCGACGAAGGCCACCCTCGGTCGGCCGAGGTGCGGGAACGGATCGTCGTGGGGCCCGTCGAACAACCCGAAGTCCACGCCGGAGGGGATCACGTGGAGCCGATCGGGACGGATCCCGTTGCCCTCGAGCAGGCGCGCCAGGCGAGGCGTCAACGTCACCACGGCATCCGCGTGGTGCTCAGCCCAGCGCTCCAACGGCGCCCCCAGCGCCTTGAGCGCCACCGCCCTCGCGTTGGTGACCCGAAGCGTGTGGCTCAGGCTGGTGTGGATGGTCACGACCAGCGGAACACCACGGCGCGCCGCGGCAAGCGCCAGAGGGACGACGGCGAGGTCCTCGGCCAGATGCGCATGCACCAGGTCGACGCTCCCGGCCAGCCGCCACGCCTCCCGCAACGCCGGGACGGACCACATCTGACGGAACGCCGGCACCGGTAGCCCGACACGCACGACCCGCGCCCGCTGACCGACGACATGCTCGGCGGGCGCCCCCGGCGGCCTGGTCGTGACCACCACCTGCTCCACACCCAGCCCGTCGAGGCGACGGGTCAGCTCCGCCGTGTGGTTCTGCATCCCCCCGACAGGATCGAAACGGACCGTCTGATCCCCCAGCGGCGCCTCGAATACCGAGCACAGGCGAAGAACACGCACGAGATCCCTCCCTCCCAACATGTCGGCCGAGTGAACCGGGTCCAACGTCTACGCCTCGGAGGACCACCACGAAGGGATTCGCACGCAGATGTCACCCGGACGCCACCGAACGTTCAACGCCGACGCCTCGGTGTTCACCAGCCGTTGAACCACGGGTCCACCCGGCCAGCACACGCTGCGGCGCCGACGAACCGAAACGGTCGCTCAGCGCACCCTGCTACCCGACGCCCGGGGTCGGGATGTCGCTGGCCGTGAGGGTGGTGAGCTGGTCGTCGGTCGGGTCGTCGATCGCCACCAGGCGGCTCGCCTGGTTGGCCACTGCCGACTCGAACAGGTTGCGCGCCAACCGGCCGTTGCCGAACCCCCGGTCGCGCGGTTGGGCCACCAGCCAGGCCTGCACCGCAGCCCGGGCCGCCTGGTCGAGGCGGTAGCGACCCTCGACGCCGAGCGATTCGACGATCGCCAGCAGCTCGTCGTTGCTGTAGTCGGGGAAGTGGATCGTCCTCGGGAACCTGGACTCCATGCCCGGGTTCGCGTCCACGAGCGTCGCCATCTCCTCGGGGTAACCGGCGAGGATGACGACCACCCGGTCGCGACGGTCCTCGACGAGCTTGACCACGGTGTCGATGGCCTCGCGCCCGAAGTCGTTCTCGCCGCCCCTGGCCAGGCTGTAGGCCTCGTCGATCAGCAGGACGCCCTGATCGGCCTGGTCGAAGGCGTCGACGACCCGCTTGGCGGTCTGACCGACGAACCCCGCCACGAGCCCGGCCCGGTCGGTCTCCACCAGATGGCCCCGCTCGACCACGCCCAGGGTCCAGTAGATCTGGGCCAACAGGCGAGCCACCGTCGTCTTCCCCGTGCCGGGGTTGCCGGTGAAGATCAGGTGGCGGCTCTGATCGGCGACGGGCAGGTCCCGCTCCCGGCGGATCTCCTGGACGCGCAGGAGGTTGGCGACCAGGCGCACCTCGCGCTTGGCCCCTTCCAAGCCGATGAGGGCATCGAGCTCGGCCAGCAGGTCCTCGAGCTCGCGGGCTGGGGGCGGCACAGCGGGCACCGCCGCCGGCTCCGGCCCGGCAGCCGTCGCGGTGCCCCCGGCCTTCGGCGCGTTCCCGATGGTCCGATGCACCATGGCCCGGAACCGATCGATGGCCTCGAGCTCGGACGGGGACGGCAGCAGGTCGACGGACGCCACGACGTAGCCGATCTGGGTGCCGAGCCGGCCGTAGCGGACCGCGCGGTCACCACCGTCACGAGCGTCGGCCGCGACGAGCAGGCCGAGCAACGCCGAGGGCTCGTCGAAGACCGAGCGACGCCCGACCAGCAGACCGGCGTCCCGCAGGTCGGCCGGCGCGGCCTGGCCAAGCTGGGTGGGCATGCGGTGACCGAAGACCGAGATCAGATCCCACAGCTCGTCGTCGCCGTGGCGTTCGTCGGCGTCGACGAACCCGCACGTCAGGTTGTAGGCGTCGACCACGACGTCCGAGCGCAGCCGGCCGACGTCGACGCCGGCGACCTCGGCGGCCAGCTCCTCGATGACGGGCAGGAGGTGGTCGACGAACGCGTCCACCGCCTCGTCGAGCGTCGAGGCCCTGGTCATCCGAGCCATCGCATCACCAGGACCTGCCCGCCACCGGGGTCCTGTCACGTCGGTGTTCGCTCATCGGTCACATCTTCCCGCCCCGGGGTGTCATCGGTACAGACACGTATCCGTCCCGACATCGCAGGGGAAGACCCATGAGTACCGATCCCGCCACCACGATCGCCGCCGACCTGCCCCTGGCCACCGGCACCTGGCCGCTCGACGCCATGCACTCGGGCGTCCACTTCAAGGTCCGCCACATCGGCCTGTCCAACGTGCGCGGCCGGTTCAACCGCTTCGACGCCACGCTCAGCGTCGGCGAGACCCTGGCCGACACCCGGGTCGAGGCCACGATCGAGATGTCCTCGGTCGACACCAACCAACCCGACCGCGACGCCCATCTGCTCGGCACCGACTTCTTCTCCGCCGACCGGCACCCGCTGATGACGTTCCGCTCCACCGGCATCCGGGCCGCGGGTGACGGCGCGCACGCGCTCGACGGCGACCTGACCATCAACGGCGTCACCCGGCCGGTCACCCTCGACGTCGAGTTCAACGGCGTCGAGACGCACCCCGCCGACGGCACGACCCACGCCGGCTTCTCGGCCACCACCGCGGTCGACCGCGACGACTTCGGCATCGACTTCAACGTGCCGCTGGGCATCGACAGGTTCGCCCTCGGCAAGAGGATCGCGGTCGAGCTCGAGCTCCAGTTCGTGGCGCCCGAGGACTGAGCCGCCACCAGGCGCGCCCCGGGGTTCCCGCCCGGGCGCGCGCCCGCCTGGCGTCCCGTCAGGGGGTCGACACCAGGTGGGAGTCGGGTAGCGCGGCCACGACGACGGGGTCGCCCACCGCGACGCGGCCGGGTCGGGCCGTGGTGCCGTAGACGCCGAGGCGGGCCTTGCGGGCACGGGCGATCGTGCGGAAGACGATCGGGTCGCGCGCCGCGGTCGCCGGGTCGATGTTGACGACGACGCAGCGCTGGTCGCGTGCGTCCACGTGGACGAGGGCGTCGCCGATGCGCAGGGTGCAGCCGGTCCAGTCCTCCTCGGGGAAGGCGGCGCCACGGTGGGCGTGGGCGTCGATCAGGAGGTTCGGCCGGAAGCGCCCCACGTCGAGCGGCCGGCCGGCGAGGACCCCCAGGCCGCCGACGGACTGGCTGGTGATCAGCGAGAGGGGCAGCGTGTCGAAGGTCCCGCGGTCGAGCTTCAACGCCCGCACGCCACCACCCAGCTCGGCGGCCAGCGCCGGGTCGGTCACGTCGAGCTCGGCCCCCGTCGGCGTCGTCACCACGACCGGTGACAGGTTCGGCCGCTCCGGGTCACCGAACCGGGGCCGGTAGCGGACCATGTCCGGGCGCTCGCGGATCGTGAGCCAGGGAAACCCGCTCCCCTCGCCGCGCTCCCGGACGAACCCCCAGCGGCGGTCACCGGCCACGCCGTGCCAGGACACCTCCGCGCTCGGCACCGCATCGGGTGCCATCGACTTGACCGGATAGCGCCACACCGCCGCGACCCGCCCGACCTCAGCGCCAACCCGAACGGGTGATCCGCCCATGGCCTGCCTCCTCGAGACAGGGCACCCTTGGTTGACGGACCGGGACCGAGCGTGGCGGGAACACCCGTCGCAGCACCCCTCGGCCCCCACCGATCGTCCCAGCCGCACCCGCCGCTGTCAACGCCCGGGCGATCCTCTCCGCGGCCGGAGGTCGTGGCTGGTGCGGCCCCTCGGCCGTAGCCTGTGCGGGCGGCGGCCGGAGCTCACCGGGGCAGCAGATCGGCGACCATGGAACTTCTCTTGCTGTCCAACTCCATGAACTTCGGCCGGCCGATGTTCTCGCACGCGGCCGACGCGTTCGTCGACGTCGCGGCGGGCGACCGGGTGACGTTCATCCCGTTCGCGCTGGCGGACTGGGACGACTACGCCGCCCGGGCGATCGCCGCCCTGGGCCGCTTCGGCGTCGACGCCACCTCCGCCCACTACGCCGCCGAACCCGACCGGGCGATCCTCGAGGCGGACGTCGTGATGATGGGCGGCGGGAACACGTTCCGGCTGCTCGATTCGCTCTACGGGCTGGGCGTCATCGACGGCCTGGGCGAGCGGGTGCGCAGCGGCGCCACGCGGTACATGGGAGCCTCCGCCGGCACCAACGTCGCCTGCCCCACCATCCGCACCACCAACGACATGCCGATCTGTCGGCCCCCGCTCTTCGACGCGCTCGGTCTCGTGCCGTTCCAGATCAACCTCCACTACGTCGACGCGGACCCCACGTCGACCCACATGGGCGAGACCCGCGAGGAGCGCATCGAGGAGTTCCTGGAGGAGAACCACTGCCCGGTCCTCGCCCTGTACGAGGGGACCTGGCTGCGGGTCAGTGGCGACCACGCGTCCGTGACCGGGCGTGCCCGCCTGTTCCAGCGCGAGGGCTGCGAGGCGTTCGAGGACGGCGTCGACGTGTCACACCTGCTGGACCTGACAGGTGTCTTCGACGGAGGTGCGCGACCACAACGGGGGGTAAGATTGAGAAGTCACGCCACGCCTTAGTGGGGACCTCTCGTTGACCACCGGCCGCCAGCGGCCGCCGCCACCTGGTCGCCTCCTCTGAGCCCGTCTTGAGGAGAGCAGATGTCCATAGCCTCGCTGCCTGCCAGGCCCCCCACGCCCGCCACGACCGACCGCCGCGCCACCGCGGTGGTCTACTGCGAGGCGAACTTCGGTGCCCTCGACGGCAAGACGGCGAACGGGCTCGTCCGGCACTCGGAGCTCTACGAGATCCTGGCGGTGATCGACAGCGAGAAGCAGGGCCTCGACGCCGGCGAGGTGCTCGACGACGCACCCAACGGGGTGCCCGTGTGTCGCGACCTGCCCGACGCCCTGGCCCAGGCGGGGGTCGTGCCGGACTGGTTCATCTTCGGGATGGCGCCGTCGAGCGGCATGCTGTCGGCGCGTGAGCGGGGTGTCGTCCTCGACGCCATCGGACGCGGGATGCACATCGTCAACGGCCTGCACGAGTTCCTGAACGACGACCCGGAGTTCGTGGCGGCCAGCGCGCTGCACGAGGTCGAGATCCGCGACGTCCGCCGCCCGCGGGCCAAGAAGGACCTGCGGATGTTCAGCGGACGCATCGAGGAGGTGACCTGCCCGCGCATCGCCGTGCTCGGCACGGACGGGGCGATCGGCAAGCGCACCACGGCCACGATCCTGACGCGCGCCCTCAACGATCGCGGCGTCAGGGCGGTCATGATCGGCACCGGCCAGACCGGCCTGATCCAGGGCGCCCGCTACGGCATCGCGCTCGACGCCATCCCCTCGCAGTTCTGCTCCGGCGAGATGGAAGCCACCGTCGTCGAGGCGTTCGAGGGCGAGGACCCCGACGTGATCATCGTCGAGGGCCAGGGCGCGCTGAGCCATCCCGCCTACCTGACCTCCACGTTCATCCTGCGCGGCAGCCGGCCTCAGGGCGTCGTCCTGCAGCACGCGCCCGGCCGCACGCACCTCGGCGACTTCGGCAAGGTGCCCATGCCGACGCCGGCGAGCGAGATCAACCTCATCGAGACGTTCGCCGACACCAAGGTCATCGGCCTGACGATCAACCACGAGAACATGACCGACGCCGAGGTCACCGCCGCCATCGCGATGTACGAGATCGAGCTGGGCGTGCCCGCCACCGATGCGCTGACCCGCTCGCCGGACCGGCTGGTGGAGATGGTCGTCGCCGCCTTCCCGGCGCTGCAGGAGAAGCTCGCCGCCGTCGCCCGATGAAGGCTCCGCGGCTGGAGATCGACCTCCTCAAGCTCCACCACAACGCCCGCACCCTGGTGGAGCGGCTGTCGCCGCGGGGGATCTCGGTCACCGGCATCACCAAGGCGACGCTCGGGTCTCCCGACGTCGCCGGGGCCATGCTGCGAGCCGGCGTGCGCTCGCTCGGCGACTCGCGCATCGAGAACATCGAGCGGCTGCGCGGCGCCGGGGTGACGGCGCCGCTGATCCTCGTCCGCTCGCCGATGCTCAGCCAGGTCGACCGGGTTGTCGCCTCGGCGACCGTGAGCTTCAACACCGAGCTCGACGTGATCACGGCGCTGGCCGCGGCCGCCGAGGCCACGGGACGCACCCACCGCGTGGTGCTCATGGTGGAGCTCGGCGACCTGCGCGAGGGCATCCTGCCCGGCGACCTCATGGGCATGGTGCGCGACGTGCAGCGGCTGCCCGCCGTCGTCCTCGCCGGCATCGGCACCAACCTGGCCTGCCAGAGCGGGGTGTCACCCGACGCGGCGAACATGGGCGAGCTGTCGGCGCTCGCCGGCTCGATCGAGGACCGGTTCGGCCTGACGATCGACACCGTGTCCGGCGGCAACTCCGGCAACCTGGACTGGGCGCTCGGTGACGCCGTCGTGCCCGGCCGCGTCAACGACCTGCGCCTGGGCGAGTCGATCCTGCTGGGTTGCGAGCCGCTGCACCGCCGCCCGATCGAGGGGCTGCACACGGACGCCGTCACCCTGGTGGCCGAGGTGATCGAGTCGAAGCGCAAGCCGTCGCAGCCGCGAGGCGAGATCGGCGAGACGGCGTTCGGTGCCGCGGTGCCGACGAGGGACCGGGGGGATCGCGTGCGCACGATCGTGGCCGTGGGGCACCAGGACGTCGACCCGTCCGGACTGCTGGCACCCGCCGGCATCGAGGTGCTCGGCGCCAGCAGCGACCACCTGATCCTCGACGCCGGGCGCGACCGCCTGCCCAGCGGCGCCGAGGTGTCGTTCCGGCTCAACTACAGCGCGCTGGTCAGGGCCATGACCTCGCCCTTCGTGGGCAAGGTCGTGACCGTGGCCGACGAGGGTGCTCAGGCGAGCATGTCGCGGACGAGGGGTGCGACCCGGGTGCCGTAGAGCTCGATGTTGGTCATGAGCTTCGGGTGGGAGAGCCCGCCCATGCCGTACTTGAGGTCGAAGCGCGTGGCGTCGAGCGCCTTGAGGGTGTCGGCGATCTTGCGGGCCACGGTCTCGGGGGAACCGACGTGCAGGGCGCCGTCGGGCCCGACCTCGTGGTCGAACGACGCTCGGGTCGGCACCCGGAAGCCGCGCTCCGCGGCGACGCTGGAGAGGATCTCCAGGTAGAAGGGCCAGAACTCCTCGCGGGCCTGCTCGTCGGTGGCGGCGACGTGGCCGGGGCAGTGCACCCCGACCGGCTGCTCCGGGAACCCGAACCTGGCGAGCGCTTCGCGGAACAGGCCGGCGAAGGGGGCGAACCGCTGCGGGGAGCCGCCGATGATCGCCAGCATGAGCGAGAACCCGTAGCGGGCGGCACGTACGACGGACTCCGGGTTGCCGCCGACGCCGATCCAGGTCGACAGCGATCCCGACTCGGTGTGGGGATAGACCTCCAGGCCGTCGAGCGCAGGGCGCGTGCTGCCGCTCCAGGTCACCGGTCCCTCCTTGCGCAGCTCGGCGAAGAGGTTGACCTTCTCCTCGAAGAGCTCCTCGTAGTCGCGCAGGTCGTAGCCGAACAGCGGGAACGACTCGGTGCTCGACCCGCGACCGAGGATCACCTCGGCCCGGCCGTTCGAGAGCGCGTCGAGGGTGGCGTAGCGCTGGAACACCCGTACCGGGTCGTCGGAGCTGATCACGGTGACGGCCGACCCGAGCCGGATGCGGGAGGTGCGTGAGGCGATCGCCGCCAGCACGACGTCGCCGGCGGAGAGGGGGAAGATCTCGGTGTGGTGCTCGCCGATGCCGAAGTAGTCGACCCCCACCTGGTCGGCCAGGACTCCCTGGTCCACGAGGTTGCGGATCGTCTGGGCCTGCGTCAGCGGCCGGCCCGCGTCGTCGCTGGTGAGGTCGCCGAACGTGTCCAGACCGAGCGTCAGGCCGTTCGCCGGCGGCGTGGTGTCCATGAGGTGCTCCTCAATCGGCTGGCCGGGCGGGCCAGGTGGTCATCCGCTCGTTCACCCGACGAGCGTTCACGAGAGCGATTCGTCGAGCTCGCCGAGGGCGTCGGTGAGCTGGAGGTTCGCCGAGTAGTCGACCGGGCAGGCGATCACCGAGACGGTGTCGTCGGCGAGCGCCCGGCGGAGGGTCGGCAGCAGGTCGCCGGGTGTGTCGATGCGGTAGCCGCGCGCGCCGAAGCTCTCGGCGTAGGCGACGAAGTCCGGGTTGCCGAACGCCGTGTCGACGCTGTGCCCGAGCTCGAGGTCCATCTTCCACCGGATCAGCCCGTACTCGTCGTCGACCCAGATCAGCACGACGATCGGGATCCGCTCCCGCAGCGCGGTCTCGATCTCCTGGGAGTTCATCATGAACGCCCCGTCCCCGGTGGCGACGAGCACGTGGGCGTCGGGGCGGGCGATCTTGGCGCCGATCGCCCCCGGCAGCGTCCACGCCATCGTCGACAGACCGTTCGAGATCAGGCACGTGTTCGGCGCGTAGGTCGGGTAGAGCCGCGCCATCCACATCTTCAGGGCGCCCGTGTCGACGAGGACGATGTCCTCCCGCCCGAGCGCCTCCCGCGTGTCGGCCACGATCCGCGCCGGCGCCAGGGGGAACCGGTCGTCGTGTCGTCCGCGCTCGAGCTCGCCGGCGAGCTTCGCCCGGATCCGCTGGTCGCTGACGTCGGGGTCGAAGCGCCGATCGACCGCGGCGGCCAGCGCGTCCAGCGTGCGGCCGATGTCCGACTGCAGGCCGACCTCGATCTCGTAGTGGAGGTCGACCTCGGCGGGGAACCGATGGATGTGGACGATCCTCTTGTCGCTGTTCGGGTTGATCCGAACGGGGTCGAACTCCTGCAGCTCGTAGCCCACGGCGACGACGGCGTCGGCTTCGTCGAACCCGAAGTTCACGTAGTCGTGGCGCATGAAGCCGACGGCGCCGAGGGCCTGCGGGTGGTCGTCCGGGAAGACCCCCTTGCCGTGGAACGTGGTGGCCACGGGTAGCCCGAGCGTCTCGGCGAAGCGGCGCACGGCGTCGCTCGCGCCGGCACGCGCCGCGCCGTGGCCCGCCAGCACGATGGGGTTCCGAGCGGTGCGCAGGACGTCGGCCGCGCGGCGCAGCTGGTCCGCCGACGGCTCGTCCGGGCGAGGGGTGTTCACCACGAGCGGCCGGGCGCCCGGCGGCGCCGCGGCCTTCTCGACGTCCTCGGGCACTGCCAGGTAGACGGCGCCGGGGCGCTCGGTCTGCGCCAGCTTGAACGCCTTGCGCAGCATCTCGGGCACCGCCTCCGGTGTCGCGACCAGCTCCGACCACTTGGTCACGGGCGCGAACATCGACACGAGGTCGACGCCCTGGTGGGACTCCTTGAACTTCCGGTCCATCCCCACCTGCGCCGACAGCGCCACGACCGGCGTGGAGTTGGTGGTCGCGTCGGCCACCCCGAGGAGCAGGTTGATGGCGCCGGGGCCGAGCGTCGCCGAGCACACGCCGGCCTTGCCGGTGAGGCGGCCGTAGACCTCGGCCATGAACGACGCCGCCTGCTCGTGGCGCACGAGGACGTAGCGGATCGACGACGCCGACAGCGCCTCGACGAGGTGGATGTTCTCCTCGCCCGGGATGCCGAAGACGTGGGTGACGCCCTCGTTCTCCAGGCACCGCACGATCAGGCGCGCGACGCCCCCTGCGGGCTCACCGTTCGTCGTCACTTCGCACCTCTCACTCGCTGGCCGTCGTTCGGTCCTCGTCGGGGGCCGTGGGGGCCGTTGACCACGATGGCGTGCACGTTCACGAACTCGAGCAGGCCGTGCCGGAACAGCTCCCGGCCGTAGCCCGACTCCTTGGTGCCGCCGAACGGCAGGCGGGGATCGGAGATAGTCATCCCGTTGACCGCCGTGTGGCCGGCCTCGAGTCGCAGCGCGAGGACCTCGCCGCGGTCGAGGTCCGACGTCCAGACCGCGCTGCCCAGGCCGTAGTCGGTCTGGTTGGCGAGCCCCAATGCGTGCTCCGCATCCCGTGCCCGCAGGATCGGCACGGCCGGGCCGAAGACCTCCTCCTCGAGCACCGGCATCCCCGGCTCGACCTCGTCGAGCACGGTCGGCAGGTAGAAGAAGCCGGGCCGGTCGGGGACCTCGCCACCGATGAGGACGCGGGCGCCCTGGCGCTCCGACTCGCGCACCTGGCGCTCCACCGCGTCGCGCAGGTCGGCCCGGGCGAGCGGCCCGACCGTCACGCCGGGATCGGACGGATCCCCGACCCGCAGCTCACGGACGTGGCCCAGGAGCTCGTCGGTGAACGCGTCGGCGATCGCCTCCTCGACGATGATCCGCTTCGCGGCGATGCACGACTGGCCGGCGTTCTGGAAGCGGCTGCGCGCGGCCCAGGCCGCGGCGCTCTCCAGGTCGGCATCGGCGAGCACGACGAACGGGTCGCTGCCCCCGAGCTCCAGGACGCACTTCTTCAGGGCCTGGCCGGCCCGAGCCGCCACCGCCCGCCCAGCACGCGTCGAGCCGGTGAACGTGACGCCGGCGATGCGACGGTCGGCGATCAGCCCGGACGCCACCTCGTCGGTCCGCTCGGCGCTCACCACGACCACCGAGAACAGGCCGTCGGGCAGCCCCGCGCGCTGCGCCGCACCGGCCAGGGCGAGCGCGCACCCGGTCGTCGACGGCGCGTGCTTGAGGACCACCCCGTTGCCGGCGGCGAGTGCCGGGGCGAGGGCACGCACCACCTGCCAGTACGGGAAGTTCCACGGCATGATCGCCAGGACGACGCCGAGCGGGTGGTGCGCCAGCCGGGTGCGCCGCGCCCCGGTGCTCACCTCCTCCGGGCGCAGCAGGTCAGGCG
>Ga0193742_1001219_pt1 | contig 15772 bp, 13 predicted proteins | sample L2c1metaG_FD_165511 | JGI IMG/M metagenome (GOLD analysis project Ga0193742, IMG submission 165511) | Soil microbial communities from a riparian zone of the East river system, Colorado, United States - L2c1 | ecosystem: Environmental > Terrestrial > Soil > Riparian zone | place: USA: East River... | reverse complement strand
TTCAGCCCGCAGACCAAGTTCGAATCCGGCACCGGCTGGCCCAGCTTCTGGGCGCCGATCGCAAAAGAAAACGTCATTGAACGGAGCGACGTCTCACTGGGAATGGCCCGCACCGAGGTCCGCTGCGTTCGCTGCGAGGCCCACCTCGGCCACGTCTTCAATGACGGCCCCGAGCCGACCGGCCTCCGCTACTGCATGAACTCCGCCTCTCTGCGCTTCATCAAGTCGTAGCCTGCGGCTCTGTCCGGGGTCTTCAGTCACCACACCGCGGTCAGCCACCTCCTGCGCATTACAATTCGAATGAGTCTCGGTCTTCGCTACACTCAATCAGACTCTCGACTCAATTCCATGGAGCGTCCTCCTTCGATGAGAACCAGTCCCCGCGCCCTCCTGTTTGCCGCCCTCTTGCCTCTTTTGTTCGTCGCCGGATCTCGAATGCAGGCGCAGGCCGCATCCTCGCCGGCCAAGCTCTCGGTCAACTGGGAGGAGCTCACCGGCCCCGACTTCGTCAAAGCCATCCAGCAGTCGGAGGGAACCTGCATCCTTCCCATCGGCATCCTCGAGAAGCATGGTCCGCACATGCCCATCGGCTCCGACCTTCTGACCTCGCGGTACACGGCGGTCCACGCCGCCGAGCAGCAGTACGCCGTGGTGTTCCCTCAGTACTACTTCGGGCAGATCGACGAGGCCCGCCATGAACCCGGCACCGTCGCCTATCCTCGCGAGCTGCAGCTCGCCATGCTTCAGGCCACGACCGACGAGATGGGCCGTAACGGCTGCAAAAAGATCCTCATCGTCAACGGCCACGGCGGCAACGTCCACCTGCTGCCGTACTTCGCGCAGACTCAGCTTGAGAAGCCGCACGACTATGTGGTCTACGTCTTCGACCAGCGTGTTCCCGCCTCGGGTGGCCCGCCGAAGAAGACCACCAACGACCAGCATGCCGGCGAGAGCGAGACCTCGAAGATGATGATCATCCGCCCCGATCTGGTGCATCCCGACCGCGCCAACAGCGAATCAGGCGCGGACCAGCACCATCTGAACCTCCCCAATGGCGTCTACACCGGCATCTGGTGGTATGCGCGCTTCCCCGATCACTACTCCGGCGACGGTTCGGCGGCCACCCGCGAGCTCGGCGACTACCAGATGAAGTGGTGGGTCGATTCGGTCGCCAAGGTCCTCGTCGCCATCAAGGCCGACGATCAAAGTCTGAAGCTCCAGAAAGAGTTCTACGAGAAGGCCGAGCACCCCATCGATACGCCGCAGTAAGACTCGGCACCCCAGGAGGCAGAGGTCGTCGCTGTCTGCTCAACCTGTGTGGAGTTCTCTACTATGAAGGCCAACCAACATCCCAGGGAGCAATGGCGATGGAAACGCAGACACGGCGAGGTATTTTGAAGAACGCGGCAAAGGCGGCAGCGGTCGCAGCCGGAGCAGCGCTTACCGCACCAACAGCCGCAGCTCAAAGCGCGCAGATGGTGAAGAAGGACGCCACAGGAAAATCCCAAAGCCAGTTTCCGTTCACGACCGTCGTGTCATTCGGCAACCTGCTGTTTGTCTCCGGAATCGGATGCCGCGTCTCGGGCACCATCGAGGAAGAGACGAAGTGGGTGCTCGATGAGCTGGAGAAGAACCTCATCGCCGCGGGATCTTCGCTCGAGAAGATCCTGAAGGTCAATGTGTTCATGGAAGACATCAAGCAGTTCGACCGCATGAACGCCGTCTACAAGACGCGCAAATGGGGCTCGGTCTTTCCTGCGCGAAACACAGTTCAACCTGCAGCGCTGCCCACCGGCGACTTCGGCCTCGCCATCGACTGCGTCGCCTACGTGTAGCTCGCCCATACTCCTTAGTGAATGTCACTTCGACCACCCGCAAATGTGTCATTCCGACCGGAGCGTAGCGAAGTGGAGGAACCTGCGTCTTGCTGCAACCCGATCTCGCCTACTCCGTGCGAAGAGCCACCACAGGCTCGATCTCCGCAGCATGGCGTGCCGGGAAGTAACTTGCCGCAAGGCAGCAAAGCGTCAACAGCAGCGTAACCGCGAGCGCGCCTAAAGCATCGTAGCCGCTGAACTTGTAGCTGAGCCAGACTGTAAGCAGCTTGCCTGAACTCGCCGCAAGCAGCGCCCCAATCGCAACTCCCACGGCCAGCAGCACCAGAGCGTGTCGAAACACCAGCCAAAGGATCGTCTCCCGCTGCGCACCCAGCGCGAGACGCAGCCCGAACTCGCGCGTGCGCTGGCTCACCGAGTAGGCCAGCAGGCCATAGATTCCCGCGATGGCGATGACCAGTGCCGAAAACGCAAACAGCCCCAACAGCCGCGCCGCTAGGACCTGGTTGCCCAGCGAGTCGTCGACGACCTGCTGCATGCTCTCGACGTTGTCCAGGGCAGCATCGGGTTGCAGATCGTGAACGATCCGCCGCAGGCCCTTGACCACCGTCGACGATTCAAGCGGAGAGCGTATCGCGACGTTCATATAGAAGTTGCCAAGGATCGGGTACAGCTCGTCCTGGGGCAGAAGCTGCGCGAGGTTGTAGTGAATCTCCGGCAGTGGAGGCTGGCCCAGCGTCTTCTGTGGACTGTCGTCGACGACGCCCACGATCGTCGACCACTGTCGATCTCCGGTATCGTTGAAGCGAACCTGCTGCCCAATAGGGTTCTCGTTCGGAAGAAAGCGCTGCACGAAGACGCGGTTGACGATGGCCGCAGGAGGCGCGGACGCACTGTCGCCGACGGCGAAGAGTCTTCCCTGCAGCAGACGAAGTCCCATCGTCTGGAAGTACTCCCCGGTTGTGGCGCGGGCCTGCGCATAGGCATGCGCTGTCCGCGCGAACTTGGGATGATGCGCAAGCTCGACCGTCATATTGAAGTCCCAGTTGCCCTGCAGCGGCCGGACCGTGGTTACTCCGGCGGACTGCGTGCCGGGCAGCGCCTTGATCCGGTCGAGCATCGGCATCCAGAGGCTCCGGACGATCGATGGGCCTATCTCCGGCGAGTATAAGGTTCCCAGAAAAGTGCGGTGGGGGAGGAAGATCTCGCCGGTGACCACCTGGCTGGCAACGAAGCCCGTGCGCGTATGCCGTAGCGAGAGCAGCGTCCGGACCATGAACGAGGCCGCAACCAGCAGCGCGAGCGTGAGGGCGATCTCGCCGATCACCAACCCGTCGCGCCATCGCGTCTGCTGCCGCGTCGTCCCTGTCGCCCCGGCTCCCTGGCGCAGACCCTCCTGCGGATTCACGTTGGTGGCGTGCAGCGCGGGCAGGAGGCCGAAGAGCACAGCGGAGACGCAGGAAGCGATCACGAGATAGGCGCAGACCTTCACATCAATATGGATCTGATCGCCGAAGATTATTGCATTTGCCAGGGATCGCTTCAGAAGATGGAACGCGAGAGCCGCGAGCTCCAGCCCCAGCGCGCCACCAATCAGGCTGAGCAGAAGGCTCTCGGTGAGGAACTGGCGGATCAGGCGGCCGCGCCGCGCTCCCAGAGCCGCCCGGACCGCGATCTCGCGTCTGCGATTGTTTCCGCGCGCCAGCAGAAGGCCGGCGACATTGGCGCATGCGATCAGCCACACCGCGAAGACGGCAGCATTGAGCGCGAGGATGGCGGGTCGCACCGAACCGGTGATGACCTCGCTGTACGGCTGGACCTGGATGGGGCTTGCGGTCTCATCTTTCGGGTACTCATGCATCAGCTGGTCGTGGATGGAGTTCATCTCGTGCGTCGCCTCGCCGATCGAGACGCCTGCGCGAAGCCGGGCGATGGCATTCATGCTGGCGGAGTTGCGCTCCTGAAGCCCCTTTTCCTCGGTCGCAACGGGAGTCCAGATGGCGCCCCCGCCGGTGTTTACCGGAAAGGAGAAGCCATCCGGCATCACCCCAATGACCGTGTAGGGGACTCCGTTGACCGGTACCGAGCGCCCGATGATCGCCGGGTCGCCGTGGTAGAGTTCGCGCCAGAGCGGTGCCGGGAGGATTACGACATCGGTATGGCCCGCCTGGCTGTCCGCGGGAACGAAGGTGCGGCCCATCATGGGGTGGGTCTCAAGGACATCGAAGAGATTGGCGCTCGAGAGTACCTGCGCGACCAGCTTCGACGTCCCCGTTCCGCCAAGGGTGAGAACCTGCGAGGTGAAGTAGCCAATCTGGCGAAAGGAGTGGCTGCGCGTCTGCCAGTCGCGGATGTCGAGCAGAGAGGTGGGCGAGAAGCCTCCGCTCTCCGTACGCGACGCCATCTGGACCACCTCGCCGGCACGCGGAAAAGGCATGGACCGCAGCAGCACCTGGTCGACGACCGAAAACATCGCCGCGTTGATCCCGATGCCCAGCGCAAGTGTCAGGATCGCGGTTACCGCGAAGACCGGAGCGTTGCGAAGCTGGCGAAGGGCGTAGTGGAGGTCCTGCAGCATGGCGCGCATACTTTTATCTCCCCATAGCGTACGTCTTCTGGAAAAGCACGTCGTGGGCCATCGTCTTTGCGCCTAAGTCTTCGGAATTCGTGCGCGACCTGTGAAGGGATTGTCCAAATTCGGGATCAAGCGTCCAAAATCGAACACTCGAACCGCCGCGGATTGCCGGGTATAAGGTCTCGCCTCTGTGATCTGGATTTGCAGGATGCGCGCCCCCAACAAATAGAAACGACAACACCGATTGCCTGATCTCAATCAAGTATCTGGACGATCGCGCAGGCATCCTCACTCCCACGCATCCACTCCGACAAATCGCATCCCGGAATATCGTTCCAGCAGCCGTTCCGCCGCTCTGACCGTATCCATCCGCGATGCACCCAGACCCTCCTGTCCGCCATCATGAAGAACGACATTGGTGGCGAACCCGCGTCTCCGGTTCCGTTCCACTCCTCGCGTCGCGCGGCCAAAGATTCCCTCTACCCCGATTGGCCTCCAGTCCTGGCAGATGATGTTCCATTGCACCGGCATCATCCCCATCTCGCGAGCCACGCGCAGCACCGCCGGCCTGCGGGCTCCGTGCGGTGCGCGGAAGTACCGTACAGGCTCCCCCAGCACGTCTTCGATCGCCGCGCTGGCGCCGCCCAGCTCCTCGCGGATTCGCCGCTCGCTCTGCCATGCCAGCCAGGGATGCGTCATGGTGTGGTTGCCGATCAGATGTCCTGCCGCCGCGATCTTTCGAACCAGCCCGGGACACAGCCGCACGAATCCGCCGATCAGAAAGAACGTCGCCCGCACGTTTGCGCGCGCCAGCACCTCCAGCAGGTGCGGCGTCACCGCAGGATTGGGGCCATCGTCGAAGGTGAGAGCGAACTCGTCCGGCCGCGAAGGAGCAACCAGGGTCCGGCCGAAGATCTGCGACTCAGGCGATAACGCCGCCCAGGCGAGTGTCCCGCCAACCGCAGCCAGCCCGGCGACTACCGCTGCTGTCTCTCTCCCAACCACCGCAGGCCCTCCCGGATTCATCATCTCATTTGGTCGGGGTGGCAGCCTTCAAGGCAGGGAACAGAGCCACCCATGGGTGGAAGTCCCTAGCGCTGACCGGTGTGGTCTGCAGGCGGGTGCGGATGGCTCAGGCGCAGTCCGCTCCAGGTCTCGGCGACGACGATGCTGTTGGCGGGGTTGTGCGGCTCGTAGCGAACCTGCACGGGAAGGTCGGTGCGGACGTCGCGGACCAGATCGCTGAGCGCGGTCACATCCTGCGCCGCCTCGTAGGTCACGCCAGCGATGCGGTAGTTGTAGACGATGACCTGGCGGGGGGGCGCGGCGGAGTCTCCCCCGGCGGCAGGACTAGCGGAACTCTGCTGAGGAATGGAACTCTCCTGCACAGCGCTTTCCTGCTCTGCGGGGCTCCCCTGTTCGGCGAACGGAGCATCGGTGATGCTGCCGTCCGTGATACGTCCGCTTGAAGCCAGCTGGTCGCGGCGGGCGCGCTCCAGTTCCTCGGCCGAAGGACGGGGGCGGCGAAGCATGTACCAGGCGACACCTCCGATCGCAGACGCCGCAGCCACAGCGACGACGACGTTTCGCGGAGAGCGCAGGGGACCCGAGAGATACTCTGACACGGTCGTGAACACGGCTATCTTGCCAAAAGCATAGCCCAGACAAGGACGTTTGCGGATGAAGAGTTTTGCATTGGAGCAAAAGGTGTGCCCGTTCTGGGAGGGCCGGTATTCGGCCCGAGGGCTGACGATATACTGGGATGTGAGAAAAAAACGTATTTTGTCCCCCCAGGCAGCCTCCAACCCTCCCAGGGCCGCGTCCGCCGTCGCCCATCCGCTTGACCTGGGCGAGGGGCGCCGTATCCGCTCGACCACCGTGGTCTGCGTTCGGCGAGGCGATTCGGTGGTGATGGCGGCCGACGGCCAGGTCTCGCTGGGCAATACGGTGATGAAGCACTCCGCAAAGAAGATCCGCCGGCTTTACCAGGACAAGGTATTGGCTGGATTCGCCGGCTCCACCGCTGACGCCTTCTCGCTCTTTGGCCGTTTCGAGACCAAGCTCGAGCAGTACGCCGGCAACCTGAGCCGAGCCGCCGTCGAGCTCGCCAAGGAATGGCGCACCGACAAGATGCTGCGCCAGCTTGAGGCTCTGCTGATCGTCGCCGACCTGAAACAGACGCTGATGCTGTCAGGAACCGGCGACGTGATCGATCCCGACGAGGGAATCTGCGCCATCGGCAGCGGAGGCAGCTTCGCCCTCGCCGCTGGCCGGGCCCTGCTCGAGAACACGGACCTGTCGGCGCGTGAGGTTGCGGAGAAATCCATGAAGATCGCTGGCGATATCTGCATCTACACCAATCTGAACTTCACCATTGAGGAGCTGACGAGCAGCGTAATCACGGAGATCGCGCCGTAAAATAGGATGAGATACGCGGAGAATTGATGAAAAATCTTGCGCAAAGCCGTCAGCTTCGAGGAACAGAAGGCGGAAGACTATCGCTACTGGCAGAGTGTCGGCAGCGGGGAGCAGATGCGCGCAACGTGGGAACTCAGCCTGGAAGCTTACAAATTGAAAGGTCTTGCCCACGATGGACAAAGACTTCAGAGAACTCTTGTCCGAACTCAACGCCCATAACGTAAAGTATCTGATCGTCGGCGGCTATGCGGTCTCCTTTCATTCGGAGCCGCGGACGACGAGAGATCTCAGCCTCTTTATCCAGCCAAGTCCGGAAAATGCAGGAGCTATCTTTCGTGCTTGGTCCGCTTTTGGAGCTCCACTGGGTGACTACACGGTAGAGAACTTCCTTGATCCTCGAAATGTGATCGGGATGGCACCTTATCGCATCGATATTCTTCAGCAGATCGATGGGGTTGACTTCGACTCAGCCTGGCAGCGTCGTGTTCGCGGAAGAGTTGCCTCGGATGATTCTCTCGAGGCGAGAGATATCTCAGCGGACGATCTGGTTCGCAACAAGCTGGCGACAGGACGACCCAGGGATTTGGCAGATGCGGCTGAGATTCAAGCATTGCTTCGATCGACAAGACCGGAACAGGAAAGTTAACGCAGGCAGGAAACTATATGGCAATCTATCTACCCGGAACCGCTGACGACCAGTCGCTCGCACTTGATGAGATGACACCGCGCGAGATCGTCACCGAACTGGACAAGTACGTCGTCGGCCAGAAGGCCGCCAAGCGCGCCGTCGCCATCGCGCTGCGTAATCGCATGCGCCGTCAGAAGCTCCCTCCCGATCTTGCTGAAGAGATCATGCCGAAGAACATCATCATGATCGGCCCCACGGGCGTCGGCAAGACTGAGATCGCCCGTCGTCTCGCCAAGCTCACCAACTCCCCCTTCCTCAAGGTGGAGGCCTCGAAGTTCACCGAGGTCGGCTACGTCGGTCGCGATGTCGAATCCATCGTGCGCGACCTGGTCGAGATCTCCATCGACATGGTGCGCGAAGAAAAACTCGAAGAAGTCGAAGACAAGGCCGAGATCGCAGCCGAAGACCGCCTGCTCGACCTTCTGCTACCCCCCACTGCGGCCGCAGCAACCGCAGCCGCAGCGACTCAGGAACCCGGAACGAATGTGATCCAGCTTCCTGCTGCGACTCCTGAGAGCGAAACCGAGGACAAGCCCGGCGAGCGCGAGCAGCGCACTCGCGAGAAGCTGCGCCAGCAGTTCCGCGAGGGCAAGCTGGACGAGCGCGTCGTCGAGATGGACGTGCGCGACCGCAATCAGCCCAGCTTCGAGATCATTACCAACCAGGGCACCGAAGAGATGGACATCAATCTCAAGGACATGCTCCCGGGACTCTTCGGCCAGCGCACCAAGAAGCGCAAGATGAAGGTCGCCGAGGCCTTCGAGTATCTCGTGCAGGAAGAAGAAGGCCGCCTGATCGACATGGACCAGGTCACTCGCCTCGCTGTCGAGCGCGTCGAGGACTCCGGCATGGTCTTCCTCGACGAGATCGACAAGATCGCGGGGCGCGAGGGCGGCCACGGGCCCGACGTCTCGCGTGAGGGCGTGCAGCGCGACATCCTCCCCATCGTCGAAGGCACCACAGTCAATACCAAGTACGGCATGGTATCAACCGATCACATCCTCTTCATCGCGGCGGGAGCCTTCCACGTCTCGAAGCCCAGCGACCTCATCCCCGAACTGCAGGGCCGCTTCCCCATCCGCGTCGAGCTGCAGTCGCTCACCGTGGAGGACTTTGTCCGCATCCTCACCGAACCCAAGAGCTCGCTGGTCAAGCAATCAACAGCATTGCTCGAGACCGAGGGTCTCAAGCTCGAGTTCACCAAAGAAGCTATCGCCGAGATGGCTCAGTTCGCCTTCCGCGTGAACGAGACCACGGAGAATATCGGAGCGCGCCGCCTGCACACCATCCTCGAGCGCGTTCTTGACGAGATCAGCTTTCAGGCGCCCGACCTGATGAAGGCCTCGCGCGGACAGCCCACCGAAGAAGGAGTGGTCGCGCAGATCGCCGCCTCTACACCCATGGATGGAGGAGCCCCAGCTCCACCGCTCCCGGTGATCGAGCGCGAGACCGCAGGGGTAATCGAGAAGGTCATCGTTGTCGATCCGGAGTATGTCCGCCAGCAGGTCGCGTCGATCGTGAAGGACCAGGACCTCTCGCGCTACATTCTTTAGAGCCTCACGAAACGATTCTTTAGAGCCGTCGCGACCGGCGAGTGACACGCGTGGAGGTCCACGAGATTACCTTCGCTCCCGGCCAGCGCACTCCGCTGCGCCCGGCATTCCTGCCCGATCGTCGGCTACTCTGCGGGAGAGGGGCACACCCTCGTCACCTGCTGCGCCATCGCGTGCTGCTCGAAAAAGCCGGGTATCTCTGATTCTGCGAAGGCGCTTCTCCACTCTCAAAGCTCGCTGGAAAATTCAACCATTCGCCGCCTTTTAAGAAAGGTATCGATGGAAAGAGGTCCCGGACCGCTTATAACAAGCGCCGCGAGGCATGCCAGATACAACAAGTCGCATTCATATCCAGGCGGCCCGAACTGCGCTCCCGCGGCTGTCACCGCTTTCAGCGAGATCGAGGCGAAGCCATAGGGAAGGTGGACGGTAAAGATCGCAACCAGCAGGACCGCGGCCATGGGAAGGCTCGCAAGAGTAATCACCACTCCCAGCAGAATCGCCAGGCCGCCGAAGATCTCCGTAAGGATCGTAAGCCAGGCCATCAGATGCGGGGCGGGAACCGACATCGCATGGAGGATGGAGGCGAATGCCTCCGGTCCCTTGGACAGCTGGGCGAAGCCGTGCTGCATGAAACCGCCTCCGACGATCAGACGCAACGGAATAGGCGCCCAGTACGCTATCGAGCTTCGATCTCCTCCCGAGAGGTGCAGCCTTTCATTTCGTTTTACTCCTTTGGACAAAGACCGGATTTAGAGCGGTCAGCCCAACCTGAGTTTGATCCATCCCAAGGAACATGGTCACAGCCCTCTGCCGGTAGAGGTGGCTCTTCGGAGAGGGCTGTCCCGCACTCCGGAGCACACCCGGGCCAAAACGCCGCCCGCATCCACCTCGGCAGGAGTAACATCTAAACAGAGTGCGAACTCCAGCCACAATCCCGGTGTGTTTTTCCCGTGTGGCCCCCCGGCCCGGCGTGACACCCAACCGTCACGACTTTGCCTAGCTGCGCCTGATCGCATCTCCCTTTCCCTCGAAAATTTCCACCCCTGAACTCCGGAGTCCCTATGTTTGACCGTTTAGACCAGATGCAAGCGCGCTACGAAGAGCTCGGCCAGATGCTTGCCGACCCCGCGCTGGTCACCGACCAGAAGAAGTTTTCCTCGACCGCCAAGGCCCACCGGGACCTCGAACCGGTCGTCGAGAAGTTCCGCGAGTACAGCAGCGTGAAGCAGGGCGTCGCCGATGCCAAGGCCATGCTCACCGAAGACGACGCCGATATCAAGGAGATGGCCCAGGCAGAGCTGCTGACGCTCGAGCCTCGTCTCTCCGAGCTCGAAGAAGAGCTCAAGGTGATGCTGCTGCCCAAGGACCCCAACGACGACAAGAACATCGTCATCGAGCTTCGCGCCGGGACAGGAGGAGACGAGGCCGCCATCTTCGTCGCCGAGATGTTCCGCATGTACCTCCGCTTCGCCGAGCAGCATCGCTGGAAGGTCGAGGTGCTCTCCACCTCCGACACCGGAATCGGCGGCGGCATGAAGGAAGTGACCGCCATCTTCGAGGGCGACAAGGTCTATTCGCAGATGAAGTACGAGTCCGGCGTGCACCGCGTGCAGCGCGTCCCCGCGACCGAGACGCAGGGCCGTGTCCACACCTCTGCGATCACGGTGGCGGTTCTCCCCGAGGCCGAAGAGGTCGACATCAAGATCGAAGCCAAGGACCTGCGGATCGATACCTTCTGCTCCTCCGGGCCCGGTGGCCAGTCGGTCAACACGACCTACTCAGCCGTGCGCATCACGCATACTCCGACCAACACCGTCGTAAGCTGCCAGGATGAGAAGTCGCAGATCAAGAATCGTGAGAAGGCGATGCGCGTCCTTCGCGCCCGCCTCTACGAGGTCGAAGCGGAACGCATTCACCAGGAGCAGGCCAAGGACCGCAAGCAGCAGGTCGGCTCCGGCGACCGCTCGGAGAAGATCCGCACCTACAACTTCCCCCAGAACCGCCTCACCGACCACCGCATCGGCCTGACCACGCACCAGCTCAACATGGTGATGGAAGGGCTGCTGCAGCCGACGATCGACGCTCTGATCGCACACGATATCGCCGAGAAGATGAAGGCCGAGTCTGCGGTCGTTGCGTAAGGTCCTGAGCCACCGTTTCACAAAATCAGGTGAAGTGAAGGATCGGCTTCCGGTCGGCTGTGCGATACCAGCCTGAGCTGACCCAGCCCATTTGCAAATCCCCGGGCTCTCGGCGAAAATTCCGGGCACGCCTCTTCAGGAGCCCTGGTGAGATCTCTGCGCATCGCGAGCCTCGTTCTCTTCGCCACTCTTCCGGCGGCCGGGCGGCTCTACGCTCAGCAACCCGAGGAGATCTCGCTGAACGACATTCTCATCCGCATGCAGGCCAACCTGGCCAACTACCTGAACAACGTCCCCAACTTCTTCTGCGACGAACACGTCGACTCCGATCTGCAGCAGCGCGGCGCTAGCCGGATGAAGACCGTGACCGATTCCATCTTCCGTCTGCGCCGCTCCACCAGCTCCGGTGGCCAGCTCTCCTTCGCCGAGAGCCGCGAGCTCAAGACCGTCAACAAGCGTCCCGCAAAGGGCGAAGTCATTCACGGTCCCGCCATCTTCAGCGGAGCCTTCACCAACGCCGTCGGCGTCGTCTCGCTTGAGATGCTGCACTGCTACGACTACAGCCTTGAACCCAACGGACGCCTCGGCAACAAGCCTGCCATCATCGTCGCGTTTGCCTCCCAGGAGTCGGCCCTCACCGACAATTCCTGCCCTACGCCGGAGAGGGAGAGCGGCCGCGCCTACATCGACCCCAGAGATTTTCATCTCCTCCGCGTCGAGGCGCGCATCCCCAACCATGAGACGGTCAACAATATCCTCTCACTTTGGACCTGGGAGATCGACTACGCTCCCGTCACCTTCGACGCGAAGCAGTTCTGGATGCCGAAGACGATCGCCTCCAGTGCCGAGGCGAATGACAATCGGGCTGTGTGGTCCTTCAAGGCGAAGTACAGCAACTATCACAAGCTCACCGTGACTTCGCACATCATCACCGACCTCGGCGATGCGCCCTCGCCACCGCAGTAAGAATTTCATCAGACGGGTGTCCACGAATTTTCTTTGAGTTGAGGAAAGAAGCGTCCTTTCGACCGGAGAGCGCGACGATTTCGTTGCCGCCGGAAGAACCTGAGATCCCTTGACCTCTCTCAGGAGGACGCAATCTCATCCTCCGTTTGACGACCACGCCCTGGGGACAAAATATCGCGAACGATTGACAAAGCTCATCACGACAAGTCTCATGATCCTCGAACCTTCAGGAGGACTATTCCCCGCATGCGCCGCTGCCTTCTCTTCGTAGTCGCCCTCGTTGTTGTCTCATTTCCGCTCTCCGCGCAACAGCTCGCCGCCACTCCCCCCATGGGTTGGAACAGCTGGAACTGGTTTGCCGGCAAGGTCACCGACGCCGATATCCGCAAAGCTGCCGATCTTCTTGTCTCCAGCGGCATGCGCGACGCCGGCTACACCTACGTCAACATTGACGACACCTGGGAAGGCAAGCGGGACACCAGCGGCGTCATCCATACCAACGAAAAGTTTCCTGACATGAAGGCGCTCGCCGACTACGTTCACTCCAAGGGTCTCAAGATCGGCATCTACTCCTCACCCGGCCCGCAGACCTGCGCCCACTATGAAGGCTCGCTGGGCCACGAGGAGCAGGATGCGAAGACCTACGCCGACTGGGGCATCGACTTCCTCAAGTACGACCTCTGCAGCTTCCGCAACAACATGAAGCAGGAGCACCCCAACGATCCCGACGCGCAGGACCGCATGATGCGCGATGCCTACATGAAGATGCACAACGCCATCGTGAAGACCGGCCGGCCCATGGTCTACAGCCTCTGCCAGTACGGCTTCGACCAGGTCTGGCAGTGGGGTCCGGAGGTCGGCGCCAACCTGTGGCGCACCACCGGCGACATTAACGCGACCTACGACCGCATGCTGGTCCTCACACTCGCACAGGCCGGGCTGGCAAAATACGCCGCTCCCGGCCACTGGAACGACCCCGACATGCTCGAGGTCGGCAACGGCAAGCTGACGCATGACGAGAACATCAGCCACATGACGATGTGGGCCATCCTCGCCTCACCGCTGATCGCCGGAAACAACCTCACTCAGATGAGCGACGACGTGCGCTCCATCCTCACCAACCGCGACGTCATCGCCATCAACCAGGACAAGCTCGGCAAACAGGGAGACCGGGTCTTTGCCGGAGATCAGATCGAGATCTGGTCGCGCCCACTCTCTGACGGCTCCGTTGCACTCGCCATCCTCAACGTCTCGACCGCGCGCAGCCAGATGCACGGCCTCAGCCTTCACCTCAAGGACGTCGGCTTCCCCAAAGGAGCCCAGGCTCACGACGTGTGGGCAGGAAAGGATCTCGGCAGGATCAAGGACACTGACGTCATGACCATCCCGGAACACGGTGCCGTTTTGCTCAAGCTGACAAAGTAATTCGCGCAGAGGACAAGGCAGGTGACTATGAAACTCGAACCGCACTTGGGGCAGTCCATGCAGGAGGAACAGATACGTGAAGTTCTGAATGCGCACTGGCGCGCGTCGGCAGCCGGCGATGCAAACGCGGAACACGATATCTACGATGACGATGTCATCTGTGATTACCCTCAGTCAGGGGAACGAATCTTCGGGCGAAGCAATCTTCAGGCCTTGCGGAGTCATCATCCCGGAAAACCCTCGGGCTTCAACGTCAGGCGAATCGTCGGAAAGGGTGATCTCTGGATCACGGAATACACCATCACCTACCAGGGACGGCCGGCCTATACGGTGAGCATGATGGAGTTCCGCAACGGTAAGGTCGCGCGCGAGACGCAGTATTTCGCAGACCCCTTCGAGGCGCCCGCCTGGCGCAGCCAATGGGTTCAGCAGATCGCGTGAATACGGGGATACCTGAGCGTCCCCTTCATGACGCGGTCGCTGCACGAAGGGGGACGTTCGCGTGAAGCGCGAACCCCGTTGATCTGCGAAAATCCATAAGACACAAAAGCTACGCCAAGGACTCCCGGATGCGCCGCCTTAGAACCCTCGCCTTGCTCCTCGCATCGACCCTTTCGCTCCAGGCCCAGCAGACACCTCCCCTGGCCGGAATCGCCCACATTGCCATCCGCGTACGCTCGCTCGACGCCGCGCGGGAGTTCTACAACAAGCTGGGCTTCGAGGAGGCCTTCAACCTCACCGGCAAGGACGGCAAGGTCAACGAGAGCTTCATCAAGATTAACGATCACCAGTTCCTCGAGCTCTACCCCGCAAACCCGGATAATCCCAAGCTGGCCGCCATCGGCTTCCTGCACGTCTGCTTTGAAGGCGACGACCTCCAGTCCATTTATGACGACTACGTCTCGCACGGCCTCACGCCCACCCCGGTCCGCAAGGCAGGCGCGGGAAACATGCTCTTCACCCTCGCCGGCCCCATCGACGCCAACGGCACGGCCGAGAACATCGAGTACACCCAGTACATGCCCGGCTCCCTCCACTCCAACGACCAGGGCAAGCACGTCGGCGAGGACCGTGTCGCCGACTCGATCGGCTCCGTCTCGCTTGCCATGAAGGACCCTGCCGCAGCCCGCGACTTCTACCTCAACCAGCTCTCCTTCAAATCCATCGCGGGCGACCCGATGTTCCTGCACATGCCCGGCAACTCCGGCCAGGAGGTCGAGATCACTACCGCCGCCTCACTCGGAGCCAGGGCCCGCTTCCTGCTGCGAACCGCGAACCTCTCGAAGGCCGCTCGCCTCCTGCATAAGGAGCACCTCTCAGCGCTGAAATCGAAGGACACCCTCACTCTCTCCGATCCCGACGGCAATCTCATCATGATCAGCAGCCTGTAGAGAGAGCGTTCATCCAAATTTCTTGGACGTATGAGGAGTGTTGGCCTGAAAAGAGAGCGCCGTCTGCAAAAAAGTGCCATCCTGAGCGGAGTAACTTGTTTTTGCAAGTTACGGAGTCGAAGGACCTGCGGTTTTCTCCTCTGACCATCCCTTTCAAAAGAACCCTGGGAAGATCGGCGGATCGATTCTCTCGCGTTGTTGAACCGCAGATCCCCTTCACTCTGCTGCGTCTCGGTCGGGATGACACGTCTTTGCGTCTTATTGAAAGAACATCGGGCGATCTGCCCCCTTACAGCGAAAGGTTGGGATGACACCCCCCAGGCCCGGCGCCGCCGCGAGGACCCTCCAGCAGGCACTCCACGCCGCTGCACAACAGCTCGCCTCCGATCCCGCGCTCAGCGAAACGGCACGCCGCGATGCCGAGCTGCTCATGCTGCATCTGCTCAGCATCCCCCGCGCCACCCTGCTGGCCAATCCCACCCGCGAACTTAATCCCGCGCAGCTTCGCAGCTACGAGACCTTCATCGCCCGCCGCTGCCTTCACGAACCTATCCAATACATCACCGGCGTGCAGGAGTTTTACGGTCTCCCGCTCATGGTCACCCCCGCCGTGCTCATCCCGCGGCCCGAGACCGAACATCTGGTCGAGGCGGTCCTCTCCCGCCTCTCCCGCAACCGCCCCCTCCGCATCGCGGATATCGGCACCGGCTCCGGAGCCATCGCCATAGCCCTGGCGACGAACCTTCCCCATGCAAACCTGACCGCCGTCGATCTCTC